>Ga0209450_10001779_pt1 | contig 10843 bp, 7 predicted proteins | sample FrelakmetLWP11LW_FD_187149 | JGI IMG/M metagenome (GOLD analysis project Ga0209450, IMG submission 187149) | Freshwater lake sediment microbial communities from the University of Notre Dame, USA, for methane emissions studies - LWP11 LW (SPAdes)... | ecosystem: Environmental > Aquatic >... | reverse complement strand
CTTCCGCCTGCCGAAGATCACGTAGATGCAGGGCTCCACGACGAGCGTGAGGAGTGTGGCGACCACCATCCCGCCGATGACCGTCACGGCCATGGGCGCCCAGGTCTCGGCGCCCTCGCCGATCTCGAGGGCGAGGGGCACCATGGCCAGGATCGTGGTCAGCGCGGTCATCAGAATCGGCCTCATGCGAACCGTCGAAGCCTTCACGATCGCATCGCCAACCGAGAGCCCCCCGCACCGTAGCTGGTTTGCGTAGTCCACCATCACGATGCCGTTGTTGACGACGATGCCGGCCAGCATCAGCATGCCGATGAGAGCCATCACAGAAACCGGAGTGCCCGTGATCACGAGGGCCAGGATCACGCCGATGAACGCCATCGGCATGGTGAAGAGAATGATGAACGGCTCGAGGAACGACTCGAACTGCCCCGCCATGACCATGTAGACGAGTGTCATTGCGACAGCGATTGCGATGCCAAGGTACATGAAGGTCTCTTTCTGGTCCTGCATCTCACCGCCCAGCTCATACCTGAATCCGTTCATGTCGATGGACTCCATCACCGATCCCACATCAGCGGCGACAGCACTGAGGGACCTGCCGGAGACATCGCAGGAGATGGTCACCACCCTGGCCTGGTCCTGCCGGGAGATGGTGTTGGAGACCACCCTCTGCGCTAGGGTCCCGTACGAGAGCGCCGGTCGGCCCATGACCGCAGCATACTCAAGGTCCTCCCGGGAGTCGCGGACCGACTCGGGGTAGCGGACGAAGACGTCGATCTCATCCTCATCCTCCCTTAGGACGCTCGCGCTGGAACCCATGAAGGCGGTCCGGATCTCGGCGGAAACCTGCGCCCGTGAGACCCCCAGCAGCGAGAGCCGCACCGGATCGGGGATGAACGAGTACTCCGGGATGAGGTCCTCCATCGATGTGGATACATCAGACACGCCGTCGATGACGGATATGGCCTCCTTCACCGCTTCGGCCTTGGCGTAGAGGGAGTCCAGATTGTCTCCGAAGACCCTGATCTCGATGGCAGCGCTCGACATGAGCGACATTCCGGATTCGGTGGAGTGCTCCAGACCGGGGATGCCCTCCAGAACCGTGCGAATCCGGTCCTGGTATTCGAACATCGAGACGCTCCGCTGGCTGGAGGGCGTGAGCCTTACCATGACGGAAGCCGCGTTCGATCCGCTGCCTCCGAAAATCGCCATGACTCCCTCAGCGCTGCCCAGCGAGCTGTAGATCGCCAGCCGGTCGCTCTCCGGGATGATGGCGGCAATGGAGTCCTCGACGACCCGCACCATGGAGAAGGTAGTCTCCAGATCGGTACCCACAGGGAGCGTAAGGTCCATCGACAGGAAGCCGTCGTCGGATTCAGGGAAGAAGTTGCTCGGCAGAGTACCCATGAGGACGAACGAGAGGATGAAGACGCCGAGGGTCAGAAGGAGAACGCGCTTCTTGTGGCTTATCGCCCACCGCGCGACCCTGCTGTACGCGCGCTCCCTGCCTTCGATCCAGTCGCCGATCCTTGTGCCCAGGCTCCCCGGCTTCCTCACCGGGATGAGATTCCGGGTCCAGGACGTGATGAGCGGCACGAGGCTGAGTGCGACGAACAGTGAAATGAGGAGGCTGAAGGTTATTGTGAGGACCATCTCCTTGAAGAGCTGCCCGGCAATGCCCGGTACGAAGAGGATCGGCACGAACACCGCGAGCGTGGTGTAGGTGGAGGCGGAGATGGCCATGGACACCTCCCCTGTTCCCTTGATGGCTGCTTCGGAGGGAGACTCCCCTTCCTCCCGGTGACGGTAGATGCTCTCCTGGACAACGATGGCATTGTCCACAAGCATCCCGATCGCCAGTGCAAGTCCGGCCAGGGAGATCATGTTCAGCTGGACCCCGACGAAGTGCATGACGGCGAAGGTGACGATCACGGAGATCGGGATGGAAACGCCCACGATGGACGAGCTCTTTACCGACCGGAGGAAGAACATCAGCACCAGGAAGGTCAGGAAGCAGGCCTGCAGGGCGGTGGATCCGAGATTGTTGATGGACTGCTCGATGAACTCTGCTTGGTCGAAGAGTACGATCGGGGTGAGGAGGTGGCCGTAGTCCTGCTCCACCTCGGCGAGAACGCTCCGGATCCTCCGGCATACGTTGACGGTGTTCGCGTCGGAGCGCTTGTTGGCGTAGGTAGTGATCGATGGCTGCCCGTTGAATCGGATGTACTGCAGCAGGTCAGCCTCACCATCCGTGACGGCGGCAACATCACGCAGCTGCACGGGACCGCTAGATCCCCATCCGACAATGAGCTGCTCGATCTCCTCGATGCTGTGGAAGGCGGACTCGATGCGGATGTTCATGTTCATCCCGCCGGACTCGAGCGTCCCGGCAGGAGTGTTGTTCCTGACCGCAGCCAGAGCCCCTACAACCTGAGATGCGGTGATCCCGGTCTGCTCGAGTATGGCCGGATCGAGCTCCACGTTGATCTGACGGACATGCCCCCCCTGGGTCACAGCCGATCCCACTCCGTCCACCCGGTTGATGAGGGGTTCGATCTCATCCTCAATAAGCGCCCTGAGTTCGAAGTCGTTGAGGATCTCACTGCTGAAGCCGATGAACATCACCGGCTGCATGCTCGGATCCAGAGGGAAGATGAGCGGGTCGGTGGCATCTGCCGGCAGGTAGTCATCGAACAACGCCAACTGTCTGCGGACATCCGTCTCAGCCTGTTCGAGGCTGTGCCCCCATGTGAACTCCGCGGTTACGATGCTCAATCCAGCCATCGACTGCGAGGTGACTTTCGTGACGTTGGAAACCCTCGATATTGCCTGTTCGAGGAGGTCCGTGACCAGGTTCTCCATCTCCTCAGGCCCGGCGCCCTCCATGCTGGCGGTAACCAGGATGAGCGGGAAATTCATGTCAGGGTACATGTCCACGCCGAGCTGGGTGAAGCCGAAGATGCCCGCGCCGGTGATGGCGATGAACACCATCAGGAACGTGACACGCTTCCGTACGGACAGCTCCGGAAGGCTCATCGGTCCACCACCCGGATCGGGGTACTGTTCTGGAGCAGCTTCTGCCCGTCGACGATGAGAGAATCACCTATCTCAAGACCTGATGTGATCTGTACCAGGCCGCCGCTGTACACCCCGGTGGTGATCTCGCGTATGACGACCGAGCCGTCCTCGATAACCGCAACCTGGAAACCGCTCTGGGTCCTTCTCAGGACCGACTCGAGGACTGTCACCGTGTTTTCGACCGTAGTCGTGAGTATGGCCACCCTGCCGGCCATGCCGGGTCTCAGCCTGGGGTCCGGATCGGCGAAGGTGACCTCCGCGGCAACGAGGCCGCTCAGCGGATCCACGCTGGATGCGGCCGAGGTGACCACCCCCGGAAAGGACTCACTGTCCAGGGCAGCAAGAGTGACATAAGCCGGGAGACCCGGTCGCAGGTCAGGCAGATCGGTCTCGGGAAGCAGCACTCTCGCAACGATCGTGGAGTTGTTGGAGATCGAAAGGAGCGGTGAGCTTCCGGAACTGTTGCCGGGACGCGCCCATATCCGGCCGACGAGTCCGTCGAACGGGGCCGCGATCCATGCATTGTCCCGCGTGCTCCTTGCCTGGGAGTACCCGGCGTAGGCCTGATTGAGCTGCGCTTCAGCAGCATCCACGGCGGTCAGGGAGCTCTCGAGCTGCTGCTCGCTGATCCCGCCGGCCTCGAACAGAGTCTGCATCCGCTCCTGCGTGCTCCTGGCAAGGTCCACATTGGCTCTCGCGGCGCTTATCCCTGCAACGGCACCGGCGGTGACCGCGGTGACCTGCTGGTCTGTGTCCATCCGTACGAGCTGCTGGCCTGCGGTGACGCTGTCTCCCTCCGTCACAAGGACCTCGACGACCGTACCGGGGGTCATCGCGTAGATGAGAGCCTCCTCGAGACCTTCGAGCCGGGTGTTGGCATAGGCGGTCGTGGAGATGTCGGAAGCCTCGACGACCTGCACCGAAACCGAAACCGGCCGTTCCTCGTCGGCGGGACCCGCGGGACCGCATGCCGCGGCAAAGCCTGCCGCCACCAGGAGGAGGATCGAGCCTGAGCGTATCTGCGTGTTCATCGGATGTATCCTTCCAGCATGCCGATGGCCCTCATGAGCCGGACCTCGGAGCTCCTGAGCTCAAACAGGGCGGATGCGTGATGGGTCCTTGTCGATGTGAGTGCCAGCAGAGCCTGGTCCATGTCGAGCCTCGTGATCGTGCCGGCCTCATAGGAGACGCTGGCGATGACCGCGCCCTCCTCCGCCAGCGCCACGGTGGCGGTGGTGGATTTGACACCTTCGAAGGCCGCCTGGTATCCATTCCATGCCTGCGTCAGCTGAAGCTCCGATACCTGGCGGATACTCCTGGAGGATGCGTGCGATGCAAGCCTGTCCGCCCTGGCCGAGTTGTACCCCGCGATATCCGAGAAACCGGAGAAGATGGGCACCTGGAGCGCAATGGAGCTGCTCCAGCTTCTCTCGTAATCATCGGTTGAGAAGTGCAGATCCTCCCTGGCCGCCTGGAAATCATAATCGCTCTGGAAGACGAGCATGGGCAGGAACGCCGATCTCGCCATGTCCACTCCGGCGTCCCCGATGAGAGAGATGAACTCCGCCGTCCCGAGATCGGGATTGTGCTCGATCATGAGGGCTCTCGCTTCCTCCAGAGTCGCGGGAATCGGAAGATCCGGCGCGGAGTCGAGGGTGCCCTCGAGCTCGATGACGGAGTCTCCATCCAGCCCCATCGCGACCTTGAGCGCCAGCATCGCGTTCTGGAGACCGTTCGAGGCCGCAATGGCATCAGGCCGCCGGTTCTCCAGAGCCACCTGACTCTGGAGCAGCTCAAATCGGGAGATCGTTCCCGCATCGTACTTGATCGATGCCAGATCGTATCCCTGGCTGGCGATATCGAGAGCCTCGTCGGAGACGACGACCATCTCCTCGGACAGAAGCGCTCCGTAGTAGGCCTGGACCACCTGGACCACCGCGTCCATCTCGGAGGATGTCGCCTGATACTCGGCGAGCTGCTCAGCCCTGGAAGCGAGCCTCGAACCCGCGGGACCCTGGGGCACATAGAGCGGAACGGTCAGGGTCAGTCCGGCCAGGGACGAGTATTCCGAACCCATGGGGATGCTGCCGAGACCAGGGATCTCCATCTCCTGGACATCGTGGCTCCTCTGAATGATGAGCTTGCCACTCAGTGAGGGCAGGAACCACAGGTCCGCGCTTGTGCTCTGCCACCGGGCGCTCTCCAGTTCCATCCTGGACGACTCGACGTCGCCCCTCCTGTCAAGAGCGGTCTGCACCGCTTCCTGGAGCGTCACCGCCGCTGCGGGAAGCGACGCTGCCAGCAGAACGAGCATCAGGTTTCTCACTCTCCTCCGCCTTCCGGTGTTTTCCTGGAAATCCCGTCGAAAAGTATGTCGATCATGCCCGCAGGATCCACGGACATGGTGCAGGGCAGATTGGCGGTCATCTTGATCGAATGCCCTACGATCGTTGAGTTGATCATGATCAGAACCAGCATCCTGTCCGTGCCGGGAGCGATCTCCCCCTGTTCGACGGCCTTGTCGAAGAGGGGGTCGATGATGTCGGCTCTCATGGAGTCGAACCTCTCCTGGGTGTTGTCGACCAGCAGACTGATGTTCGGGTCGTGAATGATCGAAGTGAACGCGCGGACCAGACCCGGCTGCTCATCGATGAACCTGAGCCGCATGGCCACATACCGCTTCAGGTTCTCCCTGAGGCTCAGTCCGGCTTCGAAGACATCGTCCATCATGCAGGAAGCAAGGTCGAAGAGGTGCTCGGCGATCGCCTTGTAGTACCCCTCCTTATTGGCAAAATAGTAGTAGATCATCGGTTTGGAGAGCCCGGAGAGCTCCGCCACCATATCCATCGAGATTTCGCTGAACGTCTTGCTGGAAAGGAGCTGGAGCCCCGCATCGAGGAGTCGCTGTTTATTGTCGTCCGACATCTTGCCTCCCAGCCGTTGCTTGCCGAGAGCAATCTACTTACTGGTAAGTAATTGTCAAGACAATCGATGGTCAGTTGCAATATATGATTGCATTGCTTTGATTTGCACCGTCTGGTGCGACCGGATCAGAACAGGGGGATCGCGGCCTCCATGATCTCCAGAATGCGCCTTTCCCTCTCAGCCGAGCCTTCCAGCGCTACGACGGCCCGTTCAACCCCTTCAGGCGTCACGTGGGGATCGACCCCCGGGCCCCTGAAGGGGTACTCCTCCCTGACGGCGGCAATGAATCCGGCAACTTCGCGGTAGAGTGATGTCGCCTCCAGCAGCAGGTCCCGGATCCTTCCGGACTCGATCCGGGAGGATGCATCGTCGAGGAACCGAACCGCATGGCTCCTGCATTCATGGACCACTTCGGCGTTGTACGCGGCGCCCCATAACGGATCAGCCCTTCCCCCGGCGAGAGCCCCGGCCCAAGCCAGGAAGGCATCCGGACCCGAGCTGCAGTGCTCCATGATCCACTGCTCGGTGTTACCGGCATGCGCCAGCGTGCCGATGAACGCTTCCCGCAGAGTCTTCCTGAGAGATGCCCGCCGGCATGGACCGCAGCTGTAGAGCTCCATCCACCCTGTGCCGGTCCTGGTGAGGCTCTCCCAGGGCACAGGTCCCCTGCCCTCGTCGCAGAGCGGACCCGAGACGTAGCATCCGGAGTCGTCGTATCCGTAGATCACGTAGAACTCAGGGATGTCCAGCTCCCATCCGTAGCAGGGTCTGCCGTTGTCGATGGCATCACGGACGAAGCCCTCGGCCTGCTCCGGGAGGCCGGAGGGACATCTCTCCCCGACCGCGGCCGACAGGCTCTGCTGCTCGAGACCCAGATTGCAGGAGAGCTCGAAGAGCATGTCCGTCCTCCATGTCGTGGGACCGCTCGGACAGAGCCGCTCGTGAATGTTGGCGATGAATGCGTGGCCGGTGCCGCCGAAGAGCTCTGAGATTCCGGCCTCGATGCCGAGGTGGCGGGCACAGCCTGCCATGCAGCCGATGTGCGAAGTCCAGAGCGGCACCCAGCGCAGACCGGCCAGCTCCTTCACGACGGACCTCCTCCGGGCAACTGCCGGCCGTGACCGGCTGTGACAGGGCACTCCTGCGTTCCACGGTTTCTCTGTTATGATTGATCCTATCAATGATCGGCCGAGAGTCAAAGTACATCGGAGGGAGGGCGGACATGGAGGGAAACAACGACCGGAAGGTCGAGAGCCTCCTCCGTGTGCACCTTCTGCGCTACCCTCTCATGCAGGCGGAGGATGTGTACAAGCTGCTCTTCCAGGCTGTCATGGGGCCTGTGCACGCCCTCGCGGATCCGGCATCGGCGAGGCTGTGGCTTCTCTCCGAGATGAATGCGGCCGCTGCAGGACCGAAGGAACCCCTGATCGACCCGATTGCTTGCGGAGGACCGATGGCCAGAGTCCATCTCAGGCCCTGGCTGCTCGCGGATCTCGATCCTGACCTGCTGTTCGATGCCTTCGCCAGGACCCCGCTGTCGTACCGCGGATCCATCCACAGACTCGAAACCGCATGCCAGGAAGCCTCGGTCTGGCTCCGCAGGAGACAGGCGCCCATCGCTGAGGCCTTCGACGTGCTGATCCCGACGCTCCGCGAACCGGGATTCCCGGCGCTGCGCCACTCACCGGGCTACAGGGCCGCCTACCGCCCTGCCTACCGGGTCGTGGATATGTCCCTGCTGGATTCCGAAGCGGTCGACGCTGCCAGTCACTGAGAAGCAGATGGAAGGATTGGTTCTTCGAGAAGGGGCACCCTGCCGAGGTCGCCGCTGATCGAGACATCCTCCTCCCGCACCCAACCCGATTCCGTCTCCGGCGTCGGACCGGCGGAAGAATCGACAAGGTACCAGCCGGACAGCCTTGAGACGATCACGGCAGCGGAGCCCGCCGGCAGGCTGTCCGCGATGGTCGCGAAGCCGTCGGGCTCGACGAAGACCGGCACCGGACAGAAGGTCATCGCGTAGACGATTCCGGCTGAGCTTCCCCACACGGTGTCCAGAAGGTCTCGGTCTCCGGCGAGCAGGAACGACTCTCCGGGAGCTATCCATCGGTATCGGAAGCTGCCCGAGTTGCCTGCCTGCGCCACTCCCGGCTCAAAGCCGAGCCACCCGTCCAGGGTCACCCCGGAGAGGGGTACGGACTCACCTGGCAGGAGCAGACCCCAGACTGCTGATGCGCTGTCCGGTCTTGGACGGATGACCACCGTATCGGCGGCAGTGAGCAAAACTTCCCCGGCAGGAGCAGTGAGTGTGCGGGAATCGGCATTCCGGATCGCATCCCCGCAGGATGCGGATGCCAGGAGCAGCAGGAGCGCTGCACGACAGTCCATGCGCCGCCTCCGGGAGACCGGATCCACGTACGGCAACGGCGAGGCGAATGAGCCATCCGGGAGACCGTCGGGGAGATCATGACGCTCCCGGACCGACCGGATGGGAGTCGGGAGACGGAGAACCCGCCGGTCCACCGGAGCGGCCGGTTCAGGGATGCGGATCGACGACACAGGGATCTTCCGGGACAGCCGGGTCATCCGATGCGGGGACGCCGCCGCCATCCCCGGATCGAGTCTGTTTCCAGGCCTGCGAGATCAGCAGAGCCAGCAGCAGAAAGCCTGCGAAGAACTGGCTCCTTACGATCAGACCGGTCGCATAGGCTCCCTCTGCCACTGACATGGCTACCGGATGGATGTTGAGGACGGCGCAGATGACGAGTAACGGCGGGAGCCAGCGGTTGCGGCTGTCAAGGGCGTGCTGAGTCAGGACCATCAATGGGATCACGAGGATGATGAAGTAGTGTGTCCAGGCGATGGGCATGAACAGAGTCGTCGCGACAAGAACCCCGGATACCAGCAGACCCTCCCAGAATGACGCGTTCCTGTCGAGTCCGGCGCGGAGCCGGGCCAGGATGATGATGAGGAAAAGGGTCAGACAGCTGAAGATGCATTTCATCCCGAAAGGAAGGCTGTTCATCCTCCAATTGTACAGTCTGTTCGCCGGACCTCCGGAGAGATCGCTGACGAAGGCTGCGAGCGATTGATTGTTGAGGGCGGTCAGGAGAATCGAGGAGATCCTGTCGAGCTGGCTGAAATAGCAGCGGATGGTATCGGTCTCGATCGTCAACAGCATCAGAGCGGTGAACCCTGCCGACCAGAGCAGAAAACTTACGGAAGCCCTGTATCGCCCGGTCATGAGCCAGTAGACCACCAGGAGTCCGGGGCTGATCTTCACGATCGCCGCAAGAGCCAGCACGAGTCCGGCCAGCAGGTTCCTCCCGGTGCCGGCAAGGAACACCGCAAGAAGGGTCAGGAATAGGAAGATCGGGTGGGTCTGGCTCAGAAACAGGGTGTATCTCAGCGGCTGGAAGAAGACGAACACCACGAGGAAGCAGGCGAGCAGCAGAGGGTTCCTGAAGCGTGGAGCCCACATCTCGGCGGTAAGGAATATGATGCCGGTAAGAGCCGCCGCATTCAGGAGGAGGAAGAGGAGCCTGAACTCGGCGAAGCACAGCCTGGTGGCTGCCGGTCTGACTGCCAGCGCCCAGAGCGGAGTCTGGACGTAAGGGTGGAGAAACCCTTCGAACCCGGCGTCGCAGGCGATTGAATCCAGCACCTCATCCCCGAGGACATTGTACCGGACAGGGTCATGGTTGTACAGACGGGACTGGTCCTCGGTGTTGACTATCCTGCCCGCGATGTAGGAGGAAGCCAGATCATCCCCCGGCGCATCACTCCCGATGATCATGAGCACCACGAAGAACAGGAAACAGACAACAAGCGCCATCAGAGACCAGTGTCCGTTCTTCATGCGGCTCTTCCCGGATGCTGTTCGGCCGGTAACGGCATTCTGTCTGAGGCCCCTTTCCGTCCCGCTGACACTGTGGACAGAAGGGAATGCTGTCAATATTCCATCATGTGCTTTGTTTTGCACGGGAACCGGACCATGTGTATTGTACTCCTCATTCGATCGGTCGGTCAGCCCGGGTGCTGCGGGAGGGGCGGAACAGCTTTGAGAGGCTCTGTCGGGCATCTGCGCGGGTTCTCAGAGGGAAGGTTCCTCCCGGGTGTCATTCTCCCCCCCGTCATGCTCGCCATGGTCGGGATCTCCTTCCAGACGCTTGCCTGGTCATGCTTCGCCTGGTTCATGTCACTCAGCCGCAGAGCTTCCCCGACAGGCGGGCTCTCCTGGTTCCTTGTCGCTCTATCCGCCCTGCAGGGCAGCTCTCCCGGCGGGGTGGTGTGCCTGGCAGTCGCATGCGTCCTGGAGCTCGCTCTGCGGACCTCACTGGCGGAGAGAGCGGTCTGCCTCGCATCCCTGATTCTGCTCGCGGCCGGCGGCAACCTTGCAGGCATGACCCTTCCGCTCCTGGGATGCGCGGTCGCGACGGCATTCAACAGCCGCCCTGCAAGGGGACTGCTGTGCACCGCGGGGATGATCGCGGGACTCCTGCTCCAGGGACCCCCATCGCCAGCCGAGTCCGACCGCTGGATGGAGGTGCGCCTCCCGATCAGATGGCCGAGATACGAGTGGCATGACACCCTCGCCGTGACGAGGAGCACCCCGCGGCTGCTCGTCTACCACACGCTTGAGGAGGGAACGCTGTTCCCTCTGAGCGTCATGGCAAGCCTGGGTCCCGGCTGCGGTCATGAGGGCTGCATCATTCAGGGGGATAGCCTCTACCGCATCGAGGACGGTGTCGATACGCTGATTCTCAGGGGTCATGAGCCCTTCTTCGTCAGCCTGCCCGGAGAATGGAGACCATTCTCGCCGGACAGGATCGCGATCAGG
>Ga0209450_10001777_pt1 | contig 10846 bp, 4 predicted proteins | sample FrelakmetLWP11LW_FD_187149 | JGI IMG/M metagenome (GOLD analysis project Ga0209450, IMG submission 187149) | Freshwater lake sediment microbial communities from the University of Notre Dame, USA, for methane emissions studies - LWP11 LW (SPAdes)... | ecosystem: Environmental > Aquatic >... | reverse complement strand
GCCGAGCCGGACGACGAGAAGGCCAGCGGCTGGAAGTCGTCGTCCGGCCGCGCCGCCCTGGCCCCGCCGGGCAGGGCGAGGGACAGGGCGCAGCCCGGTCCGGGACGAACGCCGGCAATGAAGGAGAACGGCTGGAAGTAGGTCCCGTCGTCACCCGCCCCCTGAAGGCCGAGCGAGCGGAAGCGGGCGGCGATGAACTCGGCGGCGAGCCTCCCGCCTAGGGAGCCCGAGTCGCGCCCTTCGAGGGCGTCGGCAGCCAGGTAGGCCACGTCGTAGCGCAGGCGCTCGACGTCGGCGCGCGGCGGCCGGGCTGCCTCGGTGGTCGCAAACGGGGACACGGCGGCGAGCAAGGCGATCGCGACGTGACGGAAACACTGAGCTGTCCTGATCATGGTCATCTGTTCTCCCGGTCGGGGACGGGCGGGCGCTCGGGGACCGGCCGTCCGACTATGCCTGGGAACGAAGCGACCCGCTACTGGCTTCCACGACGGCCGGCGATGCTAGCACATGGCGTGACGAGCGATGGACTTGCGACCCGTGCTACCGGGGCGTATCCTGAAAGATGATGCGTCTCGCGCTGCCCGTGCTCGTGCTCTCGGTGGTCGCCTCGATCGCGACGGGCGAGGAGCTCTTCGTGCCGGGCGTGGCGCAGCGGCAGGGGCAGGACGGCGCGTGGTGGAACACCGAGGTGTGGATCAGCAACCCCTCGGCCTCGACCGGCAGCTACGCGGTGACGTTCCTCCCGGCCGGCCAACCGAACCTCGACGGCCTGCGCGAGGATGCCGAGCCGCTCGACCTCGCCCCGGGTGCGACGATCTTCCGCAACGACCTGGTGCCGCAGGGGGGTGTCGGGACGCTCCGTATCGTGACGACGCCGGGCGTGGTCGTGCTGGCCCGGGTGTTCAACTCCGCGGGACGCGGCTCGTTCGGAGGCGCGGTGCCCGCGCTCGCCCGCAGCGCCGCGATCCGACCCGGCGAGGTCGCCCAGCTCATCGGTCTCCGTCGCACGCCGCAGTACCGCACCAACGTGGCGCTCTTCAACCCGACCCCCGACCACGGGGTGGTCCGGCTCCGCCTGATCGGCCAGAACGGCGAGGTCGTGGGCGAGGAGGCGTACCGCCTGGCGGCCGGCGGGTACGTCCAGCTCGACGACGTGCTGCACGGCTTCTCGGTGACGCGGGGCGAGCACCTGCGAGCCGAAGTGAGCGGCACGGTGAGCTTCTTCGCCCAGGCCTCGGTGATCGACTCACGGTCCGGCTCGCCGACCTTGATCGGCCCTCAGCGCTAGCCCGTCCCCGTCCCTCGCGTGACTTGATCTAAGCTTGCGGGGTGAAATCCGCGAAAACCCCGCCCGGACGCCTCATGCGCGTCGCCTTCGGTGTCGCCGCCGCCTACGTCGCGGTCGCCGGTGCGTGGATCTACGTCTCCGACCGGCTGGCGGCCGGCGCGGCCGCGCGCGGGCTGGACATCCAGACCCTGAAGGGCTGGGGGTTCGTGCTGGTCACCGGCGCGGCCGCCTTCCTGCTGGTGTGGCGGTCGGGGGTCTCCTCCTGGCGCTCGGCGCAGGCGGACCTCGCGCGGGCTGCCGACGAGGCGACCCGAGAGGCGGTCTTCGAGCACAGTCCCGACGCCGGCTTCGTCCTCGAGGACGGGGCGTTCGTCGCCGCCAACCGCGCGGCCGGCCAGCTCTTCGGGTGTGCGCCGCCCCGCCTGGTCGGGGCCCACCCGTGGGACGTCTCGCCGGAGACGCAGGACGGCGGTGTCCCGTCCCCGGTGGCCGCCTGGGAGAGGCTCGCCGCGGCACGGGCCGGCGAGGTGTTCCGCTTCCCCTGGCGGCACCGCCGATTCGATGGGGCCGAGTTCGACGCCGAGGTCTCGCTGACCGTGCTGCCGGGCCCGCGCAGCCGGGTTCTCGCCTGGGTGCGCGACGTCACCGAGCGCGTGCGGGCCAGCCGGGCGCTCGAGGCCAGCGAGGAGCGCTATCGGACCCTGGCCGAGGCCGCCCAGGACAACATCTTCATCATCGATCGCGAGTTCCGCCTGTCGTACGTCAACGAGTTCGGCGCCAGCCAGTTCGGACGGCCCGTCAACGACCTGATCGGCCGACGCGTCGAGGAACTCTTCCCCGCCGAGACGGCGACCCGCCAGCGCGGCAGCCTGGAACGCGTGCTCGAGACCGGGGAACCGCTGAGCATCGAGTCGCCCAACCTGCTCGGCGGCCGCGAGGTATGGCTCGACACCTGGCTGGTCCCGTTGCGCGAGAGCGGGGGCGAGGTGACGGCCGTACTCGGCATGGCGAGGGACGTCACGCGGCGCCACCGCAGCGAAGCGGTGCGGACCGCCCTCTACAGGCTCTCCGAGGCGACCAACTCGGCGGCCTCACTGGGCGAGCTGTTCCCGGCGATCCATGCGATCGTCGGCGGGCTGATGCCGGCGAGAAACCTCTACATCGCGCTCAACGAGCCGGGTACGGGCGAGATCACGTTCCCCTATTTCGTCGACGAGATCGACCCGCCGCCGCCGCCGCGCAAGGCGGGCCACGGCCTGACCGAGTACGTGCTGCGGTCCGGCGAGCCGTTTCTCGCCGACGAGGCGGAGGTCGAGAAACTCGTCTCCGCGGACGAGATCGAGGACATCGGTGCGAAGTCGGTGGACTGGCTCGGGGTGCCCCTGCGGGTGATGGACCGGACCATCGGTGTCCTCGCGGTGCAGAGCTACAGCGGCGAGGTGCGCTACGGCGAGGAGGAGAAGAACCTCCTGATCTTCGTGTCGGCCCAGGTGGCCAGCGCGATCGAGCGGACGCGGGCCGAGGAGGCGATGCGGGCCAGCGAGCAGCGCCTGCGCGAGATCGTCGAGCACTCGACCAACATGTTCTACGTCCACACGGCGGACCACGTGTTGCGCTACGTCAGCCCGCAGTCCCGGCAGTTCTTCGACTGCGAGCCCGAGGAGGCGCTGGTCAGGTGGACGGAGCTGGCGACCCACAACCCGATCAACGAGGCCGGAGTGGAGGCCACGCAACGGGCCATCGACACCGGCGAGGTCCAGCCGGTCTACGAGCTCGAGCTCGTCGGCGCGAAGGGCCGGGTGATCTGGGTCGAGGTCAACGAGGCGCCGGTGGTCCGCGACGGTCGGACCGTGGCGATCGTCGGCGCCCTCAGCGACATCACCGAGCGCAAGCGTGCCGAGGCGGCGTTGCGCGACAGCGAGCGCCTCCTCCGCCAGGCCATCGACCTGGTCCCCCATTTCATCTTCGCCAAGGACGGCCAGAGCCGGTTCCTCCTCGCCAACCGGGCGGTGGCCTCGGCGTACGGGACGACGCCCGATGCCCTCCTGGGCAAGACCGACGCGGACTTCTCGGCGACGCCCGACGAGGCGGGGCACTTCCACGAGGACGACCTCGAGGTCATCCGCAGCGGCCGCGCCAGGTTCGTGCCCGAGGAGGTCATCACCCGCGCGGACGGCAGCATCCAGGTCCTGCAAACCACGAAGATCCCGTTCCACTTCGGGCCGGCAGGCGTCCCCGCCGTGCTCGGAGTCGCGGTCGACATCACGGAGCGCAAGCGTGCCGAGGCGGCGCTACGGGAGTCTGAGGAGCGCTTCCGCGGGATCTTCGAGAACGCCGTGGTCGGCGTCTACCGCACCTCGCCCGAGGGTCGGGTGCTGATGGCCAACCCGGCGCTGGTCCGTATGCTGGCCTACGAGAGCTTCGACGAGCTGTCTTCGGTGAACGTTGCCGAGGCGGGCTACGGTCCCGACTTTCCGAGGACGAACTTCATCGACCGGGTCGAGCGCGAGGGGATCGTCGTCGGACTCGAGGCGACGTGGAGACGACGCGACGGCAGCCACCTGTGGGTGCGCGAGACGGCCAGGGCGGTGCGCGACGAGCTAGGCCGGACGCTCTACTACGAGGGCACGGTCGAGGACATCAGCGCGCGCAAGGAAACCGAGGAGGCGCTCGCCGAGAGCGAGCAGCGCTACCGGGCGCTCGTCGAGCTTTCCCCCGACGCGATCGCAGTCCACTCCGAGGGCCGCATCGTCTTCGCCAACCAGCGCGGTGTCGACATGCTCGGCTACGACTCCGCGGAGGATCTGGTCGGCACGGCGATGCTGGACCTGGTCCACCCGGACTACCGGGCGCTCGTGACCCGCCGGGCCCGCGCCGCCCAGGAGGAAGGCAGGGGCCAGCCGGCGGTCGAGGAAAAGCTGCTGCGCCGGGACGGCACCCCCATCGACGTCGAGGTCTCGTCGATCCCGTTCACCTACCGCGGCCGGCCGGCGGTCCTCGTCGTCGTCCACGACATCCGCGAGCGGCTGCGCGTCGAGGAGCACCTCCGCCAGACCCAGAAGCTCGAGGCGATCGGCCAGCTCGCCGGCGGCGTCGCCCACGACTTCAACAACCTCCTGCAGGCGCTCCTCTCGACGGTCCAAGTCTTGCGTGCGGGCTCGTCCCCGCGCGCGCGTCTCGCCTCCATCGTCGGCGAGCTGGAGGCGCACGTCCGCCGCGGGGCCTCGCTCACCCGCCAGCTCCTCCTGTTCTCGCGCCGGGAGGTCACGAAGCCGGAGAAGCTCGACCTCAACGCGGTGGTTCGCGACACCAACGAGCTGCTCCTGCGCCTGGTGCGAGAAGACATCCGGATCCGTGTCGAGCCGAGCGCCGAGGCGTTGCCGGTCAACGCCGACCAGGGCCAGCTCGAGCAGGTCCTCGTCAACCTCGTCGTCAACGCGGTCGACGCCATGCCCGAGGGCGGCGAGCTCGTCGTCCGCACCGGCCGCGAGGGCGGCGAGTGGGCGTGGTTCGAGGTGCGGGACTCCGGGGTCGGGATCGACGAGTCGCTGCGCGAGCGCATCTTCGAGCCGTTCTTCACGACCAAGCCGGCGGGCAAGGGCACGGGGCTCGGCCTGTCGGTGGTGCACGGCATCGTGACCCAGCACGGGGGGCGAATCGACGTCGCGAGCGAGGTCGGACGCGGCAGCACGTTCCGGGTGCGACTGCGCTACCACGGCTCCGGCGAGTTTCCGCCGCTACCCTCCGCCCCCCAGCCGGCTCCGTTCCGTACCGGCCGCGGCGAGCGGGTCCTGCTCGTCGAGGACGAGAAGGGCGCGCGAGACGGGCTCAACGAGATGCTCGTCATGCTCGGCTATCGGGTCCGGGCGGTCGACACCGGCGAGGCGGCCGAGGCCATGCCGGCGGGCGAGCCGTTCGACGTGCTGCTCACCGATCTCATGCTGCCCGGCATCCACGGCGCCGAGCTGGCTCGCAGGCTGTCGTCGCGCTGGCCCGGGCTCAGGGTCGTCGTGATGTCCGGCTACACGCCCGACGAGGCGGTCCGACGCGGCGTGAGCGAGGGGAGCGTGCGCTTTCTGCAGAAGCCGTTCGACATGGACACGGTGGCACGGGAGCTGCGCGCGGTTCTCGACAGTCGTGACGGGTGAGCGCACCCGAGCACAGGCGGGACGCCGGGCCTAGAATGGTCCTGTGACACGCCAGAACCGACGAGCCGTGCCTGAGTCGCCGCGCGGGGAGCGCGCCGGCGTGCCAGCCAGACGAGTGTCCTCCAAGGTGACAGCCCGGCGGAGCGCGGGGAAGGGGATTTCGGAGCTCGTCGACCGGGCGGCCTTCGGCTTCTTCCAGACCACCCCCGACGGCCACTACCTGGCGGCCAACCCGGCACTGGCGCGGATGTACGGCTACGACTCCCCGGAGGACCTTCTCGCCTCGATCACCGACATCCCCGAGCAGCTCTACGTCGACGGGCAGCGGCGCTTCGATCTCGTCCGGTTGCTCGACGAGGACGGTGCGGTCGCACGCTTCGAGGCCGAGATGCGCCGCAAGGATGGAAGCACGTTGTGGACGTCATTGACGGCACGGGCCGTCCGTGGTGAGGACGGGCGCGCGCAGTGGTACGAAGGCACCGTCGAGGACATCACGGAGCTCAAGCAGGCGCAGAACCAGCTCCGCGACAAGGCGGCCGAGCTCGAGGCAGTCTTCGCGGCGCTGCCGGATCTCTACTTCTGCACCGATTTCGAGGGCAAGATCTGCGACTACCGGACGAGCCAGCCGGACACGTTGCTGGTTCCCCCGGCGGTCTTCCTGGGCCGCCGCGTCGACGAGGTGCTGCCGGCCAAAGTGGCGGCCGTGCTCACTCAGGCGATTGACGAGGTCAGGATGACGGGAGGCCGGGCGCGCGCCGAGTACGTCCTCGCCATCCCGGACCTCGGGCCGCGCACCTACGAGGCGCGGCTCTCCCTCCTGCGGGGCGACCGCGTCGTCGCGGTGATCCGCGACGTCACCGATCTCAAGAGCGCGGAAGCCCGCGTCGCCTTCCAGGCCTCGCTCCTCGACGAGGTGCAGAACGCCGTGATCGCCACCGACCCCGCGGGGACGGTGACGTTCTGGAACAACCACGCCGAGAGGCTGTTCGGCTGGACTGGCGGCGAAGCCATCGGCAGGGACGTGTTCGCGTTGGAGCTGCGCGGGTTCCCGCACGAGCTGATCGGCGAGCTGCTCAGGGAGCAACGCGCGCAGGGCGGATGGAGACGCGAGCTGCTCCTCCGTCGCAAGGACGGCTCCACATTCTGCGCCTTCGTGATCAACAAGGTGCGCTTCGACGAGGCCGGGGAGATCTCCGGCCACGTCGCCGTCGTTGTCGACATCAGCGACGTCAAGCGGGCCGAGCAGGACCTGCGCGACGCCTACGGCGGGCTCGAGGCGATGGTTGAGCAACGCACGACCGAGCTCGCCCGGGTGATCCGCACCCTCGAGGCCGAGATCGCCGAACGCCGCCGCATCGAGGGCGCGCTGCGCGACAGCGAAGAGCGTCTTCGCGCGCTGTCCGAGAACTCGCTCGACGTGATCATGCGTTTCGACCGGGAAGGCCGGCACCTGTACGTCAACACCATCGTCGAGTCGCAGACGGGAATCCCGGCCCCCGAGTTCATCGGCAAGACGCACCGCGAGCTGGGCTTCCCCGAGCCGTTGTGCGAGGCGTGGGAGCGGGCGATCCAGCACGTCTTCGCCGCCGGGCAGGAGCACCGGGTGGAGTTCGAGCTGCCCTCGGGAGTGTGGATCGACTGGCTGCTCGTGCCCGAGCTGGCCGCCGACGGCTCGGTGCGCCACGTGCTGACCACGGCCCGCGACATCACCGACCGCAAGCGCGGCGAGCAGATGCTCCTCGAAGCCCACGACGAGCTCGAGCGGCGGGTGGCCGAGCGGACCGCCGAGCTGCGCGCCGAGGTCGCCGAGCGGAGGCGCGCCGAGGAGGCGCTTCGCGAGAGCGAGGAAACCGCCCTTGCACTGCTCAATGCCCCCAGCGACGTGGCCCTCCTCCTCGACGCCCAGGGCCGCGTCCTGGCCGCCAATACCCATGCGTGCCAGCGGCTCGGAGTCGACCTGGACCGGGCCTTCGGCCGGAAGTTCGTCGACCTGGTGGAGTCGGAAGTTGCCAGTCGCCGGCACGCCATGGTCGAGGAGGTCATCCGCACGGGCAGACCCGTCAGGTTCGAGGACGATCGTGGCGGCGTGCGCTTCGACAACTCCTACTACCCGGTCTACGACTCCCAGGGCAAGGTCGCCCGGGTCGCCGTCATCGCTCGCGACGTGACCGAGCCGAGGAAGGTCGAGGAGGAGCGGGCGCGGCTGGCCAAGGCCGTCGAGAGCGCCGCCGAGTCCATCGTGATCACCGACACGGACTGGCGCATCCAGTACGTCAACCCGGCCTTCGAGCGCTACTCCGGATACACCGCGGCGGAGGTGATCGGTCAGCGGCCGCGCCTGCTCGACTCCGGTCAGCAGCCCGAGAGCTTCTTCCTCGACGCGGAGGCGTCGCTGGCGCGCGGCGAGGTGTGGACGGGCCAGTTCATCAATCGCCGCAAGGACGGCGCGATCTACCAGGAGGAGGCCACCATCTCGCCGATCCGGGATGCGGCGGGCCGGATCGTCAACTACGTCGAGGTGAAGCGCGACGTCACCCGGGAAGTGGCCCTGTCGGCGCAGCTCCGCGAGTCGCAGAAGATGCGCGCCATCGGCCAGCTCGCCGGCGGCGTCGCTCACGACTTCAACAACCTCCTCCAGGCGCTCCTCGCCACGGTCGAGGTGCTGCGCGCCCGGAGCGACGATTCCCGGGCGCTGGGCACCGCCATCGGCGAGATCGAGGCCGACGTGAAGCGGGGCGCGGCGCTGACCCGCCAACTGCTGCTCTTTGCCAGGCGCGAGGTGGTCAAGCCCGAGAGGCTCGATCTCAACGACGTCGTCCGCGAGACTCACGCGCTGTTTTGCCGTCTGGTCCGGGAGAACATCCGCTTCGACCTGCGCCTGGGCTCCGGGCCGCTCCATGTCGACGCCGACCGCGGACAGCTCCAGCAGGTCATGTCCAACCTGGTGCTGAACGCCGCGGACGCCATGCCGAACGGCGGCGACCTCGTGGTGAGCACCGGGGAGATCGAGGAGCGCGAGGTCTGGCTCGAGGTCCGCGACACCGGCTCCGGCATCCCAGACGACATCCGTCCGCACATCTTCGAGCCGTTCTTCACGACCAAGGGGGAGGACAGGGGGATCGGACTGGGCCTCGCGGTGGTCCACGGCATCGTCGCCGCGCATGGCGGCCGCATCGACGTGGAGGCCAACCCGGGCGGTGGGACTGTGTTCAAAGTGGTCCTCCCGTACCGCGGCTCCGGGGTCTTCGTCCCACCGCACCCGTTGTCCGACCGGACGACGCCGACCACCGGCCGGCACGAGCGGGTGCTCGTCGTCGAGGACGAGACGGGCGCCCGCGAGGGACTGCGGGAGATGCTGACCATGCTGGAGTACCGGGTCGTCGCGACGAGCAGCGGCGAGGCGGCGCTCAGCCTCCCGCTCGACCCGCCGTTCGACGTCCTGCTCACCGACCTGGTACTGCCGGGGATCCACGGCAACGAGCTTGCCGAGCGACTCCGGGAGCGCTGGCCCGCGGTGCGGGTGATCGTGATGTCGGGCTACGCCCCCGACGTCGCGGTCCGCCAGGGCGTCCTCACCGGCACCGTTCGCTTCCTCGAGAAGCCCTTCGACATGGAGACCCTGGCGCGGGAGGTCCGCGCCGCATTGCGGGACTCGTAGCTTCGAGTCCTCACGCGTGGGGCCTCACTGATCGACGGTCGAGGGCCGAGGGTCGAGAGAGACGGAGAACGGGACGGCGGCCGGGACACGGGGCGGCGTCCTCGACCGTCGGCTCTCAACCTCTTTTGAAGAGGTAGGCGCAATCGACGAGGTGGGCGGGATCGCCGGCGCGGCAGACGGCGAACCGGCTGCCGGCGTACAGCGCGGCGCCCCCGACCTCGCCCGCGCGGTTGGCGGCGTACAGGTTGAGGTTGTTCGCCGGCCTCCCCGTCGCATCCTTCAGCCAGGCGACCCGGGTGTTCGCAACCACCCGCTCGAGGGTCGCCAGGCACGCCGCCTCCGGCGACCTCCCCTGGCGCATGAGCTCGACGACGGTGTGGGCGCCGCACGAGATGATCGCGCTCTCGCCGTGGCCGGTCCCGCCGGCCGTGCCGACCTCGCCGTCGCAGTAGAGTCCGCAGCCGACGAGCGGCGAGTCGCCGACCCGGCCGGGGAGCTTGAAGAAAAGCCCTGAGGTCGTGGTGCAGCAGCCGACCGCGCCGTCGGGGCCGACGGCCGACAGGTGGATCGTGCCGGTCGGGCGGAACATGGAGTCGCCGTACTTGGTGATGAACCACTTGAGGTCGGGGTCGTCGACCTCCGATGCGACGGGCAGCCAGTCGTCCTTCGGCGCGGCGTTCTCCTTCCAGTACAGCCAGATCTTGCGCGCACGCTCGGTGAGGAGGTTCTCTTCCGGGAAGCCGTGAGCGCGGGCGAACTTCAGCGCGCCCTCGCCGACGAGGAGAATGCGGGTGGTCCGGCGCATCACCTCGAGGGCGACGCGGGCCGGGTGCTTGACGCGCTCGAGGGCGGCGACCGCGCCCGCGCGCATCGTCGTGCCGTCCATCACCGCCGCGTCGAGCTGGACCACGCCCTCCTCGTTGGGCAAACCACCGTAGCCGACCGTGAGGTCCTCCGGATCGGCCTCCACGATCGCCACGCCGGCCACGGCCGCCTCGACAGGCGCGAAGCCTTCCGCCATCCGGTCGACGGCGAGCCTCACGGCGGCCAAGCCGTTGGCGGAGGCGACGGCCACCGGGCGGGCCGGTGCGGGCTTCGGGTCGGGGCCGGCCCCGGCCGGGCGAACGGCGGCCGCGGCGGCAGCGGCCGAGGTCGCGGCGAGGAACTGGCGGCGGGTCAGCGAGGTGTCTGACATGTCACGTCTCCCCACCTCAGCTTACCCCGCTCCGACCCCGGCTCGCCGCGTCGGAGCGGCGCTGGGGAGGGCGGCGCAAGCCCGTCCCGGGCGGTGCTAGAGTACGCGTATGCTCCGTCTGCTCCCGCTACTTCTGCTCGCTACTGTGCTCACTTCCGCCGTCGCGGCGCCGCGCTGTGAGCGCCTCCTGGTCGGGGGTACCGTCCACCTGTCCGACGGGCCGCAGCGGCTCGAGGTCGCCATCGCCGAGGGCCGGATCGTCGCACTCGTGCCCCCTGACCAGGCGAAGGCGTGGCGCGCCGCCGCCGAGGTCGTCGATCTCGCCGGGGCACACGTCTACCCCGGGCTCACCGAGGGGCACGGTCACTTCGTCGGCTACGGCGCGGCGCTCGAGCAGGTCGATCTGGTTGGGACGGCGAGCTACGCCGAGGTCGTCTCACGGGTGAAGGCGGCCGCGGACAAGCTGCCGGCCGGGAGCTGGGTCCTCGGGCGCGGCTGGGACCAGAACGACTGGCCGGACAAGGGGCTGCCGGCACACGCCGCGCTGTCGGCGGCGG
>Ga0209450_10001776_pt1 | contig 10846 bp, 10 predicted proteins | sample FrelakmetLWP11LW_FD_187149 | JGI IMG/M metagenome (GOLD analysis project Ga0209450, IMG submission 187149) | Freshwater lake sediment microbial communities from the University of Notre Dame, USA, for methane emissions studies - LWP11 LW (SPAdes)... | ecosystem: Environmental > Aquatic >... | reverse complement strand
AGTCCCTGCACGTGGGCCAAAAGCTCAACGTGGGCAAGGAAAATTAGGGGGTAGTGTCCTTTTTTGATGCTTCCTCCGTGGATTGGGGATTTTTCGCTGGTTTTGAGTCTTCGGGGCTGACCGCGGGCTTCTCCTCAGTTTCGCTTGGTGGTGGAGCATTCTTAACGGCTCTGGACGGTTGGGGCGTCTCTTTACCTACAACCGGGGCTCCGGGGGGTGGAGCATTTTCAATGGTTGTGAATGCCGGAGGCAAGGGCCCGTCAGACGAAAGAGGCCCGCCGGGAATCTGAGTGTTCTCCTGAACCTTGAAAGCTTCCGGGAGTGGGGATTGCGTTGCACTGGAGCTGGCCGACTGGGGTGCAACCCTTGGCGGGCGACGCGAGATTGCAGCAGGCGGAGTAGGAGTCGAAGTCCTGGATCTCACCGTAGGCGTAGGACGCGCTGAAGTGGCGGGCGGAGTGGCCACCCTAGGGCGGATTGCCCCCGGTTTGCCTGGCGGCGTCCCGGCAGGTGTCCCCTCTCCCATAACCATCACGCCTGCGATCTTATTCTTCGCATCAAACATAAGGCTATAATTCAGATTGGTGAGGATGCGTTTCAATCCTTCCTCAAGGGAAAGGTCATTGAAGGTCACGGAAATCTTTTCCTGAAAAAGGGTTTCATCTCCTCTGAACCAGATGCCCGATTGCTTTTCGATGTCTCTCGCCACTTCCAGAAGCGAGGTGTCTTTGAGGTTCACGGAAAGAGAACCGTCCTTCACAGAAACAAGATCTGCTGCCGAAACAGACGTGAAGGAGAACACACAGAGAGCGGAAAAAAACAAAACCAGCCCGGAGTAAAATGTCATGGTTCGTTTTCTCATACTGCGTCTCCATAAAGAAAAATGTCAGTGGCGTTGATCCGCCGACTGTGGTGATTTGATGGGGGTATCATTCTCCTGCTCGGCATATTGAAAGCGCCTGGAACTAGGGACAGGAAGTCTGGAGGTCATGTATCCCCTTAACGACCCTCTCAAGCTTTTCTATAAATTATAACACACTCTGGACATGCAAAGATACAGTCTCTTTTTGTGCAGCAAAGATTGGGGACAGACATGTCTTTGCCTACAACATCTAGTGGAGACTTATTATTTCCCAAAAAAAACAACAGTTTTTAAACATGTCGATTGCTTTTCCAGCATAAAGACAATAAAATAAACGCTCTATTCAAGAGCCAAAAGAAATGGATCTCAAACGATTTTTGTTAATTGGAAATATAGTCCTCTCAGGTCTCGTCATCTGGGCTGGGGTTTCCATAGTCACCACCTGGGCAGCGAGCAGGCAGGCAGGGGACTCCACCCTGAGTGCTCCGTCTAAGACGCCGATTCCCAGGGACTTGACTTCTTCTAAAGGGAAGCGACTGGAGGATTACGGATTGATTATATCACGGGATGTGTTTCACACCACAAAAGAGACTACCAAAACAGGCGGAAGAGGCGGAAAAGGAGAGTGGGGAGAGATCAAAGTTACGGAACTGAATCTGGAGCTGAAAGGCACGGTGGTGGGCGAGGGAAAGGATTCTTACGCTTTCATCCTGGAAAGGGAATCGAGAAAGGAAGAGGTCTACTACGCCAATGATTTTGTGATGGGAGCCCGGATTATCGCGATCATGAAGGGGCGGGTTATATTGAATGTAGACGGAAGTGAAGAGGCCCTTCTTATGGTGGATGAAAGCCGGACCCTTCCGGAAATGGGCGCACTGCAAGAGAAGGCGGGGGCAGAGGCGGTCACGCCACCGGAGCAAACACCCTCTTCCCAGAGGGCGATACCGCCTCAAAGGAGAATCATCACCCCGAGAAGAGGCATAGAAAAGCCAGGGTAGCTCCCAAAAGTAAAGGGCAAGGCGCAAAGGCCGCTTTGCAGGTTACAGACCCGCACAGACAGACATCCATCCCTGAAATAGGAATGAGGAAATGATGCGAAACTTGAAAAGACATAAGAATCTATTGGGCCTTATCATGCTTGTCCTACTCTTATGCCTTGATGCTTCTCAGACGATTGGCCAAGAAAAAGGGCCGAAGACCGAACCCGCAAATTCTCAGCCAAAGCCCGCATACATTACAATGAACTTCAAGGATGTGGATCTCCAGGTGTTCATCAAGTTCATCAGCGAGCTCACGGGCAAGAACTTCCTCATCGATCCCACTGTCAAAGGAACCGTCACTGTCATTTCACCCCAGAAGGTCACGGTAGATGAAGTTTACAAGGTCTTCCTTTCCGTCCTTGAGGTCAACGGTTTCACCCTGATCGAAGCAGGGCATGTGAGCAAAGTTGTCCCTACGGCTGCGGCGAAAACAAAGGCCACAGAGACTTTCCTGGAAAGAAAGCTGAGGACTCCGGAAGACAAGATCGTCACCCAGCTCGTGCCTCTCAAGTACGCGGAGGCCCTTACTCTCGGAAGGCTTCTTGCCTCGCTGGTTGAAAAGACAGGGCTTCTTGTGCCCTATGCAGAGACCAATACCCTCATCGTGATCGACACCATGTCGAACATCAACCGGTTGGTTCGGATTATCAGCGAGCTGGATGTGCCCGGGGACGAAGAAATATGGGTCACTCAGCTCAGGCAAGCTAAGGCAGATGACCTTGCAAAGAAACTGGCGACTCTGTTCCAGGAGCGGAGAGGGGCGACCGCAGGCGCAGGCCAGCAAGCAGGGGTAGTTCGGGCCGATTTGAAAATCCTTCCTGATGAAAGAACCAATTCTCTCGTGGTGCTGGCAGGCCCTAACCCCATGGCCAAGGTCAAACTTCTGGTGGATAAGCTGGACCAGAGACAGGTTCGTCCGAGAGAGAACATTCACATTTATTCCCTCCAGAACGCCGTGGCCGAGACCCTTGCCAAAGTCCTCATGGAGATTCCGGGCAAGGGGACAAAGGATGAAAAAGTAAAGGCGGCGCCGGTGTCCAAGGATGTGCAGATATCGGCGGACAAATCGACCAACACGCTGGTGATCATCGCGGAACCCGAGGAATATGCGATTCTCGAAGAGGTGATCAAGAAATTGGATGAGGCCAGGACCATGGTCTACGTGGAGGCGCTAATCGTGGAAGTCTCTATGAGCAAGGCTCTGGAACTGGGCGTGGAATGGCGTGTGGGGAATACCTATGACGGCGGATACAGCGCGGACAGCAGTGGTGGGCTATGGTTTGGCGGATCGAGAGGGGGGGGCAGTTCTTTCGCCGACACTTTCTCTTCTTCCGACACGGCCCCATCGCTCCCCGCAGGCTTTTTCGCCGGAGTGATCGGGAAGGGAATCACCCTGGGAAACATCACTTTCCCTACGATCGCTGCTTTTATAAGGGCCGTGAAAACGGACAGCGATTTCAACATTCTTTCGACGCCCCAGATCATGACTCTGGACAATGAAGAAGCGAGCATTGAGGTGGGTCAGAACATCCCCTTTGTGACCCAAGTCGACCAGGGAACGGATGTGACTTCACGGGCGATTCAGAACTTTCAATACAAAGATGTGGGTGTTACGCTCAAGGTCACTCCCATAATCAATGATGAGGGTTTCATCAGACTTAAGATAGAAGAAAGCGTGAAGAATGTTGTGTCACAGACCGCTCTTTCGGGGACGGTGCTTGCGCCAACGACCACCTACCGAACCGCCAAAACGAGCATTACGGTGAGGGACACTGAAACCGCGGTCATCGGTGGATTGATTGAAACAAGAATGGATCGGGGAACCACGCAGACACCTTGTTTGGGGGGCGTCCCCGCCCTTGGATGGCTCTTCAAGACCGCTAACGATCAGGATCAGAAGATAAATCTTATGGTTTTCCTGACTCCCCACGTGGTGAGAAACATTGAAGAAGCCAGGCAGCTTTATGGGAAGAAAAAGGAGTACATGCAGAAAGAGGGGGAAAGGGCCACCAAGGTGCAGGAGAAGGAAATTATCAGAAAAAAGGCGTTTAACGATGACTGGGGATTTGGGGAACAAGAAGACACAAGTCAGAAGACAGGAGAGAGAATACAGTAGACAGGGGAAAAACGTCTGAAGAGGGGGAAGCACCTCGTAGGGAAAAAGCGCAGGAAACAGAATGGATAGGCCGTTCATTCCGCATGCCGACTACGGACTCCTGTATTCTTATATCAAGCAATGCTCAGAAATTTATTTAAAAGTAATACACAGGACCACGAACCCCCTCCGCCCCCTGAAGTCGATTCCCTTGTCCAGGGTCTCCTTATGCCGGAGATGACGGAATCAGAGCGCTTATCTCATTACTCTGAACAACTCGGCATCCCACTCAAGAAGAGGCTCCTTGAGGACATCCGCTTTGAGGGCAAGCTGGACATTCCGATCCAGTATTTCAAGCGCATGGGCCTGGTTCCTCTTTTTGTGGAAGAAGGAATTCTGACGGTGGCTATCAATGACCCTGCTAATTTTCTGGCTGCCGATGATTTGGCACGCCAGTTCGGATTCAAGGGAACCCGGATGGTCTTGAGTTCTCTCGGGGAGATCCACGCGGCGATCAATGCGCTCTTTGATCAAACAAGCGATGAAGCGGAGAAAATGGTTCAAGACCTGGAGTCCTACCAGTCCGACGACCAGGTCTTCACTGAACTTGAAGAGCTGCAGGACCTCATGGATGTCACCAATGAGGCTCCGATTATTCGTCTTGTCAATGTGGTTCTGACTCAAGCCCTTCGGCGTCAAGCGAGCGACATTCACATCGAACCCTACGAGAAAGACATCAAAGTCCGTTTCCGCATCGACGGGATCCTTTACGAGATTTTTTCGCTCCCCAAGCGGTTCCAGGCGCATATCATTTCAAGGCTGAAGGTGATGGCCAACCTGGACATTGCCGAAAAAAGGCTTCCCCAGGACGGAAGAATCAAAGTCAAGGTGGCCAACAAGAGCGTGGATATCCGGATTTCCGTGATCCCCATGGCCTTTGGAGAAAGGATCGTGCTCCGTCTCCTCGACAAGAGCGTTTCCATTGTCGGCTTGGCCGAGATGGGCATGGCGACAAAAAGGCTGGAGATCTTCGAGAAGCTGATCAACAAGAACACCGGGATTCTTCTGGTCACAGGCCCCACCGGGAGCGGTAAGAGTACAACCCTCTATGCGGCTCTTAACCGGATCAATTCCATGGAGAAAAATATCATCACCATCGAAGACCCCATCGAGTATGAATTAAAAGGGGTGGGCCAGATCCAGGTGAACCCCAAGACAGAGTTCACTTTTGCAAGGGGGCTCCGGTCTGTGCTGCGACATGACCCTGACATCATCATGGTGGGCGAGATCCGGGATCTGGAAACCGTGGAGATTGCCGTTCAGGCGTCTCTCACCGGACACCTCGTGTTCAGCACACTTCATACCAACGATGCGACCGGGGCTCTCACCCGGCTGGTGGACATGGGCGTGGAACCCTTTCTCATCGCCTCGTCCTTGCTGGCGGTTCTGGCCCAAAGACTCGTGCGAAGGATCTGCCCTGAGTGCAAAGAACCGTTCCACCCGGAGGAGGCCACCCTTGAAGAGCTCGGACTTCCGAAAGACCAGGTTTTCTATCATGGCCGCGGATGCGACGCATGCATGCAAAGCGGGTACCGAGGCAGGACAGGCATTTTCGAGCTTCTCGTGGTGGACAACGACATCCGACGCCTTCTCACCGCCGGCGCGGATTCGGTGAAGATGAAGGACATGGCGGTGCGCAACGGAATGGCCAGCCTTTTTGAAGACGGGCTTCTGAAGGTGAAGACCGGGATGACGACGCTTAATGAAGTGCTGCGTGTAACACAAGAATAGAAGAGCATGCCTGTCTTTGAATACAAAGCTCTGGACAGAAAAGGCAAGAAGATCCGCGGACTGATCACGGCGGATGGCCCTGCCGCAGCCAGGCTCAAGCTCAGCCAGGACCTCATTTATCCCACCGAAATCCGAGAAGCGAAGGAGGAGGAAAAAAAGCATTCCACCAAAGCGCTCGTCTCTCCTCTTGCCAAACTGCAGCGGGTCAATCCTGTAGAAGTCACGACGGCCTTGAGGCAGCTGGCCACCCTCATCTCTTCAGGTCTTCCTCTGGTTGAAAGCCTGGGCGGAGTGATCGACCAGAGCGAGGAGCCGAAGCTCACGAAGATCTTCACCCAGGTCCGTGAACGAGTGTTGGAAGGCAATTCCCTTGCTCAGGCTATGTCGGCACACCCAGGGGTCTTCAGCCATATCCATGTGAACATGGTGAGAGCGGGCGAAACAGGAGGGGCCCTGGATATCATTTTGAAACGTTTGGCGGATTTCTCGGAAAGGCGGCTTAAGCTCAAGAAGAGGATTGAGTCGGCCATGACCTATCCCATCTTTCTCCTTCTCATCAGCAGCATCATTCTGATCTTTCTCATGACCTTTGTGATGCCCAAGGTGGTCGGGATTTTCAAGGGCATGAAGCTGGCTCTTCCCTGGTCCACACAGGTGCTCATCTTTGTGACGTATGTGATTAGCCGTTACTGGTGGCTCCTGGCGATCGGGGCCGCCGGCCTTGGCGGGTTGATTGCCATTCTGGTGAGGACTGAGAAAGGGGGCCGTGCCTGGGATGGGATCAAAATGACCTTCCCTCTTCTTGGAAGGCTTCATCGCAAGGCGGTCATTGCGCGTTTTACGAGGACTCTTTCCATCCTGCTCAAGAGCGGGATTCCCCTGGTCGATGCCTTGGAAGTCGCAAGGCCTTCCATGGGAAACCGGATTCTGGAGGAGGGAGTCAAGGAAGCGGCGAAGCTGGTGGGTGAGGGATCTGATTTAGCGACCCCCCTGCGACAGAAGGGAGGGTTTCCTCCCCTGGTGGTGCAGCTGGTGCGGGCCGGGGAAAAGAGCGGAGAACTGGAGGAAATGCTTGCCAAGGCCGCGGAAGTCTATGAAGATGATGTGGAAACCACCATCGCCTCGCTGACCTCCATCATGGAGCCGGTCGTAATTCTGTTCATGGGTGGGGTGGTGGGCTTCATTGTCATGGCCATATTATTGCCCATATTTGAAATGACTTCGGGGATCAGAGTGATGAGATGATGGGATTGAGCACGGGATCAATTTTGAGGAGAAAATGGAGGAATTTCCGTGGTAGAATAAGTTCCTGCAAATGGAATCATGCAGGGGTGGAGGGATGGAGTAGTAGACTGCTGGGGTGTTGGTTATTCGGTTTTCGATTATTCCTGTTCTCTTCTGTCCCTAGAGGAGTTCGGTATGAGAAAAGAGTATCCTAAGAGTTGGCACAGCGAGCAAGGTTTCACTTTGCTTGAGATTCTCATTGTGATCACCATCCTGGGCATCTTAGCCAGCCTCGTTGCGGTCAAACTGATGGATCGGCCCGGGGAAGCCAGACAACTGAAAGCGCAAATGGACATTCAGACTCTTGAGACAGCCCTGAAGCTCTACAAGCTAGACAACGCCTTTTACCCGACAACGGACCAGGGTCTTCGCGCCCTCGTTGAGAAGCCGAGTGTGGGGAAAGTCCCCGCGAAATGGCGTGAGGGCGGCTACCTGGATAAAGGTATGGTTCCAAAAGACCCTTGGGACCAGGATTACTTGTACCTCAGTCCCGGTGCTCGGAACCGCGATTTTGACGTCTGGTCCTACGGCGCTGACGGGGAAGAAGGGGGTGAAGGGGAGAATGCCGATGTCACCAACTGGGCGACCAGGAGGGAATAAAACGGCAGGGTTTTCCCTTTTTGAATTTGCCGTCGTTCTCTTTATCATCAGCCTCTTCTTTGTCCTGGTGAGCGTTCCCATCGAGGGGATCCTTACCGGTGGAGACCTGGGGCAGGCTACCCGCATGCTCATGAGTGAGGTGAGCAAACTGCGGGGAGAAGCGGCCTACGCAAGGAAGCTCCAGACCCTGGTGCTGGACCTAGAGCGGAACACCTTCTATCCCCTGGAATCAGAAACTCCGGCGGAGTTCAGGAAAACAGAGGAAAATCTTTTCGAGGAAGAAAAGGAGGTCGTTCCCAGAAAAAAGGATCTGCCGTTGGGAGTCTCTTTTGCAGACGTGGTTTCGGACACGTTGGGGAAGGTTCAGGAGGGGAAAATAGGGGTTCGTTTTTTTTCCAACGGCTGTGTAGAGCACACCGTGATCCATTTGAAAAATGAAGGGGGAAAGTTCTATACCCTTGAAATCAATCCGGTGACGGGCCTTATCCGAACCCATGAAGGATATATTGAACAGAAAAGGGAAGGACCACGGTTTCACGCTTCTTGAAATCGTCATTTGTCTTGGGCTCATCGCCCTGGCTCTTATGGCGGTGTTTCACCTGCAGGCGCAAAACCTGGACCTCCAGTCTGAAGCGCAGTTCATGACCACGGCGACCTGCCTTCTCCAGGAAAAGATTTCCCAGCTCCAGGCCGTGGAAAAGATCGATGAAGGGACGAACTCCGGAGATTTCGGCAAAGACTATCCGGACTACACGTACAAGCAGGAAGTGAGTAAAGTGCCGGACACGGAGACCCTCTATAAAGTGAGGGTAACCGTGATTCTCGAAAGAGATAAGGCCAGCAAGGATCTATGGCGCGAAACTTATTTGTACCGGGAAAAGACATGAAGGGCTTCACTCTTCTCGAAGTGCTTGTCTCCATGGCGATTCTGGCGATCATCCTGGCGACCATCTACAGCGCTTACACCACGAACGTGGAGGCCATCCAGATCGCCCGGCAGAACGGAGAGGTTCACCAGACGGCCAGAATTGTGCTGGACCGGATGACCAAGGATCTTCAGTCGGCATTGATCCAGGCGGGTGAAGACCGGAAGGAGGAGAGCGGTTCTTCGCAGAAGGTCAAGCTGGGCCAGGCGGGTAAAAACCTGAAGGAGGAGAGCAGTTCTTCGCAGAAGGTCAAGCTGGGCCTGGTCGGCCAACAGCGCGAGATCAATAGGAGGCGGGGAGATCGCATTGACTTCACCACGGTCACTCATCTGCCCTTGACGGAAAGAGGGCCTGCAAGCGATCTATGTGAAATCGGCTACCTGGTGAGTGAAGATCCTGAAGGGAAGGTCCTTGTTCTTTTGAGGAGGGACGACTCCACCGTGGATGAGGATTTCACCGAGGGCGGATCGCTTCAGGAGATCGCGAGAAACGTGATCGAATTCAACCTCACCTATCTGGATTCCCGGGGCGAAGAATCGGACAAATGGAGCACTCTGGAAGGGGGGGCTGAGTCTGGGCTTCCGGCGCTCATCAAGGTTCGATTGGTCCTCGGGGATGACCTCGGTCGCGAACATATTTTCAGCACGGCCATCCACCCGGAACTGGCGGAAATGAAAAAGGAGAACTGATGGTTAGGGCTCTGAAGACGGAACGCGGTACCGCGCTGGTGCTCACGCTGCTGATCATTATTACCCTCGCGGGGCTGACGTTGGGCTTTTCAGGGGAATCCGGTGTGGAAGTGACCCTGGCAGGCTACATGAGAGACCAAGCCAAGGCCTATGAACTGGCGCGTTCGGGGATCAACATCGCCTTTTCGGAGTTGGCCGCCAAAGGAGAAGACTTCGATGTCGAGGAATTTAACGAGGAATGGCGGCGTACGGGATGCCTCCCCTCAGAGGGAGCAACCAGGACCGGCGAAGAAGGAGTCTCGTTTTCAGGAGGCATGATGGCTGAAAATGGCAAGATCAATATCAATCTCCTGAGGAACAAAAACGGTGAAATTGATGAAAATAGAGAGGCGCAAATGCGAAGGCTCTTCAGAGCCCTAGGTCTGAAAGAAGAGCGGCTCAATCCACTTCTAGACTGGCTGGATGCGGATGACATCGAGAGGCAAGATGGAGCGGAAGGATACTATTACCAGAATCTTGATGAACCCTACGAGTGCGGCAATGGCCCGTTCCTGACCATCGGGCAGGTGTTCCTGGTCCGGGGGATGCGGGAGATCGAGCGTTTTGGAGAGAAGAAAGAGAAGAGACTTCTCGATTACCTGACCATCTACTCAGACGGAAAGATCAATATTAATTCGGCTCCGAAGGAAGTTATCGAGAGCCTCAGCGAAGAGATGGACAGTGCTCAGGCGGCGGAGATCGTGGCATACCGGAAGGAAAAGAGATTTGAGAGCATTGATGACTTGAGAAAAGTTCCGGGACTGGATGAGATTGATGATCATCTCCTCGCCGAGATCAGGGGTGGGATCACGGTCGAGATGCCTACCATCAGCTTTGAGTCCAATGTGGACTGTAACGGGGCAATAGCGAGGATCAAAGCGATTGCCAAAAAGGAGAAAAACAAAACGAGCTTTATTCTTATTTACTGGCAAGTACTGTAATGATTGCGAACCCGCTCAAAGGTTTTTTAAAACCCAAGTATGTGGTCGGCCTCCAGGTGAGGGAGGGCTTTATTGGGGCTGTTCAGCTCTATGTCGGCCTCAAGGGCCCTGAAATCGACAAAGCCGTGTTCAGGGAGGTAACGGATCCTGAACGCATCCAAGAGGAGGTCAAGAAGCTTTTTCAGGAAGAGGCTTTCAAAAAGGAGATGATCATCACCTCTCTCCCGAGCTCCAAAGCCTTTATCCGGGAGATCTCCCTGCCCCTCTCTCACCCCAAGAAGGTGGAAAAGATCATCAAGTATCAGATGGAACCCTACCTCCCATGCCCTGTGGAGGAAGTGCTGGTCGACTTTCTTCAGCCCGGGAGGGACGGGGGTATCTTTACCTTCGGGGTGGAAAAGAAATCCCTTGCAGAACACCTTGCCCTGCTTGCCGGTGCTGGAATCGACCCGGACGCGGTCACCCTGGACGACATCGCCCTGTTTTCGCTCTACCTGTACAAACACGGTGGCGAGTCCGAACAGCCGATTGCCATCGTGAACCAGGACGGCGAGAGCGTGGTAGTCCAGATTGTCCTTC
>Ga0209450_10001775_pt1 | contig 10847 bp, 10 predicted proteins | sample FrelakmetLWP11LW_FD_187149 | JGI IMG/M metagenome (GOLD analysis project Ga0209450, IMG submission 187149) | Freshwater lake sediment microbial communities from the University of Notre Dame, USA, for methane emissions studies - LWP11 LW (SPAdes)... | ecosystem: Environmental > Aquatic >... | reverse complement strand
CCTTCGCTGCGCGAGTGCCTGCGCGTGGACGATGCCGATTGCCTGCTGCGCGACGTCGAGTTCTGCGTGAGCGGCGAGCGCGTCGTGTTCGCCCAGACAGTGCTGCCGGCATCAACGCTGGACCGGTATCCGTGGCTCCGCGAGCTCGGCGATTCCCCGCTCGGCGAGGCATTGCGCGAGGTCGACGAGCCGCTCGAGCGTGAACCGCTCGAATATGCTGAACTCCCGGCCGGGCACCCGCTGGCGGCGGCGGCCCGTGACAGCGACGGCGGCGGCTTGCTGTGGGCGCGACGAGCGGTCTACCGTCTCGGCGGCTTGCCGATACTGGTGCAGGAAGTCTTCCTGCCGGAGCTGCTGCGGGCGCAGGCCGCGGCCCGCTTGCATCACGAGGACTACACCATGACGGCCGATACGCTTCCCTTTGCCGTGCCGCGGCCCACCGTCGGCATCACCGGCAGCGCAGCACGCTTTCCCGTGCATCGCATCTACTGCGTTGGCCGCAACTACGCGGCGCACGCGCGCGAGATGGGCGCGGATCCGGCGCGCGAGCCGCCATGCTTTTTCACCAAGCCGGCGGATGCCATTGTTGCCAATGGCGCCGCCGTCCGCTATCCGCCACGCACGTCGAACCTGCACCACGAGGTCGAACTTGTCGTGGCCATCGGCAAGGGCGGCCGGCAGATCCCGGTCACCGAGGCCCTGGAGCACGTGTTCGGCTACGCGGTCGGCAACGACCTGACCCGCCGCGACCTGCAGTCCCACGCCAAGGACAACGGGTTGCCCTGGGACGTGGCGAAGGGTTTCGATCACTCCGCGCCCATCAGCGCGATCCGTCCGGTCACCGACGGCGGGCACCTGTCGTCCGGACGGATCTGGCTCGAAGTGAACGGGCAGGCGCGGCAGGACGCCAACCTGACGGAACTGATCTGGAGCGTGCCCGAGGTCGTGGCCGAACTGTCGTCGTTGTTTGAACTGCAGCCGGGCGACCTGATCTTCACGGGCACCCCCGCGGGCGTCGGCGCCGTCCAGCGTGGCGACAGCATCGTCGCGGGCATCGACGGGCTCGACACGCTGCGCACGACCATCGTCTGAACCGCTCGGCTGGAGGGCGCATGGGTTTCCGGCTCTATACCTACTGGCGCAGCTCGGCGGCGTTTCGCGTGCGCATCGCGCTGGCCCTGAAGGGCCTCGCCTACGAGTCGGTGCCGAAGCACCTGTTGCGCGACGGCGGCGAGCAGCGCAAGCCCGACTACCTGGCGCTGAACCCGCAGGGCCTGGTGCCTGCACTTGCCGACGACGGGTTCGTGATTCCCCAGTCGCTCGCCATCTGCGAGTACCTCGAGGAGATCCATCCCGAACCGCGGCTGCTGCCGGGCTCGGCGCGGGAGCGCGCGACGGTGCGCGGCATGGCCCTCCTGATCGCCTGTGACACGCATCCGCTCAACAACCTGCCGATCATGGGTTACCTGCGCCGTGAATTCGGCGCGGACGACGCAGCCGTGCAACGCTGGGTGGCCCACTGGATCGACCGCGGGTTCTCCGCGCTCGAGCGCTGGGTCGAGTCGACGGCGGGTTCGACCGCGGCGGGCCAGCAGCGCCATTGTCACGGCGGCCAGGTGACGCTCGCCGACGTCTGCCTCGTCCCCCAGATGTACAACGCCCGCCGTTTCCAGGTCGACGTTGCGCCGTATCCGCGGCTGGTCGCGATCTGCGCGCACCTGGAGACGCTGCCGGCATTCGCGGCGGCGCGGCCCGAAAACCAGCCGGACGCCGAGCAGAAGTGACGCGCGAATAGCGGGTAGTATTGTTCCTGGCCAGTTGCTGGCCGCTCATCATCAATCAACTCCTCGAGGCTCGCCATGGTGACCGCAGTCGTGCTGATCAAGGCCGAGACCGACAAGGTGCCGGAGCTCGCGCAGACGATGGCCGAGCTCGAGGGCGTGAGCGAGGTGTTCTCGGTCGCGGGCCAGTACGACCTCGTCGCGCTCGTGCGCGTGCGCGAAAACGAGGACCTGGCGCGTGTCATCAGCGAAAGGATGCGCAAGCTGCCGGGCATCACCGGCTCGGAGACGCTGATCTCCTTCAAGGTCTATTCGAAACAGGATCTCGATGCCGGGTTCCAGCTGGGGCTCGACTGACCGCCATTGCGATTCCCGCCGTGGCGGGAGAGGCCGGCTTCGTCCTGCTGCCCGCGGTCACGGCGACTGGCTCGCCGCACCTGGATCAGGCAGCCGTGCGTGCGCCGCGTAGCCGCGCCGCCAGCAACGGCATGAGCAGCATGGCCAGCAGGCCGAACCCCATGAGCCCGCCTTGCGACAGGTCGTAGTCGCCCAGGATGCGCGACCAGTCGTAGTGAAACACGCCGCGGCCGAGGGCGATCTCGAACGACACCGTGAGCACGACCCAGAGCGCACCGACTGCCAGCAACTGTTGCCGCGTACGGGCGCCGAGCCAGCGACTGAGGGCGAGCGCGATGAGGAAGATGAGCAGCGTGCCGGTGAGTACCCCGACCTGGCGGGCCTGGAGGTCGCCGATGGCCGGGGCGAGGTACAGCGTGCGCAGCGTGCCGTGGATGGACTCCGCGACGATGATGGCCAGCCAGGCCAGCAGTGCTCGAGTCCAGGGCATGGGCCACCGTCCAGGGCGGCGTGCCGTTACAGCGTTCCGCCGAGCCGCCGCAGCGCATCGGGCTGGAAGTCGCCGACTTTCGCCCGGGCATTGAACTGGATCGGGTCCCTGACCTCGTTGTCGAGGCCGCCGACCAGGTAACCGCCGCTGTTGAGGTCGTGGTAGATGCCGAAGCGGTAGAAAGGCACCTGCGCGTCGTAGGCCTGCAGCAGGCCGTGCAGCGAAGCGCGCCAGAGTCCGCCGCGCGTGTCGTACGCATCCTCGGCGAGCACCGACCAGCTGTCCTCGTCGAGATAGAACGTGCGCTTGCCGTAGACGTGGCGCTGGCCGGGCTTGAGCGTGCCCTCGACCACCCACACGCGGTGCAACTCGTAGCGCACATAGTCGGGATTGATCGACTGCGGCCGGACGATGTCCTTGTACTTGAGGGACTTGTCCGACAGCTTGTACGAGTTGTACGGCACGTAGACTTCGCGCTTGCCGAGCAGCTTCCAGTCATAGCGGTCCGGCGCGCCGTTGTAGCCGTCCACCTGGTCCGTGGTCAGCATGCCTTCGGAGCCGTCGTTGATACCGTCGTAGTTGAGGTCCGGCGCGCGGCGCACCCGGCGTGCACCGGCGTTGTAGATCCAGGCCGAGCGCTGTTCGGCCACCTGGTCGACGGGCTCATGCACCAGGAAGATCGTGCCGCGCAGGGTCGAAGGCTCGGTGAAATAGCCCAGCGCGTAGAACAGTCGATTGGGTTCCGCGTTCTCGACGTTCTGCGCATAGATCCGTTGCGCGTGGAACCCGATCTTGAAGAAGTCGCCGTTCGGGCGGACGGGGAACGAATGCCCCGCGCGGACGATGCCGCCGCCAAGGTAACGCACCAGGTGATTCCAGATCGCCTCGAGGCCGCTCTCGGGAATGGGGAACGGCGTGGTCGAGCCGTTCAGGTCCTTGAGGCCGAAGCCCTGCAGCGACACCTTGCCCGCCTGGGCGAGGACGCGCTCCGTCACCGCCTTGGGATAGCCGACGGTGCGGCGCGTCGGGTAGACGTTCATGCGGAAGTTCTGCGGGTACTTCCGCAGCAGGGCCGCCTGACCCTTGGTCAGCTGCGCTTCGTACTGGCCGACGTTGGTCGAGTTGATGGTGAACAGCGGCTTGTCGCCGGGGAACGGGTCGATGTAACCCTGCTGCGGCGTCCAGCCGGCGGGTGGCTGCATGAGGCCGCCGTCCCACGCCGGGATGGTGCCGTCGGCATTGCCGGCCCGCTCGGCGCCTACCGGCGTCAGGTCCTTGCCGAGTCTCGAGAAATCCGCCGCGGAGGTCGCGGCGCAGCCAAGCAACGCCAGCGCGGTCGCGACGCCGCGCAGCCACGCGCCACCGCCGCCGCACTCCGGTTCGGATCCGGCAGACACGCCGTGAACCCGTCCATGGGGGCTCGCACTCGCCATCCATGGCTCGTGACGGTCTGCCCGATCCGAACCGGAGCGCATGTCGGCGGCTGAAAGTGGCATCGCGGCTTCCTCGGTCGTCAGTGACATGCCCGGGGATGCTAACGCGTCCGCCGCCGCGGCGTTACTCCCCGTTACGGAATTTCGCCCCGATCCGCTGGTACGCCTCGCGGAACGGTATGCCTTCCCGCGCGACCAGTGCGTTGGCCTCGGCCGCCGCGTGAATGTCGCGGTCCATCCTGATGCGCTCGGGCACGAACCGCACGTGCGGGATGGCCGCGGCCATGATGTCGAGCGCTTCGAGGCAGACATCGATCGAGCGGAACAGCGGTGCCTTGATCAGCTGCAGGTCGCGCTGGTACCCGGAGGGAAGCTTGGCGGTGATGCCGAGCACCTCGACCAGGCTCGCCTGCGCCGTCGCGGTGCGGCCCCGCACGAGTTCGAACACGTCGGGGTTGCGCTTCTGCGGCATGATCGACGAACCCGTCGTGAATGCGTCGGGCAGCTGCACGAAGCCGAACTCGCGCGTGTAGAACAGCAGCAGGTCGGCGGCGAGCCGCCCGAGGTCCTGCATCAGCAGCGTAACCTGGAACAGGACTTCCGCCTCCGCCTTGCCCCGCGACAGCTGCACGGCCGTGACGGGTTCGTGGTTGGTCGGAAAGTCGAGGCGCTTGCGGGTGGCGTCACGATCGATCGGCAGGTTGGGCGTGCCATAGCCCGCCGCGGAGCCGAGCGGATTCTTGGAGATGCGCCGGTGCGAGTGCCGCAGGCCCTCGATGTCGTCGCGGATCTCGGCGGCGAAACCCTGCGCCCACAGCGCGACCGAACTGGGCATCGCCTGTTGCATGTGCGTGTAACCGGGCAGGGCGACTGCGCCCTGGTCCTTTGCCAGGCCGTCGAGTGCTTCCGCCACGTGGCGTGCTGCGTCGGCGATGCCTTCCACCGCGTCGCGGAGGTACAGGCGCAGTGCCGTCAGCACCTGGTCGTTGCGCGAGCGCCCTGCGTGCAGCCGCGCGCCCGCCGTGCCGATCCTGCGCGTCAGCAGTGTCTCGAGCGCGGTCTGGCCGTCCTCGAGGTCGAGCGTCACCGACCACTCGCCGCGGGCGTGTTCCGCGGCGATCTCGGTCAGGCCCCGGCGGATCGCCTCGAGTTCTTCCGCCGCGAGCAGGCCCGCTGCGTGCAGCATTTCCGCGTGCGCGATCGATGCGCGCACGTCGTATGCGACCAGCCGGTTGTCGAGTGCGTGGTCCTCGCCCGCCGTGAAGCGCAGCACCCGCTCGTCCAGAGGCGCGCCCTTGTCCCACAGCCTGCTCATGCAGCGCCCTGTTCCGCCGCCGTCAGCGCCTTGGTGTCGGCCACGACCAGCGTGCCCTTGCCCTCGTTGGTGAAGATTTCAGCGAGCAGGGCGTCGGTCTCCGCATACGAGATCACGTGCACGCGGCGCACGCCGCCGCGGATCGCCGCCTCGATCGCGCTCGACTTCGGCAGCATGCCGTCGCTGATCGCGCCTTCCTCGCGCAGCCGGCGCAGGCCGGCGACATCGGTGAACGAGATCAGCGACTGCGGGTCGGCGAGCCGTTCGAGGATGCCGGGGGCGCCCGTGCACAGGATCAGCTTCTCGGCGACCAGCGCGCCGCCGATGGCCGCCGCAACGGTGTCCGCGTTGATGTTGAGCAACTGCCCCGATCCGTCGCACGACAGCGGGCTCACCACCGGCAGGAACCCGGCGTCCAGCAGCCGCGTGAGCACGGTGCCGTCCACGGCGTCGATGTCGCCGACCATGCCGTAGTCGACCACCTCTCCGTTCGCGAGCGTGACCGGCGCGCGGCGATGCGCCTGCACCAGGCCGCCGTCGACACCGCCGATGCCGATCGCCGCAATGCCGAAGCTGCGACAGAGTGCCAGCAGTTGCGTGTTGATCAGGCCGTTCAGGACCATGCTGGTCGCGTCGATGGCGGTCGCGTCCGTGACCCGGCGTCCCTGCACCATGCGCGTCTGCACGCCGAGCTTCGCCGTGATGTCGTCGAGCTGCGGGCCGCCGCCGTGCACCAGCACGACGCGGATGCCGAGGTGATGCAGGATCGCCACCTGCTCGACGAAGGCGCGCATCGTGGCCGCGTCGCGGAATGCCCCGCCGCCGGCCTTGATGACGAAGACCTTGCCCTTGTACATGTGGATGTAGGGGGCCGCTCCGCGCAGTGCCCGCACCGTGACAGCCTGTTCGCCCTTGTGTCCGATCATCGTCGTTACCCCTTCAGCAAGCGGTGCAGCACGGCCATTTGCACGACCATGCGGTTGGATGCTTCGCGGATCACGCGGCTGCGTGGCCCGTCGAGGATCTCGTCGGCGACCGCGACGTTGCGGCGCACCGGGAGACAATGCATGAAATGACAGTCGGGCTTCGCGCGCCGGAACCAGTCCTCGCGCACGCACCATTCGCCGAGCGGCGCCCTGGCCCGGGCCTCGGCTTCGGCGTCACCATAATGCTGCGGCGAGCCCCATTCCTTCGCGTATACGACGTGCGCGCCGCTCATCGCGACGTCGCGGTTCGAGGTCTCGGTGACTGCGCCGCCCGTGGCTGCCGCAGCGGCGCGCGCCTTCGCCATGATCGCGTCGGGCAGCGCGTAGCCCTCGGGCCGCAGCACGACGACTTCCATGCCGCGCTGCGCGGCCATGTGTACCGTCGCGGCCGGCACTGCGAGCGGCAGCGCGCGCGGATGCGACACCCAGCTCAGCACGAACTTGCCGCGCCGGGGAACGGACAGTTCATCCATCGTCTTCCAGTCGGCCAGCGCCTGGCATGGATGGTTCACGGCCGATTCCAGGTTGACCAGCGGCTTGGGGCACAGGTCGGCCATGCGCGTGAACTGTTCCTCCGCCAGGTCCGCCGCGAGGTCCTTGCCCTCGGCGAAAGAGCGGATGCCGAGCGCGTCGCAGTAGGACGCCAGCACCGGGATGGCCTCGCGCACGTGCTCCGCTGCGCCGCCGTTCATCACCGCGCCGTCGCGCGTCTCGACCTGCCAGGTGCCCTGGCCGGGCGTCACCACGAACGCGGTACCGCCGAGTCGCTGCATGCCCGCCTGGAACGAAGCGAGCGTGCGCAGCGACGGATTGAGGAACAGCAGGCCGAGGATCCTGCCGGCGAGTGCAGCGGGCTCCGGCCGCTCCTGCAGACGCTGCGCCAGCGCGAGCAGGTCGACGACTTCGTCGCGGGAGAACTGGGCGAGATCGAGAAAGCTGCGCATGGGGAAGTGGTCAGGCGTCTGCGGCTGGAAGAAAGGGCATGCGGGTCAGTCGGAGCGCACTGCGGGCGAGGATTGCGCCACGCCCCGATTACGCCGGCAAGGACGCGAGCGCGTCGCGCAGCTGCGCGACGTGCTGCGACTCGAGCACGTACGGCGCCAGGATGCGGACCACGTGCGGGTCGCCGCTGGTGCCGGTCAGGATGTCATGCTGCTCGAGCAACTCGCGCTGCACGTCCCGGGCGGGACGCCGCGTGCGCAGACCAAGCAGGAATCCGGCGCCCTGTGTGCCGGTCACGGGCCCGACGACGCAGGTTGCGCGCATCTGCTGCGAAAGCTCGCGCACGTTTGCCAGCAGGCCTTCGCTCTCGATGATGTCGACCACGGTCTCGATCATGGCGCAGGCCATCGGGCCGCCCCCGAACGTCGTGCCGAGGTCGTCGGTCTTGAGGTGGCTGGCGACGTGGTCCGCCATCAGCAGCGCGGCGCACGGAAAGCCGGCACCAAGCGCCTTGGCCGTGGTGATCATGTCCGGTGAGATGCCGTACATGTTCGCGGCGAACGGGTAGCCCGTGCGTCCCATGCCGCACTGGACCTCGTCGCAGACGAGCAGCGCACAGACGTCGGTGCAGCGCCGGCGCAGCGCCGACAGGAACGGTTCGCCGAGGTCGAGCGCGCCGCCCACGCCCTGCACCGGTTCGACGATCACCGCCGCGGTGTCCGTGCCGACGATCCGCTCGACCGCCTCCAGGTCGCCTCGCGGGACGAACTCGACCTCGAACGGCGCCTGCGGAAACCCGTACCACTTCTGCGCGGCGCCCCAGGTCACCGCGCCGGCCGCTGCCGTGCGACCGTGGAAGCTGCCCTCGACGGCGACGACCTTGCGACGGCCCGTAATGCGCAGCGCCAGTTTCAGTGCGTTCTCGTTCGCTTCGGCGCCGGTGTTGACGAAGAACGCGGTGTTGAGGCCGAGGCCGGCGAACCGGGTGAGCCGCAGGGCCGCGCGCGCGCGGACCTCGAGCGGTACCGCGTTGCTCTGGAAGATCAGCGATTTCGCCTGCGCCGCGAGCGCGGCGAGCAGCCGCGGATGCGAATAACCCAGGGCGGCGACGGCATGGCCGCCGTACAGGTCGAGAACCTGCCGCCCGTCGCGCGTGTGCAGGTGGACGCCGGCGGCATCCACCACGTCGAGCGCCCACTGCGCATACACCGGCGCGAGGTGGTCGGCCGGCGGAGCCCACGACAAGGCGGCGTTCATCAGGTCCACCCCGGGGCGGAGGACATCAGGCCGGCCGTCTCTTCGTGCCCGAACATGCGGTTCATCCACTGCACGGCACCGCCGGCCGCGCCCTTGGTCAGGTTGTCGATGACGCACATCACGGCCACGCTGCGGCCGTTGCTCACGCCCGAGAGCTCGGCGAAGTTGCTGGCCACCACGTCCTTGAGCCGCGGCATGTCGCCGCTCACGCGCACGAACACGGACTGGTCGTAGTACTCGCGGAGCGCGTGCACGAGCTCGTGCGTGCTGATCGGCTCCGCCGTGACCGCCTGCACCGTCACGTGGATGCCGCGCGCGAACGGGCCGGAGTGCGGCACGAACGCAAAGTCTGCCTCCACGTCCGAGGCCGCCCGCGCGAGCGACGTGATTTCCGGCGCATGCCGGTGCGCCAGCGCGCCATAGGAATACAGGTCTCCGTGCCGCTGCGGATGGTGCGTGCCGGCCGTCGGCTGTCGGCCGGAACCGGTGCTGCCGGTCACGCCGGCGACGAACAGGCGCGGCTCGACGAGGCCGAGCGAGAGCAGCGGGACGCTCGCCAGCAGCACCGCGGTCGCGAAGCAGCCCGGGTGCGCGACGTGCGGCGTGTGCAGCGCGTTGAGGTGCTCCGGCACCGCGCAGGTAAACTCGTCGATGCGCGCGGGCGCGCCATGTGCGTGCCTGTAGACGGCCTCGTAGGCGTCCGCGCTCGGGTAGCGGAAGTCCGCCGAGATGTCGACGACGCGAGCCTCCGTTCCCGCCTGCTCGGCGGCGGTCAGCAACCGGTCGATCAGCCCGGCCGACACGCCGTGCGGGGCGGCCGAGAAGACCGCCGTTTGCGGGTTCGCCGTGACGTACTCGAGAATTTCGTCGTGGCTCGCGAAACGCAGGTGCGGCAGGACCGGCTGCAAGTGCCGGAAAAACTGCGCCACCGGCTCGTCCGGCTGGCTGTCGGAGGCGACCGCGGCCAGGTCGAAGTACGGATGCGCCGCGAGCAGGCGCAGCAGCTCGCCGGCAACGTAGCCCGTGCCGCCGAGCACGATCGCGGGCGTGCGTGCGGTCACTGGTTCACCGCCGCGACCGGCTGCGCGGCAAGGCCGAGCGACTCGATGATGTGATCGCCGAGGGATGCGCCCGCCGTGATCGCGTTGAACGCGCGCACGTTCATCTGCTGCTCGATGATGTTCACGCCGACCGCGTTGTCGGTCGCGGGGCCCGTCACCGCGCACGGCTCGATGTCGAAACGCTCGCGCAGCAGCTTCACGCCGCCCCAGGCCGCGACCGGGTCGTTGGCCGAGAGAATCACCGCCGTGAGCGATTTCGCGATGTCGGGGGCGGAGAGGATGGCTTCGACGCCATAGGCGCCGAGGATGCCGTCGCCGAGTTCGAAGACGACGACGTCGGGCCGGCCCTGCGTCATCTCGGTCAGCATCGTGCGCGTGAGGGCCGGTCCCGAGGCGGCCGTCGTCGTCACGATGCCGAAGTCGGTGAAAATCTGGCTGCGGCGCGCGCCGGCGTCTTCCATGGCCAGGATGTCGCGGCGCAACGAAACGCCCGTGGCCTTGAATGCGTGCACGGCGAGGCCCCGGTGCCGCATCCGGCTCACGATCGCGCAGGCGGCAGCGGTCTTGCCGGCTTCCATGCACGTGCCCGCGAGCGCGACCACCGGCACCCCGTGCGTGTCGAGCACTGCGGCCTGATCGAGGCGGTGGTAGCCGACGCGCGCCGGCACGCCGATACGCTCGCCCAGGAATGGAAACTGCAGCACGCAGCCCAGCACGCGCGCGTCGAACGGCTTGCCCTTGTCCGGGTTCACCGAGTCGCAGACGCCGAGTACGCCACCGATGTTGAGCACCTGGATGATGTCGCCCACGGCAACTTTCTCGGGGATGTGACCCGAGTATCCGAACAGGGCCTGCCGGTGCCCGAGGGCGCCGACGATGACGTCGCCCTTGGAGACCTTGGCCATGCGGCCGCTGGTGAGTTCGAGCTGGTTGTACGTTGACTTGTTGGTCAGCACTTCGACGACCAGCACCACGCCTTCCTCGCACGGGAAGTCGGTGGTGGCGACACGCAGCTCGTGGCCCAGGCCGCAGGCCTGCGCGATGGAGCCGATCTTGTCGACGACGACGGTTTTCATCTGCATGGTGTGTTTCCCCGGGCCGCAGCCGGTGCTCAGTGGCGCCCGGCGCGCGTGTAGAAGATGCCCGGCAAGGCCAGCATCTTGGAGAAGCCATGGGCTTCCTCGGCGGTCCACTCGCCGGCCGACTCGCCGTAGGCGCCTTTCGA
>Ga0209450_10001773_pt1 | contig 10852 bp, 3 predicted proteins | sample FrelakmetLWP11LW_FD_187149 | JGI IMG/M metagenome (GOLD analysis project Ga0209450, IMG submission 187149) | Freshwater lake sediment microbial communities from the University of Notre Dame, USA, for methane emissions studies - LWP11 LW (SPAdes)... | ecosystem: Environmental > Aquatic >... | reverse complement strand
GACCAGCATCTCCCAGCCGCCGAAATCGACCATCCTGGCGCCGGCGGCGACGTGCGTGTCGTACAGGGGGGTTTTCTTCAGCATCTCTCGATCAACGAAATGAAAAAGGGGTGCAGGCCGGCATCTGCCGGCCTGCACCCCTCTGTCCTTCTTGCCTGAGAGTTCGGGAGGCGCAGCCTTGATGCGTCCCCTGCCCCTTCGGCGCCGCGTGCCTTGCGGCCGCGGTCTCTCCAGAGTCGCCGGTGACGAAGCGGTTCTTGAACCTGAGCGATTCCGGGTGAGATTGCGCCTTCGGCGGCATCCGCATCCGGATGCACTCTCCCGCTTCCACCTACATCAGCGAAGCGCCAGTTTACCCCGACCTCATGCGGCCGGCCCCGGCCCGCGCAGCGGCGACTCCCGAACCATGGTGCCGCGGTAGTCGCGCCACTCCTTCTCGATTTCCCGGCGGAACTCGCCGTGCATGCTGAACATCACGACGAATGCGATCAGCAGGGCAATGGCAAGAGCCCATGCCAGTCGCGTCAACCGCCGCAGGACCTTGTTGGCGGCGGCAAACGCGCCGTAGAACCAGTTGGCGACGCTCCACAGCAGGATCAGCACGATGATCCAGACCACCTTGCTCGCCGTGCCGCGCCTGCCGTCGATCGCGCAGTCGACGACGCACCAGATCGGCTGCACCAGCGCCATGAACAGCATCAGCAGCACAAAGGCAACGAGAAAGCCCAGCAGGGCGAGCGCGGCGAATCCGGAGAGCGTTTCGGTCATCGATGGCGTCCTGGTGCATGCGCCCGCGCCAGGCGCGTCGCGAACCGCGACTGTATCGGCTGCGCCGCAGGCGTGCACGGGCCGCGGCCGGCCGACGCGCGCCGAATCTCGCCTGCGCGACTGCCGCTGTGTGTACCATCGGCGGCCGGTTCGACGGCGGCGCTGCGGGGAGGCGGCCAGCGATGGCGAGTGACCGGAAGGGCATCGACGGCGGCGCGCGGAACGAGCTGCTCGAAGTGCGCGCCAGCCCGCGAGATCGAGCGCGAGGCCGGCGCTACAGGTGCTCCAGGTGCCGCGGCGTGGCGCCGGGCACTGTCGTGATGGCCACGCCGTGGTCCAGCGTGACCAGGCAACCGGCATGAGCCACGGCCAGCGCCAGCAGGTAGACGTCGGTGATCTGGTTGTGCCCCATCACGCGCGGCCAGTTCACGCGCCCGGCCTCGCGCAGCGACACGTCGCAGGGCCAGAACTCGTGGTCCAGGCGGTCACAGATCTCGGCCAGCTTCGCGGCCACGGGCGCGAAGCCGACCGGGCCCAGGCGGCTGTAGCCCGGAAGGTTCAGCACGCGAACGACGCCGTTCTCCACCGGCGCGCAGGTGGCGATATGCAGGCGCTTGCGCTGGAAGAAGGCCAGAGCCTGGGCATGGAACACATGGGCCTCGTCCAGCAGCGCGACCCAGACGTTCACGTCCGGCAGGCAGCGCGCGGTCATGGCGTCTCAGATGCCTTCCTGCTCCATCAGCCGGCGCACGTGTTCGGAGGTGATGACCTCGGCACGCGCAGGCAGCAACGCGAAGCTGGACTTCGGCCGCACCGTGGGCGGCGGCGGCAGCTGGCTCGCCTGGATTCCCTGTCGCGCCAGCCGCGAGAGGGCCTCGCCGATGGAAATGCGCTCACGCTGCGCGTGCGCCCGCACATAGGCGAAGACGTCGTCGTCGATTGCGAGGGTCGTGCGCACGGCCGCAGCTTAGCATCAAGACATCGAATCCGCATCAAGTGCGTCTCGGCTCGCCGGTCGCGCTGCATCGTGGCGCACCGGTCCGACGACGAGTCCGGATCTGCGAGCACCCTGCCCCGCGAGGGCATCCGTTCGACCGGCCGCCGGCGCTGCAAGCGTGAGGAACGCTGACATGACCCTTTCCGCGACTCCGACTGCGGCCGCCATCGCCGACCTGGCCCGCGCCGGCAGGCACGACGAGGCCGTGCAGGCTGCCGCCACCGCCCTCGCGGCATCCGGCCTGAGTCCGGCAGAGCAGCCGCACCTGCTGGCCCTGCGGATCGACAGCCTGCTCGCCCTGCTGCGGCTCAACGACGCCGAGGCCGACGCCGAGGCGATGCTGGCGCTGGCCGGCCGCACGAAGTCGGCGGCACACGAAGCGCAGGCGCTGGCCTGCCTGGCGCACGTGCAGACGCGGCAGGAGCGCACCGACCCGGCGATCGCCACCGCGGCGGCCGCCGTCGACGCGGCGCGACGCAGCCGCCGGCCCGGACTCATCGCGCTGGCCCTGCTGCGCCAGGCGACCGCCACCTTCGCCCGGGCGCCCGTCGACGCGACCGCGGCGGCCGAGGAAGCCGCGCGCCTGTTCGCCGACCTCGGCCAGGCCGCGCTGCGGGGCCAGGCGCTGCGCGTGCTGGCTGCCGCGCGCATGTCGCTCGACGACACCGCCGAGCACCGCGCGCTGATGCAGCAGGCCATCGCGCTGGCGCGCGCCAGTGGCGACCGCGGGGGCGAGGCCCGCGCCGTCAACAGCCTGTACAGCAGCGACCCCGACCTGGCCCAGCGCGTGCGCGGCCTGCAGCAGGCCCTGCGCGTGGCGCAGGAAGCGGGTGATCTGCAGCAGCAGATGAGCGCACTGCACAACCTGGCGCTCACCTATAACCAGCTGGGCCTGTACCGGCGCGCGCTGCGGCTGATGCAGCAGTCGATCGCGCTGCGCGAGCCGCAGGCGCGGCCGGTGGCCTTGCTCAACCCGTACTCGATCCTGGCCACGCTGCACGCCAAGCTCGGCGAGCGCGAAGCCTTCGCCGCGGTGCAGGCGCGCGCCGAGGCGGCCCAGGCCCTGGCGGCGCGGCAGGACCCCGGGCCGTACATCGCCCAGGCCGCGACGACCTGGCGCACCCGCGCGGCGGGCTGGCTGAGCCCGGCGCAGGGCGCGGCGGCGTGGCGAAGCGGCTGGCGCACCTGGCAGGCGGGCGGCCCACGCTGGTCGCGGCCGCTGGTGCTGGCGATGCTGACACAGGCCGAACTGCGCGCCGGCGAGGTCCGCGCCGCGCTGCGCCACGGCACGCAGGCGGTGAAGGAGCTGCAGGCGCTGCACGGGCGCAGCGGCGGCGGCGCCGAGTCGCACGCGCACGTCTGGTGGCAGCAGGCCTGCGCGCTGCGGGCCAACGGCCGTGCGGCGCCGGCGGCCGGGGCCATGCACCGCGCCTACACCTTGCTGGTCGAAGCCACGGCGACACTCGGCGACGAGGGCCTGCGGCGCAGCGCGCTGCACGCGCCCACCTCGCACGCCGAACTGGTGCAGGGCTGGGTGCAGCACGCGCGCGCGGCCGGCCTGCCTGCCGAGCGCTACACCGCGCACCTGCACGGCACGGCCGACCTGCGGGAGAGCATCGAGCGCCTGGTCGACACCGGCCTGCGGCTGAACGAGCAGGCCGGCAGCGCCGCGCTGCACGCCTTCCTGATCGAAGAGGCGGCGGAACTGCTCGGCGCCCGGCGGGTGCTGCTGGTTCTGGAGGCGGGCGGCGGCATGGACATCGCCGGCGCCCAGGTGCCCGAGGGCGAGACGCCGCAGGCGCTGCTGCAGGCCATCGCGCCCTGGCTCGACGAGGCGCGGCGCACGCGCCGGACGACGCTGCGCCACGGCCCCGACGGCGCCGAGCCCCTCGACCAGCGCAGCTGCCTGGTCGCCCCGCTGCTGGCGCAGCGGCAGCTGCTGGGCTTCGTCTATGCCGACCTCGATGGCCTGTTCGGCCGCTTCCACGACGGCGACCGCGACCTGCTCGCCACGCTCGCCGCGCAGGCGGCGGTGGCGCTTGCCAACCTGCGCGCGCAGGAAGGCCTGGAGCGGCAGGTGGCCGAGCGCACGGCGCAGCTCGAGCAGCGCGCCGGCGAACTGGCGCTGATCAACGGCATCCAGCAGGGCATGGCCGAGAAGCTGGAGTTCCAGGCCATCGTCGACCTCGTCGGCGATAAGCTGCGCGAGGTCTTCGGCAGCCGGGACCTGAGCATCCGCTGGTGGGACGACCAAGCCGACACCGTTGCATCGCTGTACTCGGTCGAGCACGGCCGGCACCTGCCGAAGGGCCCGCCGAGGCCGGTCGGCAGCACCAACAAGCCGACCCTGCGGCTGCTGCACGAGGGCATCGGCGCGTACTTCGGCACGCGCGACGAGCAGGTCGCCGCGGGCATCGGCGGCGCGCAGCCGGGCACCGACTGGTGCTTGTCGATCATCGGCGCGCCGATCCACGGCTCGCGACGCGTGCTGGGCATGATCGTGATCGAGAACCACGAGCGCGAGCACGCCTACGGCGAGGCCGACCTGCGCGTGCTGACGACGATCGGCGCGACGATGGGCGTCGCACTGGAGAACGCCCGCCTGTTCGACGAGACGCAGCAGCGCAATGCCGAGCTGGCGGTGATCAACAGCATCCAGCAGGGCATCTCGGGCTCACTGGACTTCCAGGGCATCGTCGACCTCGTCGGCGACAAGCTATGCGCATTGCTCGGCGTGCGCGACATCGGCATTCACTGGTTCGACCACGAAGCGCGGCGGATCGACGTGCTTTACCAGCTCGAGCACGGGCAACGGCTCGCGCTGCCGTCCGGCCCGATACACCCGGATGGTCCGACGGCGAGCATGATCGCCACGCGCGAGCCCGAGGTAGTCAACACCGCGGCGGAGCTCGCTGCCAGTGGTGCGGTGGTTCCCGGAACCGACGTGGCCAAGTCCTACGTCCGGGTGCCGGTCGTCGGCAGCCGGGTGCTCGGCAGCCTGCAAGTGGAGAACCACGAGCGCGAGCACGCCTTCGGCCCAGCCGAGGTGCGTTTGCTGCAGACGGTGGCCTCGTCGCTGGGCATTGCGCTCGAGAACGCCCGCCTGTTCGACGAGACGCAGCGCCGCGAGCGCGAGGCGAGCGCGCTGTCCGAGGTGGGCCGCGACCTGTCGTCCACGCTCGACCTGGGCACGGTGATGGACCGCATCGCCGCGCACGCCAGAGAGCTGCTGGCAGCACAGAACAGCGCCATCTTCCTGCCCGCCGGCGATAGCGGGAAGTTCCGCGCCATCGTCGCCCTGGGCGAACTGGCCGAGGCGCTGAAGGCGGCGAGCATCGAGCCGGGCCAGGGCATCATCGGCAGCCTGCTGCAGAGCGGCAAGGCGGAGTTCATCAACAGCACGGCCGCCGACCCGCGCGCGGTGCAGATCCCGGGCACGCAGACGCGCAGCGACGACCGGCTGATGGTCGTGCCGCTGCTCGCCGGCGAGGCGGTGCTCGGCGCGATGGCGGTGTGGCGCAGCGGCGGCAAGCTGTTCGACGCGCGCGAGCTCGCCCTCCTGGAAGGTCTGTCGCGGCAGGCGACGATCGCGCTGCAGAACGCGCGGCTGTTCGACGAGACGCGCGCGACGCTCGAACGCCAGACGGCGACGGCCGAGATCCTGAAGGTCATCAGCGGCTCGCCGACCAGCACCCAGCCGGTGTTCGACGCCATCGTCGCCAACCTGCTGCGGCTGTTCGGCACGCAGTTCGCGGCGGTGCAGCTGTTGCGCGACGGTCGGATCGAGATGCCCTCGGCCGGGGGCAAGGCGGGTTTCGAGACGCTGGCCGAGAACTACCCGCGCCCGCTGGACGACGCAACCATCGGCGGCCTCTCCATGCTGTCGCGGCAGACGCGGCAGTTCATCGCGCTCGACGATCCGGCGACCCCGCCGGCAACGCGGACCTTTGCGCGGAAGTTCGGCTTCAACTCCGTGCTCTTCACGCCGATGATCCGCGACGGCCAGGTCATCGGCGCCATCGGCACCGCGCATCCGGACGCCAAGGTCTTCGACGACAAGGAGGTCGCGCTCATCGAGTCGTTCGCCGACCAGGCGCTGATCGCGATCGAGAACGTGCGGCTGTTCAACGAGACCCGCGAGGCGCTCGAGCGGCAGACCGCCACCGCCGAGATCCTGAAGGTCATCGCCCAGTCGCCCGGCGACGTGCAGCCGGTGCTCGACGCCATCGTGGCCAGCGCCAGGCGGCTGGTGGACGGCTATTCGGCGACGGTCTGGCGCCTTGACGGCGAACGCCTGCGGCTCACCGCGTTCACGCGGACGGACGAGCAGGCCACGCAGGTCCTGCAGCGCTTCAGCGAGGGGCTGGCGGTCGATGGCCAGTTCGCGCTTGACCCGCTGCGTACCGGGCTGCCGATCCAGATGGCCGACGTGCTGACCGACCCGCGCGCCACCGACCGACACCGCGAACTCGCGCGGGCGCGCGGCTTTCATGCGCTGGCCAACGTGCCGCTGGTGCGCGAGGGCACGGCCATCGGCTTCATCAGCGTCACCCGCGTCGAGGCGGGCGAGTTCACTGTGCACCAGATCGAGCTGCTGCAGACCTTCGCCGACCAGGCCGTGATCGCGATCGAGAACGTGCGCCTGTTCAACGAGACGCGCGAGGCGCTGGAGCAGCAGCGCGCTTCGGCCGAGATCCTGAGCGTGATCAGCGGCTCGGTCGCCGACGCACAGCCGGTGTTCGAGAAGATCCTCGACAGCGGCCATCGCCTGTTCGGCAGCGACGAGATGGACGTGCTGCTGGTCGACGAGCACGGCCAGCTGCAGATCGCCGCCTACGTCGGCAAGGTCCACGACGTCGTCGCCTCCACCTTTCCGGCGCCGGTGGAGCGCACGCCGGCGGGGCGGGCGATCGCGGCGCGGCGGGTGCTGCACTGGCCCGACCTGGCCAACGGCGAGGACGTGCCGGGCGTGCTGCGCAAGATGGCAAAGCTCGCCGGCTACCAGTCGATGGCCTTCGCGCCGATGCTGTGGAACGAGCGCGGCATCGGCGCCGTCGGCGTCGCCCGGTCCAAAGGCCCGTTCACGGCCAAGGAACTGGCGATGCTGCAGACCTTCGCCGACCAGGCGGTGATCGCGATCCAGAACGCGCGGCTGTTCAACGACACGAAGGAGGCGCTGGAGCAGCAGACCGCATCGGCCGAGGTGCTGCAGGCGATCGGCAGTTCGGTCGCCGACACGGCGCCGGTGTTCGACAAGATCCTCGACAGCTGCCAGCACCTCTTCGCCACCGAGCAGCTCGGCATCTTCCAGGTCGGCGAGGCGGGGATGATCGACGTCGCCGCCTGGCGCGGCGAGGCGCTGGGCGTGGTGGCGAGGACCTTCCCGAAGCCGATCGACGAAAGCGCCAGCGCCCAGGTGCTTCGCGACAAGCGCATCCTGCACATTCCCGACGCCGCCGCGGCCGCCGATGCGCCGCCGACGGTGCGCTCGGTCCTGGCGCAGATCGGCAACTACTCGATCGCCTGGGCGCCGATGCTCTGGGAGGGGCGCGGCATCGGCACCCTGTGCGCCATGCGCCAGCCGCCGAAGCCGTTCACCGACAAGGAACTGGCGCTGCTGCAGACCTTCGCCAACCAGGCGGTGATCGCCATCCAGAACGCGCGCCTGTTCAACGAGACGAAGGAGGCGCTGGAGCGGCAGACCGCCACCGCCGAGGTGCTGCAGGTGATCAGCGGCTCGGTGGCCGACGCCAGGCCGGTGTTCGAGAAGATCATGGACAGCTGCAAGCGGCTGATCACGTGCGACGGCGGCGCCGTCCTGGTGGTCGACGATCAGCGGCGGGTCGAGGTCGGCGCCGTGCACGGCGATCACGACGGCATGTTCGCGCGCGGCTATCCGCGCCCGATCGAAAGGACGGTGCTCGGACTGGCGTTCGACTCGCGCCGGCCGTTGTACTACCCCGCGGCCCGGACGGGCGAGGACGTGCCCGACCTTGTCCGGCGCTTCGCGCACAAGGCAGGCTACGACTCGCTGCTGGTCGCGCCGATGTTCTGGGAGGGCCGGCGCATCGGCAGCATCTCGATCGCCCGCCTGGCCCCATCGGCTTTCTCGTCGAAGGACATCGACCTGCTGCAGACCTTCGCCGACCAGGGCGTGATCGCGATCCAGAACGCGCGGCTGTTCCGCGAGACCACCGAGGCGCTGGCCAGCCAGACCGCCAGCGCCGAAATCCTGCGCGTGATGAGCCGCTCGCTCACCGACGTGCGGCCGGTGTTCGAGGCGATCGTCGCCAATGCGGTGAAGCTGCTGGTCTGCGACTCGGCGTTCGTCATGCGGCGCGACGGCAGCACCTTCTCGGCGGTGGCCGCGGCCACGCCCGAGGGGCCGCTCGAAGGCCTGCCCTCGGGCCTGCCGATCGACCCGCGGCTCAACTTCCCGTCGCGGGTGATCGTCGAGAAGCGGATGCTGCACCTGCCGGACTGGTCGGCGGTCGAGCTGCCGGAGTTCGAGCGGGCGATCAGCGAGAAGTTCGGCATCCAGGCGGCGCTGTACCTGCCGATGCTGCGCGACGGCGAGTGCGTCGGCCTGCTCAGTTTCGCCAACCGGCAGCCCGGCGCGTTCACCGACAAGGAGATCGCGCTCGCGGAGTCGTTCCGCGACCAGGCGCTGATCGCCATCGAGAACGTGCGGCTGTTCAACGAGACGCGGGAGGCGCTGGAGCGGCAGACCGCGACGACCGAGGTGCTGCAGATCATCAACGCCTCGCCGGGCAACCTGGGCCCCGTGTTCGACGCAATCGTGCAGCGGGCCACGCGGCTTTGCGACGCCGATGCCGGCGGGCTGTGGCTGGCCGAGGGCGAACTCGCCTGGCACGGCGGCGGCCAGAGCAACATGCCGCAGGCCTATCTCGACGACCCACGCATGCACGGCACGCATCCGCTCTCCTACCTTTTGGGCAGAAAGGAAGAGCGCCGACCTTACCTGCACGTGGCCGACCTCTGCGCCTCCGACGCCTACCGGCAGGGCATACCGTTCGTGGTGGCGAGCGTTGAAACAGGTCGCATCCGCACCTACCTCGGCGTGCCGCTCGCGGACGACGCCGGCGCCGTGATCGGCGTGTTCACGCTCGTCCGCGCCGAGGTGCGGCCGTTCACGCCGCCTCAGGTCGCGCTGGTGCAGTCCTTCGCCGCCCAGGCGCAGATCGCGATGAAGAACGCGCGCCTGATGCAGGAAACCCAGGAGGCGCTGGAGCAGCAGAAGACCGCGGCCGAGGTGCTGAAGGTCATCAGCAATTCGGTGTCCGACACCGGCCCTGTGTTCGACGCTATCGGCAGCGCCTGCCAACGCCTCTTCGCGGGCGACATGGTGGTGATCTCGCTGGTGCGTGACGACGGCCAGGTGGAGCATGCCGCGATGGCGGTGCCGCCGGACCTGCCGACCGAACTGCGGGAGCGCGCATGGGCCCGGCTCAACGCGGAGTTCCCGCGGCCGCTGGCGCAGTCCTACCAGGCCTATCCGATCCGGCAGCGGCGCGTGGTGCACTACCCGGACATGGTGAACGGCCCGAAGGTGCCGGAGAGCATGCGCCGGATGGGCCGCGACATAGGCAACTTCTCGATGCTGATCGCGCCGATGCTTTGGGAGAGCCGAGGCATCGGCACGATCCATGTCGTGCGCCGTCCACCGCGCCCGTTTTCGCAGAAGGAATCGGCGCTGCTCGCCAGCTTCGCCGACCAGGCGGTGATCGCGATCCAGAACGCGCGCCTGTTCGGGCAGGCCCAGGAGGCGCGTGCCGCGGCGGAGGCCGCCAACGAAGCCAAGAGCGCCTTCCTGGCGACGATGAGCCACGAGATCCGCACGCCGATGAACGCGGTGATCGGCATGAGCGGGCTGCTGCTGGACACGCCGCTGAACGAAGAGCAGCGCGACTTCGCCGCCACCATCCGCGACAGCGGCGACGCGCTGCTGACGATCATCAACGACATCCTCGACTTCTCGAAGATCGAGGCCGGGCGGATGGACATCGAGGCGCACCCGTTCGACCTGCGCGAGTGCGTCGAGTCGGCGCTCGACCTGGTGGCGCCGCGCGCGGCGGAGAAGCACCTGGAGACCGCCTACTTCTTCGAGGGCGACGTGCCGGCGGCGATCGAGGGCGACGTCACCCGGCTGCGCCAGGTGCTGCTGAACCTGCTGAGCAACGCCGTCAAGTTCACCGAAGCCGGCGAGGTGGTGCTGACCGTCACCGCGGGCGCCCCTGCGGCAGGCGGGGCGGAACTGGCCTTCGCGGTGCGCGACACCGGCATCGGCCTGACGCCCGAGGGCATGGGCCGGCTGTTCCAGTCGTTCTCGCAGGCCGACTCGTCGACCACCCGCAAGTACGGCGGCACCGGACTCGGCCTGGCGATCAGCCGCCGCCTGGCCGAACTGATGGGCGGGCGCATGTGGGCGGACAGCGACGGTTCGGGCAAGGGTTCGACCTTCCATTTCACCATCCGCGCGCCGATCGCCGCGCTGGCGCCGGCGCGCAGCCGCGACTTCGTCGGCACGCAGCCGCAACTGCAGGGCCGGCGCCTGCTGGTGGTCGACGACAACGCCACCAACCGGCGCGTGCTCGGCCTGCAGGCCGGCAAGTGGGGGATGCAGGCGCGCGACACGGAGTCGCCGGCCGAGGCGCTGCGCTGGATCGACGGCGGCGAAGCCTTCGACCTGGCGATCCTCGACATGCACATGCCGGAGATGGACGGCCTGGAACTGGCGCGCCGCCTGCACGAGCGCCAGCCCGCCCTGCCGCTGGTGCTGGCGAGTTCGCTCGGGCGGCGCGAGGCCGGCGACACCGGGGGATTGTTCAGCGCCTACCTCGCCAAGCCGGTGCGCCAGTCGCAGCTGTTCGACACGCTGGTCGGCCTGCTCGCCCACGGCCCGGCCAGCCGGGCCCCGGCCGACCGTGCCGCAGCGGCGCCGAAGATCGACGCCGGCCTGGCGGCGCGCCACCCGCTGCGCATCCTGCTGGCCGAGGACAACGTGGTCAACCAGAAGCTGGCGCTGCGCATCCTGCAGCAGATGGGCTACCGCGCCGACCTCGCCTC
>Ga0209450_10001772_pt1 | contig 10852 bp, 8 predicted proteins | sample FrelakmetLWP11LW_FD_187149 | JGI IMG/M metagenome (GOLD analysis project Ga0209450, IMG submission 187149) | Freshwater lake sediment microbial communities from the University of Notre Dame, USA, for methane emissions studies - LWP11 LW (SPAdes)... | ecosystem: Environmental > Aquatic >... | reverse complement strand
CATCCTCGAGCCGCGAGAAGATCGTCGGTGCTCTCAAGGAGGTCTCGCGGACCTCTGCCACCGGCTTGCAGCGCCAGATGCACCTCTCCTCGATGGACGTCAGCGACATGCCAAGGCGCGAGACGTGGACCAGCTACGAGTACCGCCACCGGCAGAACGCCGAGTACTGGGACGAGTTGCGCCGCATGGTCGCGCGGGTCGAGTCGGCGTTCACGGCCACCGTCCAGCGGTTCTCGGCGACCGAGGCGAGGAAGGGGATCGTCCTGGCGTCCCCGGGCTTCCCGCGCGCCCAGAACGTACCGATCTACCGGGACTACGACTTCTATCTCGACGCCCCCGTGGAATACCGCAACGTCGGGCTGCTCGGCAAGGCCGCAATGCTGGCCAGCGAGCTGGAATACACGGTCTACGCGCTCGACGCCTCGGGCAACCAGCTCCTCGACGCCGCCTCCGACGTGGGCAGCCGCCAGCCCGCCAACTTCAACGACGTGGCGGACGCGACGTTCTGGCGCGAGGCGGACCGCAAGGACAACCTCATCAAGGCGGCAGAGCTCACGGGTGGGGAGGCGATCTTCACCGCCGACTCGTCGGCCGCCCTGGCCGACGTCGAGCGGCTCACGGCCACCTACTACTCGCTGGGCTATCAGCCTGACCACGCCGGCGACGGGAAGAGTCACGCGATCAAGGTCGAGGTGATCGGGCATCCGGACTACGAGCTGACGCACCGTACCAGCTACGTCGACCGGCCGTTCGAGCAGCGCGAGGCCGAGCGGTCGCGGGCGGCGCTGCTGACCGGTGAGGGCGCCAACCCCCTGGGGGTGGTCCTGGCGCTCGACAAACCCAAGAGCAGCTTCAAGTTCGGCGCGCAGGGCATGAAGGTGTTCACCGTCGCAGCCGAGCTGCGCATCCCCTACGCGCATCTCGTGATGATCCCCCGCGGCGACATCGCCTGGGGGCAGGTGCAGGTCGTCGTGGTCGGTGTCGACACCAGCGGGAACCAGTCGGAGCTCACCCACCAGAAGTTGCCGATCGAGCTCCCGGCTGCAAAAGTCGAAGAGGCGAGGGCGCGAGGCTACTACGCGTACAGGTTCAGCCTGAGGTTGGAGGGCGGCGCGACGTCGGTCCGCATTGCCGTTGATGACGTGCTGGCCCACAGCACGTCGACGGTGCTCGCCGACCTCAAGCTGTGAGGCTCGCGATCCATGGTCAAACAGCGGACGGCAGCCCGGCCGTCCGCTGCTTTGCTAGACTCCACCCTCGACGGAGGTTCCAGTGCAACCGCCCTACGTTCTCGCTGTCTCTTCCTGCCTGATTGCTGCTCTGGCTTCGGCTCAGGCCCCGCAGGTGACTCCCGTGGCCAGCGAACCGGCAGAGAAGCCACCTGCCGCCGAAGCGCCCGCCTCGCAGATCGGCGGACTCCGCTTCGTGGACGTCGCCGAGGTGACCATCGTCAACGTGGATGTCGGAGTGACCGACAAGAAGGGCCCGGTGGTCGGGCTCACCAAGGACGATTTCGAAGTCTTCCAGGATGGCAAGGCGCAGGAGCTCACGAACTTCTACCTCTTCACCCGATCGAGCTCGGCACCCGATGCCGCGATCGCTCCCGCCGCTCCGGTGCTCCCCCAGCCGACCCAGGCCCCGGCCTTGGAGCCACCGCCTCGTGAGCCGCGCTTCCTCGCCATCTACGTGGACAACGAGAACATCACGCCCTTCAACCGGAACCGCGTGCTCAACAAGACCAACGACTTCCTGCGATCGTTCCTGAGGCCCCCCGACAAGGCGATGGTCGTCTCGTACCAGCGCAGCCTGAAGGTGCAACAACCCTTCACCTCGGACCCGGAGGAGTGCGTCGAGGCGCTGAGGCTATTGCGGACCTACACCGGCGGCCGGACCGAGGTCGACTCCTCACGGCGGCAGATCGAGGACGCGATCAACAACTACGCCGACAAGGGCGGGTCGATGGAGCAGGCGCTCGGTGACGCGCGCGGCTTCGCCCGCGAGGGGCGGAACAACCTGATGTTCACCCTCGGTGCCATCAAGGAGCTCATCGGGATGATGAGCGGTCTCCCGGGGAAGAAGTCGGTGATCTACGTGTCCGATGGCCTGCCGATGCGTCCCGGCCTCGAGCTGTTCTACGGCATCCAGGAGAAGTACTCCGACCCCGGCGTGATCTCGCAGACCATGGACTTCGACGCGACCGACCTGTTCCGCAGCCTCGTGACCACGGCCAACGCGTCGGGCGTGACCTTCTACACGATCGATGCCCGCGGGCTCGAGGCCGAGCTTGGCTCCGAGGCCGAGAATCGCGTCGCGCGCTCGACGCTTGCAGCCTCGGTCGCGCGGACCAACTACCAGGACTCGCTCGTCTACATGGCGCAGCAGACCGGCGGCATGGCCATCATCAACAGCAACGACGTGGCCTCGGGGTTGGAGAAGATCGCGAACGACCTCCAAACCTACTACTCGCTGGGTTATCGGCTCGTTCCCTCCGGTCAGGACCGATCGCACGTCGTCTCGGTGAAGGTCAAGGGGCATCCCGAGTACCGCTTGACCTTCCAGAAGCGATTCATCGAGAAGAGCCTCGCAACGCGCATCGGGGACCGGGTGATGTCCGGGCTGAGCTTCGACCTTGAGGACAACCCGCTCGACATCGAGATCCGGACGGGGGAGCCGATGCCCTCTTCCGCCGGTCGATGGCTGCTGCCCGTCGAGATCAGCGTACCCATCGAGAAGATCGCTCTCATCCCTGACGGCAAGGAACTGGCGGGCTACGTCATGGCCTACTACGCCGCCCGCGACGACGAGGGCAAGCAGTCCGACCTGCAGCGGACCGAAGCGGCGCTTCGCATCCCCGAGGCCGAGTACGAGCGGGCCAGGGTCGGTACCTACACGATCTCGGCCAACCTCCTGCTCGAGCCCGGCATGTACCGCATTTCCGTGGGAGTGCGCGATCAGCTCACCAACCAGGCCGGCTACGCCACGGTCCGCAAGCCAGTGCATCCGGAAGAGAAGGCGAAGTGAGGCGCGGCGGGCCGGCGACAGTCCGCGCCTGGTACGTTTGGCGAAGCGCATCAAGGATCGTAGCCCTGGTTCGCTACAATTCCCTGTGAAATCGAACCATCCGGAGGTCGAGATGGACGTGAATCTGGAGACCGACTTTCTCCGAGTGACCGAGAAGGCGGCCATCGCGGCCGCGCGCACGATGGGCTACGGCGATCGGAAACACGCGGACAAGGTCGCAGTGGAAGCGATGCGCGCCGAGATGGACACCCTCGACATCAACGGCACCATCGTCATCGGCGAGGGCGAGCGGGACAAGGCGCCGTTGCTGTACACCGGGGAGAAGGTCGGGCGCGGCAAGGACGGATCCTTGGGAATGCACGAGGTCGACATTGCCGTCGACCCGCTCGAGGGCACCAACCTGTGCGCCACCGGCACGAACAACGCGATCGCGGTCCTCGCCGCGGGAACGAGGGGCGGGTTGCTCCACGCGCCCGACGTCTACATGCAGAAGATCGTGGTCGGACCGACCGCTCGCGGCTTCATCGACCTCGATGCGCCGGTGAAGAACAACCTCAGGCGGATCGCCAAGGCCTTCGATCGGCGGATTGAGGACCTCACCATCGTTGTCCTCGATCGGCCCCGGCACGAGAAGCTGATCCAGGAGATCCGCGAGGCAGGCGCGCGGATCAAGCTGATCGGCGACGGCGACCTCTCCGCCGGGCTCGCGGCGGCCATCCGCGGGACGCACATCCACGCCGTCATGGGGATCGGCGGCGCTCCGGAGGGCGTGATCACCGCTGCCGCCCTGCGTTGCCTGAACGGGGAGATCCAGGGACGCCTCGTCGTGATGGAGGACTGGCACAAGAAGCGCCTGGAGGACCTCGGGATCTCGGATCACGATCACGTCTACTCGACGGAAGAGCTGGCGTCGGGCGACGACGTCATCTTCGCGGCGTCGGGGGTGACCAAGGGAGACCTGCTCGAGGGCGTCCGCTACTTCAAGCACGGTGTGCGCGTGTCCTCGGTCGTCATGTCGGTGGCGACGCGGACGGTTCGCTTCATCGACTCCGTCTACATGGAGGAGGAAGGCGAGCTCGAGGTCATGCGCTAGAGCGGGGACCGTTGCGGTTCGCGGAGCGGCCGGGGTGTCGCATTGCCCGAATGCCACCCCGGGGACCCGAACGGCGGCCGACGAAGCGGGAACCGACTCTCACGTAGAATGCTCTCGCCTGGGGGATGACGCCCCGGCGGCGACACTGGAGGCAAGTATGGCAAGCCCGTTGGACAACCTCGAACCCCGCCTGGTCTGGCAGCACTTCGATGCCATCAGGCAGATCCCGCGACCCTCCAAGCATGAGGAGCGCATCGCCGCCCACATCCTCGACTGGGCCAAGGCGCGCGGGCTGGAGACCAAGCGCGATGGCGCAGGCAACATCGTCGTCAGGGTCCCTGCGACACCCGGCCACGAGGACGTGCCGACGGTCGTGCTGCAGGGGCACCTCGACATGGTGCCGGAGAAGAACTCCGACGTGGAGTTCGATTTCCTGGTCGATCCGATCCAGGTACGGATCGTCGGGGACTACGTGTACGCCACCGGCACCACGCTCGGCGCCGACAACGGAATCGGGGTCGCGGCGGCTCTCGCAATCGGCGAGGACCCCGACTCTGTGCACGGACCGCTCGAACTCCTCTTCACCATCGACGAGGAGACGGGTCTGACCGGAGCGATGGGAATCGACTCCGGGCTGCTCCAGGGCCGGACGATGATCAACCTCGACACCGAGGAGGACGCGGCGCTGTACATCGGGTGCGCAGGGGGCGCGGATGCCAGCTCGGAGTTCACGCTGACTCGGACCCCGGCGAGCATGGCGACGGTGCCAGTCCGCATCTCGGTCCGCGGCCTCCGGGGCGGTCACTCGGGCGTCGACATCCACGAGAACCGCGGCAATGCCCTCAAGTTCCTCGCCCGTACCCTGAACGCCGCACTCGCTGCCGGCGTCGACTTCGAGGTGGTCTCCTTCGCGGGCGGGAGCAAGCACAACGCGATTCCGCGCGAGTCCGACACGCTTGTTCGCGTACGGAAGGGAGAGGAAGAGGCGCTCCGCCAGGTGGTTGGGAGTGTCGCGACGGTCCTCAAGGAGGAGTTCGGGGAGATCGATCCGGGCCTCCGCGTCGAGCTCGACGCCGTCGACGACGACGACTCGAGCCGGCAGGTGTGGAGCCGGTCCGACCGCGACCGCATTATCGGCGCTTTCCTGGCTTGCCCGCACGGCGTGCTCGCCATGAGCCGGGCGGTGCCCGGCCTGGTCGAGACATCGAACAACCTCGCGGTGGTGGTGTGTGAGGGGGACGAGGTCCGAGTGACGACCGCGAGCCGTTCGTCCGTGATGCCCTCGCTGCGTGCCACCATCGAGCAGGTCGCGGCGGTGTTCCGCCTCGCCGGCGCCGAGGTCGAGACCCACGACGGGTACCCCGGATGGAAGCCCAACCCGGAATCGCCGATCTTCAAGAAGACGCTCGCGGTGTTCGAGAGCGAGTTCGGCAGCCAGCCGCATGTCCGGGCGATCCATGCGGGGCTCGAGTGCGGCCTGATCGGCGAGAGGTTCCCCGGGATGGACATGGTCTCGATGGGGCCGCAGATCGAGTCGCCGCATTCCCCTGACGAGCGTGTGAAGATCGACACGGTGGAGCGGTTCTACCGCCTTCTCAAGGCCACGCTGGCCGCGGTGGCGTGAGCCGGTTCAGACAGGGACCAACAGCAAGGGCGGCCGCGAGGCCGCCCATCTTTTTCGATGTGCTCGCAGGGACGCTCGATTGCCTAGGATGCTCCGGCAACGACCAGGATCGGCATGCCGACGCGCAGCAGATGGTGGATGCGCTTGGCGTCGTCCGAGTTCATGGCCAGCGCAAGGGCGGGCGGTAGATCCTCGCCCTCGCCGCGCAGACGAGTCCAGCCGTCGCGGACCGCGGCGGTGAGCCGCGCCCAGAAGCCGCTGGCGGGCAACGCCTCGCAGACCCAGAGGTCCCACCCGGTGTCGAGCCGCGCCCGATACGAGGCCGGGGGCTCGGGCACGGGAGTGGCCGTCGGCGTCGGCCCGGGCGGCGCCGGCGTCGCCGGCGGCTCCTCCTCCTCCTCCTCGCCTTCCTTCGGCATCGGGCGGAGCGAATCGGGCGCGATGATCTCGCGGTCGGCATCGCCGGGGCCGGACTTGACGATCCAGATCGCTGGAACCGGTACGGCCGGCGGCGTGCCCGCACCCAGCAACGGCTGCTGGGTCACGACCTCGATGCCGGCGAGCGTGATGGCGTCGAGGACATGGCCGCGCGACCGGACCTCGAGGGCGCGGCGCGAAGGATCGAGCACGAGGTAGACCTGCGGCTTCTTCACGAGGCCCGCCTCGAGCTCGAGGGAGACCACCCGGGCGGGGTCGGGAGGCGAGTCCCCGGCCATCGCGGCGGTAGCCAGGATCAGGCTAGTACAGGTAGACGCGAGAGCCGATCGGCACATTCTTGTACACGAACTCCAGGTCGTCGTCGCCGAGTCGCACGCAACCATGGGTGACCCGGCGGCCGAGGAGCGTCTTGAAGAGAGTTCCGTGGATGATGTAGCCCTCGGGCATGTAGAGACCGTAGTCGCCGAGTGAGACATCGTCGAACCGCTCCTCCGAGTCTCGGGGGGGAGGAAGGTAGCCCTCCTCGATGAAGGCCCAATCAGGCTTGGCCCAGACAGGGTTCTTACGCTTGTTGATGATCTCCCGCTCGCCCATCGGTGTGTCGAACACCCATTGGCGGCCGGTCCGCGGATCGCGCAGCACCCGCCCCGTGCCGGTCGAGCAGACCGCAACCCGGAGCAACTCACCGTCTTTGTAGAGCCGCAGTCTGTTGCGGAAGGTATCGACGACGATGATCGTCCCGCGTGGTCGCACCTTGTCGAGCGCAGCCGCGGCAACCGCGGCACGGCGACGGAGCCTCTCGGGCTCGGAAGCCTCATCCGAAACCGAGGCGGTGGTGACGAGAGGCGAGGAATCGAGTGGGCGCCCGACCCGGGCCACCACCAGCGTAGAACCCGCACCGAGCAGCGCCAGCACGACGACCAGGATCGCGAGGACGATCTTCCAGCGCGAGGGCCGAGGAGGCCGCGGAGGCGGCGTCGGCACCAGCAGGATGTGGCCGTCACTGCTCATACATCCCCACGATGGTCACCGGCGTGCCCGGGTGGACGCGGGCAAAGACCCGATCCATGTCGTCGTTGGTGAGCGCAATGCAGCCATCGGTCCAGTCCCGCCCTTGTCCTCCGTCACCGTGAATCTCGATGAGGTTCCCGATCCCTGCGCGGGACGGAATCACCCCCCGGGCCTTGCCCTGGGCATAGCGGGCCCGGTCCTCGTCGTTAGGATAGTCGATCAGGAGCGCCTTGTAGTACTTCGTCGCCTTGCCCTGTTTGAGGGCGACGACGCGGTACATCCCTTCGGGGGTCGCCCGATCGCCCGCGTGGTCCTTGCGCGCCAGTCCGTTGGCTCCCAGCTCCGCCGGGTACGAGGCCAGCCTGAGCCCGCGGTAGTAGACGTTCAGCCGGCGTTGGAGCTTGTTGACGATGATGGCGATGTCGCCCCGTTCGCGCGATCTCTGCAGCGTCTCGTCGACCCAGCGATTCCAGGTGCGCAGGAGGGTCTTGTCGGAGAAGCGTGCGTGCACGCCGGCCCAGCTCGAGTGGATGACGGCGAGCGACTGGCGGGCGGCGATGAGCTTGTCCGACGCGCGGGCGTGGTCGCCCTGGGCGGCCAGCTTCTCGGCGGTGGACAGCCCGACGAGGGCCCGGGTGATGGCGGCCGACTCCCGGCGGCCCATGCCGGCCTCGCGCAGCTCGGCTCGGGCGCGCGCGAGCTCTTCCTTGGTGGCGACGAGAAGGCCACGGTAACGCTCGCGGGCCTGGCTCTGCTGGGATCTGACCGCTCGGGTCGCCTGGGCAGCGGCGCGGGCGACCCGCAGCCAAGCCGCCTCGGTGCGTCCGTCGTTCGCTCTCCACCAGGGAGCGTGGGCTTCCGCGGCAGTCGCGACCTCGGCATCGGCAACCAGCCTCTCGATGTACTTTGCCTTCAGCGGTGCCGAGGGCCGGACTAGCCTGACCGCCTTCCACGCGATGCGTCGCGTGGGTTCAACGTCGGGTGTGGGCCGGTTGCCGCACGCCGACAGGATCAGGGCGGCGACGAGGGCGAAAAGAAAAGGCCGGCGGCGAAAGCTCGCCGCCGGCCTTTCCGATAGCAGGTACGTCCTTGTCAGCACTTGATCTTGGTCTTGGCTGCCTGCATGTCAGCCACGACCATGTCGATCTGACCCTTGAGGGAGTCGGCCTGAGCCTTCGCGCCGAGGTAGTCCTCGCGAGTGAACATACCCTCGAGATCGGTCACGTTGAAGCCGTCGACCTTGCCCTTCATGTCTTCCATGTCCTTCTTGAAGTCCTTGGGCTTGCGGCGGCACTTCTCCAGCTCGGCAACGAGGTTCTTCGCGCCATCGATGGCGGCCTTGACGCCGTCGATCGCAGCCTGTGCCTCGTTCTTCGCCTTCTCCTTGCCATCGGCGGCAGCCAGCTTGGCCTCGTCGGCGGCCTTCATGGTGTCGGCGATAAGCTGCTTGGTCTTGGTGTAGGAGCGGAACAGCGCGAACTTGGCTTCCTGCGCCTGCAGCTCGGCGTTCACGGCGTTCATCGCCTGGTTGACCCGGTCGAGGGCGTCCGGCGCGTACTTGGCGGCCTCGGCCTGCTCAACAGCAGCGAGGGCTGCCTTGGCAGCGTCGATCTCGGGCTGCGGGGGCTTCGCGCAGCCAACGGCCAGGAAGGCGACAACAAGCAACGCTACACCGACTAACACCTGATTCTTTCGCATCTAAGCTCTCCTTTCCTCCTTGACAGAGGCCGGCATCTTTCCATGCCGGAAGTAGATTCTACGCTCGTAGGCTGACTCGTGCAAGACTTCCCTCCAGGGAGATCACCGGCTGCCCGGAGCGCGGTGGGAGCCCTGGTCCTCGACTCCGCTTGATTTCGGTGCGCCGGGCGTGCACCTCCTCAGAGAAGCCGTGTGGGCCCCTCTGAGGCGCGGCTTATACGCGCTTCCGCGGGCGAAGTCAAGCAGTGTCGTCTGGCAGGGGCGCGGCATGCAGGCCCCCGAGGGCCGACAGGTCAAGCAGGACGCGGCCGTCAGTGACTCGCACCTTCAGGGTCTTGAGGTGTGACCCGGAGCAGGGGCCCTCGATGCAGAGACCGTCCCCGGCCCGGAACACCGCTCCGTGCTGTCCACAGACGAGATTCCGACCTTCCCGGTCCATGACCGAACCCGGGAGGTCCCGATCCAGTCGTACCGCGAGGTGGCGGCACAGGTTTTTCCACGCGACGATCGTCCCGCCCACGCGGACGAGGATCCCACTCTCCTCGAAGGGCCCGTCCGGGTAGGTGAAGACCCTTCCGCGGTCGCCGACCTCGTCGGTCGTCGAGACGACGAACCAGTGCTCGGTCATCCTCTCTCCTCAAGCTCGTCGGGGTGCCGGAGATTCCCGGCGACGATGCTCAGGTTCCGCCTGAACCGGGCGAAAGAGAGGCGTCTGAGCGGCGTTCCCGCCACCAGGGAATCCCAGCCCGAGGGCTCGAGCCCGTCGAGTTTGCCCAGACCCAACGCGCCGAGGTGTGGGCGGGAGCGCAGAGGCTCGGCGGTCCGGCACCGGGCCCGGACATTCCACGGACAGACCGCCTGGCAGATGTCACACCCGAACAGGTGAGCCCCCAAGGGTTGGTGCAGGTCCTCGTCGATCTCGCTGCGATGCTCGATCGTGAGGTACGAGATGCACCGGCGGGCATCCAACCGCCTCGGTGTGGGGATGGCCTGGGTAGGGCAGGCGCCCAGGCATGACGTGCAGGTACCACAGTGGTCGCCTTCTGTCGGGTCCGGGGGGAGCGCGAGGTCCGTGACCAGCTCGCCGAGGAGCAGCTCGCTGCCGAGCCTCAGGTTGATGAGGCAGGTGTTCTTGCCGATCCAGCCGAGCCCTGCCCGCTCGGCCAGCTCGCGCTCCAGGAGCGGGTGCTCGTCCACGCCGATGCGCCAGCTCACGGCCGGAACCAGCGTTCGCATGAACCGACCGAGGCGCACCAGTCGCCGCTTGATCACCTTGTGGTAGTCGGACCGTCGTGCATAGCGAGCGACGACGACGCGATCGTCGCGAGGCGCAAGCTCCGGCGGCTCCGGAGCGTCGTGGTAGCTCATGGCGACGCAGACAACACTCCGAGCTCCCGGCAGGAAGCGGGCCGGGTCGCAACGCACCTCGAGGGTCTCGGCCATGTAGCCCATGCCGGCGTGGAAGCCCTGGCCGACCCACTCCCGAAGCCGTGTGGCGCCCTTGTGGGGAGTTGCCAAAGCGATCCCGGCGAGGTCGAAGCCCAGCACCTCGAGTGCGTACGCCTTGAGCGTTTCAGCCAGTGCTCTCGACACCGTTTCAGTGTAGTCGCGGGTTAGACTGCCTCCATGGTCACGTGCGTGGTAGCGGCGGCGGTTGCCGCGGTCCTGGCTGGGACCGAGGTGGTCTTCGTGGATACTGCAGTGGGACGGGCGGTCGGTCGTGTCGAGCTCGGCGCCGCCGGTATCGCGATCTTCGCGGCACCGGACGCCCGGGCGATCGTCCCGCTGGTGGACGCCGACGCCACCGCGCTCGTCTCGCTCGCGGGCGAACCGCAGCGTTGGCCGGGGCGGTACTTCCCGTTGTTCTTCGACGAGATGGACCGCATGCACGTCGTGATACCCGGAGCCGTCGCGACGCTGACCTATCCGGAGCGCTTGTCCATCGCGAAAGTCGGCATCACCGGGTT
>Ga0209450_10001771_pt1 | contig 10856 bp, 9 predicted proteins | sample FrelakmetLWP11LW_FD_187149 | JGI IMG/M metagenome (GOLD analysis project Ga0209450, IMG submission 187149) | Freshwater lake sediment microbial communities from the University of Notre Dame, USA, for methane emissions studies - LWP11 LW (SPAdes)... | ecosystem: Environmental > Aquatic >... | reverse complement strand
GCCGTCCATCACGCTCACTCCTGGGAAAAGGAATAGGGGACATTCTCCTTTTCCATCGCTTCAAGCCTGCGGTCACCTCTGAAAAAGGAGAATGTCCCCTTTTTCCTTTTTCCAGTGGCTGGGGTGGAAGGATTCGAACCTCCGAATGGCGGGATCAAAACCCGCTGCCTTACCGCTTGGCGACACCCCAGCGCATTCGTCAGCGGCCAGTTCCCGGCACGTCCCGCTCGAGCGCCAGTCGCCCGATCAGCGGCGAGCGATTGAGCCCGCGCACCACGTGACCGACCCAGCGCGCCGGCACGCAATCGAGCGCCGCGCGCGCCGCCTCGTCACTCGGCATCACTGCAAACACGCAGGAGCCCGTGCCCGTGAGCCGCGCCGGCCCGAACTGCCCCAGCCAGTCGAGCGCTTCCGCCACCACCGGAAAACGCCGCCTGACGACCGGCTCGCAGTCGTTCCGTCCGCCCGTCGTCAGGGAATCGCGAATTTTGATGGCGGGGGAATCCCTTGTCAATTCAGGGTCTTTGAATACTTCGGCGGTGCTGACGGCCGCGTCGGGCTGGACCAGCAGAAAGACGGGTTCCGGGAAGTCCATCGGCGTGAGTTGGTCCCCGATACCCTCGGCCAAGGCTGCCCGCCCGCGAACAAAAACCGGCACGTCAGCGCCGAGTTCGGCGCCGATCGCGGCCAGTTCGACGATTTTAAGGCCAAGATCCCACAGTTCATTCAGCGCGACCAACACGGTGGCGGCGTCCGAGCTGCCACCGCCAACGCCGCCTTGCATCGGAATGCGCTTCCGGACCTCGATCGCGACTCCGGGACAGTCGGGTCGTGCCTGCACGGCGAGTCTCCGCGCCGCCCGGATAGTGAGGTCCGACTCGGCCGGCACACCGGGCAGCTCGCCTACGCGCTCGATCACGCCGGCGGGTCGCCGCCAGAAACTGATGTCGTCGCAGAGATCGATGAACTGGAACGCCGTCTGCAGCAGGTGATAGCCATCGGCGCGCCGGCCCACGATGTGCAGGAACAGGTTGAGCTTGCCCGGCGCGGGCCACGGCTCGGGCCTGCCGAGCGGGTCGCCCTGTGCGCTCAAGGCCCCCGCCCCGGCGCTTCGGTGACCTGCCAGTCGTCCACCACCACTTTGAGCCTGACGCCGCCCTGCGTCGCCGTGAAGCGCTCCGGCAGCGACACACCGCCCGCAGCGATGAACATGTCGTAGCCGATCCGCCATCCCGATTGCTCGATGACCCGCACGGGCGCGACGGCGGCGTCTGCAACGCTGGACGGGCTGCCTGGCGAAGGCACTCCCAGCATCCAGTAGCGAAGCTCGGCGAGCGGCAGATCGGTGCCCAGGCGCCGCCTCAGCAGCGCACTGGCCTGCTCGGTACCGAGGTGCCGCCCGTCGGCATCCGTGACGACGAGTGACTGCCCGTCCGTCGTCACCTGCATGGCGCCGGCCCCGAGCGGACCGCGAATCGACAACGTGGTCTCGGCCCCCCGCTGGCCCCAGGTGAATGAGCCGCTGCCGCCTTCGCCGCTCGCAGCCAGCGCAAGCCGGCCGGACGCGGTCCAGTGCTGGAACGACTCGGGATCAGGCGACGACGAGGGCGGCGCGACCGGTGCGACCGCGCAGCCGCCGCACGCGGCCGCCAGCACGAGCCAGGCGGCCCTCCGGCTCACGGCACCTTACGCGCCAGGCGCTTTTCGAGCAGCTTGTTGCCGGGATGGCGCTTCAGCCCTTCCTTCCAGGTCTCGTGCGCCGCAGCCTTGTCGCCCATCGCCCACTGCACGTCGCCCAGGTGGACGGCGATCTCCGCATCATCGCCCAGTTCGTACGCGCGCTTCAGGTACCCCAGCGCCTGCTCGTTGCGCTTCTGGCGGTGGAGCACCCAGCCCATGCTGTCGAGCACGGCCGCACTGTCCGGCATCTGCACGAGCGCGGCCTCGATCAAGGCCTGCGCCTCGGGGAGCTGGCGGTTCTGGTCGGCAAGCGTGTAGCCGAGCGCGTTCTGCACCATCGGATCGCCCGGGCGGTCTTCGAGCAGCTTGCGCAGGTCGCGGACCGCGGCTTCGCCATTGCCGTCACGCTCGTAGGCAAAGACGCGCGCCATGCGCAGGTCGAAAACTTCCGGATACTGGGCGAGCCCTTCGTCGAGCACTTCGATCGCTCGGCGTGTCTCGTCGAACGACGTCAGCAGGCCCGCGCTCGCCATCACGACCTGCGGCCCGAGTGTCGGCTGGGCGTGACCGAACTCGTCCAGGTGCGCGAGCCCGGCATCCACGCCCGACTTGTCGGCCTTTATGCGCGCAACCCGCTGCTGGGCCGCGATCGCGTGGTCGCCGCTCACTACGCGGGAATAGAAGCCCGTCGCGCGCTCGGTGTCGTCGCGACGCTCCGCGATGACGCCGAGGTAGTAGAGCGACTCGTAGGACTGAGACCCCGTCGAGAGCAGGTCATCGAACCGGGCCTCGGCCGCCTTGAGATCGCCGCTCTGCAGATCCATCAGGCCCAGAGCGCGCACGGCGGCGGGCACCACGACCTGGCCGGACGCATACGGCGTCAGCACGGCACGCGCCTCGTCGTCCCGGCCCGTGCCCGCAAGCAGCAGCGCGTATTCGATGTGCGTTGCGACGTCCGAACCGGGCGCGGTCACCACGTCACGGGCCGTCGCGAGGCCGAGATCGTCCTGCCCCGATGCGATCTGGGTGCGCGCAAGCAGCAGTTTTGCCGGCACCCAGTATGGGGCCAGCTCGACGGCACGCTGCGCGCTCTGCATCGCGAGCGCGTAATTGTCGGACCGGAGCGCTGCCGTGCCGAGCGCAACCTGGCCTTCGGCGAGCTTCGGGTGACGAGCCGCCAGCCTGCGGAACAACTCGGTCACGTCGGCCGGGTTGCCCTCGCCCATCATCACGGGCAGCAGCGCGAGAAACCCGGCGGCCGTGCTGATGTAGGCCGACTCGACCAGGCGGGCAAAGTGCTCCTCGGCCTCGTCCAGCCGGTGCATGGCGAGTGCCGACACGCCGGCGTAGCGCTCCGCCTGCTCGCTGGACGGGTTCAGCGCCAGCCACCGGTCGGCAGCCCCGGACGCCTCACCGAACTGGAAATTGTCGAACGCGACGCGGGTGGCCTGCTCGGCCACCGCCTCGTCGTCCGAAGCGTCGGCGGCCAGCCGATAGGCCCGGGCCGCCTCGGGAAGCTCGCCACGCGCGAGCGCCGCATCTCCCTGCGCGAGCAGGGTCTCCGCATCGACCGGGGCGGCGGTCGCAGGCGTGCCCTCGCCGGGCGACGTCGCGCAGGCGACAAGCAGGGTGAGCGCCGCGGCCATTGACAGCCGGCGGACGAGAATCAGGGGTTTCCGCATGACCCGCGCACTATAGCGGAAGCGCCGCCGCGCTTGTGTTGCCACCGGGCATCACCCAGAATTTCGCGTTTTCCGCGTCCGGAAGCCGAATGCCTCTCGTCGTCGTCGGAGTCAATCACCGCACCGCGCCCGTCGAGGTACGCGAGCGCGTGGTTTTCGATCCGGCGCGCGTGCCCGAGGCTCTGCGCGAGCTGACCAGCCTGCCCGACGTCCGGGAATCGATCATCGTCTCGACCTGCAACCGCACCGAGCTCTATTGCGTGACCGAGCGCGGCGATCCTGCGCTCGGCGAATGGCTGCAGCGCTATCACCAGCTCGGCTCGAGCATCCACCACTGCCTCTACCGGCACGAGGAGATGCGCGCCGTCACGCACGCATTCTCGGTGGCGTCGGGACTCGACTCGATGGTACTCGGCGAACCGCAGATCCTCGGCCAGCTCAAGGACGCCTATCGCACCGCCCAGGAGACCGGCACGACGGGGCCTGCGCTGAACCAGCTGTTCCAGGCTGCGTTCTCGGTGGCGAAGCGGGTGCGGACCGAGACGCAGATCGGCGCGAACGCCGTGTCGGTGGCGTCTGCCGCCGTGTCGATGGCCAAGACGGTGTTCTCGAGTTTCGACACGCGCACCGCCCTCATGGTGGGCGCCGGCGAGACGATCGCGCTCGCCGCGCGACACCTGCACGCGGACGGGCTCAGGCGCATGATCGTTGCCAACCGCAGCGTCGATCGTGCGCGTGAACTCGCGGCGGAATTCCAGGGGTTCGCGATCAGCCTCGACGAGATCCCGTCGCACCTGCGCGAGGCCGACATCGTGGTCGCCTCGACCGCCAGCCCGAACCCGATCATCACCCGGGCGATGACGGCAAGCGCGCTGCGTGCGCGCAAGCGCAGGCCGATCTTCATGGTGGACATCGCGGTGCCGCGCGACATCGAGCCGGAGGTCGCGGAGCTCGAGGACGTGTACCTGTTCACGATCGACGACCTGCAGTCGGTGGTGAAGGAAAACATGGAAGGCCGCCGGCAGGCCGCGCGCGAGGCCGACCAGCTGATCGCCGCCGAGGCGGACCGCTTCGAGATGAAGCTGCGCACCCGCGACGCCGCGCCGACCATCCGGCGCCTGCGGCACCAGGCCGAGCAGGCCCGCGAGCACACGCTCGACCAGGCCCGCCACATGCTGGCAGCCGGCCGCAGCGCGGACGAAGTGCTCGATTTCCTTTCGGCCACGCTCACCAATCGGTTGATCCACGCGCCGAGCCAGCGGTTGCGCGAGGCAGCCGAGTCCGGCGACGACGCGATCATCGAGGCGATCACCAACATCTACCACCTCGACCGCGACTGATGAAGGACTCGATCCGGGCAAGGCTCGAGAAGACCGTCGAGCGATTCGAGGAAGTGGGCGCGCTGCTCGCCGACCCCGACGTGATCGGGAAGCCGGGCCGCTTCAAGGATCTTTCCGTCGAGTACGCGCGCCTCGAACCTGTCGCGACACGCTTCCGCGAGTTCGGCCGGCTCGAGCTCGAGCGCGTCAAGGCGGCCGAGATGGCGGGCGGCGCGGACGCCGAGATGCGCGAACTGGCGGAGGAGGAAGTCCGCGACCTCAACGCCCGCATCGACACCGAGTCCGCGGAACTGGCGAAGCTGCTGCTGCCGAAGGACCCGCGCGACGAGAGCAACATCTTCCTCGAGGTGCGCGCCGGCACGGGCGGCGACGAGGCCGCGATCTTCGCGGGCGACCTGTTCCGCATGTACGCACGCTACGCGGAAAGGCAGGGCTGGAAAGTCGAGATCCTGAGCGAGAGCCAGGGCGAGCACGGCGGCTATCGCGAAGTGATCAGCCGGGTCGTGGGTCGGGGCGTCTATTCCCGGCTCAAGTTCGAGTCAGGCACGCATCGCGTGCAGCGCGTCCCGGCCACCGAGGCGCAGGGACGTATCCACACCTCGGCGTGCACGGTCGCGATCCTTCCGGAACTCGACGAGGTGGACGAGATCACGCTCAACCCGGCGGACCTGCGCACCGACACCTTCCGCGCCTCGGGCGCGGGCGGCCAGCACGTGAACAAGACCGACTCGGCGATCCGCATCACGCACGTGCCGACCGGGATCGTCGTCGAGTGCCAGGACGAGCGCTCGCAGCACAAGAACCGCTCGCGCGCGATGTCGCTGCTGCGCTCGCGCCTGCTGCAGGCCGAGCAGCAGAAGCAGGCGGCGCAGCAGGCGCAGGAGCGCAAGCTCCAGGTGGGCAGTGGCGATCGCTCGGAGAGAATCCGCACCTACAACTATCCCCAGGGTCGCGTCACGGACCACCGCATCAACCTGACGCTCTACCAGCTGCCCGCCGTGATGGAGGGGGCGCTCGACGAGGTCATCGGCCCGCTGCAGCAGGAGTGGCAGGCGGAACTGCTCGCGAGCCTGCAGTGAACGGCCCGGCCGCAGCGACATGGCCACCGAGATCCGCGCGCTGATCGACGAAGGCGCCGCGCGCCTGAAGCGCGTCGCCGACGACCCGCGCCGCGAGTCGGAGATCCTGCTCGGTGCGGCGCTTGGCCAGCCACGCGCCTGGCTGATCGCGCACGGCGACAAGCAGATCCTCGACTGCGAGGCGACGGACCGCTTCGAGGCCCACGTCACGCGACGCGCGCGCGGCGAACCGATCGCCTGCATCCTCGGCGAGAAGGAATTCTGGTCGCTGTCGCTGCTGGTCGACCCCGCGGTGCTGATCCCGAGGCCGGAGACCGAACTCGTTGTCGAACGCGCGCTCGCGCATGTGCCGGCCGGGTCGGCAGGCTCAGTGCTCGATCTCGCGACGGGCAGCGGCGCCATCGCGCTTGCCATCGCCAGCGAACGACCCGGCTGTCGCGTCGTCGGCACCGACCTCTCGCCAGACGCCGTGACGCTCGCGATACGCAACGCGGTCCGGCTCGGGCTCGCGCGCGTCGAGTTTCGCGTCGGCTCGTGGTTCGAGCCAGTGAAGGACGAACGCTTCGACCTGATCGCGAGCAATCCGCCGTACATCGCGGACGGCGACCCGCGCGTGGAGGCTGGCGTGCGTCGCCATGAGCCCCATGCCGCGCTGTTCTCCGGAGCGACCGGACTGGAGGCACTTTCCGCCATCGTGGCCGGCACACCCCGGCACCTCAATCCAGGCGGCTGGCTGCTGCTCGAACACGGCGACCAGCAGGGCGAGGCCGTGCGCCGCCTGCTCGCTGACAGTGGCTTCGTGGACGTCGCCACTCTGCCCGACCTCGCGGGACTCGACCGTTGCACAGAAGGGCGTCGCGCGGATCGCTGATCGCAGCATCTGCCGAGACGGCCGGGGCCAGCCGCAGGCGATCTACGTCGGCGGCAGATCCGCCAGCCGGCGCCGCTGCAGCTTGCCTGCCGCTGTGCGTGGCAATGCGCTCACGAAGCGGAATTCACGCGGAAGCTTGAATCCAGCGAGATGCGTGCGACAGAACTCCGCCAGCGCCCGCGAATCCAGTGTCGCCGCGTCGTTGGCAACGATCCACGCAACGACCCTCGAACCGAGATCCGCATCCGGAACACCGGCCACGCCCGCCTCCGCCACTGACGGATGCCCGACGAGGACCGCTTCGACCTCGGCCGGGTAGACGTTCTCGCCGCCCGAGACGATCAGGTCGTCACGTCGGTCGAGCACGTGCAGGCCGCCCGCGTCGTCGACAAAGCCGATGTCGCCGGTGTGGAGCCATCCGTCGCGCAGCGCCAGCGCGGTCGCGGCCGGATCGTCCAGGTAGCCCTGCATCACGGTCGGTCCGCCGACGACGATCTCGCCGGGCTCTCCCGCGGCAGCGTCCTCTCCCTCGGCGACGATGCGCACCACGACCCCAGGCAAAGGCAGCATCGGCGCCGGGCGGGCGGCACCCGGGCGCTGTGGACGCGCAGTGGCCACCTGTGACGTCGCCTCCGTCAGGCCGTAGGTCGGACAGACGGGATAGCCCGCAAAGCGGGCGCGTGCCAGCAACTCGGGTGACGCAGCGGCACCGCCGAGCAGCAGCACCTCGAGGCCAACGGGCGCGGGCCGCGCGCCACGGTGATCGAGCAGGCGCGCGAGCATGGTGGGCACGAGCGAGACGCCGGCGATGTCGCCCGCGTCCAGCGCGTCGCTCACCAGAGCCGCATCGAATCGTGAGTGCAGGCGGATCGGGCCGCCGAACAGCACGCTGCGCACGACGATCGACAGGCCGCCCACGTGGAAGAGTGGCATGCAGGCGAGCCACCTTTCCGCGATGGCGGGACCGAGAGGGTCCGCGGCCGCCAGCGCGCTCGCAGCGAAGTTGCTCCAGGTGAGGCACGCGCCCTTCGAACGCCCCGAAGTGCCCGACGTGAACAGCACGACGAGCAGCGCGTCGTCCGCGGCCTCCTCGCCCGGCATGTGCCCGCGCGCATCCGGAAGGTCGGCGAATTGCGGTACCGCGACGACGTCAAGTCCGGGCAGTCGCGCGGCGAGCTCCGCGAGGCGCGGGTCCCCACGCTCGCCGAGCAGCAGGTCTGCACGAGCGGCGGCGAGTTGTTGTGCGAGTTCGGCGGTGGTCAAACGCGTATTCAACGGCATTGCCGCCCTGCCCGCGAGCGAGAGTGCCGCCAGCCACGCGACAAACCGCGCATCGCCAGGCAGCAGCATCGCGACCGGTGCGGCAGTCGGCGGCGCCGACGCTGCGATGTACGCCGCGCCGCGTCGCGCGCGCTCGGCAAGCTCCGCAAAAGTCCAGGTCGAGTCCTCGCCCTCGATTGCCGGCGCGCGGGGCGTGATGCTGGCGCGCGAGAGCAGTGCGAGGCCGAAGCTCATGGCGCGACGCCGAGCCCGGCCGTCGCCGTCACCGCGGCGCGCCCGTCCTGGCTGTCCACGGGATCGGCCACGTCGCGCACGAAGAGTCCTGCAGTGCGCAGGCCGTGCTGCGCTGCTGCATCTCCCCACGCCGCCGCGCAGTGCAGAGCGTGGCGAGCCCCGACGGCGCTCTCGAACGCATGGGAGAATACGACGTCGTTGCCGGCCTTGCGCACCAGCGTGGCGATCTCGAGGGCGCGAGCCGCGCCGCCGAGCATTGCAGGTTTCAGCACGAACACCTGCGCAGCCTCGGCCGCGATCACGCGCAACGCACCCTCCTCAGTCGAGACCGATTCGTCCACGGCGACCCGCACCGTTGAACGGCGCCGCAGCCGGGCGAGTCCCGCAACATCATCGGCCGGGAGCGGCTGCTCGACGAAATCGAAATCGAATTGCTCGAATGCGGCCAGCGCCTCGCCGGCGGCGCGTTCGTTCCACGCGCCATTCGCGTCGCCACGGAGCAGGACACCCGGTCCGAGGCCCAGCCGGGCTGCGTGGGCGCGCGCGACGTCCTCGGCGAGCGACGCGGCGCCGAGCTTGATCTTGGCGGCCCGGAATCCTGCGGCTGCCGCGCGTTCCGCCTCGACGCGCAGCGCCGTGGGCCCGCGCTCGATCAGCAGCGCCTGTACGGGCACCTCTCGCAGCACGGTTCCGCAGAACGGAACACCGCGCAACGCGAGGAAGTCGGCAAGCGGGAGACCGGCGCCCCGGGCGGCGAGATCCCACAACGCTCCCTGGACCGCGGCGCGCGCTGCGGGAGCGTTGCGCAGACGCAGCGCGACGGGCGCAGGCCATTCGCCCGGCTCGATCTCGAGCCCGCGCAGCAGGCGTGCGGCATCGGTGAGCGCGGCGAGTGCCTCGTCCACGCTCTCGGTGCCGAAGCCCGGCCAGGGGGCCGCTTCCCCATAGCCGGTTATACCGCCGGCACCATCGACGGCGAAGATCACGCTGCGCCGTTGGTCGAAATCGCCACGCGCCGTCCGCACGGTCCGGGCGAACCCCAGTTGCACGAGGCTCGCCCGGGCCGCAAGGATGTTCACGATGCGAGGCCGAGCGCGAACAGCAGGCCGAAGACCACTTCGAGACGGGCGGTCTGCACCAGGCAACCGTTCAGCGCGAGGCCGCGCTCGTGCCGCATGCGGCCGGCGAGCTTCAGGGCGAGCGGCAGCGAGAGCCACGGCAGCATCACCCATGGGCCCGCAAGCCCGCGCCACCACAGCGCGAGCGGGACGACGTACGCCACGGCGAGCAGCAGCTGGTAGTAAATGCGGGTGGAGGCTTCACCGAGACGCACGGCCAGCGTGAACTTGCCGGAGCGCGCGTCGGTTTCGATGTCGCGGAGGTTATTGACGACGAGGATGGCAGTCGCGAGCGCGCCGATCGGAACAGACGCAACCAGCACCAGCGGCGACAGCGAGTGCGCCTGCACGAAATAGGTGCCGGCGACGGCGCCGAAGCCGAAGAACAGGAACACGCTCAGGTCGCCGAGCCCGAGGTAGCCGTAGGGCTTCGGCCCGCCGGTGTACAGGTAGGCTGCGGCGATCGACAGCAGGCCGAGCGCCAGCACCGGCCAGCCGGCCACCGATGTCAGGTAGAGGCCCACGACAGCGGCTCCCGCGAACGCGAGCCACATGGCCCGCTTCATCTGCGACGCGCTGATCCATCCCTGCTGCGTCGCACGTTGCGGGCCGAGGCGGTACTCGTTGTCCGCGCCGCGCTCGAAGTCGAAGACATCGTTGGCGAAATTGGCGCCCACCTGCAGCAGCGCGGCGCCGATCAATGCGGCCAGTGCCGGGCCCGCCGCAAACACTCCGTCGGCCCACGCGACTGCGGTGCCGACGAGCACCGGTGCAGCGGACGCGGTCAGCGTCGCGGGCCGGATCGCCTGCCACCAGGCTGAGCGTGCGCTTACGGTCGCCATGGAAAGCGCGAGAAGTCGGGGGGACGCTTTTCGTTGTAGGCATCGCGTCCTTCCTGGGCCTCTTCGCTCATGTAGAAGAGCTGGGTCGCGTGTCCCGCCAGTTCCTGTATGCCGGCCTGGCCGTCGAGTTCCGCGTTGAACGCGGCCTTCAGGCAACGGATCGCGAACGGGCTGTGCGTCAGGATGCGCCGCCCCCACGCGACCGCTGTCGCTTCCAGCTCCGCAAGCGGCACCACCTTGTTCACGAGCCCCATTGCGAGCGCCTCCCGGGCGTCGTACTGCTCGCACAGGTACCAGATCTCGCGCGCCTTCTTCTGCCCGACGATGCGGGCGAGGTAGGACGAGCCGAAGCCGCCGTCGAACGAGCCCACGCGAGGTCCCGTCTGGCCGAAGCGTGCGTTGTCCGCGGCGATCGTGAGATCGCAGACCACGTGCAGCACGTGTCCGCCACCGATGGCGTAGCCCGCGACCGCAGCGATCACGGGCTTCGGGAGCGAGCGGATCAACCGCTGCAGGTCGAGCACGTTGAGCCGCGGCACGCCGTCCTCGCCCACGTAGCCCTCGTTGCCGCGAATGCGCTGGTCGCCACCTGAGCAGAACGCCAGGTCGCCCTCACCGGTGAAGATGATCACGCCGATCGTGCCGTCCTCGCGCGCGCGGGAAAACGCGTCGATCAGCTCGAACAGCGTCTTCGGCCTGAACGCATTGCGCACCTCCGGCCGGCAGATG
>Ga0209450_10001770_pt1 | contig 10857 bp, 7 predicted proteins | sample FrelakmetLWP11LW_FD_187149 | JGI IMG/M metagenome (GOLD analysis project Ga0209450, IMG submission 187149) | Freshwater lake sediment microbial communities from the University of Notre Dame, USA, for methane emissions studies - LWP11 LW (SPAdes)... | ecosystem: Environmental > Aquatic >... | reverse complement strand
TGTCGCAAGCCTGAAAAGCTCGCGGCGCACGCGCCGCTCCCACAAAGCGCCCGCGTTGTCGCCGGGCGTCGGGCATACGAAAGCCCTGTAGGAGCGCTGCGTGCAGCGCGATGGGCCTGTCGCAAGCTCGAGAAGCTCGCGGCGCACGCGCCGCTCCCACAAGGCTCCCGCCGTGTCGCCGGGCCTGGGGTTGCGAAAGCCCTGGAGGAGCGCTGCGCGCAGCGCGATGGGCTTGCCGCAAGATTGAAAAGCTCGCGGCGCACGCGCCGCTCCCACAAGGCTCCTGCCGTATCGCCGGGCCTCGGGGTTGCGAATGCCCTGTGGGAGCGCTGCGTGCAGCGCGATGGGCTTGCCGCAAGTCGAAAGACGCGCGGCGCGTGCGCCGCAACCACACGCCAGGGCCCGGGCCGCGCGGCGGGGCGCGGCCCCGGGCGGGGCTCAGCCCTGCGAATCCTGCGACGTCGTCTCCGCCGCCGGCACGACCTCGGTCAGCAGGCCGTTCACGACTTCGATGTCGGCCACGTCGATCACGCCGGCGGACTGCTTCAGGCGCAGGCCGGCGACGATGAAGGTGTGGCGCGCGCGCGCGTATTCGCGCTGGGCGGCGAACAGCTGCTGCTGGCTCAGCAGCACGTCGACGATGGTGCGGGTGCCGACCTCGAAGCCGGCCTGGGTGGCCTCCAGTGCCGACTGCGCGGACACCAGGGCCTGCTTGCGCGCCTCGATCTCGCTCATGCCGGCGACCACCGCGCGATAGGCGCTGCGCACGGCGCGCACGATGCCGCGCTTTTCCTGCTCGAACTGATCGGCGGCCGCGTCGCGGTTGTTGACCCCTTGGCGCACCCCGGACTGGGTGGCGAAGCCTTCGAAGATCGGCACGTTGAGCACCACGCTCACGCTGTTGCCGAAACTCGAACTGCGCGCGGAGCTCGGATTGTCGTTGCTCAGGCTCACGCCCCAGGAATCGCTGGTGCTGCGCGAGGCCTCGAGGCCGAGCGTCGGAAAGTGTCCGGCCTTCGCGGTTCGCAGGTTCGCTTCGGCCGCGTCGAGCGCGAAGCGACGGGACGCGAGCGCCGGGCTCTGGTCGAGCGCCACCTGGACCCACTGCTCGGGGTCGTTCGGCTCGGGCAGCGCCATCGGGATGTCGGCGCTGACCGCCTCGAGCGTGTCTACCGGCTCTCCGGTGAGCTCCTGGAGGGCCTCGTAGGCGTCGTCGAGCTGGTTCTGCGACAGGATCACGTTGGCGCGCGCACTGTCGTAGCGGGCGCGCGCCTCATGCACGTCGGTGATCGCGGTCAGGCCCACCTCGAAGCGCTGCTCCGCCTGCTCGAGCTGGCGTCCGACCGCCTTCTCCTCGGCGCGCGCGGCATCCAGGTTGGTGGTGGCAGTGAGCGCGTCGAAATAGGCGGTGGCCACGCGGATGAACAGGCCGTCCAGCGCGGTGTCGTAGTCGGCCTCGCCTTGCGAGCGCAGCGCGCGCGCCGCGTCGAGCCGGGTGTAGTTGGCGTGGTCGTAGAGCGACTGGCGCAGCGTCACGGAGTAGCGGCGCGTGTTGTCGTCGCTCTCGTTGGTCGTGGGGCCGAACCCGAACGAACCATCGGGGCGCTCGAAAGGCCGCGGCGCGCCGAACGAACTGGTGCCATCGCTGTCGTTCCAGCTCGCGCTGCCCGCCACCTGCGGCAGCAGGGCCGACCGCGCCTGCACCACGCGCTCGCCCTCGGCGAACTTGCGCGCCTCGGCGGCCTGCAGCTGCGGATCGCTCTGCCGCGCCTGCTGGTAGACGCTCATCAGGTCGGCGGCGCCGGCCTGGCCGGCGGCGAGGACGAGGCCCAGGGCCAGCGCGAGGCGGGTGCGGATCGGGGTCGTGCGGAAACGCATGGGGAGGGTCCTTGTGCGGGATGCGCGGTGGCGCTCAGAGCGTGAAGCCCGGCTTCGGCTCAGCGCCGTGGAGGTAGGGGATCTCGGTTTCGAACAGGCTGTCGGTGGCGATGCTGCTGTCGGGCAGCCGGCGCAGCAGTACCGCCTCCATCGCCGGCGCGCGGCCGCGCACCACGAACATGCGGCCGCCGGGGGCGATCCAGTCGACCAGCCGCTGCGGCACCGCGTCGACCGCGCCGTTGATGCAGATCGCGTCGAACGGCCGGCCGGGCGTCCAGTCGCGCAGGGCATCGCCCGCTTCGACGCGCACGTTGGTCAGCCCGGCTTCGGCGAGGCGCTCGCGCGCGCGCTGCGCGAGGTCGGCGTGGCGATCGACGCTGACCACCTCGCGGCCGAGGTGGGCGAAGCAGGCCGTGAGGAAGCCGCTGCCGGTGCCGATCTCCAGCACCGCGTCGTCGGGCTGCACCTCGAGCGCCTGCAGCATGCGGCCCTGCACGATCGGCTTGGCCATCGCCTCGCCGTGCTCGAGCGGGATCTCGACGTCGGCGAAGGCCAGCTTGCGGAAGCGCGCCGGCACGTAGTCCTCGCGCCGCACCTTGCCCATGGCCTCGAGCACGCGCGGGTCCAGCACCTCCCAGGGGCGGACCTGTTGCTCGATCATGTTGAAGCGGGCGCGTTCGAAATCGAGGGGCATGGCGGAGGCCGGGGCGATCGAGGGGTGAAATAGACTAAGGCCTCGGGCCCGGGCCGGCAAACCACGACCCCATCCGGGCGGGGTGCCCCAAGGTGGCCGATCGGTGCCAGGCCCGCGCAGTGCCGGAAGTCATCGCGCACGCCGCCTTCACGGACGGGCGACCTCGATCTCGTTGCCAGGCCAGGCGTCGACCGTTCGCGGCGGCGGCACCGGATGCTGCGGCGGGGCGATGCGGAACCAGGCCGCGTACAGCGCCGGCAGGAACAGCACGGTCAGCGCGGTCGCCGACACCAGCCCGCCCATGATCGCCACCGCCATCGGGCCGAAGAACACGCTGCGGGTGAGCGGGATCATCGCCAGCACCGCGGCCAGCGCGGTCAGCACGATCGGGCGGAAGCGGCGCACGGTGGCCTCGACGATCGCCTCCCACGGGTGGTGCCCGGCGGCGATGTCGTGCTCGATCTGGTCGACCAGGATCACCGAGTTGCGCATGATCATGCCCGACAGCGCGATCGTGCCGAGCATCGCGACGAAGCCGAACGGCTGGCCGAACAGCAGCAGGAAGGCGGTGACGCCGATCAGGCCCAGCGGTGCGGTCAGCCACACCATGGCCACGCGCGAGAAGCTGCGCAACTGGAACATCAGCAGGGTGGTGACCGCGAACACGAACAGCGGGATGCCCGCCACCACCGAGCGCTGGGCGCGCGCCGAGTCCTCGACCACGCCGCCGGTCTCGATCCGGTAGCCGGCCGGCAGGCGCGCCTGGATCGGCGCCAGCCCGGGCTGGATGCGCGCGGCCACCGTCGGCGGCTGCACGTCGCCGACCACGTCGGCGCGCACCGTGATGGTGGGCAGGCGGTCGCGGCGCCAGATGATGCCTTCCTCGAAGCCAGGGACCGCGGTCGCGATCTGCGCCAGCGGCACGCTGCGCCCGGACGCGGTGGGCACCGAGAGGTCCTCCAGCAGGCTCAGTCGCGCGCGCTCCTCGGCCGGGCCGCGCAGCACGATGTCGATCAGTTCGTCGCCGTCGCGGAACAGGCTGACCTTGCTGCCGGAGAGCGAACTCTGCACGAAGTTGGCGAGGTCCTGCGAGGACACGCCGAGCACCCGCGCGCGCTCCTGGTCGATGTCGAGGCGGATGATCTTGGACGGCTCGTCCCAGTCGAGGTGGACGTTGGTCGCGCCGGGCTCGGCGCGCACCACCTGCGCCACCTCGCGCGCCAGCGCGCGCACGGTCGGGATGTCCTCGCCGGAGACGCGGAACTGCACCGGGTAGCCGACCGGCGGACCGTTCTCCAGCCGCGCCACGCGCGTGCGCACGTCGCTGAACTCCGCGGCCAGCAGGGTGAACAGCCGCTCGCGCACGCGCTCGCGCGCCTCGACGTCGCGGGTGGCGAGCACGAACTGCGCGAACGAGGCCTGCGGCAACTGCTGGTCCAGCGGCAGGTAGAAGCGCGGCGCGCCGGTGCCGACGTAGGCCGTCTGGCCGACCACGTCGTCCTTGAACTCATCGCGCGCCAGCGCACGCTCGAAGCGCCGCGCCACCGCGTCGGTGGCGGCCAGCGAAGCCCCCTCGCCGAGCTTGAAGTCCACCATCAGTTCCAGCCGCGTGCTGGCCGGGAAGAACTGCTGCTGCACGACGCCGAAGCCGGCCACCGACAGCGCGAACAGCCCGGCGGTGGCGGTGATCACCAGCCCGCGGCGGTCGAGGCACCAGCCGACCAGGGCGCGGAAGCGGCGGTAGAACGGCGTGTCGTAGGGATCGTGCGCGGGCGTTGCGGCGTGCGCCGCGCCCCGTTCCGGCAGCAGCTTCCAGCCCAGCCACGGGATGAAGACCACCGCGGCGACCCACGACAGCAGCAGGGCCAGCGTGACCACCTCGAAGATCGAGCGCGTGTACTCGCCGGTGGCCGAGTGCGCGGTGGCGATCGGCAGGAAGCCCGCCGCGGTGACCAGGGTGCCGGTGAGCATCGGGAACGCGGTGCTGTCCCAGGCCGCGGCCGCGGCCTTGATGCGGTCGTAGCCCTGCTCCAGCTTCACCGCCATCATCTCGACCGCGATGATCGCGTCGTCGACCAGCAGGCCGAGCGCCAGCACCAGCGCGCCGAGCGAGATCTTGTGCAGGTCGATGCCGAAGTACTTCATGCCGGCGAAGGTCATCGCCAGCACCAGCGGGATCGACAGCGCCACCACCATGCCGGTGCGGAAGCCGAGGCTGATGAAGCTCACCAGCAGCACGATCGCCACCGCCTCCACCAGCACGCGCACGAATTCGGCGACCGAGGAGCGCACCGCGCGCGGCTGGTCGGCGACCTGGTCCAGCGACAGGCCGACCGGCAGCGACTGCTGCAAGCGCGTGGTGGCGGCCTCGAGCGCCTCGCCGAGGCGGATGATGTCGCCGCCGGGCGCCATCGACACGCCGAGCCCGATCACCTCGCGGCCGTCGTGGCGCATGCGCGGCGCCGGCGGATCGGCGAAGCCGCGGCGCACCTCGGCCACGTCGCCGAGCTTGAACAGGCGATCGCCGGCGCGGATCGACAGGTCGCGGATCGAATCCACCGAATCGAAGGCACCGCTGGCGCGCAGGTAGATGCGGTCGCTGCCGGTCTCGAAGAACCCCGCCGGAACCACCGCGTTCTGCGCCTCCAGCGCGCGGACCACCTCGTCGAAGGACACGCCGAGGGTGGCGATCTTGGCGTTGCTCAGTTCGATCCAGATCCGCTCGTCCTGCAGCCCGATCAATTCCACCTTGGCCACGTCGGGCACGCGCAGCAGTTCCAGCTGCACGCGTCGCGCCCAGTCCTTCAACTGCGCGTCGTCGAAGCCGTCGCCGGACAGGGCGTAGATGTTGCCGAAGGTGTCGCCGAACTCGTCGTTGAAGAACGGACCCACGATGCCCGGTGGCAGGGTGTGGCGGATGTCGCCGATCTTCTTGCGCACCTGGTACCACAGCGCCGGCTTGGCGCTGGACGGCAGGTCGTCGCGCGCGATGAACAGCACCACCGACTCGCCCGGCCGCGCATAGGAGCGGATGTAGTCGTACTGGCCGGTCTCCTGCAGCTTGGTCTCGATGCGCTCGTTGACCTGCAGCGCGATCTGTTCCGCCGTCGCGCCGGGCCACAGGGTGCGCACCACCATCGCCTTGAAGGTGAACGGCGGGTCCTCGGACTGGCCGAGCCGGAAGTACGACCAGGTGCCGATCAGGGCCAGCGCCAGCGCGAAATAGGCCACCAGCGGCCGGTTGCGCAGCGCCCATTCGGAGAGGTTGAAGTTCATGCGGTGGCGGGGCCTGCGAGGTGGATGGCGCGCACGCGCGGCGCGAGCTGCTGCGCCCACGCGCGGTAGGCCGGCGGCCCGGGATGGAACCCGTCCTCGGCCATCGCGGCAGGCCCGAGATCGGGGTCGAACTGCAGCGGCACGTGCTGCAGGTCGTCGCGCCGCGCGGCCAGCGTGGCCAGCGCCTCGTCGAGGCGGCGCGCATGCTCGCCGATGAAGGCGCGCAGCGGCTGCGGCAGGGCCGGGAAGCGATGCATCGGCGGCAGGCCGGAGGCGATCAGCTTGCGGACGCCGTGTCGCGCACGCAGGGTGTCGGCGAGGCGCGCCATGCGCAGGGTGAACTCGGCCGGCGCGAGGCGCCGGGTGGCGTCGTTGACGCCGATCGAGGTCACCGCGACGTCGTAGGATTCGCCGTCGATCGCGGCCAGCGCAGCCAGCGCGTCGGCGGTGGTGTGCCCGGTGCGCGCGTGCAGGCGCCAGTGCACGCGGTGGTCGCGCGCGAGGTCGGCCACCAGTTGGCCGGCCAGCGCGAAGCGCTGGTGCGGCGCGCCGACGCCGGCGGCGGCCGAATCACCGAGCACCAGCAGGCGCAGCGGCAGACCGTCGCCCTCGACGCCGACGCGCTCGCCCGGGGGTTCCGGCAGGCGCAGCGCGCGCGCGCGCACCAGCAGGCCCTGGGCGGCCAGGATCGGCAGCAAGGGGACCCAACGCAGGGACATCGGCCGCGCTCAGGGTTCGATCGGGCGGTTGGCGCGATCGATCGGCCGCACGGCCTGCCCCTCGACCAGGGTGTGCACGCCGGCGGTGACCACCCAATCCGAGGCGTCCACGCCACCGCGCAGGGCGAGGCCATCCTCGCGGAACCCGGCGAGTTCGACCGCACGCAGGCTCACCTCGCGCGTCTTGCGATCGAGCACCCACACCGCCGGCTGGCCGCCCTTTTCGTGCAGGGCCGAAAGCGGCAGCAGCAGCGTGGCCGGGCCACCGGGCGCGGCGAGGTACACGCGCGCCGTCATGCCGAGCTTCACCGGTGCCTGGGCGTCGTCCAGCGCCACGCGAAGATCGTAGGTGCGAGTGCGCGGATCGGCTTCGGCCGCGATCTCGCGCACCAGGCCGGGGAAGCGCGCATTGTCGTTCGCCCAGACCTCGACCTGCACCGGCGCGCCGACCTTGAACGAGGCGATGCGCTGTTCCGGCACCGAGATCAGCACCTCGCGCTCGCCATCGTGGGCGAGCCCCACCACCGGCGTGCCGGCGGCGACCACCTGGCCGGCTTCGGCCAGCACCGCAGTGACCACGCCGTCGGCATCGGCGCGCAGCGCGGTGTAGTCGGCCTGGTTCTGCGCCACGGCCAGTTGCGAGCGGGCCTGGGTCAGCCGCGCCTGCGCGGCTTCGAAGGCGTTGGCGCGCGCGTCGTACAGCGCCTGGCTGATGTAGCGGCGCGCGAGCAGTTCGGCATGCCGGTCGAGTTCCGCCTTGGCCAGCGAGGCGTCGGCGTTGGCCGCCGCGACCGCGGCGCGCGCGGCCTCGACCTGCAGGACCAGGTCCTGCGGCTCCAGCGTGGCGAGCACGTCGCCGCGCTTCACGCGCGCGCCGGCATCCACGCGACGCTCGAGGATCTTGCCGCCGATGCGGAAGCCGAGGCGGCTCTCGTGGCGGGCGCGCACTTCGCCGGCATAGGTCTCGATCGAGGCGCTCACGGCGGGCACCGCGCGCTCGACCACCGCGGGGCGGGCGGCGACCTCGATCTTGGCCTCGCTGGCGCAGCCGGCGATGATCAGCCCGGCGAGGGATGCGACGAGTCGCATGGCGACCTTGGGTTGCATGGCAGACTCCCTGGGCAAGCCCTTTAATGAACGCACCGGTATACTAATCCGTGAAAACTGTACCGTCCAGTATTACTATCGGCCCATGAATGTCGCCTTGAAGTTATCGTCGTCCGGTCCCGGCCGCCCCAAGGACCTCGAGAAGCGGGCGGCGATCCTGGCCGCCGCGGCACGCCTGTTCGTCGCGCGCGGCTACGACGCGGCGAGCATGGATGCGGTCGCGGCCGAGGCGGGGGTGTCCAAGCTGACCGTCTATAACCACTTCTCGGACAAGGAAAACCTGTTCCGCGAGGCGGTGGTCTTCGTGGCCGAGCAGTACCTGCCGCAGGCCACCTTCGAACTGCGTCCGGAAGGGTCGATCCGCGAACAGTTGCTGGCCATCGCGCAGGCCTTCAGCGCGTTGATGCACAGCGCCGAGTCGGAAGCCGTGCATCGCATGATGGCCGCCGACGCGCGGCTGTCGGGCCAACTGGGACCGATGTTCTACGAGGTCGGGCCGAAGCGGATGCTGGATGGGTTCAGCGCCTTCCTGCGCCGGGCGGTCGAACTGGGCCAGCTGGAAGTGCCCGACGTGGCGCGCGCGGCCGAGCATTTCTTCGTGATGCTCAAGGGCGAGGCGATGAACCGCCTGCTGTGGGGCTGCCCCGGCTATTGCGGCCATGCCGACAGCGCGGAACACGTGGCGAGCGTGATCGACCTGTTCCTGCGCGCCTACGCGCCGCGCTGAGCCACCGTTCCGGGACTTACGGCCCATGCCGGCTTCACGTCCGGCTGGGTACGGTCGCGCGTCCACTCGGGAGTTTCCATGAACCGCATCCTGCTCACCCTCGCACTGGCCGCCGCGTGCGCGCCCGCCATCGCCCAGGAATCCAAGCCCATGCCGACGGCCCCCGAAGACCCCTACCTGTGGCTGGAGGACGTCGGCGGCGACCGCGCGCTGGACTGGGTGCGCGAGCGCAACGCCGTGAGCAAGGCGGAACTGGCCGCCAGCGACGACTTCAAGGCGCTCGAGTCGCGCATCCGCGGGATCCTCGATTCCGACGCGCGCATCCCGTTCGTCGGCAAGATCGGCGAGCACTACTACAACTTCTGGCGCGACGCGAAGAACCCGCGCGGCCTGTGGCGCCGCACCTCGCTCGCCGAGTACCGCAAGGACGAGCCGCAGTGGGACGTGGTGCTCGACCTCGACGCGCTGGGCAAGGCGGAGAACGAGAACTGGGTGTGGCGCGGCGCGGACTGCCTGGAACCCGAGTACCGTCGCTGCCTCGTCTCGCTGTCCCGCGGCGGTGCGGACGCGACGGTCACGCGCGAGTTCGACCTGGTCGAGCGCGCGTTCGTGAAGGACGGATTCTTCCTGCCCGAGGCCAAGGGCGGTTCCTCCTGGCGCGACATCGACACGCTCTACGTCGGCACCGACTTCGGCCCCGGCAGCATGACGGCATCGGGCTATCCGCGGATCGCCAAGCTGTGGCGGCGCGGCACGCCGCTGTCCGAGGCCACGGTGGTCTACGAGGGCAAGCCGGAGGACATCTGGATCAGCGCCTTCCGCGACCACACCGACGGCTTCGAGCGCGACATCATCTACCGCGGGGTGACGTTCTTCACCAACGAGCTGTACCTGCTGCGCGACGGCAAGCCGGTCAAGGTCGACAAGCCCGACAGCGCCAACGCCAGCATGCACCGCGAGTGGCTGCTGCTCGAACTGCGCCAGGACTGGACCGTCGGTGGGAAGACCCATCCGGCGGGCGCGCTGCTGGCCACCCTGCTCGACGATTTCCTCGACGGCAAGCGCGAATTCGACGTGCTGTTCGCGCCGACCGCGCGCAAGTCGCTGGCCGGCTTCTCGCCGACCCGCAACCACATCCTGCTCAACGAGCTCGACAACGTGCGCAACCGCGTGTCCGTGCTCACCCACGGCAAGGACGGCTGGCAGCGCGAGCCGCTGCCCGGCATGCCGGAGTTCGGCACGGTCGGCGCCAGCGCGGTCGACGCCGAGGACTCCGACGCCTACTTCATGACCGTCACCGACTACCTCACGCCGACCAGCCTGTATGTCGGCGAGATCGGCAAGGGCGCGCCGGAGAAGCTCAAGAGCCTGCCGGCGTTCTTCGACAAGTCCGGCCTCGAGGTCGCGCAGCGCGAGGCCACGTCCGACGACGGCACCAAGGTCCCGTACTTCATCGTCTCCCGCAAGGATCTCGCGCTCGACGGCGACAACCCGACGCTGCTGTACGGCTACGGCGGCTTCGAGGTGCCGATGGTGCCGGGCTACAGCGCCGGCGTCGGCGCGGCGTGGCTGGAGAAGGGCGGCGTCTACGTGGTGGCCAACATCCGCGGCGGTGGCGAGTTCGGGCCCAAGTGGCACCAGGCGGCGCTGAAGGCCAATCGCAACAAGGCCTTCGAGGACTTCGCCGCGGTGGCGAAGGACCTGATCGCACGCAAGGTCACCAAGCCTGCGCGCCTGGGCACCCAGGGCGGCAGCAACGGCGGCCTGCTGATGGGCAACATGCTCACGACCTATCCCGAGCTGTTCGGCGCGATCGTGATCCAGGTGCCGCTGCTCGACATGCTGCGCTACCACAAGCTGCTGGCGGGCGCGTCGTGGGTCGGCGAGTACGGCAACCCGGACGACCCCGAGGAAGCGAAGTTTCTGCGCCGCTACTCCGCGTACCACAACCTGTCGAAGGACAAGGACTACCCGCCGGTGCTGTTCACCACCTCCACCCGCGACGACCGCGTACACCCCGGCCATGCGCGCAAGATGATGGCCCTGATGATGGAACAGGGCCACGACGCGCTGTACTACGAGAACATCGAAGGCGGCCACGGCGGCGCGGCCAACAACGAGCAGGCCGCGTTCATGACCGCGTTGGCTTACACGTTCTTGTGGGAGAAGATTGGGAAGTGAGCGGCGGTGCGGCGGCGGTGGCTCGTTGAGGGCCCAGTCCGGGACCACCGGTAACAGTGCGCCCTGTGGGAGCGAGCAACGCTCGCGACCGCAGCACACCCCGATCGCCGCAACACGCCGCCACCGCACCCTGGGCCCTGGGCCCTGGGCCCTGGGCCCTGGGCCCTGGGCCCTGAGCCCCGAGCCCTGAGCCCCAAACCCCAAACCCCAAACCCTCCCCGCTCAGAACCTGGCCGGCGCCGCCACCACGCACTCCTCCACCCGCATGCGCGCCT
>Ga0209450_10001769_pt1 | contig 10861 bp, 8 predicted proteins | sample FrelakmetLWP11LW_FD_187149 | JGI IMG/M metagenome (GOLD analysis project Ga0209450, IMG submission 187149) | Freshwater lake sediment microbial communities from the University of Notre Dame, USA, for methane emissions studies - LWP11 LW (SPAdes)... | ecosystem: Environmental > Aquatic >... | reverse complement strand
AACTCGACGAAACTCAGCTTGAGCTTCTCGAAGTCGCCGCCGTGCGTGCCGAGGTGATCCGCATCGACGTTGGTGACGATCGCGATCATCGGCTGCAGGTGCGTGAACGAGGCATCGCTCTCGTCCGCTTCGGCGACGAGGAACTCGCCCGCGCCGAGCCGCGCGTTGCTGGCGGCGCTCTTCAGGCGGCCGCCGATGACGAACGTCGGGTCGGTGCCGCCTTCGGCCAGCACGCTCGCCATCAGGCTGGTGGTCGTCGTCTTGCCGTGCGTACCGGCGACGGCGATCGAGTACCGGAAGCGCATCAGCTCGCCGAGCATCTCGGCGCGCTTCACCACGGGAATGCGCTCGGCGAGGGCACGCGCCACTTCGGGGTTCGCGGCGTTGATCGCGCTCGAGACGACCACGACGTCCGCGCCGTCGACGTTCTCCGCGCGATGGCCGATGAGGACGCGGGCGCCGAGCTGTTCCAGCCTCTGCGTGGAATCACCGCGCTTGACGTCGGAACCCTGCACGACGTAACCGAGGTTGAGCAGCACCTCGGCGATGCCGGACATGCCGCTGCCGCCGATGCCGACGAAGTGGATCGTGTGGATCCGGCGCATGCGGTCCTTCATGCCGCCTCCCCTGCTGCCTGCACGCACGCGTCGGCGAGCCGCTCGTCGGCATCCACGATCGCGCTCGCTCGCGCCGACTCGGCCATGCGCTGCAGCAGCGGCCGCCCTGACTCCAGCAGCGAGCGCAGCAACACGGCAAGCGACACGGGCGTCAGGTTGCTCTCGGGCAGCAGTTTCGCGGCGCCCGCGCGCACGACGTACTGGGCATTGCGGGTCTGGTGGTCGTCGACGGCCGCCGGGAACGGCACGAGGATGGCGGGCACGCCGGCCGCCGCCAGTTCGGCAACGGTGAGGGCGCCCGAACGGCAGACGGCGAGGTCGGCCCAGCCGTAGGCACTCGCCATGTCGTCGATGAACGGGCGCACGTCGGCTTCGATGCCGCGCGAACGATAGGCCTGGACCGTGTCCTCGAAATTGTGCTGGCCGGTCTGGTGCAGGACCTCGGGTCGCAGCCCGGCCGGCAGTTCGCCGATCGCGGCGGGCAGCACTGCATTGAGGCGCGCAGCGCCCTGGCTGCCACCAAACACCAGCAGGCGCACGGGCCCTTCACGGCCGGCGTAGCGCCGCTGGGGCGGCGCGATCGCCACGATCTCGGCGCGCACGGGATTGCCGACGCGCTCGGCCTTGACGCCACCGCCGAAACTGTCAGGAAAGCCTTCGAGCACGCGCTTCGCGAAGCGCGCCAGGACCCGGTTGGTGAGCCCGGCAACGGCGTTCTGCTCGTGCACGACCAGCGGCTTGCCCAGCAGCCAGGCGGCGATGCCACCTGGGCCGGACGCAAAGCCGCCCGCGCCGAGCACGACGCGCGGCTGGTGCTTGCGCATTGCCCGCATGGCCTGGTTGATCGCGGCAAGCAGGCGGAACGGAGCGGCCAGCAGGGTGGCGACGCCTTTGCCGCGCAAGCCACCGACGCTGAGCCATTCGACCGGGATGCCTGCGGCGGGGACGAGGCGCGCCTCGATGCCCTTCTGCGTGCCGAGCCAGACGATGTCGAAGCCGCGCCGTTGCAGCACGCGCGCGGTCGCCAGCGCCGGGAACACGTGTCCGCCGGTGCCGCCCGCCATGACCATGGCAACCTTGCGCGTCACCGGCGTCGTGCCTCGCGCGGGGCGGCCCTGCCGCGGCCTGTCACCTGCGTGTCGTGATGAATGCGCAACAGCACGCCGATCCAGCCGAGCGTGACGAGCATGCTGCTGCCGCCGTAGGACAGCAGCGGCAGCGTGAGCCCCTTGGTCGGCAGCAGGCCCATGTTGACGCCGATGTTCACGAACGCCTGCAGGCCCAGCCAGATGCCGATGGCCGCCGCGACGTACGACTGGAACGTCTGCCCGGCCCGCGCCGCCTCGCGCGAGATGTTCAGCGCGCGGGTGACGAGCAGCGCGAACAGCGCCACGACCACCACCACGCCGAGGAAGCCGAACTCCTCCGCCAGCACGGCGAAGACGAAATCGGTGTGCGCCTCCGGCAGGTAGAAGAGCTTCTGCACGCTCGAACCAAGGCCGACGCCGAACCATTCCCCGCGCCCGATCGCGATCAACGACTGCACGAGCTGGAATCCGCTGTTGAACGGATCGCCCCAGGGATCGAGGAAGCCGGTCAGGCGACGCAACCGATAGGGCGAGATGACGGCGAGCGTGCCGAGTGCGGCCGAACCGAGGACGACCGGCACCAGCAGGTGCAGGACGCGCGCGCCGGCAAGGAACAGCACGCCCAGGCCCGTGGCGAACAATACCGTGGCGGCGCCGAAGTCGGGTTCGCACAGCAGCAGCACCGCGGCGGCGGCGAGCACGCCGACCGGCGTCATGAACCCCTTGAAATCGGTGCGCAGTTCGTCCGAACGGCGCACGGCGTAGCTGGCGACGTACATCAACAGCATCACGCGCGCGGCTTCGGAGACCTGGAAGTTCATGAACCCGAGACGGATCCAGCGCCGCGCACCGTTGACCTCGTAGCCGATGCCGGGGATCAGCACGACGACCAGCAGCAGGAACGCGCCGCCGAGCAGGTAGACCGAATACTCCTCCCAGATGCGCGTCGGCACCGCGAGACCGATGCCGGCAGCGATTAGACCCGCGACCACGAACAGCAACTGGCGCTGGAAGTAGTGGAAGGCGTGGCCGGTCTCCTTCTCCGAAATGCCGATCGACGCCGAGGCGACCATGACCAGGCCGATCAGCAGCAGTGCAGCGACGGTGCCGACGACCCACGGGTCGAGGATCAGCCGTCGCGGCTGGCCGCTCGAACGCGCGTAGCTGTTGACGGTGGAAGCCGGCGCACTCATGCGGCAAGACTCCTGACGGCGGCGGCGAACTCGTCGCCGCGATGGGTGTAGTCACGGAACATGTCGAGGCTCGCGCACGCCGGCGACAGCAGCACGGTGTCCCCGGGCTGCGCGGCCGCGCGCGCAGCGCGCACGGCAGAAAGCATGTCGGCTGCGCGTTCGGTGGGGCACACGCCGGACAGCGTGGATTCGAGCGCCGGCGCATCGCGGCCGATCAGCACGACATGGCGGACCTTGCCGCGGAACGCGTCGCGCAGCGTTGAGAAATCCTGGTTCTTGCCGTCGCCGCCCGCGATCATCACCAGCGGTCCGGCCATGCCCTGGACCGCCGCCAGCGTCGCGCCGACGTTGGTGCCCTTCGAGTCGTTGACGAACCGCACGCCAAGGACGTCGGCCACCCACTGCGACCGATGCGGCAAGCCGCCGAACGCGCAGAGGGCGTCGAGTGCCGGCGCGAGCGGCAGCTCGAGCGCTTCGACCATGGCGAGCGCCGCCATCGCGTTCGCCGCGTTGTGCAGGCCCTGCAGGCGCATCGCCGCGAGCGGCAGCAGGGGCTCGCCGCGCCGCACGATCATGGGCGACGGCGACCGCTCGAGGGTGTAGTCCGCGGTGCGGGATTCGAGGCTGAACGACGTCACCGACTGCCCGGGGCGCGGCATGGCCCGCACCGCCGCATCGTCCGCGTTGATCACGGCAACGTCACAGCCGTCGAAGATGCGGGCCTTGGCAGCGCCGTACTCTTCGAGACTCGCATACCTGTCCATGTGGTCCGGCGTGAGGTTCAGCACCGTGGCCGTCACGGTGCGCAGCGAGTACGTGGTCTCGAGCTGGAAACTCGACAGCTCGAGCACGTAGAGGTCGGGCGTGGGGCGTTCCAGCAGGTCGAGCGCCGGTTCTCCGAGGTTGCCGCCGGCCACCGCGCGCCGCCCGCCGGCAGTGGCGAGTTCGGCCACGAGCGTGGTGACCGTGCTCTTGCCGTTGGTGCCGGTGACCGCCGCAACCGGCGCGCGGGTCTCGCGCGCGAACAGTTCGACGTCGCCCACCACCGGCAGCCCGCGCGCCAGTGCTTCGCGCACGACCGGCTCCTGCAGCGAGAGTCCCGGCGAAATGACGACCTGGGCGACGTCGTCGAGCAGCGCCGACGCGAAGGCACCGGTCCGCAACTCGGCGCCACTCACGTCCGTCCTGAGCGCAGCGACGCCCGGCGGGTTGGCCCGCGTGTCTGCAACCCGCACCTCCAGTCCCTTGCGGTCGAGATAGCGCGCAGCCGACAACCCGGTGCGGCCGAGCCCGAGCACCAGTGCGCGGGTGCCGGCTTCGAGCGGTGCGAGGTGGGCGAGGAATCCAGTCATCGCAGCTTCAGGGTCGCGAGGCCGAGCAGCACGAGAATGACGGTGATGATCCAGAAACGGACGATCACTTTCGGCTCGGCCCAGCCCTTGAGTTCGAAGTGGTGGTGGATCGGCGCCATGCGGAAGATCCGCTTGCCGCGGAGCTTGAACGACGCGACCTGCAGGATCACCGACACCGTCTCCATCACGAAGACGCCGCCCATGATGAAGAGCAGGATTTCCTGGCGGACCACGACCGCGATCACCCCGAGCGCCGCGCCGAGCGCGAGCGCGCCGATGTCGCCCATGAAGACCTGGGCCGGGTACGTGTTGAACCAGAGGAAGCCGAGACCCGCGCCGAAGATGGCCGCGCAGATCACCAGCACTTCACCGGTGCCCGCGATGTAGGGGATGCCCAGGTAGCCGGAGAAGACCACGTTGCCGGACGCGTACGCAAAGACGCCGAGCGCGCCGGCGACGAGCACGGCCGGCATGATCGCGAGGCCGTCGAGGCCATCCGTCAGGTTGACGGCGTTGCTCGAGCCGACGATCACCAGGTAGGTGAGCGGAATGAACAGGACGCCGAGGGGCACGACCACGTTCTTGAAGAACGGCACGTACAGCGTGGTATCCGCCGGCGCCTGCGCCGTGAAGTACAGCGTCACGGCCGCGCCCAGCCCGGCGACCGACTGCCAGAAGTACTTGTAGCGCGCGATCAGGCCGCGCGAGTTGCCCACGACGAGCTTGAGGTAGTCGTCCCAGAAGCCGATCAGTCCGAACGCCACGGTGACCAGCAGCACGACCCAGACGAAGCGGTTGGCGAGATCGGCCCACAGCAGCGTGGCGGCCACGATCGCGGCGAGGATCAGCGCGCCACCCATCGTCGGCGTGCCTGCCTTGCTCAAGTGGGTCTGCGGGCCGTCCGAACGCACGCGCTGGCCGACCTGGTACTCGGCGAGCCAGCGGATCATGCGCGGTCCGACCAGCAGCGAGATCGCGAGCGCAGTCAGTGCCGCGAGAATTGCGCGCAGCGTGAGGTAGCCGAAGACGTGGAAGCCGGAATAGTAGTCGGACAGCCAGGCGGCGACATGACGCAGCATCTAGTGGTGCCCCCCGGCCGCGGCCGCCGCACCCGGCGCGAGGGCCGCCGTGATCCGTTCCAGCCTGTTCACGCGCGAACCCTTGACGTAGATCGTGAGCCCGTCGCGCAGTTCCGGCAGCAGCGTCGCGACCAGGTCGTCGGCGCTCGCGTACCACGATGCGCCTGGACCGAACGTCTCGACGGCGGCGCGCGAGCCGTTACCGACCGCCATCAGGCGGGTCACGCCGCACTCGCGGGCGAGCGCACCCATCTCCGCGTGGAGGCGCGGGCCCTCCTCGCCGAGCTCGGCCATTTCTCCCAGCACCAGCCAGCGCTCACCGGGAATGTCGGCGAGCGCGCGCAGGCCGACGCGCAGCGAGCCTGGATTCGCGTTGTAGGCATCGTCGATCAGCCGCGCGCCGCGCAGCGCCTGCTTCACCTCGAGCCGGCCCGACACGGCGCGCATCGACTGCAGGCCGCGCTGCACGGCGTCGAGTCCGGCGCCGGCGGCCATGGCCGCGGCGGTGGCGGCCAGCGCGTTCATCACGTTGTGCTCGCCCGCGAGCCGCAACTCGATCGGGCAGGTTCCGGCCGGGGTCGCCAGCTCGAACGTGGTGACGAAGCCGTCGCTGCCGAGGCGGCTGCGCACGTTGCTGGCCGCGACGTCGGCGCGCTCGCGAATGCCGAAGGTGACGATGCGACCGGCGCGCCGGGCGAGGCCATGCCAGAACGCAGCATAACGATCGTCGGCGTTGATGACCGCCGTGCCCGCGGGACCGATCGCCTCGAACATCTCGCCCTTGCCGCGCGCGACGCCGTCGATGCCGCCGAAGCCTTCCAGGTGCGCGGGACCCGCGTTGATCACCATGCCGACGTCGGGCTCGACGATCGCTGCGAGGTGGGCAATTTCACGCAGGTGATTGGCGCCCATCTCGATGACCGCGCAGCGCTGCGCGTCCTCCAGCCGGCACAACGTGAGCGGCACGCCGATGTGGTTGTTGAGGTTGCCTTGCGTGACCAGGCACGGACCCAGTCCGGCCAGAATCGCGCCGGTCATTTCCTTGACGGTCGTCTTGCCGTTGCTGCCGGTGATGCCGACCACCACTCCGGCATAGGAATGACGCCAGGCATTGGCAAACGTCGCGAGCCCCGCCAGCGTTTCCGGCACCACGACCTGCGGCAGCGCCACGTCCACCCGCCGGCTGACCAGCGCCCCGGCGGCGCCCAGCTTCGCGGCCTCTGCGACGAAGTCGTGACCGTCGAAGCGCTCGCCGACGAGCGCCACGAACAGCGCCCCGGGTTCGAGCGCACGTGAGTCGCTGATGACGCGGGCGAAAGGCGCGCTGGCGCCGTGCAGGACGCCGTTGGTGCAGATTGCGAGCGTGCCGAGGTCGCGCGTCAGCATGCTGCAGCCTCCGCGAGGCAGGCCCGCACGGTGTCGCGATCGCTGAACGCGCGCGTCTCAGCACCGACGATCTGGTAGTCCTCGTGACCCTTGCCGGCAATTACGACCACGTCGCCGGGCTCGGCCTCGGTGAGCGCGTACCGGATCGCTGCCGCCCGGTCGGGCACCACGTGAGCCGATTCCGGCTCGCGCATGCCCGCGACGACCTGCGCGATGATCGCGCCGGATTCCTCGGTGCGCGGGTTGTCGTCGGTCACGATCACGACGTCCGCGCCCGCCTCGGCGATGCTGCCCATGAGCGGACGCTTGCCGGGATCGCGGTCGCCGCCGCAACCGAACACGCAGAGCAGCCGGCCGCGCGCGTGGGCACGCGCGGCCTCCAGCACCTTGGCGAGCGCATCGGGCGAATGCGCGTAATCGACCAGCACCAGCGGCTGCGCGCCGCCGCCAAAGCTCTCCATGCGTCCCGGCGGGGCGACGCACAGGGCGAGCGCCGCCAGGGCCTTCTGCAGCGGCACGTTCCAGCCGAGCAGCACGCCGAGCACGGCGAGCAGGTTCTCGGCGTTGAACTCGCCGACCAGGCGCGAACGCAGCAGGCCGGCGCCCCAGCTGGTCTCGACATTGATGGTGAGGCCAGCCCCGGTGGCGCGCAGTTCGGAGACGCGGATCCAGCCCGTGCCGCGCTCCGCCCAGACATCGTTCGCCGTGGTGTACACGATCTTCTCGATCGCGGGGTCGAGGCGATCGACCAGGTCGCGCCCGAACGGATCGCGCACGTTGACGACGACGCAACGCAGGTGGGCCGCGTGGAAAAGCCGTGACTTCGCCGCGCCGTATGCCTCGATCGTCCCGTGGTAGTCGAGGTGGTCGCGGGTCAGGTTGGTGAACACGGCCGTGTCGAACCGCACTCCCGCGACGCGGTCCTGGTCGAGCGCGTGCGACGACACTTCGAGGCCAAGGGTGGCGGCGCCCGCGTCGCGCGCTTCGGCCAGCCGGCGCTGGACCGTGACGGCGTCGGGGGTCGTCAGGCCCGCCTCCCTGACGTCGCCGGGATGGCCGTGGCCGAGCGTGCCAACGTACCAGCCGCGCCGGGCGACGAAGTCCGATGCCTGAGCGAGCAGGAAAGCGGCCGTCGTCTTGCCGTTCGTGCCGGTGATGCCGGCGACGCGCAGGTCGTCAGAGGGCCTGCGGAAAAAGCGATCGGCCAGTTCGCCGACGTGCCGGCCCAGGTGCGGGATCGCGATCGCCGCGACTCGCTCCGGCAGCGCCGGCGGCTCGAGCCCGGCGCCCGGCTCCCACAGCACCGCGACCGCACCGCGCTCCACGGCCGTCGCGGCGTGCATGAGGCCGTGCGTGGTGCGGCCCTGGCAGGCGAGGAAGACACAGCCGGGCGTCGCGGCGCGACTGTCCTGCACGATGTCCGTCACCTGCACGCCGTGCGGCGCGGCCACCTCGAGACCTTCGAGCAGGCGCCCGAGCGTCATCTGATACCCGGAACTCTCGCCGGACTTGCCCAGTGCGTTCATCGGCGGCTCACCACGGGTCCTGCGCCTGCACGAGCGTCGTGGCCGGCACGCGCTGCAGGTCGTCGGGCGGAATGGCGAGCAGGCGCAGCGCGCCGGACATCACCTCGGCAAAGACCGGCGCGGCGACGTCACCGCCGTAGAAGCGGCCGGCGCTCGGCTCGTCCACGACCACGAGCGCGGCGAGGCGCGGATTGCTGGCAGGCACCACGCCGCCGAACACGGCGATGTACTTGGTCGAGTTGTAGCCGCCGTCGGCGGCCTTCCACGCGGTGCCGGTCTTGCCGGACACGCGATAACCCATGACCGCGGCGCGACGGGCCGTGCCCTCGGCGCTGACCACGCTCTCCATCATCTGCACCAGTTCGCGCGCGACGGCTTCGTCCATCACGCGCTCGCCTTCCGGCGGCACGTCCACGCGGCGCAGGCTCACCGGCCGGCGGATGCCGCCCGCGCCGAGTACGGCGTAGGCCTGCGCCAGCTGCAGCGGCGTGACCGACAGGCCGTAGCCGTAGGACATCGTGGCCTGCCCGATCGAGCGCCAGTGCTCGTAACCCGTGAGAATGCCAGCCGACTCGCCCGGGAATCCCGAGCCGGTCACCGAGCCGAGGCCGAGGTCGCGCAGCGTCGTCCACATTTCCTGCGGCTTCAGCGTCAGCGCGATCTTCACGATGCCGACGTTGCTCGACTTCTCGAGCACGGTCCTGACGTCGATCGTGCCGAGGTTGTGCTTGTCCTTCACGGTCTTGATGCCGACACGCAGCGTGCCGGGACCGGTCTCGATCAGGGTGTCGGAGTGGAAGCGGCCGGTCTTCATGCCCGCAGCGACCACGAACGGCTTGATGCTGGAACCCGGCTCGAAGAAATCGTTGGTCGCGCGGTTGCGATAGCGCGAAGGCAGGTACTGCTCGCGGTCGTTCGGGTTGAACGCGGGCTGGTTCACCATGGCCAGCACTTCGCCGGTCTGGATGTCGAGAACGACGACCGAGCCGCCGTGCGCCTGGTTTTCCTGGACGGCCTGCTTCAGCGCGCGATAGGCGAGGTATTGCACGCGCAGGTCGATGCTCGTGCGCAGATCCTGGCCCGGACGCGGCGCCTTGATGCGCTCGATGTCCTCGATGGTGCGGCCCTCGCGGTCGCGCATCACGCGCTTGATGCCTGGCTGCCCGCCAAGCCACTGGTCGAACGCGAGCTCGAGCCCCTCCTGGCCGACGTCGTCGACGTTGGTGAAGCCGAGCAGGTGCCCGGTCACTTCGCCCGCGGGGTAGTAGCGGCGGTATTCACGCAGCGTGTCGACGCCGGGAATGCCGAGCGCCTTCACTTTCGCGGCGTCCAGCGGCCGCATGTGCCGCACGAGGTAGACGAACTCGCGGTCGAGATTGCTGGTGACACGGCGGGCGAGCCACTGCTTGTCGCGGTCGAGGGCCTGCGCAAGCTTCGCGAAGTCCTGCGGGTGCTGCGCGAGCTTGCGCGGGTCCGCCCAGACGGTGTCGACCGGCGTGCTCACCGCGAGCGGCTCGCCGTTGCGGTCGAGCACCATGCCGCGGTTGGCCGACAGCTTCACGTCGCGCAGGATGCGGGCATCGCCCTGCCTGGCCAGGAAGTCCTGGTCAATGACCTGCAGGTAGACGGCGCGCGCGAGCAACGCAACCCCGCAGAGCGTGAGCACTGCGCCGACCACCCAGAACCGCCAGCCGCCGACTTCCGCCGGGGCGGAATCGCGGGAACGATGGTCGCGGCGCGAGGAACCGTGCTTCATGGCTGGACGATGCGCAGTTCGGAGGCCTGCGGAGTGACCATGCCGAGGTCGTCGTGCGCGACGCGCTCGACTCGGCCGTGGGTAGCCCAGGTGCTCTGCTCGAGCTGCAGCTGGCCCCACTCGATGTCGAGGTCGTCACGTTGCGTCGTGAGCTTCTGCAGTTCATTGAAGCGGTTGCGCGCTTCCTGCTTGCCGTAGACGACGCCGAGGGCGGACGCGAGCACCGCCACCCACAACACGGCAACCAGCAGCCGCCAACGCGCCTGGCTCATGCCGCGATCCTCTCGGCGATGCGCAGCACCGCGCTGCGGGCGCGCGGATTGGCGGCGACTTCCGCCTCGCCCGGCATGACCGCGCCGCCGACGAGACGCAGACGCGGCCGTGCATGCGGCGGAATGTCCGGCAGACCGGCGTAGACAGGGTCGCCCTGCGCCTGACGACGAATGAAGCGCTTGACCAGCCGGTCTTCCAGCGAGTGGAAGCTGATCACGCAGAGCCGCCCGCCGGGCGCCAGCAGGTTCACTGCCTGCGGCAGCGCCGCCTCGACCTCCTCCAGCTCACGGTTCACGTGAATGCGGATCGCCTGGAACGTGCGCGTGGCGGGATGCTTGCCGGGTTCGCGGGTCGGCACCGCGCCAGCCACGATGTCGGCCAGCTGCCGCGTGCTGACGATGGGTGCCGCATCGCGCGCAGCCACGATGGCGCGCGCGATACGTCGCGAGAATTTTTCTTCGCCGAGCTTGAAGAGCACGTCAGCAATCTCCCGCTCGCCCGCACGCGCAAGCCATTGCGCGGCGCTGATTCCGGACTCGTTGTCCATGCGCATGTCGAGCGGACCGTCCTGCATGAAACTGAAGCCCCGAC
>Ga0209450_10001768_pt1 | contig 10863 bp, 7 predicted proteins | sample FrelakmetLWP11LW_FD_187149 | JGI IMG/M metagenome (GOLD analysis project Ga0209450, IMG submission 187149) | Freshwater lake sediment microbial communities from the University of Notre Dame, USA, for methane emissions studies - LWP11 LW (SPAdes)... | ecosystem: Environmental > Aquatic >... | reverse complement strand
ATTGGCCGTCATTTCAATGCGGGTATCCAGGGTAGCGAATTCCAATGCCCCGGCGGCCATGCGTTTCCGGCGCAGGCTCCGGGCCAAACGGTCCTGCATTTCCACCTGGAGACGAAGATCCTTGTTTTGGGCAAGCAGCTCTGGAATTTTGGCCTTGCCCTCCAGCCAGCCGGCAACAGCATCATAGCAAAGCTTGGCCTTGTTCTTGACCAGGGCCGGGAAGATCCGCCCGCCGGCAATTTCTCCATGCGCCGAGATGCCCATTTCGACGACCATGGCCCGGCGGTCCTTTTCCGCCAGCAGCGACGTCAGATCAAACGAAAGGCGTTCGGGCAGCATGGGAAAGTTTTTGACCCCGGTATAAACCGAGGTGGTATTGATTTTCGCGGTGTTGTCGATCGGGGAAGCGGCGGCAACAAAAATTTCCACATCGGCCACTGCCACCAGCAGCCGGTATTGATCATCCTCCAGGAACACGACTTCCAACTGGTCAAGGTCCAGCGAGTCGTCATTGTCGATGGAAGTCCAGGGCAACGCGCGCAGGTCGGTCAAACGCTCCGGTTTTTCCGCCACTGCCCCCAAGTCCCGGCAGTCCTTGGCCTGGCGCAGGGCTGCGGCCGGAAAATCAACGACCAGGCCTTTTTCCAGCATGGCACGCCTGGCGATGGCTTCCAGGTCAGGAAAAGTGGGGGCGGGCGCCGTTCTTTTATTTTTCCCGGATGATCTTGTCTTCATGAGACACAACTATACATTTTTGCCCTGCTAAAATCAAGCCGCGATCCCGCCACACGATCCATGGGCGGTTTGACTTTTTGCGGGAAACTGCCTAAAATTCCCTGATGGCAATCATACTGAAATCGGTTCTCGGCCTGATGACGGCCGGCTTCGGCTATTATTACCTGGCCGATGCCCTGAAGAAACGCAACTCGTTTTCCGACCGGCCCTGGAGCGGTCTGCTGGGCACCGGTTTCAGCACCAATTTTTTCGATACCCTGGGCATCGGCAGTTTCGCGCCACAGACCTCCATTTTCAAATTCTTCAGACTGGTCGATGACCGCATCATCCCGGGGACGATGAACGTCGGCAACACCATCCCTACCGTCGCCCAGGCATTCATATTCATGACCGCCGTCAAGGTCGAGCCGCTCACCCTGGTTTCGCTGGCGGTCGCCGCACCGGTCGGGGCGGTGCTGGGCGCCGGCGTGGTGGCTCGAATGCCGCGGCCCCGGATCCAGTTCGGCATGGGCCTCGGCCTTGCCGCGGTGGCGCTGATCATTTTGGCCGGATTGCTGCAGCTCCTGCCGCTGGGGGGCGAGGCGATCGGCCTGACGGGCGGGAAACTGATCCTGGCCGTGTCCATGAGTTTTGTTTTCGGTGCCCTGCAAACCATCGGTGTCGGCTTCTACGCTCCCTGCATGGCCATGGTCTACGCCCTGGGCATGCACCCCCTCACCGCCTTCCCGATCATGATGACTGCCACCGCCATGCTGATGGCCGCCGGCAGCGCCCGCTTCGTCAAGGAAAACGCCTACGACCGCAAAGCGGCGCTGGCGCTGACCGCCGCCGGGGTCCTGGGCGTTTTTTTGGCCGCCTTCATCGTCAAGTCCCTGCCGCTGACCTTCCTGAAATGGATGGTTTGCGCCATCGTCCTCTACACCGCGGCCTGGATGTTCATTTCCGCCGCGAAAAAACAATCCGGCGCCAAACCAGGAGCTTAAAATCAAAGGAAACCGACAGCTGCTCAGAACAAGATTTGCTGTTTTTTACCGGCAGAATCTTTTTTTCTCAAATTTCCTGCTGGCCTGGCTGCTGTTGTTCTCGCTGCTGCGTACGGCCCAGCATTTTTCCTTCGCCACCAACGCCTGGGACCTTTCCATCTACGACTACGCCATGTCCAGCACATTGAAGGGCGAGGTCATGGCCGAGCCTTTCCACGGCTTCGGTTGGGGCAGCCACATGGCCATCCATTTCACACCCATCCTTTTTTTGCTGACGCCCCTGTATCTGATCTTCACCGGGCCGCTCTTTCTGCTGTACATCCAGGTCCTTGCCGTCGGCGCAGCGGCCGTCCCGTTGTACCTGATCGCCAAACACGAGCTGGGCGATGGTTGGCCGGCTTTGGCGCCGCCGCTGCTGTTCCTGCTCTTCCGGCCGCTGCTCAACGGCCTGATGTACGATTTCCACCCCGAGATGTTTTTCCCGCTGTGCATCTTCACCAGCTATTACTTCCTGGCTTGCCGCCGGCGCTTGCTGCCGTTTTATTCGTTCATCATCCTGGCCCTGTGGCTCAAGGAGGATTTCGCCGCCTATACGTTTTTCTACTGCATCTGGCTGGCACAAAAAACCGAATGGAGAAAGACCGCACGTAACGCCATGCTGCTTAGCGGGCTGTACCTTTTGCTGACCATGGCCGTATGCATTCCTTATTTCCAGGGCCAGGTACAGACCGGACGCGGCTATGAATTTATCACCCGCTGGCAGGACTACGGCCGCACGCCGGCGGAAATCCTGCGCCAGGCTGTGGGCCAGCCGCTGCGCGTGCTCAGGGACCTGCAGCCCCTGGCCAACCTCACCCACCTGGCGAATTTCTTTCTGCCCCTACTCTTTGTCCCGCTCGGCTCGTCCGCCGTGCTGCTGCTGGTCCCGCCTGTAGCCGTAGGCTGGCTCAGCCGCATCCCGGTCATGGCCGCTTTCGGTCTGCATTACGGATCCGCGCTCGTCCCCTTCCTGTTCCTGGCCCTGCTGCTGACCCTGGCCCGCTGGCAAAAAAACGCCGTGGGAAATCGGCCGCTGCCCCGCTTGGCCCGGACCTGGTTTTTGCCGCTCCTGTTTCTGGTCAGCCTGGCCAATTTCAAATGGAATCTTTTTGATCCCGGAAAATACGCAGCGATCGCTGAATATCCCTTGGTCACGCGCAGCCTGGCCCTGATCCCCACCGGGGTGCCGGTCGCTGCCCAATCCGCACTAATTCCTCACATCCCTCGGCGCCGGGCGATTTTCATGCTGCCCGAGACCGGCAAAGCCGACTATGTCCTTTTTCATTTGCAACTCAACCCCTGGCCCATGCGCGCCGATGAAATGCACGGATTGGACGCCGCCCTGCAGCGTTCGTCTGAATACAGCCTCCTGTACAGGTCCGGGGGTCTGCGCCTGTACAAAAAAAAGGTCATTTAATGAGTTTTTACGCCGATTTTCACATCCATTCGCCCTATTCGCGCGGCACCTCAAAAAACCTGGACCTTCAGCAACTGGCCGCCTGGGCCGGGTTCAAGGGGATCACCGTTGTGGGCAGTGGTGATTTCACTCATCCCCTATGGCTGAGCCGCATGAAAAGCGAGCTCGCTGAAAGCGCCCAGGGGCTTTATGCACTGAAAAAAGACCATGCCGGGGTCTTCTTCATCATGAGCGCGGAAATCTCCCTGATCTACAAACAAAGCGGCAAGGTCCGCAAAGTCCACTTGCTGGTCCTGGCGCCTTCGCTGGTTGCGGTGGACAAGATCAATTCCCGCCTCGGCCAACGATTCAACCTGAAAGCGGACGGCCGTCCCATACTGGGCATTTCGGCCCGTGACGTGAGCGCTGAAATTTTGGATATTGATGACAAGGTCCTGATCATCCCGGCCCATATCTGGACCCCCTGGTTTTCGCTGCTGGGCTCCAAATCCGGTTTTGACAGTCTGGAAGAATGTTTCGCGGATTATGCGCCCCATATTTATGCCGTTGAAACCGGTCTGTCTGCCGATCCGCCCATGCTGGCGGCGGTTTCGTCGCTGCAGCGACTGACATTCCTGTCCAATTCCGATGCCCACTCGGCCGGGAACCTGGGCCGCGAAGCCAACGAACTGGATTGCGACAGGAACTACGACGCCATCATCCAGGCGATCCGCCGCGGACAGATCGTCAGAACCATCGAGTTTTTTCCCGAACAGGGTAAATACCATTACGACGGCCACCGCAACTGCGGAATTTCGCTGTCTCCGGTCGAAACCCGCAAGTTGAACAACATCTGTCCGGTCTGCGGCAAGGGCCTGACCCTGGGGGTCCTTTACCGCGCCCTCGCGCTTGCCGACCAGCCCGGCCATCCCCAAGTGCCTTTTGCCTATCAGATCCCCTTGAAGCAGATCCTGGCCCAGCTGATGAAATGCGGCGCCAGCGCGAAAAAAGTCGATCGGCGCTACTTCTCCCTGATCGAACGTTTCGGCCCTGAATTTCAGCTTTTGCAGCACGTCCCGATCGATGAAATTTCCAGGTTCGATGAAACGCTGGCCGCGGCCATCCAGGCCATGCGTGAAAACCGCGTCCGGCGCATACCCGGCTACGACGGGGTGTACGGGGAAATCGTCCTGGAGCCCGGATTGGCGAAAAAGGATTGACTTTCTGATTTGAATATATTATTGTTTTTTTTAAACTAATTCTCGGGAGGAAATATGAGAAAAATGAGAAAGACTGCACGCGTTTTGTTTGCCGCCGCCCTGCTCATCGGCAGCGGGTTTTTTCTGTCAGCCAACGGCCTGAACCTCAACGGCGTCGGCAGCAAGGCCATCGCCATGGGCGGCGCCTTCATCGGCCAGGCCGATGATTACAGCGCCGTTTTCTGGAACCCGGCCGGTTTGAGCCTGATGAAGGAAACCAGCGTCTCGCTCTTCGGGACCGACCTGATCCCCTCCGCTACTTATCAATTCGGCGGAATTGAAGTTAAGAGCGAAAACAAGATGTATTTGTCCGGAGCCGCCGGTTTTTTCAAGCCCATATCGGACAAACTGGTAATGGGATTCCTGGTTTATGTCCCGGCCGGATCGGGCGCCAAGTGGAACGGAGAGGATTTGAAAATCTTAACAAAAAACACCCCACTGGAATGGGAAAGCCAGATCGCCGTGGTCACAATCTCGCCGGCGGTGTCCTACAAAGTCTCCGACATCCTGTCCGTCGGGGCCACCCTGAATATCAATTACGGCATGATGAAACTGAAAAAACCGGCGCTATACCCGGCCGATTCACTCACTCCCATGTTCGCAAAACAATATTCGGAGGATTCGACCGCCTGGGGTTTCGGAGCCACATTTGGCCTGCTGCTCAAACCCAACGAAAATCTGAGTATCGGCCTGACCGTGCGCACGCCGAGCAAGATCAATTTCAAGGGCAGCGCCGAGAACGGCTTGGCGCCGATCCTGCTGCATGCCAGCGAAACTTCGGACATTGAACGGGAAGCCACCTGGCCGTTGTGGGTCGGGTTTGGGATTTCCCTGAAGGCCACCGACAAGCTGACCATTAACGCCGACGCCCAGTACACCAATTGGAAAAAAGTGGATAAAATCACGGCCACCTACACCGACCCGGTTTGGCAGGCGGCGTTGGCTGAGAAAGCAGCCCTGGAATTGAACTGGCAAGACAAAATCCAATACCGCATCGGCCTCGAATACAAGCTCTCCGAGAAATTGGCATTGCGCGCTGGTTATTATTACGACCCGGTCGTCGGACCGGACGAAACCTTCTCCATCATCCTTCCCCAATTCACCTACAATGCCGTCACTGCCGGCTTTGGCTACCGCACCAAAAAACTGTCACTTGATGCTTGCCTGGAATATCTGATGGGCAAAGAGCGGACGATCGGCAGCAATGTTTATTCCATGAATATCCTCGTACCCAATATCGCTGTCACCTACCGCTTCTAAAGACCAAAACCCGATTGGCTGAAAGAGACGCCCCTGGCGGCGTCTCTTTCTTTTTTTAGCCGCTGCAAGGGCAAAAGTTGCGACACGGATGAATTGTCCTTGAAAAATGCCCAAAAAAATAGTACAATACATCATTATTCAAGTCACTGCCATTGAGGAGACCAACCATGTCAGAAGAAAAGAAAAAAAGCAAAGCTGCGCCGGCTGAAAAAACAAAGACCAAAAAACAACCGGACGCCGCCGTCGATAAGCCGATCCAGAAAGTAAGTCCGGCCGATCCGTCCGTGCAGAAGAGCCCGCGCCCGTTTCAGGAACTGCGCAGCGATATCCCCGAGATCAGGCCGGGAGATGAACTGAAGATCTACTACCGGGTCATCGAAGCGGGCAAGGAAAGGATCCAGATCTACGAAGGCACGGTCATCTCCATAAAGAATGCCGACATATCCAAAACGATCACCGTCCGAAAAAATTCATTCGGCATCGCCGTGGAAAGGATCTTCCCGCTGCATTCCAAGCTGATCCAAAAAATTGAAGTCAAAAAGCACACCAAGGTCCGCAGAGCCAAGTTGTACTATCTGAGAAAACTGAAAGGCAAAGCATCGCGGTTGAAAGAGCTCAGGTAACGAGTGCTTTTGCCACCCCGGCGGATCCATTCCATAAATATCCCAGCAGCTGCCGGGGAGTGAAATCCGGATTCATCATTTTCCACTTTAAACCAGGCGGATTGATTGAGCGTTCTACCAATAAAATAAAAAATATGCTATTATTAAAAAAGGTGATTTTTTGAGAGGAAATTTTTAGAAAATAAAATGGCTATCGACAACCGATTAAAGATCTTGCAGCAGGCTGAAAAGCTTTTCAAGCAAGGAAAAATCGAAGCCGCCATCAAGGAATACCAGAAATTAGTCGAAGTGAAACCCGACGATCTCGAGATCCGCAGGATCATTGGCGACTTGTATCTAAAATTGAACAAGCTTCCCGAAGCCATTAAACAATTCGAATGGATTTCCGATTTTTATCTCAAAGAAGGTTTTTTCACCAAAGCCATCGCCATGTACCGGCGCATTACCCGCATTGCCCCCCAGAACGAATCGATTTCCATTAAATTGGCTGACCTCTACACCAAGCAGGGCCTGATCATAGAGGCCAAGCAGATCTATCTGGAAATGGCCGAGGAGTACAAGCGGCAGAACAACCAGAAAAAAGCCCTGGGCATATACCGGAAAATACTTGAATTCGACCGCGGCAACACCAAGATGCGCATTTTGCTGGCTGACAACTATTTGCGCGAGGACATGAAGGAAGAAGCGATCAATGAATACCTCACGGCCAGCGATCTGCTGATCAAAAAAAGAGAATATGCCCAGGCTGAAGAGCTTCTGCTGCAAGCGTACAACAAGGTCAAGCACCTGAAAGTTTTTGAAAAACTGATTTCCTGCTTCATCAGCCAGGGCAATGCCAACAAGGCCATTCAAATGCTCAGGAACCTGGGGGAAGAGATATACAAGCATTTGAATCTGCTGAAAATTCTGGGTGAGCTTTATTTTAAAAACAATCTCATCGCCGAAGCCGAGCAAACCTACAAAAAAATCGCCGAGATCGACCCCAATGAAACCGAAGTGATCATGAAATTGGGCAAGGTCTATCTGCAAAGGGAAGAAGTCGAAAAAGCCTACCAACTTTTCCTGCCCACCATTGACCGCTTCATTGAAAAAGAAAAATATGATGAAGCCAATTCGCTGCTGCGTTTCATCATCACCTCAAACAATACGTACCTGCCGGCACTGAACAAACTGGCGTCCATATTCAAGGCGACAAAAAAAACCAGCAGCCTGATCGCGATGTATGAGTCGCTGCTGCCGATTTACGAGCAGAAAAAAATGCACTCCGAGCAGATCGCCGCGCTCAAGGAATTGATCGAGTTGTCCGATTCACCCTTCGCTTACCAGGAGCAACTGGCCAAGTTGACCGGCGAATCCCTCGAACAAGATGTGGACAACAAACAGGAGCGGGATTTCATTCAATTCCAGATCAACAATGCCGACCTGGCCCTGCAAAAAAACGATTTTAAAAAAGCGGTCGATCTGTTAAAAACCGCCCAGAACGCTTTTCCCAATAATATCAATATCCGGACCAAACTGTTCGACGTCTTCCAGATGAGCAACGACATCGACGCGCTGCTCAACGAAGGCATCGAGTTGCTGCAAGTTTACAAAAAAGAGAATAACGACGAAGCCTACAAATTGCTTTCCGAGAAACTGACCAAACTCAAACCGAACGACGAGCGTCTGCTGGATTTGAACGTCTTCGAAAGAACCAATATCGAAATTGATTTTGATCATGCCGAAATGGTCGAACAGATCAATGAACTCAAACACCCGGGCGGCTTGGAGGAAATGGAAAGCGCCGAACTGAAAATCGAGGAAGAGGACATATTTCTTCTGAAAGGCGAAGACAGTGTCCAGGTCAAAACCGACAGCGAACTGAAAAAAGGACTGTCTTCACACCTGGCGGAGCTCGACTTTTACATCAGCGAAGGTTATTTTGGCAACGCCGAAAAAATCCTGGAACGGCTGCAAAAAGAATTCCCGGGCAGCAAGGAGATCGCCTCCCGCCTGGGGCGGATACAAAAAGCCAAGGCCAGCTTGCCCGACAAAACCGATTCCATTCACCTGACGGCCGAAAAAACCGAACCGATCGAGATCACATCATCCATCGCCCAGGAAAGCGATATCCTGCAGAAGTTTGAGGATTCCAAAGTCGGTTTCGACCTGGACAGCATATTGATGAAGCCGGAGATCAAGACCGCCGCGCCGGATTCAGCTGAAATAGACAGCATGCCCTTTGAGATCCAATTCGATCAAGTTATCCCAAATGAACCCGAACCGATCAGCGCCAGCCCCAAAAAAGCTGCAGCCGCGGAACAGAAAAACCGAACCACCAACAGAGATTTTCTCGGCATCAGTGACGATCTTTTCGACAAAGAACCCGAACCGATCAGCAGCAGCCTCAAAAGCGCAGCAACAGCGGAACAGAAAAGCCGGACGTCCGACAGAAATTTTCTTGGTTCCAGCAATGACCTTTTTGACATCGACAATATTTTTACCAGCGATGAAGGAGTCTCCGGAAATGAGTCTCCTTTCAAAGACATCGATGGCAGCGAACTGGCTGAAAATGAAGCCGATATCTTCAGCAGTGAGAACGTTTTTCTCGAGGAAGAAGAATATTACGAATCCGAAAAAGTCGCCGGCGAGGAAGTGGACGCCATCAAGTATTGGATCGATGAACTGCAAAAGCAGCGGACCTCGACCGTTGAAAAGAACATGATGGAGATCTTTCAGGCTTTCCAGAAGGGCGTCGATGAAAAGATCGGCCAGGAAGATTACGATACCCGCTACAACCTGGGCATCGCCTATAAAGAAATGGGCCTGATCGAGGAAGCCATTCACGAATTCCTGATCGCCGCCAAACACCCCTTGAAATTCTTTGACGCGGCCGGACTGCTGGGCATTTGCTTCCGGGACCAGGGCATGTTTGAAGAATCGATCAGCTGGTTCGAGCGAGCCTTGGAAGGCCAGGACCGCAAAGAAGACGATTACAAGGCCGTCAAGTATGAATTGATCCTGACCGCCCGGCTCAAGGAAGATTACCTTTACGCCAAAAAACTGGCTGCCGAGATCCTGAGCAAAGATCCAGGCTATCGCAACATCAGAGAAATTTATGATGAGGTCAAGGGCAAATAAATGTTATTCATGAAAATATTCTGCCGCCAACCCATCGGCGCGTTATCTGTGCTATAATTTGACTTAAAATATTCGCGGAGGAAAAAGAACATGAGCGAGAAAGGCTTGAAAAAACCTGTGAAATTGAAAGCGGATCTGGCTGCTTTTTGCGGCGTCAAGGAAATGCCTCGTTTGGACATCACGAAAAAGCTATGGGACCATATCAAGGCAAAAAAGCTCCAGACCACAACGGCCAACGGCAAGCCGAGCGGATCGGGCAAGTTCATCGTCGCCGACGACAAACTGATCACGATCTTTAAAAATACCAAGGTCACGAGCAAGTCAACCGGGAAAGTGACCAACTTCACCAGCATGCAGGTCGGCCAGACCATCGACATGATGCAACTGGCTTCGGTCATCAGCGCCAATATCGAATAAGTTTAAAATTCAATTTTTCGGGCCGGTAACCTGAAAAGACCGCAGATCAAAGAGAAACAATCGTTCGCAAGGATCTGCCGATCAGGTTCACCGGCAGGCCGAGCATTATTTTTTTTCAAATCGCCCGGCATACAAATCCGGTTTCAGGAAGATAACTATGAAAAAAACCGAACCGCAATTGGTATCCAATAAAGCGGCCATGGATCGCCGTGGATTTTTGACAACGGCCGGCGCCGCGCTGGCAGTTGGAATGATACCCGTCAAAGGCACCGCCCAGGAAACGAAACCGGCACCACGACCCGATCCGTTGAGTATTAAAAGCAATGTGCATGTGGCCCTTTGCCAACCAAAGACCGTCTGGTCGATGCCCGGTCTTTACCCCGGTATCGTCGCCGAGGTGCATCAGCCGGGAGCAACCAAGGATCGGCAGCCAGTCCCCGGGGCAGCCAAACGCATGCTGGCGGCAGGGCTGTGTTCATTGACCGGGGAAAAAGACCCACGTGACGCCTGGCGCCACTTCGTTACTCCGGGCGAGCGCATCGGTATCAAGTTCAATCCCGTCGGGCACAAGGTCTCGGGAGTGACCTGGGATGTTATCGGCAGCGTGGTCGACGGGCTGGAAAGCGCCGGCATCCCCCGCAAAGACATGCTGGTCTGGCACCGCTTCAACGACGAGCACGCACAGACATATATCCCTGAAAAAGTGCACCCCGGCGTAGAAGCTTACCTGCTGAACTGGTTCATCGTCAAGGACGGGAAAAACACGCCCGGCGGTTTTGAACGTTGGGACGAGCGCGTATACTACGAGGCGGACGTTTCACTCCCCGACGAGCAAAACTATCTGGAAGAGATGTTCCACGGCGGAACAAAAAGCTATTTCCCGCGCATTTTGACCCAGAGCGGCGACGCCAACGGCGTCGACAAGGTGATCAATATCCCGTCTTTCAAACATCACGGCGGGCCCTTCATCACCATGGCGCTAAAAAATTTGGCTTTTGGCGTAACCACCAACTGCCCGCGCGGCCATTTGT
>Ga0209450_10001767_pt1 | contig 10866 bp, 14 predicted proteins | sample FrelakmetLWP11LW_FD_187149 | JGI IMG/M metagenome (GOLD analysis project Ga0209450, IMG submission 187149) | Freshwater lake sediment microbial communities from the University of Notre Dame, USA, for methane emissions studies - LWP11 LW (SPAdes)... | ecosystem: Environmental > Aquatic >... | reverse complement strand
AGGGTTCGTCAAGTACTTTTTGTTCATTCATTATTCTTATATTTCTCTTTTGCACCACAATAACAAAGTATTTTCAAGGTATGCAGTATATTAAAATGACCTTTGCTGGAGAAATTATTGCGTAAGCCAACAAAATTAATACTTGCATCATATATACCCAAACCCAATTACCCCACAAGAGGATAGATGAAAATCATTGTTTTTTGTTCAGCCTATTGTCCGTAACCTCGCCCCTCGATGTAGTTTTCCAGTGCTTCAGCTCGGGTCTTTTCACTGGAAATGATTTCTTTGACAATATCTCCTATTGAAACCATGCCGACAAGTTTGCCATTTTCAACTACAGGAAGGTGCCGGAAGTGTTCTTTTGTCATCAGTTGCATGCAGTCTTCAATGGTTTGATCAGGAGAGACTGTGATTACCTTTGGAGTCATGTACTCAACTACCGTTGTATTTAATATACAGGTTTCTTTCTCGGCAACTCCGTGAACAAAGTCCCTTTCAGAAATAATTCCTTCGATTCTATTGCCATCAAGAACGAGAAGTGCGCCAACCTGTTTTTCGGTCATGTGTTGAAGCGCATCGAGAACCGTTGAATTTGGAGTTATTGACCATACCTGATTGCCTTTAACTTTCAGTAAATCCCTTATTGTGTTCATTTTTCTCCTTTCGATCAATATCAGATATATTTATTGTATGATTAACTAGTAAGAACCTGTCCAAAATCTGCAGGTGTGAGTCCTGGAGATTCAATTTTATTCAATTTATAAAACTTATCAACTGCAGTTGAAATCGAAATAGTATCCATTGAAACATCCTCTAGCGATTTTTCAAGTTGGATTAATTTTTCGGATGGGAAGAAGAAGAAATCGCCGGAAATGTGAACATCCTTTAATATGCCTTCACGATTGACTGCGGTCACTCGCACCAAACCTCCAGGCGTTTTTAATAGTTTTTGCACAACAAAAATTCCTTCTGCGATTTTTACCTGTTTCGTATCTGGTCGGCGACGATCGTTGGCAAAAAGCCATTCAGGGGTATCCATTTCTGCCAATAATTCGTCTGCTTTATCGGTCAATTCTTGATCCAATTTCATTGGTTTCAAATCACCGACAAGTTTTTCATACCGTTCAGAAACATCAGCAGCCAGGTCAGCATTGCCAGGAATCTTACCAGTCTCGCGTTTGAACGTGGTTAGATTCTCATACATTGTTTTATAAACTTTGTCACGGAATTTCTCATCCGGTACACGCAGGCATTTGGACATCATCTCATAATTGAAGTCCTGGATGAAATTTCCAACTAGAATGAGCACATCGTCCACCTGCGCTGCACCGGTGCCGGAAATCTTGCGTCCACCTGTGATAATGTCATTCACAGGTTTGTATTCAGCCGGCACACCAAAATTCCGATAGGTGTCAATGATTGGTTGGAGCATCTTCCTATAAAAATCAGCAATATTTTCGGGTACACCTTGATGGTCACGACGGATCATTAATTGGAAGAATAGTTGCTGTCCATCGAGGTAAACTGCACCACCGCCAACCTCACGTCGGAATATTGGAATTTTGTTTTGAGTGGTAAAGTCCAGGTCAATCTCTTGCTGGGCATCCTGGTGGAACCCGATACAAACATATGGCGTGGCAGGTCGAAGAATGAAAAGAGCTTCCCGTCCTAAGTGTGCAGTAGCGTGGTAGAGCGCCTGGCTGTATTCCCAGGACACTTCATCCAGGAAGTAATAATCCATTGTTGGTTTTCTCCTTTAAATTAGTTTTCCCAATGATTAAGGATTGAAATTGATCTTTTTACTACTTCGGGTAAAGCGCGTTCAACAGTGGCACTGATCTCTATTCCAACCGATATATCTTTTGGTTGGATACCGATCAAGTGGAGATGTTCAGGAAGATAACCGCGGATATTTGCTAACCCCAATACCTCCTGAAAAGTGATTTGGTGCTGGGACAATTTCACCCCGGCATAGAGGGGAATTTGTTCCTTGGTCAATTCGATCACTGTGCCTGCAGGCTTTCCTGCATTAACCGCATCGAGGATTAAAAGATGCCTGCATTCTTCAACGATCATTAGAAGGTTGAGCCCCAACACCCCGCCGTCAAGCAGTTCAAATTCCCTTTTCTTTCCCAATTGGGCGTCCAGCATCTTCAGCGCCTGGACGCCCAATCCTTCATCTCTATTTAATGTATTACCCAGACCCAAAACGACTTTACGGACCGGCAATAGATCGTGGCTCATCGATGGTAAATATCCAAACCTGTAGCAACCTCGCCGGCATCCTTGCCCTCAGCATCCACCATATGGATTGCACAAGCCATACAGGGGTCAAAAGAATGGATGGTGCGTAGGATCTCAAGTGGAGAGTTCGGATCAGCCATTTTCGTTCCGACAAGGGAAGCTTCATACGCACCGGGTTTCCCATTGTGATCCCGTGGTGATCCATTCCAGGTGGTTGGGACGACCATTTGGTAATTCTCAATCTTGCCGTTGGCGATTACGATCCAGTGGCCTAATGCTCCTCGGGGGGCTTCCATGTATCCGAATCCCTGCGCTCTTCGCGGCCAGGTGCTGGGTTCCCATTTTTCACCATTATAAGTTTGAGTGTTTCCTGCTTTTATTTCGGTTACGAGATCATTGTAATAAGTCCGCAGCATATCCGCAAAAACCTTGGTCTCAATAGCACGGGCAGCTGTTCGCCCCAGCGTCGAGAAAACGGCAGTAATGGGAATCTTGAGTGTTGAAAGAACAAGGTTGACCAATTCTTTGGTTTGTTCATGACCGGATGCATACATTGCCAATACCCGTGCCAGGGGACCGACTTCCATTGGGGTTTCAGCCCAGCGTGGCGCTTTGAGCCATGAATACTTTTTCTCAACTTCAAGGAGTTCATATGGAGGTTTGGGACCTGTGTAATTGAATTCCGTCTCACCCTGCCATGGGTGAAGTCCTATCTGGTCCCCACCCTTATAGTTGTACCAAGAGCGGGTAATGTATTCCTGCATCTTGGCAAAATCATTCGGGTTCGGTACTTGAATGTTAGCAAGGTCTCGATTGAGGATAACAGCTCGTGGTACGAGGAATTTACTTATGTCGCTGTTGTCTTCACCGGGGAATTCACCCCAGGTGAGGAAATTACCCAGTCCTTCCCCGATGCCACCATACTCCAGGTAATAAGGGGCAATAGCCAGTAGGTCAGGAATATAGACTTGATCAACAAAGGTTATCATCTTGTTAATCGAGTCGCTGATAATTGAAAGTCGCTCTGCGTTAAGGGCGGTATCGCTGTTCAAATCAATAGGCATTGGAACACCACCGACAACGAAGTTTGGGTGGGGATTCTTGCCGCCAAAGATTGTATGGATTTTTGTGGCATCCCGTTGCCAATCCAACGCTTCAAGATAGTGCGTGACTGCGAGGAGATTGACTTCAGGTGGAAGTTTGTATGCAGGATGACCCCAATAGGCGTTAGCAAAAATGGAAAGTTGTCCACTATCCACAATCGATTGCACTTTCCTTTGAACATCTGCAAAGTAACCAGGTGATGAATTTGGCCAGGCAGAAATTTTCTGTTGAATGGTCGAAGTAACAGCAGGATCTGCTTTCAGGCAGGATACCACATCCACCCAGTCAAGTGCATGCAGGTGATAGAAGTGCATCACGTGATCATGGACATACTGCTGTGCAATCATCAGGTTGCGGATGAGATTGGCGGCTTTAGGGATCTTGATACCAAGAGCATCTTCCACGGATCGGATCGAAGCAAAGGAGTGTACTGTGGTGCATACACCGCAGGCACGCTGGGCAAATGCCCAGGCTTCGCGAGGGTCACGGCCTCGCAGGATCTTTTCAATTCCGCGTACCATTGTTCCAGATGAAAAGGCTTCAGTAATGGTGTTGCTTTGGTCCAGGGTCGCTTCGATACGTAGATGGCCTTCAATACGGGTGATCGGATCAATTACGATTCTTTCGGTCATCATCTTCTCCTTTATTGATTGCGAAGCCAGTTCATCGCTTCTTCTTCTTTATTGAAATAGCGGACTTCATGTGTATAGTAGCTTTCCGGTATTTCAAGAATAATTGGATTGATTTCCCCTCCAAAGATGGCAGTAGTGGGCATTAAGGGGCGAAATTGCTGAAGATTTCTAGCGCATTCCTCACCTGACGTACCACTAAGATCAACAAGCAATTTCCCTCGGTAATCATGGAGGAAACCTGCCAGCGAGCGTACATCTTCATGGGTCATAGGGCCGGTATGTTGACATCGAAGAATTCCCTTTTCCACTGGGGTTATTGTAAAAGATGCCATTTTAAACCTCCTATTCTACTAAAGAGTCGGCAACCATCTGGCTTAAACCGGCTACTTTAACATCCAGGTTGAAATGTTGCACACAGTCGGTGAACTGCAGGCGGCAATTTGAGCAACTCATCACCACCATCTCGGCACCAACTTTTTTCATTTGATCGATTTTCAATTCAAAAGCGGCATAACGGATAGGATCAGCTTCCTTGATGGCGATCACACCGCCGCCACCACCGCAGCAAACAGATTCTTCCTTATTTGGCGACATCTCTTTAAATGTTTTTGGCGCCAGGATATTCAGAATCTCGCGTGGCTCTTTGATGTGCCCACCGCGGCGTTGGATCTTGCAGGCATCATGGAAGGTGACAATGCCGTCATTGAAAGCGCCTTCTTTGAGTTTGATCTTTCCGCTGCGGACATACTCACCCATAAGCCCAACAATGTGGGTGATCTCAATGCCCTTGGGCACATCCATAATGTTATAGGAAGTCCAGCGCATGGCATCGTAAGCGTGACCGCATTCGGTGACCACAATCTTTTTGACACCCAAGTCCATCGCACCATCGAAAACACGCTGCAGGAACATTTTCGTGCGCTCCAGGCTGCCCTCATAAAAACCAAAGTTCACTACTTCACGGGCTTTCTTGCTGAGAGTCCATTTTTCACCAGCTTTGTTTAGGATCTTGGCAATGGCTGCTATGTTTTCGGGGAATTTCATAATCTCGATGGAACTGAAGACCACCAGAGTATCTGCGCCTTTTACATCCATGGGCAGGTCGACTTCCCATTCATCCGCCACCCACTCCATCCGGTTCTCAAAGACATCATCTGTTACACCCAATGGGCTGCCTTCTTCCACTTGTTTATTCACAGCTGCCATTAGGTCAGCGGGTACTACGCCGGCATTTGAGAGACCGGCGCGCACTTCATGGATCAAGGGACCTAACTGGATACCCATCGGGCAGACCATCGAGCACTTGTTGCACATGGTGCACGCTTCATATACAATCTTGCTGAAGTGAAGGATGTCCTCTTCGGTTATCTTTTTGTCAATTCCCAATGCCAGTTTTATCTTACCGCTGAGCGTAAAACGTTGTTCATAGGCTCGTTTTAGTAACTCGATCTTCCAAACCGGGGAGAATTCAGGATTTCCGGTTGCCTCATAAAAATGGCAAGCTTCAGCACAAATACCGCAGCGTGTGCAGGCTTCCAGTTGGGAGGCAACATAACCGCCCGTTTCTTTTACAAAAGTATCAAGAACGACTTTGTTTTCCATGTCCATCTCCTTATGGTTCAACCGCGCGTTTGCCAAAGTCTGCGCCGTGGATCGCTTTTGAGAAGAAATAGAACATGAAGTGCGATATGCGGCTGAGAGGGATCCAGATTAGAAGCACATCAACTGCAAGCATGTGAAGGCTGTAGAGGACCTCATATCGAAACCAAAGGTGGTGGGTCATGATATAACCTGTCACCATAGGCAAAAAGACAAACAGCAGATTCAGCCATTCAGCAGGACCGGAGATTAATTTCAATACAGGATTGATCAGACGGTTGATGAAGAGCATGATCATTACAACGATGGTTACCGCTGCCATCCAGTCCACGATCGGCAGGGGAAGCGTTGCCCATCCAAACCCGAGCAGGCTTTTCCACACCAGCATATGGGCAGTGCCAAGGACAAGGACTACAAACAATCCCAAGTGGAACAAACCCCCCGCTATATAGATGAGTGGATTGCGTTTGAATGTGTTTTTTACCCAGGGGATGAAAGGCCAGATCAAAATTCCCTTGAGGAAAGATTTGAAAGCTCCGACAACTTTGCTCCCTTTAGCTGGAACCAGGTCTTTATGCCATCCCAATAGAATGATGCGAACCAGACGGTACACCATACCACCAACAAATACCAGGAGGGCAACTTTGAAGAACGGGCCGCGAGCGAACTCAAGTACATTTGTCCAGTTCATATTCTCCTCCTCTACTTCTCTTCATGCTCAGCGGATTTTTTCTGTGCCTTGTTGGCGACAGCGACGCCAACACCGGCAACCACGCCAGCCGCAGCTGCGATTCCGGCTGCTGTGAGGGTGGGTTTATCCAGTGGCGCTGATTGACCCTGGTAAAAGCCGCCGCCATCCCAGAAATTAGGTTCAGAACAACCCAAGCAAGGATGCCCAGATTGTACGGGGAAGGAAAGGCCGCCGCTCCATTTCATGGAAGCACAGGCGTTATAGGTTGTTGGTCCCTTGCAGCCTAACTTATACAAACACCAGCCCTGTTTGGCACCTTCATCATCGAAACTGAGGGCAAATTTACCAGCCTCGTAAAACGGACGACGCAGACAGCGATCGTGGATCGTATTTCCATAAAATGTTTTTGGACGGTGAAGATGATCCAGTTCAGGTAGACTTCCAAACACCAGGAAGTGGGCTACCACTCCGGTGAACACTTCTGGAATTGCAGGGCAGCCCGCAATATTGACGATGGGTTTATCCTTAATCAACTCCATCACACTGACAGCGCCTGTTGGGTTCGGATCTGCCTTTGGCAACCCGCCAAATGCAGAACAGTTACCGGTAGCAATAATTGCTGCGGCTCCAGCGGCTGCTTCATTTAGAATATCAACGGAACTCCTCCCGCCAATCGTGCAATAGATGCCACCATCCTTTGGGGAGACGCTGCCTTCAACCACGAGGATGTACTGACCTGCATATTTTTTCATGGCCGCTAGCTTGGCATCCTCAGCCTGGAAACCGGCTGCGGCAGAAAGCGTTTCGTGATATTCAACCGTGATGAGATTTAATACCAGATTTCCAAGCGTGGGAGATTGGCTGCGGGTCAGTGCCTCACTACAGCCGGCACAATCCTGAAGTTCCAACCAGATCACCGGCAAACGGGATTTGGTTTCAAGTGCCCTGGTTACCCGGCTTAAATTATGATTTGGTCGCGGTGAAGCAGCTTGTACCTGTCCCTCTAAAGGAGGTAATTGAGTTAAGCCAATTGCTCCGGCTACGGCACCGCTGAATTTCAGAAAATCTCGCCTGGATAGCCCCTTGCCTTTCATCTCTTCAAAAATACTTTTTTCATCCATTGATCCCTCCATAGAAAATTGGCGGAAAAATACAGGTAATTGTGTTTCAAGTCCAGCCAAAAGTGTAATTAAGGATAAAATTTTGTAGAGGAATCAGCCGCGAGTTGGATTTATCCTTTTCCTAACTAATGAATTGGGATTTATTATCCGCAGGAAATATTATCGGCTTCCAGTTTTGCCTGATAAGCTGCCACTCCTTCCGCCCCTGTCTTGAGGTTACCCATTTCACCTTCCCAGTTGGAGGCTTTCATTTCAGCCACCCAGCCTTCGCCATATGGGTCTGATACTGCAATATTTGGATCTGTCGCGAGTTTGTCATTGGCACGCAATAGGATGCCAGTTAAGGGTGCTGGAACAGGGCCCACGAATTTGCTGCTCTCAATTGTGGCAATGCTCTTCGATTGGGGAACTTCCACGCCAATATTCTTTGCTTTTACGGTCAGCGCGGCTAATTTTCCACCGGATAATTTTGCTGCTACTGCGGTAATTCCAACCCTGATAACGCCTTCTCCAACCGGCTTTGCCCAAACATGTTTTTCGACAAGATAATATAAATCTTCCGGCAAATTACATCCGCGTATAGTTGTCATATTTCCTCCTTAAAAAGTTAAAACAGTCTTACATTCTTCAGCCAATTGCCACATGGATGCGCCGCCAACCATCTTCACCCCGTCAATCAGGTCAGATGGTTGAAGGTCGTGCAATTCAGTTGAGGCAGTACATGCCAGGAACTTTACGTCAGCATCTAGGGCATCCTGAATGAAACCACTGACAGGTTTGCCGCCAGCTTTTGGAAATACAGTCTCTGCCATCCCCTTTTTCAGCAGCAATGTGCCATCAATAGTAAAGAACATGGTCACATCGTATTCCATTGCTGCAGCAAGGCTGGCAAAAAAGAATGGAGTGGCACAGCGACGAGGGGTGTCGGGTCCGCTCGTCATGATAATCATTACTTTATCGTCTGCCATAGTATGTCCTTATCTGTTATTAAAATGAAAGCGCGATTGCATTTTGACTGGCGAAATTAAGGAAGCTAGCCGCACCGGCAACTTCAATTCCATCGATGAGGTCTTCTTTTTTAATTCCCATTACGTCCATGCTCATTTGACAGGCAATTAATTTAACGCCACCTTCAACTGCCATCTCAAGCAATTCGCTCAATTTTGCCACGTTAGCCTTTTTCATCCACCCATTCATCATCCCTGTTGCCATCGCAGTCATACCTGGGAGCATGCCGATGATGTTAGGAACGGGCATAGGCATAGCCGGGTTAGCAATCGGCGCTACCTGCAATTTATCGGCGTTGCCTTTTTTAAGGATTTCCAGACCGTAGAATGTAAAAAAGATAGCAGCTTCCATGTCCAGCGCCAAAGCGGCGGTTGCAAGGATTAATGGGGGGTAAGCCAGATCCATTGTTCCATGGAGTGCAATAATTGCTAATCGATTACTAGTTTGTTCAGCCATGTAAATTCTCCTTTATTTGGTTTTTTTTATATAGAAAATGAATTTATTACCGTCTTGTTCTGTTTCAACAAGTTGATGCCCGGTTTTTTGTGTCCAGGCTTCTATGTCAGGGGTGGATCCAGGGTCCGTGGCAATCATCTTCAGGATCTGACCCAGCGCCATACTGTCCACTGCCTTCTTGGTCTTCAAGATAGGCATAGGGCAAGCCAGTCCGCTGCAATCTAATACTTGATCGGGGTTGATAGACATAGTATTCTCCTTTATTCTTTCAATTTATTTTGACAGCGTAGGGGTGATGGATGTAAGTTCAGAGATGCGCTGTAATCTACTGACGAGATCATTACGTTCGCATAGTATGGACTCAACAGTGCCAGCCACTTTTGGGGTCCATTCTGCCACCTGTTGTTGCTGGTACTTTTTTAGAACAGGGATCTTGCGGGCAGCCTCCCGGAGTTCGTTAACAGGGAGGTGATATTTATCAGCTAATTGTTCCACCCTTTCAATTTCTATCGTATGATCCGGGGTTTTTAGGTAATACTGGCCAGCAATCAACCAGGCTGCCTGTCCGTTGCTTGTTTTTATGGGGGACCTTTTATAGCACAATCCAGCATGGCAAATTTGAAAACCCGGATCCCCGGGTGCTTTCAATGCGATCTTGCGCCAGGAGTCCTGGCAGGCTTTGCAGCCGGATTCACTGGAAAGCATCATTTTACAGAAGGGGTTGGAAAAGGTTGGCTGCGTGAGAGTACTACCACGAATTGTGACCGTGATAGCCCCGATGCCAATAATCCCCGCAAAAATATCCTGAATTTCCTTCACGCAGTCAGCGGGGAAATCCTGGATCGATTCGACTTGATTAGGTTCTTCGGAAATTTCTACTCCTAAAAGCCTGTCAATTTCGCTTTCGGAGAACCTCCATTGATTACCAATTTTTACACCCTTCAAGCGCCCATCGTTGAGCATCCGATAGACTGTAATCCTATCAATTTTCAACAGGTCTTGAAGTTGTTTGGTAGTCAACAACTCACTCATAATATGTAACTCAATGTTATAGGATGTTATATAATGATATAGTAGCACTTGATAAAGAAATATTCAAGTAGGCAAAAAGTGGCATAATGTGATGTGAATAGATTTTGCTTTTATTTAATGTGACAATTAAAAAATGGAGGTTAAGATGCATCTAGGTTGGTTGGAAATCGTAGGAGTTTTGCTCATTGTCATCATTATTTTTGGGGTTGGGCGTATTTCTAAAATTGGATCGGAATTTGGGAAAGGGATCCGAAATTTCCGCGAGGGTTTGAAGGGTGATCAGGTAGAGGATTTGGAGAAAACCTCAAAGTACAAGGGTAAATAATATTTATAAGATTTTGGATTTATAGAATCTGGGAGGCTAATTTAAATCTTCCTAATGCTCCGAATTTAAATCTCTTCAAAAAAACCTATCTGATTTCAGATAGGTTTTTTTACTTTCTCTTTTATCTAATTCGAAATCCTTAATAAACTAATCACCCTCGAAATTATAGAAGTGCTTTTTCTGTTGCTCGATGAACCCACAGGCAGGTGTCATTACAAGCAATAACTCAGATTCTCCATCGTTGATGTTTTCCCAGTGATGCCCCAGCTGTGCAGAGAACAAAAGGCTGTCACCTGGATGTAGAATATATTCGACCTCTTGGACATAATACATAATTTTCCCCGTCAAGCAATACACAAACTCATACCCGCTGTGCAACAAAGTTCTGCCGCCACTTGTGGAAAATTTTTCCATTTTAACCACGAAAGGTTCTAGAGTGCTGCTTGGGAGCCCTTTTCCAAGATTATGGATTAAGGCTTTTTCTGTAGAAGCCTGTGGACGCTGATCATGTGAGGTAAAAATTACTGGAATGGAAGGCTCAATAGGTTCGAAGAATTCCTTGATAGGCACTTCCATTGCTGCTGCCAGCCGCTGCAAGGTATAAATAGAGGGAGAGGTTTTACCTTTCTCGATCAGACTGAGCGTATTGAT
>Ga0209450_10001765_pt1 | contig 10870 bp, 2 predicted proteins | sample FrelakmetLWP11LW_FD_187149 | JGI IMG/M metagenome (GOLD analysis project Ga0209450, IMG submission 187149) | Freshwater lake sediment microbial communities from the University of Notre Dame, USA, for methane emissions studies - LWP11 LW (SPAdes)... | ecosystem: Environmental > Aquatic >... | reverse complement strand
GAATTTAATAAAATATTATTAATACATCATGTTAATGGAAATTACTTGCTTGGAAGTAATACTATAATTTTTCTCGAGAAATTATTTTTAAATATTTTCCCCTTAGCAGATAACGGCAAGGTAGATGGTAAGAAATTGGCTTTTTTTAAAAAAATTATTCAAAATTATAATTTTTATGGCTTAGAACCTAGCCTTAGTAGCGCTTATTCGGTAGAAATTTTTTTCGAAAGTTTGAATTATGCTTATGAGGAATTTCAAAAAATTTTATTTTTGGAAGGGATTAAAGATGAAAATCAAATACAAAAATTAAATAGTCAATTTATTGAGATATTAATTAAGCAAAATGCTTATAATCAAACTAAAGTTTCTCAATTAATTAAATTATTAAAGTCAGTAACAGCAAATGGTGGTAATTTATTTGAGCAACTTACTTACTTAGAAAAAAATGTAATAAGCGATATAAAAGATATTCATAGCGCTACCATTCAGCACGATTTTTTCCCTTATACATGGTTAAGACATCCTAATGTTGAAACGTTAAATACAACTATTACATATTTATCAAGAATTCCTTCTTTTCTTAGGTCATCTATAGAAAATTATAGGCACTTTTTTGAACAGGAATCTAGTGTAGCGGCTATAGAAGACCATAATGTTGTTTTAAATTATTCGTCTTCTTTTTCTTTCAGCAGGGGAATGTCCCATGAATTGCAAGTTGTTGGATATATAGACAGTAATCTTTTTAAAGATACACCACCTAAACTTAGAGACTATTCTGAAGCCGAAGTAAATGCTTATTTAAGTAACCCTGATTTACGTGAAATAAGAAGATGTGATGCTTATGTTGAAATTGGAGTTGTAACTTCAGAAGTAAATTTAGTAAATGGTTTTACTAGCGCCCAATCTTATAATAATTTACGCTTGCTAAATATAGCTATTCCCGCTTCAGTTGATGAGCATTATAATCCTGTTTATCCAGATCAAGAATTTAATTCTTATGCTGCATTATTTAGTATTATTTTTGATATTGATGAAGTAAAGGTTAAAGAACCGCTAAAACTTGGCACGCAAGATATTAAAGTTAATACTAGTTACGTATATAAAAAAAGTGATTTTAAATCTTTTACAACTGCATGCAAATTACCTGAGAGCGTAATACAAAAAGAAGCATATCATAAATCAATAATAGATAAATTTGATAAAATACATACCGAGCATAAAGAATTTAATTTTAGTGAAATTGTAGCATTGGGGTTAATTGCACATTATGATGAAGGAGCGAGTAATAAGGCTATAGGACAAAGTATAGAATTAATTAATTATTATAAAAATACTAAAAACAGTTTTGACCAAATTTTAAGAATAATTCTTGCTACTACGTCAGGAACTGTTGGTATTTCTGATCAAAAAGAATTAAATAAAAGAGCTCAAAATATTAGCCGTAGTCTTGATTTTTTAACTACTCAAATTTCGCCAAGCTCCCCACTAAAATATCATGAACTAATAACCAATTCGGGTAAGAATCCAGAGAATTTAATATTCTTTGCTACATGTTTAGGTAGTTTACCACAAAAAGAATTAACTTTGGCTAAAATTAAAGAATTGCTTGTAGCTATTGAAAGTTTAGATGATCAAACAAAATATAAGATTATGAATAGTTTAGCTTTTGCTAAATTACCATTTGCGCAAAATAAAATTGATTTAACAAGGGTATTTCCTCATTTTACTATCGAAGATTTAAAATCTAAAAAGCAAATAGAAGCTATAATTAATAATCCTAATATTAAAAAAGTAGATTATAAAAAAGCCGCTGAATTTAGTGATGTTAGTGCAAAAAAACGTAAGAATACAGCTAAAATTAATTTGGAATCGGTTGCATCTCAATATAACATTACTTTTACATCAGAATGGAAAAATTTTACATTTATAGGATTAAAAAATAAAATACTAAGTGATCGCGACTTTATTAAAAAAAATATAATATCCTTAAGACCATTAATTTCCCAAGAATTATTAGCTATTGAACATTCTATTATTATTGCTATGTTTAGGACAGTTAGCAGCGATCAAAATATCAACGTAAAAATTGTAGAATTATTATATGATCGTAGCTTGCCTATTGAAAAACAATTCTTAAATATAATAAATAGTTATGAGGTATTAGATAAATTATTAAGTAACTTTCCAACTTCAATAGAAGCGACCTATTTTATAGATTTTTTGCTTGAAAAACCGGATATTTTAAAAGACAAAGTATACGCTTTATTATGCTTTTTTAATTCTATAATACCCAAAATTAATGAATTAAATAAATCCAGTCATCTAAATTTAAACATCATTAAATTTTTAAAGTTAGTTCCTAAAACGTTATATACAACTAATCTACCATTATTTAAAATAGCAACTGATTTTTTATTTAACCATAAAGAAGAATTTGATAATAATGAAAAAATTGTAACATATTATAATACTATTGCTAAACTTGCTATAATTCCAGATAGCCATATTTTTGCTGAGCAATTATTAAGTTTTTGTTTTCATAATAAAGATTTTTCTATATTTGACCTGATTTCTAAATTAGATAATCATTCACCTAACTTTAATCACATAATTTCTATTATAACAACTTTAGATGCATCTACTATTAAAAATATTATTGATAGCGGTATTGATGTTGACGTAGTATTCAATAAATTAAAAAATTCTAAAAAAACTGCAATTGCAATTGAAATTATAAGCAAATTCACTAATAACTTAAATTCAGAAGAGTATGCAAAAATAATGGATTATTTAACTTATTGTGATTTAGAACATGCTTATTTACTAAAATCATATTTGTTATTTCCAGATATTAAGTCCGATAATGAAATTAATAAACCAAGGATACAGTATATATTAGACCATCTTGATTCGATACAACAATGCCAAAGAATATTTGCAGAAGAAAATGAAGCAAGATTTAAATTTAACCCTGAAGATTTCAGAAGTAAATTTAGGCTTATATCACGACGAGAAGGTAAGCCAAAAATTGATCCATTAAAACCCGATATTATTCCGGATGATTTTAAACCTTCTAAAAAAGAAGAACTTTTTGTTACATCTTATGTAAAGGTAATGAAATATTGTTATCAATGTAAGGATCTAAATAGTAATGAGTTACGAGCCAAAGCCTTAGAATTAAGGCGTCAACGATTTCTAGAAAGTGATTTGGATAAAATTAAAGATTTTGATTTACAATTTGCAGCGATAAGTATGGAAATATTATATCGTACCACAGGAAAGTTTCCATTTATTACTCAAATTTTAAGTTTATTAAATGCAATGTTACGAGATAGGGATATGATTTTAGAAATAGGAACGGGAGAAGGTAAAGGTCTAACTATAGCTCTCATCAATGCATATTTGTGGTTTAACGGGCAAACTGTAGATTCAAGTACTTCTAGTTCTGAGTTATCTACAAGAGATTTAAAAGAAGTTACGCCGTTTTTCGATATACTTGGAATTAAACATAATACTAAAACTATTAAGCCTAGTTCAAATACATCTATTTATGCGCAAGATGGAACAAATTATGCTTTATTTTCTGATGAAGCGTTATTTAAAGCGGGTAATGAATTTTACGAAACTGAGTCAAAAAATACTTTTGGCATTAGTCTAGTTGGTGATGAAATTGATTCTCTTTTGCTAAGTGAAGTTGATTTTAAACTAACAGCTCCAGTCGTAGATTTTAGCCTTGAAGAAACTAAAATATTTTTTGGATCCATTCTTGATTTTACCAAAACTGAAATTTATAACAACGAACCGCTTTCACGAGTTGAAAATTTAAAACTTTTTTTAAAATGGCAAATTGAGAAACAACATATAAAATTTCCATTGCCAGAATATCAGTTAACGAAATTAAAAGAAACTAATCCAAAACTATATTACTTACATACGGCTTTAGAAAAAGTAAATAAAAATGCTAGTTTTGATGAATGGTTAGATGAATTATTGATTTCAGCCGAAATAGCTAAAACTTTGGTGAATAAAGTTGATTATGTTTTACCTCCAGAAACTGAAAAAGCAGTACCTATAGTTAAAGATCAACCAAGCCCAGAAACTGTTTATGGAAATGGCGTACATAATTTTTTGCATTTGCTGTTAAAAGAAAAATATCCTAATTTAATTATATCAAGGCCAATGGGAACAATACTTGATATAACACCAACAGCATATGTTACCGATTATCGTCTTGGTAGTGGTAGAATTGTTGGGGCAACTGGTACAGCTGGTAGCGATATAGAAAAAGGTGAATATAAACAAGTTCATGGTATAAAAGTATATGCCATGCCTGCTAATAAGCCTTCTGAAAGGCGCGAATTGCCAGCTATAGAAGCAGTTGACGTTGATGCACAAAAAGAGGCGTTAAAAAAGACGTTAGAAGATGCCGATAATAGTATTAAGGATAGACCAATACTAATTTTTTGTGATACGACTCAACAAGCTGAAGAAATCTTTGAATATCTAAATAACAATCGCTTAATTGATGGGCATACATTACAAATGAGAGCCCTATCTTCTTTTGATACTAAATTAACACCAGAAGAGATAATAAAAAAAGCTGGTGAAAATAGGACAATAACGATAGTAACTAAAATGATGGGGCGGGGCATAGATTTTAAAACCAAAAATGAAGAAGGTTTTTTCGGTATTAATTTATGTACGAAAATAACTTTGGCTACATTTTTGCAGATTTTTGGGCGTATTGGTAGACAGGGTACCAAAGGAACTATGCTTTCGATTTTTAATAAGTCTCTTTATTTATTAGGCGCAACCACTTATTTAGAAAACATGAAAAGAATAGCTATAGAGGAAAAAGAAAAACGAGACAGTATCCGACCTCTTGGCTATGTTTTAAGATTTTTTTCGCGTTTAAATCGTGGTAATATAGCATCTTCTGTAATGATGAATAAGAAGATTACTAATATTTGGACCAGTTTGTTACAAGAAAATGCTAATAGAACTCCTAAAAAAACTATAAATGAGCTTACCGAAGAATTTATTAATGAACTTAGTACGATTTATCCTATTGAGCAAATAACAGAATTAAAAAAATATTTAGCTGAAGTGGCAAAAGTAGACAACAAGCGTAGTATTTTTTATCAACAGCATAGGTCGCTTTCTCTTACTCCAGTAGAACAAAAAGCTATGCCCCTCGCCGATAATTCCTTTGAGATTTCTGGTTCTAACCCTCATGTTATCGCTAGAAGTATTCCAGGTCGATTAGTAAAACTTCCAGCCAGCGATAATTCAAAAGAAGCATTAACTGAGCAGGATTTATATAAACAATTTCTTTGTATTCAAAATATAGTAATGCTTACTCATGCTCTTACTTTGCCTAAAAAAGAATATCAATTAGATGTAGATGGAATTAAAACGGTCATACAAGCTGAAGGTAGCCGCGGCAGTTTGATGCTTTCAGAATTTAAGGATTCTTTTGATGCATATAGACAAATGTTCCAAAACCCACAAGATGTAATACAGATTGCGAAAGTGATAAATAATTTTGTTGCTATTGGCAGCTTAAATACAGAGTTATTAGAACAAGGAAAATATCAAGCAATTGCGATCGGTACTAAAATTAATTCTGAAGCTGGACACGCTGAAGCTGTTTTAACTGATGGCAATTTTTTATTTATCATTAATCGTGGGATAGGAAGTGGCAATGATTCTGGAATTAAAATTTTTAAAATTACTAAAAGTATAAAAGAAGTAAAACAAGTTTTGGAAAATCTTAAAACGGAAAATAGATCACAACCAGAAGTTTATAAAGAACTTTATACATTATGTCAGTTAGATTCCACTGGGTTACCTAAATGTGTAACTTACAAAATGTCGTCCCAAAAAATAGGTAATTGCGGCTGGGTTAGATCCAAAGAAATGTTCCGAGCGATAGCATTAGCAGGATTAATTGGCTCAAGTGAGCAATTACCAGATCCAGAAAGCAAAAATTGGCAAGAAGCTGTTAAAAAGACAGATAAGCTTTATAAAGATTTTAGCGCATTTGATCGTATAAGAAGAGTTGAAGCAGTCCTTTATGAACTTAATCCTACATTTAAATATCAGTTTTTAGATATAAAACTTAAGCAGCAAATAGATAAAAGACGCTGGTTGGGAGAGAATGTACCATATGAATTGCTAGTAGAAATAACCGATAAATGGTTAAAAACAAATACCAGATATGAGGGAACAATTTATGAAAAACAGTATTCTCTTATAGCTGATGAATTGGTAACGCAAGTAATACTTAAATCAAAACCTGTTAATAACATATTAAAAAATATATCGGATTTTGATCATATAGATATAAATCAATTTAATGAAAACAAGAAGCAATTAATAATAATTTTAGATAAAATTTTGTCAAACAATCTAGGTACAGGAACAGAAGTTGTTATTTTGTTTATAAAGGATGCAATAAATGATATTTCTTTATTAATTCAAAAATTAGTTGAATTAAAAGCTTTTCTCCAAAATAGAAATAAAACTCCTGAAGAAAATGCTGTAGCAATTCAATCTTTTAAACAAAATATGGATACTTTATTGTCAAATTTAAGTAAAAAAAGACAGAAAATTTCGCAAAGTAATAGTATTTTTGGCATTAAATTATTACTTGAATTCATTGACAATATGGTGAATAAATACATTCTATTACTTCAAAATCAATTTTCTGCGGAAGTATTAAAAAATTTACTCGTGCAAGCGAGTAGATTGCCTGAAGAAATTATTCCTGCAAGCGATTCACCATCATCCTATGCAACCTTATTACAAAATTTGGATAATCCGCCATTTCGAATAGATCCAAAAAACCGTAAAGTTGTAAGACAACTACAGCCACAACAGTTTCGACAGCTAAGTATACGGCAATTAACGAATTTACAAACCCAATTGCGGCTAATTGATTTCCAAGAATTCCAGATCCAAAAAACGCAGTTAGATACCAAGATAAGCACACGAATAACTTTATTACAGCAGTGGAAACAACAACTGCAACAAATTAAGCAAGAAGTACAGTCACAACAGCTAACTATACCTGAATTACAGAAGTTACAAGCCCAATTGTCGCTAATTGATTTCCGAAGATTCAAGGTCCAAAAAACGCAGCTAAATGAGCAGATAACTGCACGGATAACTTTATTACAGCAGTGGGAACAACAACTGAAACAAATTCAGCAACAAGTAGAGCCACAACAGTTTCAACAGCTAGGTATACAGCAATTAAAGGATTTACAAGCCAAATTGCAGCCAATTAATTTTCCAGAATTAGAATTACAGGGACAAAAAACGCAGCTAAATGAGCAGATAACTACACGGATAAATTTATTACAACAAATTCAGCAACTGCGGGAACAACAACTGCGGGAACAACAACTGCGACAAATTCAGCAACAAGTACAGTCACATGAATTTCAATCCCTAAATATACAGCAATTAAAGAATTTACAAACAAAATTGCAGCTAATTGATTTCCAAGGATTCCAGTTCCAAAAAACGCAGCTAAATGTGCAGATAACTACACGGATAAATTTATTACAACTTAAAAAAGGAGCTATCGCAGGGTTGGTATTTGGAACATTAGTTTCAATAGGAATGGGCGCTGCAATAGCAGCAATAGTTGCGACCGGAGGGCTTGCTGCTCTTCCGCTAGAAATTGGAGGCGCGTTAATTGGAATAGGAGTCCCAGCCACTGGAATAGGTGCAACTGCAATAGCTGGAGTAGGAGCTTTTGGTATTTCGTTCGTAGGATTAATAACCTCTTTTGGAGCAGTCGTAGGAGCTGCTGTTAGAGCGCTTAAGGGAGCAACAAGTAGAACACCAGAAGATATGCCGCATGCACCACCTTCCATACAACATACATCAGCTCCTAAAACAGAGACTACAGTTGCAGTAACGTCAACAACCACTTCATCGGAAGTACAATTGGAGAGGCACGTTCAAGCTTCAAGTGCGACAAATATAAATTATCTAAAATTTTCAATTAATTAAAGGGTCTGTCCAACAAACTGTGTAAATTTGCAAATAGGCATCTAGATTCTGTCCTCAAATTTAATCATAAAATGAGCTATTGCTTCATTTTTGTTAACTGCTTTAGCAACCCTCCTTCTTGGATGGCTCTCGATAAATCTACATCGTGTTCAACCAGTAAATCTACTGCCTTTGATATCGCTTGGGTCTCTTTAGTTTCTGATAATACTTTTTTTGTCATTTTTGCTCCTAAGTTTTTTTGGTTAGTATTTTAACCTAAAAGCAAATTTACACACTTATTTGGACAGACCCGAAAGAAATTCTACGACATCCCCGTTAGAAAATTTTTATAAACCTGATTTAGCGTATCTAAGAAAACAGCTTAAAATTTAATTAATTGAAAATTTTAGATAATTTATATTTGTCGCACTTGGGTTTGAGCCTGCTGAGGACATTGATAGCAAGCACAGCTTGCGAAGTCTAAGAGTCCGCAGTAGCTGCCGCGTTTTTGTAGAACGGAATGCCGTAGGGGTGAAGTCCCGAAGGCAGAGTGCAGTGAGTGCAAAAATGTATAGGCAGCGTTAAGTCATTTGAGAATCTGTTCGAAGTGTGCGTAGTACACGGAGAGCAGCCGACGAGGACGACCGCGACTTGCGAAGTAAAAGAAACCTGTCGCGTGATGCGAGTTCGTTTCGGGGTCATGGATGGTCGAAACGTCTAATGAGCATAGCGACACGCCGGCTAAGCGGGACTAAAGACCATGTCGTTTAGTGCCATTTAGAAAAAATTTCCGAATTGAAAAATCGTTTTCGTCCTTCGTTATTTTATGGTATAGTTATTCCCTAAAAATACCAGTGTTTTGGATCAAAAACTGTCGACACTTGTTATTATAGGAACTTTTTATATGTAACATTAGATTATAGTGCACCCCATTGTCAATGCCAATTTTAACTAAATTATAGAGAGTTTATTGTTAAACCGCTAACCGTATTTTCTGAACGATTAGTTCCAAAATTAATAGTAAATAAAGTTTTGTATCCGTTCAATATTATATATGGTAAATTGTTTGACAGGGTATTTATTGTCAAACACGCATGAACCTATCTTTGGGTTCGAAAACTACGTCATTGTAATTTTGACGGTTTGACAATAATAATCCTCTTAACATAAAACATCGTTCTATTTGCTATTTAATGTTGAGGGGATGTGCTTTTTTGTATATTTGAGATTAAATTAAAAATGAAAAAAAAGAAAAACAAATTAGGTTTATGCTCCTTAACAGCATTAGTAGCTGGTAATATGATAGGTTCTGGTATTTTTTTATTACCGTCTCAATTGGCAAGAGTAGGGAGTATTACTTTGTTTTCTTGGATAGCAACAGCCTTAGGAGCTTTCTGTTTAGCATTAGTTTTTTCTAGGATGAGTTTATTAATTCCTAAAAATGGTGGTCCGTACGCTTATGTTCGTGCTGGTTTCGGTGATTTTATAGGATTTCAAACCGCGTATTATTATTGGATAGCTATTTGGGTTGGTAATTGTAGTATTGTTATAGCTTTAATGGGTTATTTAAGAGTGTTTTTTCCTGAGTTGGGGAATGTAGCTTTGGAAACTACGATTGCAATAGCTATTATTTGGTTGGTTACCTCAATAAATATTGTTGGTATTCATATGGCAGGTATGGTTCAGGTGATTACCACGCTTTTAAAATTTATTCCTATTTTAATAGTGGGTATTTTTGGCTGGAAATATTTTAATACTCATTATTTTATGGAAAGTTTTAATGTGACAGGACAATCAAATTTATCTGCTTTTTCTTATGGGGCAACATTAACTTTATGGGGATTCATAGGAGTGGAATCAGCAACTATTCCTGCTAGTTCGGTTGATAATCCAGGTCGTAATATTCCTTTAGCTACGTTATTGGGAGTTTCTATAGCTGCTTTAGTTTATATTGCTAGTTCTTCTGCTATTATGGGAATGATGCCTGCTGGTCTATTAGTTAATAATGTTTCACCATTTGCTGCTGCTGCTAAAATGATTTTCGGACACTGGGGAGAATTGATTGTAGCTATTGGCGCTTGTATTTCTTGTTTTGGAGCTTTGAATGGTTGGACTTTAATGCAAGCTCAAGTTCCTATGGCTGCTGCTGATGATGGATTGTTTCCTAAAATATTTGCTAAACGTACTAAGCATGATATCCCAATCTTAGGGTTAATAATTACCTCTGTATGTATGAGTATATTTTTATTGGCATTCCGTAATCCGAACTTAGTTAATCAATTTGAAGTATCAATTGAAATTGCAATTTCTACTTCTTTAGTCGCTTACTTATATACCACGATTGCCCAAGTTATTTTATTGCCTCCTGAGAGTAATAAACGTAATATTTATAATGTTATTGGTATATTAGCAGCGATATATGCATTTTGGGCAATATTTAGTTCTCGCCAACAAATAGTGTTCTATTTAACAATGTTAATTTTTACTAGCATACCATTGTATACATTAGTTCGTAAAAAGGCTTAAGATGCAAGAGACTGAATTTTCAAGATTACCAAAACTACCTTTAATTTTTTTCCTGGATTTTCATGATATTTTTGCGGAGAGTGGAACCAGTAAAGCGGTACGTCATTTTTTACCTAGATTTAAAGAGTACAAACATGTTTGTTTTGAAGCACCTTGGGATTTAAATTCAAGTTCTTTTCAAAGTGTTTCACAAAGACCAGGCTATATGGAGTTGGTGCAGCTATTAAGAGACATGCAAAGTGAGCATCAGATATGTTTTCATCCTATAGATGAAGAAAGGTTTTTAATTGATATTAAACATATATTTCTTCCGCACAGAGAGGAAGAAATGGTTAATAAA
>Ga0209450_10001764_pt1 | contig 10880 bp, 10 predicted proteins | sample FrelakmetLWP11LW_FD_187149 | JGI IMG/M metagenome (GOLD analysis project Ga0209450, IMG submission 187149) | Freshwater lake sediment microbial communities from the University of Notre Dame, USA, for methane emissions studies - LWP11 LW (SPAdes)... | ecosystem: Environmental > Aquatic >... | reverse complement strand
AGTCGGCGTAGTAAGTTCCATTGCCAGAGGGCTTTCGGAAACTGGTATCCGGTGCCTTGCGCAGATCTCAAGGGATGCCGGAGCCGGTCCCCCCACTTCACCGCCCACAGTATGAATCATCCCGCCACCAAGAGCCGGGGGAGTGGTATATATGGGGCAACCGAAAAGTCCGGCTCCCTCAAGGAGGGTAAGGGGGCCAAGGATATCGAAGATAGTGTCAACGGATGCGAGGGTACGGCATGACGATGCGGACGGGTGGATCTGGTTTTTTACTGAGATGAGATCGGAAAGGATGGCATGCGCCTTGGTTGCTGCAGGTGCGGAGAGCCCGATTTTATTGATAATCACTCCCATTTCGCGTGCAATGTCATGATCCGATCCACCCTGCTGTTCTTCGAGGGTTATGGAAATGTGTGTTGCACTGCAGGGTTCCTCAATTCGTTCAAGAGTGATTTCAAACACGGAACAGCGGGGGAGTGCGGCAATCGCCTCTGCCAATGAGTGCAGGGGAGCGGCTGAACCAGTGAGATCGGCAAGAGCGGCACAGAGCATATCCCCGGCGATCCCTCCCGTCCTGGGATCAAGGAGGATCAATTTCATTTATGGGGGTGGGAACGGTTCATTGATCTTCTCAAACACTCTCTGTGCGAGTTTTGTAACTTCCCTTGCCTTGTCACCGGCGCCCGGAATTGCCCGGGTCAGGAAGGCTCCGTCTTCGGCTTTCAGTGCTGCTTCAGCTGCCTCCATTCCAAGTATACCTGCAACAGCTGCTGGCACCGTGATGTTTATGATGGTATGGCCGATATACTGGAGCTCCTGCGTCAGGACAGCCCCGCAGAAGAGGGCAACCGGCCAGTCAGGATTGTCACGGTTCTTTCCCTTGAGCGCAAAGTCAGGTACCTCTTTTCCGCTCAGATTTTCAACATGATACTGCTTTCCGTCAATCGAGACATCATACGAGACATTCGAGTCAAATCCCCAGTAACGTTCAGTGAACTTGTCAGTACGCCTGCCATGGGGTTTGATACTGGTAAATTTCAGGGCGATTTTTCGTCCGGTAAACGATGACAGAACTGCTGAACCCCGGCGCTCAACATATTCTTTGCGCTCTTCATCAAGGATGCGTGTCGCATCTGCCACCGTCTTACCACTCTTGATGATGTCATAGGTATGCGCAGCACGCCGGTAAATTGCCCTGTCCCTCACACCCTCCGATGCAAGGATACAGGCTTTCGTTATCTTGCCGCGTGTTACCTGTTCAGCTTTTCGTGAAATAGTATTGAGTCCGCAGAGAGCCATTTCAGGGTCTATAAAAGAATTCAGTTTATAATCCCTGATTACCTCGGCAACAGCAAAAATATCCCCATGATGTTTCATAAGCAGCCTGATGGCCGGTACGCAATCACCTTCAAGATGACCAAGCGGCGGATTCACCGGCCCCCCCGAAAAACCTGCCCCGATAATTGGAGCCTCTTCGAATGCTGCGAATATTTCAGACAAGGCCATCGAACCTATGACTGAAGGACCACCGATATCCTTAAGGATAAGCCCGAATTCACCAATAACCTTGGCAGTATCATATTCTTCATGAGTTCCTCTTATGTGCAGTTTTTCAGGAAGTTTTGCAGCGTCCCGGGCTCCTTTCCCTGCAAGATATGATGAATCGACCCGCCCAAACTTTCCGAACTCCTCCCCCAGGAGAGCGTCCGGATGAACGATCTCCATCGTGACTGCAGCGCCAATAAGGGCAGGCCACAGCGCGAGAGGAGTGACCCCGGTTCCTGCCATGGCCTTCATCATGGCGAGGGTACCGATATTTGCGGCGTTATAGGCCAGTTCAGGTATGTTGTAATCTTCACCGAGAGCAGAGTGGCCATAGATTGCTCCACCTGAAATAAAAGGCGGAAGAATAGAACCATCCACTCTGGTGAGCTTTTTATCCATCATCGCCTCATAAATGGCAAGGTATGCCGGAAATGACTGTATACGGTGGGTGGACTTGCCGGTGACAAGCGCAATGGCGCTTGTTCTGGCTGCCCCTGCGTGCATCCGTGCAATGGCACCGAGTTTCCGGTTGCCAAGAGGGACTCCGGATCTGGCACAGGATCCTGAGAAATACGCAAGTGATGCCACAATCAGCGCGGCATTCTCCGGTGCAGCTCCGGCATTCATCGCTGCCTGCACTGCCTTTTTTATTACCACATCTAAGGGCAGTTCCCCGACTGAGGCATCCACGACAGTCATCCGCCCCATAAGGCTCATCTCTGGACCAGTTATTGTGCAGAAGAGATCTTCAGCTATGGAATTGGCAGCTGCCATAACCGGTATGACAAGAGCTCCATGCCCTTTTGTTGCAGCTTCAATTTTATCGTTGGTCATTGAGTCAGGTTCAAAGGTTGAGGCCATCGTCGCCGCAAAGACTACTTTATCTTTTTCATGACTTTCTGTCAAAATCAACACCACCAGACGAAATAATGCAGAATACTTGTTCACTTTATTTAAATATTGCGTAACCTGCCAATTTCCTCTCACCCGCACCTGCTGTTCCGTTACGTTTGTATGGATACAAACGGGGATCGCTGATTTTTTCAAACGCTGCAAAAATCATCCATTCCGACTAGAGGATATTCATCATTCCAAAACAGAATATATCTCTCTGAAAATGAAGATACTATTCTGAAGTTGTGAATTGGCAGGGAAATGATCATGGGAGACGTAATTAAACTTGGAATTATTATCTGCGACCGCTACCGGACCTGTGCCGGGGGAAAATGCCTGCGGGCACTGCGCAACCGCGAAGGTGCTTTTGAGCGGTACAAAGGAAAAGATGTGGAACTTGTCGGGTTTGCCACCTGCAACGGCTGCCCCGGAGGGAATGTCGAATATGTACCCCAGGAGATGAAGAATAATGGGGCTGATGTCATCCACCTTGCAACCGGCATGGTTGTCGGATATCCACCCTGTCCCCGGATTTCATATTTTTACCGGTTTATCAAAGAAAAATACGGTATGGACGTGGTTGTCGGGACACACCCGATCCCCCAGAAATATTACACCTCGCATGTGCATCTCGGTTCGTGGGATTCAAAAGCGTGGAAAGAGCTGATTGCACCGACACTTACGGACGAGAAAACACGGCTTTTGTATGATTAGAGATTTTTCAGATCTCTTATATTGGGATAGTATCCTGCCCTTGGACAGACTCCCCGTTTCCCGGGACCTGATTCAAGAAGGGTCTCCATGACCTGAACGAAGAAAACCAAGTGGTGACAGGAACTTCCGGCATAGGGGACTGGTGGGAGCCTGAATGCAGAAGCAGGTTGATACCCAAAAAAACAGGCTTGATATACATATCTGAAGACCGGGCTGTCCGGTCAACCAAGTCTGTGTATTACCCTCAATTTTTTTTATAAAAACGCTGCCTAATAATCCCATGGCTTTTACAGCACATTGAGAAAATCCTTGTGCGAGCAAACGATCTCCCGACGATGAATGACCGGCTAGTGTACATATGCTGCACCAGGCTTCCCGACCGTGTGGGAACACTGTGAAATAAAAATATAGTGAAGGAAGGTTCTGTCAGATTATGGTATCCTGGAGCTTTGCCCCGCACTTATCACGGCTCATTTGACCAGCTCGAATATTGGGATGATACCAAACTTTATTCTGTAGTGCGGACGTAAACTCCAGTATGGAACCCGAATGTGGTCTTGCCCTCTCTGCCCGGAAAGTGGAATATCTCAAATTTATTTTAAAAACGGGGGGTACGGTCAGGACAAATGAGATCGCATCGGCGTTTAGCGTTGATCCTTCGACAATCACCAAAACACTGGCAGAGATTACTGCTGCGGGGTATATCACGCATGTCCCGTATCATGGTGTCTCCTTAACCGATTGCGGAAAAATCCATGCGGAATTTCTCGTCAAACGTCACCGCATCCTCAGTCTTATGCTGGTCAGGAACGGCCTCTCTCCGCAGGAGGCCTGCCGAGAGGCTTCACGGTTTGAGAGCCATGTCTCCAAAGATGCGATTGACAGGATCTGCCATTTTATGGGACACCCACGGCAGGGGGTCTGCGGAGAGATCACTCACGATGATGGCTGCCTCACTGGAATCCTAATGAACAGTGCGCTTTCCTGAATTGTGGAGATTGGAAAATATAAAATTGGGATATACCCAAACCATAGGAAAAACCATGCAGAAACAAAATATGACGGCATTGCAGGAATCCGGAGACCACCTCGGTACCTTCAAACACGATCCCGTAGTTTTGATACTTTGTGCGGTGGCGGGAGTGATAATCCTGCTCATGGCAGCCGGGTGCGTCCAGCAGCAGGGCACTCCGATTCCAGCGGATAATGGGACGACTCGCCTCACGGTGGCAGTTACTATCCTGCCCCAGAAACAGTTTGTAGAGAGCATCGCAGGAGAGTATGCCCGTATCATCGTTCTTGTCCCCCCGGGGGCAGATCCACACACCCATGAACCCACACCAAAACAGCTTGAAGAGATCAGCAGGGCTTTGGTGTATGTCAAAGTGGGATCAGGTATCGAGTTTGAACGGGCATGGATGGACAAGCTCAGCGGGGTCAATCCCCGCATGACAGTCGTGGACAGTTCCACGGGAATACAGCTTATCTCCAGCCAGCAGGATGAGGATAGCGGTGCAGATCCCCATATCTGGCTCTCGCCAAAAAATGCCAGGATCATGGTAGAGAACACGTACCAGGGTCTTGCCAACGCGGATCCTGAACATAAGGCAGAATACCGGACTAATGCCGATGCATACCTTCAGGAACTCGATGCACTCAATACAGAAATTAAGCGTGAAATCTCGCAAAACCAGATCCGAACCTTCATGGTCTACCACCCGGCATGGTCGTATTTTGCCCGCGACTACGGCCTCGTCCAGATTCCCATCGAGACCGACGGCAAGGACCCGTCTCCAACGGGAATAGAAAGCCTCATCCGGCAGGCAAAGGAAGGAAATATTACCGTGGTTTTTGCATCACCGGAATATAGTACAAAGAGTGCAGAAGTGATTGCAAAAGAAATCGGAGGCAGCGTGGCACTGGTGAGCCCGCTGGAAGAAGATTACTTGGGAAATATCAGGAATGTCTCGCATGCATTCATAAAGGGGGGGGCAGAAAATGGCGGCAGAACCGGTTATTGAAGTTGAAAACCTCTGGCTTAAGAAAAATAACCAGGTTATTCTCGAAGGGATCAACCTTCGGGTCATGCCGGGGGATGTTTATGCAATCCTCGGGCCGAATGGGGGCGGAAAGACCACCCTTCTGAAGGTTATCCTCGGCCTCATCACCCCTGACCGTGGCACCGTTCGCATCCTTGGAGGGCCACCCCGCGAGAGACGGCACCTTATCGGCTATGTCCCCCAGCTGCGGACGTTTGATTTTAGTTATCCCATCAGCGTCCGGGAGATGGTCTTGTCGGGCCTGCTTGGCAGGAAGGCCGGGCTCTTAAAGACGTTCACTGACGCTGATACCGCACTTGCCGACAAAGCGCTTGCGACAATGGGAATCGCCCACCTTGCCAACCGGGCCATCCGCGACCTTTCAGGAGGGGAACAGCAGCGGGCGGTGATTGCCCGGGCACTGGTGGGCGACCCGCAGGTGCTCCTGCTCGATGAGCCGACCGTGTTTGTCGATGCATCAACCGAGACGCGTTTCTATGATATCCTTGAAAACCTCACCCGCTCGATGACCATTGTGCTGGTCACCCACGATATCGGAGTAATCGCATCCCACGTCACCAAGGTTGCCTGCCTCAACCGGCGACTGTATACTCATGAGTCACGTGAGCTGACCGAAGACATGGTCAAGGAGGCGTATATCTGCCCGGTTGATATTATCGCCCACGGGCAACCCCACAGGGTACTGCGCCCGCACCCGCCGGAGGAGTGACCGTGCTCTCACTTCTCAGCTATGAGTTCTTCCAGAATGCCCTGCTTGCAGGGGTGCTTGCGAGCATTGCCTGTGGTATCATCGGGACCATTGTGATCATCCGGCGCATGGTTGCAATCAGCGGCGGGATATCCCATGCTGCATTCGGCGGGATCGGTATGGGGTACTTCCTTGGGATCGAACCCCTGCTCGGCGCCCTCGGGTTTACCATTGGTGCGGCACTGACCATGGGTGAACTCGAACAGCGGGCAGAGCAGCACATGGACACGCTGATAGGGGCGGTGTGGGCAACCGGAATGGCGATAGGGATCCTCTTCATTTACCTGACCCCCGGTTTTGCCCCCGATCTCTTCGGGTACCTGTTCGGCAATATCCTGCTGGTGCCCCAGGGAGATCTGCTGCTCATGCTGGTATTGGTCGCGGTTATCGTGATTACTGTCGGGCTCCTGTTCAATGACCTTGTCGCGGTCACCTTCGATCAGGAATATGCGACCGTGATTAACCTGCCCGTGGAGCGGCTCATGCTGGCTCTACTGGTGCTGATTGCCCTCACGGTTGTTATGCTCATCCAAGTTGTCGGGATCATCCTGGTGATCGCCCTGCTCACCCTGCCGGCAGCCATCAGCCGGGAATGTACTGCGCAGGTTAAGACCATGATGCTGTATGCGGTTCTTTTTGGAATCGCCTTCACTACTGCGGGCATTTTTATCTCGGCGTTCCTGAACATCCCCTCGGGTGCAACTATCATCCTCGTGAGTGCGGCAGCGTACGGGATAGTGCTGGCAAAAAAGCAGTTTGAATAATGGTAAGGGGCTCCTTGTTCTTCCGCGTCATTCCGCTGATGTTTGCGCCGCTATAAAACAGAGAACAGGCACATCTAAGAAACGAGAGTCTGCAGTATTATTGGAAGGTGCCCTGCGTAAAAGCGGGATTCCGGGTTGCTCCATCCTCCAGGCAAACAGGGAGATATACACACCGTTTTCTTTATTCAGAAAAAATGTCTCTTAATTCCAAGAATCTTCGTCATGGATAAACGTCCTTTTTTATGATAATCGCTTTGGGAAGCATTTTTTCCTTGAGATCCGTAGTGGGTGACCGGAATCGTGCAGGATAAACCGGTTATTTTTTATCAGATTCCCCAGCCAGCAGTTTTCAGATTAGATCCCACTTCACAATGACCATTCCTGAAGCCGCCGAAGTTCTTGCCATTACCGGAAGGGCGAGCTTGAACGGGATACATGCCCGGTTCCATGAACTGGTCAAAGTGTGGCACCCGGATCTGTCGCAGCATGATCCTGATCAGTCCCATGTCACGTTCATCCGTATAAAAGAGGTTTATGACATTCTCGTGGAATATGGTATAAATTATGAGTTATCATTCCGGGCTGAATAAATTCCCATTGCAATATTGGTTTGCCTGCACCATCGTGTACCATCTTGCACTCAGTTAGATTCGGGATTGAACCCCCGATTTATAAAATCTGTTTCCAGCCGCGTATTTTAAATATTTATGCACATATGAGTGAATGTGGTGCCAGAACAGGTACCAGGAGAGTATTAATGCCAGGAAGAGACGGAACGGGACCACAGGGAAAAGGTCCGATGACGGGACGGGGAATGGGCATGCAGCAAGGAGCAAAGCGACGCAAAAAGGTGGGTACAGTATCCCAACAGGAACCGCAAACAAACAATAAAGAGAAGTGAAGCGAACCGCAGAGTTCTGGAATTGAAAAGCCTGCAGGAAAATAATTTGCAGTAAGCAAGAGAAAAGAACAGAAAGAAAAGCATAATCCCGTATACCAGTTTGTTCGTGATAATCCACGGGTAACTGGGTGGTTGGAACCTAAAAGCGGATGATTTTTGACCCTGCCACTATTGCAGGATGATTACTCATCCTCTCTTTTGTTTGTTCATGGTGTTTTTATGGCAATTGACTGGTACAAGGAATTTGTGAACCTCGGGTATACCCCCGCAAGCGATGACCTCGTCTGCCTGTTTTATTTCGAACCGGCAGCAGGTATCGGTGCAGAAGAAGCTGCAGGACGAATTGCATCGGAGAGTTCTACGGGGACATGGACAACGCTGTTCACAATGCCCCCGTTGATGAAGAAACTGCAGGCTACCGTGTTTGAGATCGATGGGAACTATACGAAGATCGCGTACCCTCTTGCACTCTGGGAAGAGGGAAATGCAGTACAGTTGCTTAGCGGGATCGCGGGCAATATCTTTGGCATGAAGGCGCTCAGGAACCTCCGGCTGATCGATGTCCAGCTCCCGGCTGCCTATATCAGCCATTTCAAGGGACCACACTTCGGCAACGACGGCATCCGGAAGATGATGAACGTCTACAACCGCCCGCTTACCGGTGCAGTGGCAAAACCCAAAGTCGGCTTTTCGGCCCAGGAACATGCAGATATTGCATATGAAACCTGGATGGGCGGGTTTGATTTTGTCAAGGATGACGAGAACCTGACCTCGACTTCGTTCAACCGGTTCGAAGACCGCGTGAAGTTCATGACAAAACAGCGGGACAAGGCTATAAAAGAGACCGGCGAGCAGAAATCCGCGTACCTCAACATTACAGCGGATGTCGAAACCATGAAAAAACGGGCGCAGTTACTGGCAGATAATGGCTGGAACTTCGGGATGATCGATGTAATTGTTGCCGGGACGGCGAGCGTAATGACCATGCGGGACTACTGCTCCGATCTCGGGCTTGCTATCCATGCCCACCGGGCCATGCATGCGGCATTTGACCGGAACAGGAAGCACGGGCTCACGATGCAGTTCCTCGCAAAGCTCATGCGGCTTATCGGTGTCAGCCAGATCCACACCGGGACCGCAGTAGGAAAACTCGTTGGAACAAAAAAAGAAGCGCATCTTCTTGCCGATGTGCTGCGGGAGAAAAAGACCAAAGGTATTGAGCACATGGCGCTGGACCAGAACTGGGGCTCGATAAAAAGTGCGTTTCCGGCCTCATCGGGAGGCCTGCATCCCGGGCTTGTTCCCGAAGTGCTGGACATCTACGGTTGTGAACTGGTGCTGCTCGTGAGCGGCGGCATCCACGGTCACCCAAAGGGCACACGGGCGGGTGCAACTGCAACCATGCAGGCGATTGAAGCGTGGCAGGAAGGCATCACGCTTGATGAGAAAGCAAAGAAAGCAAAGGAACTCGGAGAAGCACTTGAGAAGTGGGGATACTACAAGCCGAAGTGAACCCGGTTAAGCATTTCCTATGCAGATTTTCCACCGTGAAAGAATTATATTAAAACGACTATCAGAGTAGAACTGCGACCGCAATAACGGTTGTCCAGCAGCTGTTTTTATCCCCTTCTGCCGACTGGCAGATATGTCGCGTCTTGATAATTTTCCCGCTTGCCTTATAGATCTGTTCGCGCTCCTGCCATGCCAGACTGGCATCGAACTTTATGCCGAGAGTGGTAGCTAGCATCGTTGCAGCAAGATCCTCAGCATATTCCCCGGTCTTCTCTTGGGTTTCTCCATATCCATGGTGTTCTGAGAGATACCCGTACTCCTCAGCCCCTTTCGGCAGGGCAAGACCAATAGCTGCGGATACTAGGCGATTGGGTTCGTTTGTATCATTCCGTGCCATAACGCAGTACGTGATTCCACCCGGACGGAGTTGAGCAAGTCCGTCAGATTTGCAGACCTGTTTGCAGTCGGGGGGAAAGATACTTGAAACATTCACGATATTGCATTTTTCTATACCGGCCCTTCGCAATGCCAGCTCATAGGAGGCAAGACGGTCTTTATGGACACCCACCCCTTTTGTGAAGAAAATACTTGTCGGAACAAACATAGTTTTTCAACTATCGTCTCTTTCCCCATTTAAGGTTTGGTCATTTAACAATACCTTAAAAAAAGATTTTTTCCGATAAAACCGGGTGCATCCCTGAATAATGTACATAAACTGCTATTAAAAGTGATGATGCAATCGTGTCAAACGGTAAATTGCAGCCAACGATAGATAGGGCAATGAATCGAAAAGACATCGCTCTCCAAATATTTACTGATAACAAGAGAGCAATGCAACAATTCATTACAGGGTTCATCAATGATATGATTGATGAGGAAATACCTTATCATACAGATGTTTCATGCCGTCAGGATTGTGTGAGGATCTCATCCTGAACCGGAATATCCCCGCTTCCTTTGAAGGATACTTTACCAAAGTTTTTAATCATTTATGCGCTTATGAGTAATTATGGTACCTCAAACGGTGCCAGTAGTATGGCAATGCTGGAACTGAACAGGACTACAGGGAGCTGAACCGGTGAACAGGCAAGGGTATGAGGCAATTCCCTGCTTGTGTTGACGGTACTCTGGATTTGGTGGAGACATTCTTCTCCATGGATAAGATTCAATATTTTTCGAGGGTTATAATGAAAGTTGCTATTGCAAAAGAGGGAGATTTCGTGTCCGAGCATTTCGGGCATTGTACTGAATATGCAGTGTTCGTTGTTGAAAATTCAAAAATCGCTTCAAAGGAGGTTCTCGAAAGCCCCGGCCACGAGCCGGGAAAGTTACCGGGATTCCTTGCCGGGCATAAGGTTACGCACGTCCTTGCAGGCGGCATGGGTCCACGGGCAGTGGATCTCTTCTGTGCAAACAATATTGAGGTATTCCTTGGAGTGCGGGGATCCATTGAGACGGTCATCAGGGATTTTATAGCAGGAAAAATTGCACAGGGTGAAAGCAGCTGCACTCACGGCCCCGATCATGAAGGGTGCAATCACTAACCCCACGTGGGTCACACGCACTTTCCTATGATGATGATCACTTTACGGTTCCCGGAAAACAAGGCAATGCATTCGAAATTTTTTGGATGCGGTCTTTTTTTCGGTAATCTCATACTTTACTGATAATTATGAAACCACATGCTGATGAGCACCCGGTAACAAAGGGTGCATCCAACGCCCCAAAAGGGCTGCCCCCAA
>Ga0209450_10001763_pt1 | contig 10884 bp, 8 predicted proteins | sample FrelakmetLWP11LW_FD_187149 | JGI IMG/M metagenome (GOLD analysis project Ga0209450, IMG submission 187149) | Freshwater lake sediment microbial communities from the University of Notre Dame, USA, for methane emissions studies - LWP11 LW (SPAdes)... | ecosystem: Environmental > Aquatic >... | reverse complement strand
GCACCGTCGTCGAGCGCCTTCAGCGCGCCGCGGTGCGCCGCCGCGTCGATGCCCAGCGCCAGGCCGCTGATGATCGTCAGCCCGGCCTGCGCCAGGTGTTGCGCGAAGGCCTCGGCATTGGCCGCGCCCTGCTGGGTCGCGCTGCGGCTGCCGACGACGGCCAGCGCAGGTCGCTGCAGCAGGTCGCGGCGCCCGGCGGCGAACAGCACCGGCGGCGGGTCGGCGGTGGCCAGCAGCAACGGCGGGTAGTCGTGGTCGGCGAACGTCAGCAGCGCGTGCGCCGGGTCCAGTCCGAGCCAGCGCGCCGCCGCCCGCATCGCGGCGGCCACGGCGCCTTCCGCCGGCGCCGCCAGCACGCCGGCCAGCGGCTCGGGCACATGCCGCGCCAGCGAGGCGCGGGGCGCGGCGAAGATCGCCTCGGGCAGTCCGTAGGCGGCCAGCAGCGTGCGCGCTGTGCGCGGGCCGATCTCCGGCGTCAGCGTCAGCCGCAGCCAGGCATCGCGTTCGGCAGCTTCCATGGCCGCAGCGTAGCGGCCGGCGGCCGGCCGCTCGACGCGAATATCGGACGGCGCCGGAATCGACCCGCCGCGGCAGGCGGGCGGCGCCAACGCACAACGGCCGCCATCAGGCGGCCGTCGGGTGGCGAGCGAACGGTCGCCGCCGCTATTCCGGCCGGGTGAAACGGTCGCCGACCCGCACCGGCTTGGTCACCCGCAGCACCAGCGCGTAGGAGATCTCGTCGAACACGCGGAAGACGAACATGGAGCCGATGCGCTCGTCGGGCAGGGTGATGAACTCGCGCCGGTCGCTGGTGCGGTCGCGGATCGTCGCGCCGGTGTCGAGCAGGTCGACCACGTAGCCGACCTGCATCCCGTGGCTCGTCCCCCGGTTCAGCGCGACGATGCTCTGCGTGCCGGTCTCGACCAGTCCGCTGTAGATCGACACGATGCGGCCGTCGATCGGCTGCTCCGGCCGCCGCGGCACGAAGTTCATCACCGGCACGCGGGTGATCGGCACCAGCCGGTCGCCGACGCCGATCTCCTGCGTGCTCTCGAGGATGCGCAGCGTCGCGACCTCGCCGCCGCGCGTCTTCTGCGCCACGCCCAGGTAGAACGCCTCCCAGGCGATCGGCCGGCGGCGGTCGACGTCGTCGGGATCGAACAGCGGCCGGGCCGGCCGGAAGATCGCGAAGCGCTCGACCCCGTCGTCGGCGAAACCTCGCCCGAAGACGGTGTCGCCGACGCCGGTGTGCACCCGCTGCTCCTGGGTGGCGACGATGCGCGGGTACCCGGCCAGTTCCTCCGGCGAGACGATCGCCGGCCGGGACAGGAACGGCTCGATGATCCGGTTCGGAATGCTGGGGATGGCCTCCCGTTCGCCGCCGAGGTCGCGCACGCCCGGCGACAGCCGGACCACGTCGCCGGCGCCGGCAGGCCCGTCGCCGGCGATCTCCAGGCGCGCCCGGCCGTCGCTCTTGACCAGGCGCAGCGTCTGCCCCGGGTAGATCAGGTGCGGATTGGCGACCTGCTCCCTGTTCATGCCCCACAGCTCGGGCCAGCGCCACGGACTGGTCAGGTACAGGCTGGAGATGGCCCACAAGGTGTCGCCGCGCTTGACCGTGTAGGTGTCCGGCGCGTTGGGCGCAAGCGCCGACAGCGGAACGCCGGCCTGCGCGACCTCGCTGGCCGTCTGCCGCTGCTGCTCGGTGACCGGAAGGCGGACGGTCGCCGGTTGCGCGGCGGTCATCGCCGGGGCCGCGATGACGGCTGTCGCCACGACCGCCTGGCTGGCGCGCAGCGCGGCGGTGCGGAGGGAAAACTGGAGCGCGAGCATTGAGACTCCCAGATCGGCGCGGTTCGGGTCGCGGCGACGAACCGCGCAGGCGCTGCCGACACCGCGCCACGACATCACAGACTGCTTAAAATTCTGCCCCTAGGGACTTGATATCGCAATGGATATCAGTCAGCCGAAGCGACTAGCCCGAGCGGCGAAGCAAGAGCCTAGTGGATGATCGACGTCCGCGGCGACGGCGCGCGCCCACAATGCGGAACCTGCGGGACACCTGAAAGCGAACCTTGGCCAAGCTGATCATCCTCGAGTATCCCGACCCGCGGCTGCGCACCGTCGCCCGGCCAGTGGCCTGCTTCGACGCCAGCCTGCGGCAGCTGGTCGCCGACATGGCCGAGACGATGTATGCCGCACCGGGCATCGGCCTGGCCGCCACGCAGGTTGACCGGCACCTGCAGCTGATCGTCACCGACGTGTCGGAATCGAAGGACCAGCTGCGCGTGTTCGTCAACCCGCAGATCACCTGGGCCTCCGAGGAGACGGCGATGTGCGAGGAGGGTTGCCTGTCGGTTCCCAGCATCTACGACGAGGTCCGCCGCCCGGCGCGCGTGCGCGTGCGCGCGCAGGACGCCGACGGCAAGTCCTTCGAGCTCGATTGCGAGGGGCTGCTGGCGGTGTGCGTGCAGCACGAGATGGACCATCTCAGCGGCAGGGTGTTCGTCGACTACCTGTCGGCGCTCAAGCAGGACCGCATCCGCAACAAGCTGAAGAAGCGCAAGACCCGCGAGACCACCTAGGACCGCTGCACGGCCGGGCCGCCGCCGCATCCGGCGCGCACCGGCGCCCGCCCCGCCGCCCTCAGCCGGCCCGGCCCGGCAGGGCGGCGATCGCGGCGATCTCGTCGGCGATCCGCGGCAGGTGCGCCGGCGGCAGGTCGTGGCCCATGCCCTCGATGACCACCAGCCTCGCCCCCGGAATGCAGGCAGCGGTCTCGATGCCCGCCGCCACCGGCAGCAGCGGGTCGAGCTGGCCGTGCAGCACCAGCGCCGGGGCGCCGATCAGCTTCAGCCACCGGCGCCGGTCGCCGCTGGCGAGCACCGCGAGCAGCTGCCGGCGCGAGGCGGCCGTGTCCAGCCCGCGGCGGGCGATGCGCTCGTAGTGCGCGCGCTGGGCGGCGCGCTCGGGCGGCGCCGTCGGCGTGCCGATCACGCTGAACTTGTGCTCGAGGTTGTCGATGACGGACTGCAGGTCGCGCGGATCGGCGGGCCGCCGCAGGATGGCGCGGATCGCCCGCGGCCGGCCGAAGGCCACGCGCGGGTCCGGGTTGCCGGTCGACGACATGATCGAGGTCAGGCTGGCGACCCGCTGCGGATGCTGGGCCGCCAGCAGCTGGGCGATCATTCCGCCCATCGACACGCCGACCAGGTGCGCCCGCGCGATGCCGAGGGCATCGAGCAGTCCGGCCGCGTCGGCCGCCATGTCGTGCAGCGTGTAGGGCGCCGGCACCGGCAAGCGAAGCGCGGCGCGGGCGATCGCCGCCGCCACCGGGATCGTGCGCACGCCGCTGAACCTGGTCGAGCCGCCGGCATCACGGTTGTCGAAAGTGATCACCCGGGCGCCGCGCGCGACCAGCAGCTCGATCAGCGCCGGCGGCCAGGCCGCGGCCGGCATGCTCAGGCCCATGATGGCCAGCAGCGGCGGCGCATCGGCCGGGCCGTGCACGTCGTAGTCGATGGTCAGCCCGTTGACGACGGCGGTGGGCATCGCGTTTCCTGCTCCGACGGCGGCCGGCCGCTGACAGTCAGCCGGCGTCGCGCGGGCCGCGACCCGTCCTGCCCGTCGCGCGTGCAGCGGCGCCGGATCGATCGGCCGGGCGGCGCGCCCGCGCCGGCTTGCGACTGGCCACCGGCGGCGGCACGGCCGCGGCCGTCAGTTCGTCGTAGGCCGCGCGCAGCGCCAGCGCCAGCGGCGCCGCGTCGGGCACCAGCCGCTGCGCCGCCACCAGGCCGAAGTCGAGCGAGTCCACGTAGCGCATCACGGTGACGTTCAGTCCCAGCCCGTGCTCGACGATCGACAGCGGCCACCAAGTGCGCAGCCGCGCGCCGGCGATGTACAGCGGCACCGGCGGCCCCGGCACGTTGGATACGACGACGTTGGCCAGCCGCTGCACCCGCTCGGCAAGCCCGCTGCCGTAAAGGGCGGCGGCGCCGCCGACCAGCCAGGGCAGGCCGAACGACGGCAGCGGCAGGCCGAAGGCCGGCCCCAGCCCGCGCGACATCGCCTTGGCCGCGCCGGCCGCCACGTGGACCGCGCGCAGCCGCTCCAGCGGATCGGCGACGTCGGTGCCGAGCATCGCCTGCGCCATCGTCGCCTGCGTGTTCATCTGGCGGTCGCCGCTGGAGCGCAGCGACACCGGCATCGCTGCCAGCAGCGACTTCGCCGGCAGTTCGCCGCGCTCGCCGAGGTAGCGGCGCAGGGCCCCGCCGACGATCGCCAGCACCGCGTCGTTGACTGTCGCCTGCTGCGCGGCGGCCGCCGCCTGCAGCGGCGCCAGCGGCAGCCTGGCCGTGCCGATGCTGCGGCGGCTGTCGATCGCGCGGTTGAAGACGGTCGCCGGAGCAATGGCGAGGTGGCGGGCCCACGACGACAGCGCGCCGCCGCCGCGCAGCGCGCCGAGCGCGGCGCGCGCCAGTGACGGCGCCTGCTGCAGCAGGCCGATGCCGGCGCGGCCGTTCGCCGCCAGCGCGGCGGCGAGCAGCTGCACCGTCCCCGGCGACTCGGGCTTCGCCGGCGCCCCCTCGCCATCGGCCTCGCGCGGAGCGCCGGCGCCCTCGGGCGAAGCGTCGAGCAGCGCCTGCGCCAGCACGACGCCGGCGGCGCCGTCGATCGCCGCATGGTGCAGTTTCGAGTACAGCGCGCAGCCGCCGTCGGCCAACCCCTCGAGGAGGAAGAACTGCCAGAGCGGCCGGCGGCGGTCGAGCCGCTGCGCGTGCAGCCGCGCCACCGTCGCTTCGAGCTGCCGCAGCGTGCCCGGCGCCGGCAGCCGGACCCGCTTCAGGTGATGGGCCATGTCGACCCGCCCCTGGACCCACACCGGATTGGCCACCGCCAGCGGCAGCTCGCGCAGTCGCCGGGTGAACACCGCAGAGGACGCCAGCCGCGCCTCGAGATGGCGGCGCACCGCGGCGTACAGGTCGCCGCCACCGGCCGGCGCATCGAGCAGGTGCAGCGCGCCGACGTGCATCGGCGTGTCGGCCGTCTCGAGGTGGAGAAACAGCGCGTCGATCGCGCCAAGCGGCTTCATCGGTTCGGTCCTGCGGCCGGCGCTCCGCTGCGCCTCGGCCGCCGATCGTACTCGGCCGCCGCGGCTGCTCGCACGCCCCTCCTAGAATGCGCCCATGCGCATCGTCTTCGCCGGCACGCCCGGGTTCGCCGCCACCGCGCTGGCGGCGATCGTCGACGCCGGGCTGCAGGTGCCACTGGTGCTGACCCAGCCCGACCGTCCCGCCGGCCGCGGCATGAAGCCGGCGCCGAGCCCGGTCAGGCGGCTGGCGCTGGCGCACGGCATCGAGGTCGCCACGCCGCAGTCGCTGAGCCTGAAGAAGGGCGGCGAGACGGCCGCCGCCGCCCACGAGCGGCTGCGCGCGGCGAGGGCCGACGTGCTGGTGGTCGCCGCCTACGGGCTGATCCTGCCGCAGGCGGTGCTGGACATCCCGGCCGGCCTGCCCGACGCCGGCGGCGGCCGCCTCACCGCGCTGAACATCCACGGCTCGCTGCTGCCGCGCTGGCGCGGTGCGGCGCCGGTGGCCCGCGCCATCGAGGCCGGCGATACCGCCACGGGCATCACGATCATGCAGATGGAGGCCGGGCTGGACAGCGGCCCGATGCTGATGGCGGAGTCGACGCCGATCCTGGCGCACGACAGCACGGCGACCCTCACCGGCCGCCTGGCGGAGATCGGCGCGCGGCTGATCGTCGAGGCGCTGCGCGAGGCAGCTTCGGGCAGGCTCAGGGCGCTGCCGCAGCCCGCCGATGGGGCAACCTACGCGCACAAGCTCGACAAGCAGGAGGCCTGGCTCGACTTCGCGCTCGACGCCGAAGTCCTCGCCCGCCGCATCCGCGCCTTCGACCCCTTCCCGGTCGCCTGCGCGCGCCGCGGCGAGACGACGCTCAAGCTGTGGCGGGCGCTCGCCCGGCCAGGACGGGCGCAGGCACCCCCGGGCTCGGTGCTCGCGGCCTCCGCCGCCGGCGTGCAGATCGCCTGCGGCAGCGGCACGCTGCTGGTGACCGAGCTGCAGCGACCCGGCAGCCGGCGAATGAACGCCGCCGAGTTCCTCGCCGGCTCGCCGATCGCGGTCGGCGAATTGCTGGCCGGCCCGTCGCCACAGCCAGCGGCATGAACGGCACGGCGCCGCCGCTGGCCGATGCGCTGCGGGTGGCGGCGGCGGCATGGCGCGGGCTGCGCGACGGCAACTCGCTCGATCGCGCCCTCGACCAGGCGATGCGGGAGTTCACCGCGGCCGCGGCGACGCTCCCGCACCCGCGCCTGGCGGCGGCGGCAAAGGACATCGCCTACGGCGCCACCCGGCACCTGGCGCTGATCGAGGCGATGCTGGCGAAGCTCGCCCACCGCGCACCGGAGCCGGCGGTCGCCGCGCTGCTGGCGGTGACGCTCGCGCAGCTTCTGGCGCCCCGCCATCCGCCCTACGTTGTCGTCGACCAGGCCGTGCAGGCCGCCAAGGCGGCGGCGGGTACGCTCGCCGCCGCCGGCTTCGTCAACGCGGTGCTGCGCAACGCGATCCGGCGCCTGCCGGCGCTGCGGCCGGAACTGGAGCGCCAGCCGAAGGTCGCCTTCAACGCGCCGCGCTGGTGGATCGACCTTCTGCGCCAAGCCGAGCCGACCGACTTCGCGCGCATCGTGCAGCTGCAGCAGCAGGCGCCGCCGCTGGTCCTGCGGGTCAACCGCAGGCGCGGCAGCCCCGAGTCCTACCTGCAGCGGCTGCACGGCGAAGGCATCGAGGCGAGCCGGGTCGGCCTCGACGCGGTCTGGCTGCACGCGCCGCTGCCGGTGGCCGACATCCCGGGCTTCGCGGCCGGCGACGTTTCGGTGCAGGACGCCGGCGCCCAGCTGGCGGCGCAGCTGCTGCAGCCCGAGGACGGGATGCGCGTGCTCGACGCCTGCGCCGCGCCCGGCGGCAAGACGGCGCAGCTCGCCGAAGTCGCCGATGACCTCGTGATCGACGCGGTCGAGATCGATCCGGCGCGGGCGGCGCGGATCGAGGAGAACCTGCACCGCACGCAGGCGCGCGGCCACGCGCTGATTCACGTGCTCGTCGCCGATGCGACCCGGCCGGAGCGCTTCGCGCCCGAAGGCCGCGGCTACCAGCGGATCCTGCTCGATGCGCCGTGCACAGCCTCGGGCATCGTGCGGCGGCACCCCGACATCCCGTGGTTACGCCGGCCGGCCGATGTTGCGCAATTGGCAACGCTGCAAGGGAGATTGCTGGACGCGCTGTGGCCGCTGCTGGAGCCCGCTGGTAGATTGCTCTACGTGGTCTGCTCGGTGTTCGCCGAGGAAGGGCCGCATCAGGCCGCAGCTTTCGCGGCCCGGCATGCGGACGCCCGGCTGCTGCCGCTGCCCGGCGCCAGCGGCGGTCAGCTGCGGCTGCCGCCGGCCCAGGAGGCGGCCTGGTCGGGGGGCCTGCCGAGCGTTCACGACGGTTTCTTCTTCGCGATTTTCGAAAAGACCTAGAACCCGATGCTGCGCGCGGCCGGTCCGGTCCTCGACGGCGCTGCGCTTGGAGCAGCGCCGGTCCGGCGTTTGCTTGCCGTGGCCGCCCTGTCGCTGGCTGCCCTGCTGTGCCCGCCGGGCCCGGCCGCCGCGAGCGACCGCATCGAGGTCCGCAGCGCCGAGCTGCGGCTTGGCGCCGAAGGCGACGCGCTGGTGCTGGACGCCAGCTTCGACTTCGACCTGCCGTGGGCACTGGAGGACGCCGTCAGCCGCGGCGTGCCACTGTACTTCGTGATCGAGTTCGAGCTGTACCGCTCGCGCTGGTACTGGTTCGACGAGCGCCGCGCGGCGGCGGCGCTGACCTACCGGCTGAGCTACAGCCCGCTGACCCGCGAGTACCGGCTGGCGCGCGGAACACTGGCCCTGCCTTACGAGACGCTCGGCGAGGCACTGGCCAGCCTGCGCCGCGTGACCGGCTGGCCCGTCGCCGAGCGCGGGGCGCTGACTGCCGGTGCCGGTCACTCGGCGCAGGTACGCATGCGGCTGGACCCCACCCGGCTGCCGCGCCCGTTCCAGATCGGCGCGATCACCAGCCGGGACTGGACCCTGGAGTCGGAGTGGCGCAATGTGCCGGTCAGGCCCGACCTGCTGCGCTGACCGGGCCCGGCAGGGACGGCGCCGGAACCGCGGCCCCGCGCGAACCGCAGCATGTCGCCGCTGATCCGCTACCTGTTCATCGCCGCGCTCGCGCTCGGCGGCGTGGCGCTGTTCCTGCTCGCCTCGGCGGCCGGCAGCGCGGCGACCTTCGGCCGTCACTACCCGCTGCTGCTGGCGATCAACGGCGCGATCGCGGCCGCGCTGCTGGTGCTCGTTCTGGCGCTGGTGGCCCGCGTCGTGCGCCGCTACCGGGCGCGCCGCTTCGGCGCCAAGCTGATGGCGCGCTTCGCGGTGGCCTTCGCGCTGATGGGCGTGCTGCCCGGCACGCTGATCTACGTGATGTCGGTGCAGTTCCTGTCGCGCTCCATCGAGTCGTGGTTCGACGTGCGCGTCGACCGCGCGCTCGAGTCGGGCCTGTCGATCGGCCGCGCGGCGCTCGAGGCGCAGCTCGCCGACCTGACGGCCAAGGCGCGCAGCATCGCGCTCGACCTGGCCGAAGTGCCCGAGTCGATGCAGGTGGCCGCGCTCGACCGCGCCCGCGAGAGCGCCGGCGTCCAGGAGGCGCTGCTGATCAGCGCCGGCGGGCAGCTGATCGGCGCCTCGGGCGGCCAGCCCGCGAACTGGGTACCGGCGTTGCCGACCTCGGCCGAGCTCGGCCGTGCGCGCAGCCAGCGGCAGCTGGCGCTGATCGAGGGCGATCCGCTGGCCGCCGATCCGGCCGCCGGCGTGCGCACGCGCGTGCTGGTGGCGATCCCGTCGCTCGGCAGCGGCCCGCCGCGCGAGGCCGCGCCCGGCCTGGCGCAGCGGCTGGCCGAACCGCGCTTCCTGCAGATGGTGCAGCGCCTGCCGCCGACGGTCGCCGCCAACGCCGCCGCGCTGCAGAGCGGCTATCGCGACTACCAGGAGCTGTCGCTGGCCCGCGCCGGCCTGAAGCAGATCTACACGGTCACCCTGACGCTGACCCTGATCCTGGCGGTGTTCGCCGCGGTGGCCGGCGGCATCCTGCTGGCCGGCTCGATGACCGCGCCGCTGGTGCAGGTCGCCGAGGGCACCAAGGCGGTGGCCGAGGGCAACTTCCGCCGCCTGCGCGAGTACGCCGGCAAGGACGAGCTGCACGAGCTGACGCAGTCGTTCAACGCGATGACGCGCCAGCTGTCGGAGGCGCGCGACGCCGTCGAGGCGCGGTCGCGCGAACTGGAGAACGCCCGCGCCTACCTCGAGCGCGTGCTGACCAACCTGTCGGCCGGCGTGATCGTTCTCGACCGCGAGCTGCGACTGGTGACCGCCAACCACGGCGCCGGCCGCATCCTCGGCCTGCCGCCCGGCGCCGGCGGCCGCAGGCTCGCCGAGCTGGTGCCGGAGTTCGCCGCCCAGCTGGAGGCTGCGCTGGCCGACCAGTCGCTGGCCAGCACGCCGACCGAGTCCTGGCAGCGGCAGATCGAGATGAGACGCGCCTACGCGGCCGACGGCGAGACGCTGTCGCTGCTCACCCGCGGCTCGCCGCTGCCGCTGGACAACGGCCCCGGGCACGTGGTGGTGTTCGACGACATCACGCAGGTGATCTCGGCGCAGCGGGCGCTGGCCTGGGGCGAGGTGGCGCGCCGGCTGGCGCACGAGATCAAGAACCCGCTGACGCCGATCCAGCTGGCGGCGGAGCGGCTGGAGATGAAGCTGGCCAAGCGGCTGTCGCTCGAGGACGCCGCGGTGCTGACGCGCGGCGCCAAGACCATCGTCAACCAGGTCGCGGCGATGAAGCGCATGGTCGACGACTTCCGCAACTACGCTCGGGTGCCGCCGGCGCAGCTGGCGCCGCTCGACCTGAACGGGCTCATCGAGGAGGTGGCGGCGCTGTACGGCGCCGAGCGCGGCGGCGTCGACATGCCGCTGCGGCTCGAGCTGGCCGGCAGCCTGCCGCGCGTCCTCGGCGACCCCACCCAGCTGCGCCAGGTGGTGCACAACCTGCTCGCCAACGCGCAGGAGGCGGCGCAGGGAGCCGGCCAGCCGCCGCGCGTCACCGTCCGCACCGAGGCGCTGCCGGCGCAGCCCGGCGGCGCCACGCAGGCGGTGCGCCTGACCGTCGAAGACAACGGGCCGGGCTTCGCAGCGAATATACTTCGGCGCGCCTTCGAGCCTTACGTGACGACCAAGCCAAGCGGCACCGGACTGGGCCTGCCGATAGTGAAGAAGATCGTGGAGGAGCATGACGCGCGCATCGAGCTGGCCAATTGCGGCGGTGGCGGCGCCGCGGTGACGATCGTCTTCCGGCGGCTGGCCTTCGCCGCGCAGCCGCTCGAAGGCGCCGCGGCGCCGGTGCACTGACATGGCCACCATCCTGGTCGTCGACGACGAGATCGGCATCCGCGAGCTGCTGTCGGAGATCCTGTCCGACGAGGGCCACGCGGTGCTGACCGCCGAGAACGCGGCCGCGGCCCGCGCGCTGCGGCAGGCCGAGACGCCGGACCTGGTGCTGCTCGACATCTGGATGCCCGACACCGACGGCGTCACGCTGCTCAAGGAGTGGGCGGCGAGCGGCCAGCTGACGATGCCGGTGATCATGATGTCCGGCCACGCCACCATCGACACCGCCGTGGAGGCGACCCGCTTCGGCGCGCTCGACTTCCTCGAAAAGCCGATCGCGCTGGCCCGCCTTCTCTCCGCCGTGCGCGGCGGGCTCGAGCGCGGCCGGTCGCGGCTCGCCACGGCGGCCG
>Ga0209450_10001762_pt1 | contig 10886 bp, 11 predicted proteins | sample FrelakmetLWP11LW_FD_187149 | JGI IMG/M metagenome (GOLD analysis project Ga0209450, IMG submission 187149) | Freshwater lake sediment microbial communities from the University of Notre Dame, USA, for methane emissions studies - LWP11 LW (SPAdes)... | ecosystem: Environmental > Aquatic >... | reverse complement strand
CCCCTGCGAAGCGGGGGGCGGAAGCGGGGATTCGCGAAGCAACGCTTCGCGCCGCTGGAGCGGCGCGGCCTTGCAAGGCCGCGACTGGGCGGGTTGGGGTGGGGGCGTGGCTATCGCAACTGGCTCGCAAGCTTGCGACCGGCACTCTCGCGCTGTGCGGCACGCTGCTGCTCGCCAGCTGCTCCTCCATCGACCCCAGCGTCTACGCCAACCAGAAACCCGCGCTCGACCTGCGCCAGTACTTCAACGGCACGCTGATCGGCCACGGGATGTTCTCCGACCGCTCGGGTGAGGTGCAGCGGCGCTTCGTCGTCACCATCAAGGCGACCTGGAACGGCGATGTCGGCACGCTCGACGAAGACTTCGTCTGGTCCGACGGCAAGACCGAAAAGCGCATCTGGACGCTGCGGCCGGTAGCGGGCGCGCCCGGCCAGTGGACCGGTACGGCAGACGGCGTGATCGGCGAGGCGCGCGGCACGGTGGCCGGCAATGCGCTGAACTGGAAGTACGACTTTCGCCTCAAGACCGACGAGGGCAAGACCTACGACATCGCCTTCGACGACTGGATGTTCCTGATCGACGAGCGCGTGATGCTCAACCGCGCAGTGATGAGCTTCTGGGGCTTCCGCGTCGGCGAGGTGTTGATTTCTTTCGACCGGCGGCCGTGATGAGCACGATCACGCAACGCGAAACCGCGCCGGTCGTGGTACCGCCGGCGTCGCCGGTGCCGCCGGCGCCGGGCCTCTTTGCGCCGCTCAATCTGCCCTTCACCGACTGGCGCGACCGTCGCGTGTGGGTGATCGGCGCCTCCTACGGCATCGGCGCCGCACTGGCGCGCGAACTGGCGGAACGTGGCGCGAAGGTGGCCGTCTCCGCCCGCAACCGCGAACTGCTGGCCGCTGTGGCGCAGGCCACCCGCGCGCTGCCAGCGCCGCTCGACGTGACCGACGCCGAGTCCGTCCGTCGCGCGCGCGACACGGTGCTCGCGCAATGGGGCGGCATCGACCTCGTGCTGGTGGTGGCCGGCACGCACATCGAGATGCGCGCGCAGGACTTCGACCTCGCTGCCGCGCGCCGGCTGCTGGAAGTCAACCTGCACGGCGTGTTGAATTGCGTGGACGCGGTGCTGCCGGTGCTGCTGCGCCAGGGCGCCGGCTGCGGCATTGGCATCGTTTCTTCGGTGGCGGGCTACATCGGCCTGCCGCGTTCGCTCGTCTACGGCGCCGGCAAGGCGGCGCTGATCAACTTTACCGAGTCGCTGCACGGCGACCTGCGGCCGGCCGGCATCGGCGTGTACCTGATCAACCCCGGTTTTGTCGACACGCCGCTCACGCGCAAGAACGACTTCCGCATGCCGGCGCTGATGGACGCTGCCGCCGCCGCGCGGGTGACGCTGGACGAGATCGCCGCCGGGCACTTTGAGATCCACTACCCCAAGCGCTTCACGCGATGGCTCAAGCTGCTGCGCGTGCTGCCCTACCGGCTGCAGCTGTGGCTGGTGCGGCGGATCACCGGAGGTTGACGGTGGATACGGGCGCTGCGCTCGCGCGGCTGCGTGGACTGTTCGAGAACTTCAGCCGTGCCGACGTGGCGCGGCTGGCCGACTTCTACACCGCCGACGCGCTGTTCAAAGACCCGTTCAACGAAGTGCGCGGACCGGCGGCTATCGGCCGCATCTTTAACCACATGTTCGAGCAGGTCGAGGCGCCGCGCTTCGAGGTGCACGAAGCCATCGGTGCGGGCGAGCAGGCGTTTCTCACCTGGACCATGCACTTCCGCTCGCGCGGCGCGCCGCAGGCGATCCGCGGCGCTACGCACGTGCGCTTTGCCGCCGACGGGCGCATTGCAATGCACCGCGACTACTGGGACGCGGCGGAAGAACTCTATGAGAAACTTCCCGTCCTTGGCGCGCTGATGCGGTGGTTGCGGCGCAAGTTGGCCGCCCACTGATAAAGCCGCCCGGGCGCCGGCAACGGCGCCTCTGGCGGCGGTCTTCCCTCACCCCAACCCCTCTCCCGGTGGGAGAGGGGCTTTCAAACCCTCCCCCTGCGGGGGAGGGTGGCCGCGACAGCGGCCGGGTGAGGGAAGACCGCCGCAACACCGACGCCGCGCGCCAAACCCGAGAAAGAGCAGGCAACCACCATGCTGTACCCCGAACTCTTTAAATCCCTCGAAGCCGTGCGCTGGAACATGGAGCACGACATCCCCTGGGCGGATTTCGACGCCAGCAAGCTCTCCAACGAGCAGGCGCAGACCATCAAGATGAACGCCATCACCGAGTGGTCGGCGCTGCCGGCCACCGAGATGTTCCTGCGCGACAACCGGCACGACTCGGACTTTTCCGCCTTCATGAGCGTGTGGTTCTTCGAGGAGCAGAAGCACGCGCTGGTGCTGATGGAATACCTGCGCCGCTTTCGCCCCGAGCTCGTGCCCACGCAGGAGGAACTGCATCAGGTGCGCTTCGAGTTCGACCCCGCACCCGCCCTGGAGACGCTGACGCTGCACTTCTGCGGCGAGATTCGGCTCAACCACTGGTATCGCCGCGCCAGCGAATGGCACACCGAGCCGGTGATCAAGCAGATTTACAAGATTCTGAGCCAGGACGAAGCGCGCCACGGCGGCGCCTACCTGCGCTACATGAAAAAGTACCTGGCCGAGCTCGGCGACAGCGCACGCGCCGCCTTTGCCAAGATCGCCGTGCTGATGGCCAGCGCCAAGCGCACCGCCAAGGCGCTGCACCCGACCAACCTGCACGTGAACGAAGCGCTCTACCCGCGCGACACCGTGCAAAGCCGTCTGCCCGACCCGCAGTGGCTGGAGCGCTGGCTGGACGAGCAGATCAAGTTCGACGCGCTGTGGGAGACCAAGGTGGTCGAGCGCATCCTGCACAACATGGGGCTGCTGTTCGAGCGCAGCTTTGCCAGCGTGCAGGAGTTGAACCGGTATCGGAAGGAAGTGAATGCGCGGTTGGCGCCGGTGGGCGCTGGGGCGGCATGATGGATGAGGTCGCCTGCAGCGGGAATGATGGCGCGGCGCGCCGATTATGAAAACCACTCGGGCTTCGATGGGGTGTCCGTATGCAACCGGATGAATCACTTGAGCGGGTTAACGACGAGGCGACGTTCCTGGCGTTCGCTCGCGCCCTAATGGAGGATCGCGCGGAAGCAGTTGCATTGGAGCTGAAGCAGCCGACCTCGCCCTACGGGCCAGATGCCGGCGGTTGGGAGAACACGTCGATCGAGCGTTTTCTAGAGGCAGCCATATCGTGGGCCGAGACCACGCAATTTGGTGCTTCTCAGGGACTAGCGTCGTCGAATCCTTGGCGAAGGTTTGCGGTGTTTCTGTATTGCGGAAAAATCTATGAGTGAGCGTCAGCCCATCTTGTCAGTACAGCCGACGCCGGTTAGCCGCGCCCGCGCGGTTGGCTGGCGCTAGCGCTGAGCAGCCCCTCCATCATCACCCCGCGCAGCGGGCATCATCCGCGGCGCAGCAGCGATCATCCATCATGCAAGTCCCCAACCACGTCCCCCTCGCAACCGCCACCCGCGGCGGGTACCCGGAGCTGGTGCACATCGGCTCGATCGCAGTGGTAGAAAGCGCAGGCAAGCTGATCGCCAGCCTAGGCGATCCGGAGTCGCTCAACTTCACGCGCTCGTCACTGAAACCCTTGCAGGCGCTCGCCTTCGTGCGCGACGGCGGCATGGAGCGCTTCGGCTTCGACTCGCAGCAACTCGCGCTGATGTGCGCGAGTCATAACGGCGAGGCGATCCATGTCGCTACCGCGGCGCGGATGCTCGCTGTGATCAACGCGAGCGAAGCCGATCTGCACTGCGGTTGCCACACGCCCTACTACTACCAAAGCACAGGCGCCAAGCCGCCGCCCGGCATGCGCTGGAGCGCGCTGTGCCACAACTGCTCCGGTAAGCACAGTGGATTCTTGGCATTGGCGCGGCTGCACGGGGAGCCGCTGACGAGTTACCTCGACCCCGACGCGCCCACCCAGCAGCGCGTGCGCACTGCCGTGCAGGGCTTTGCCCCCGGCGTGGCGCTGCCGCTCGGCATCGACGGTTGCAGCGCGCCCAACTACGCGCTGCCGCTCACAAGGCTGGCGCAGGCGTTTGCGCAATTGGCCGCAGGCAGCACGCCGGAGCTGGCCGCGCTCGCCTACGCGATGCGCCGGCACCCCGACCTTGTGTCGGGCGCGGGCCGCGTCGATCTGGCGTTGATGCAGACCGCTCCCGGCGACTGGGTCAGCAAGGTGGGGGCCGACGGCGTGCAGGCGATCGGCATTGCCAGCCGCGGCATCGGCATCGCCATCCGCGTGGCCGACGGCAACGCCCGCGCGCTGCATGCGGTGACGGTGGAGGTGTTGCAGCAGTTGGGGCTGCTGGACGATCCCGGCGCGACGCCGCTGGCGCCGTTCGCGCGGCCGCAGATCAAGAACTATCGCGGCACGGTGACCGGGCGGGTGGAGTCGTTGTTCAAGCTGCCTGCTATTGGGCGCTGATCCGGCACGACAGAAGTCCGGCCGCGACTCAAGCCGCGAGCACGTCCCGCAGCAAGCCGGCAGCCAGCCCCCACATCGTCAGGGCAACCACCACGTCGAGAACGCGCCAGGCGACCGGTCGCGCAAAGACCGGCGCCAACAAGCGCGCACCAAAGCCCAGCGCAGTGAACCACAGCACGCTGGCCAGACTGGCGCCCAACAGAAACCAGAGCCGCTGCGCCTCCGCTTGACTCGCGCCTATGGCGCCGACCAGCAGCACCGTGTCCAGATACACGTGCGGATTGGCGAGCGTGATCGCCAGCGCCTGGCCCAGCACTCGCGTGCGGCTCTGCGCGGCGCCGTGCGTCTCCGCGTTCAGCACCTCCGGCGCCAGCGCCCGCCGTGCCGCGCCCCAGCCGTACCAAAGCAGGAAGGCCGCGCCGGCGACGGTGCACAGCGTCAACACCGTGGGACTCAACCGCACCAGACCGGCCAGGCCGGCGACACCTGCCGTCATCAACAGGATGTCGATCCCCGCGCACAGGGCGACCACCGCGCCGACGTGCTCCCGCCGCAAGCCCTGGCGCAGCACGAAGGCGTTTTGCGCACCGATGGCAACGATCAAGGAGCCGCCGAGGCCGATTCCGGAGAGCAGGGCGTCGAGTTCCATGGGCGCAGTGTCGGCGCCCGAACCCAGAAGGGACAAGCAAAAATCACTTAAGCTGGATTAGCGGCGCTTACCCGACCAACCGAAGTGAGTCACTCCGCTCCGGCGGTCTTCCCTCACCCCAACCCCTCTCCCGGAGGGAGAGGTCGGCGCGCAGCGCCGGGTGCGGGAAGGCTGCCGGCAACGGCGGCACTCCGGGCGATAGGCGCGGCGTTTCTTGAGTTGGAAGTTTCAGGCGAAACGGACTTGCCCATGCTGGACTATTCGGCCCTGGCCGCCGTGGCGGCGGTGATCCGCGAAGGCAGCTTCGAGCGCGCAGCGCTGGCCTTGCACGTCACCGCCTCGGCGGTGTCGCAGCGCGTGCGGCTGTTCGAGGAGCGCATCGGCGCGGTGCTCGTCGTGCGCGGCCAACCCTGCACGCCCACCGAGCTCGGCGCCCGCCTGTGCCGCCACGCGGAGCTGGTCGGCATGCTCGAAGCCGATCTCGGCGCGGGCTTGTCCGCGGGGGCGACCACGCGCGCCGCAGGTGCCGCCACGGTCGAGCGGCCGACGCTGCGCGTGGCCGTCAACGCCGACAGTCTGGCGACCTGGTTCATCGCTGCGTTGGCAAGGTTTGCCGAGCAGGAGAACGCGCTGCTGGATGTCGCCATCGACGACCAGGATCACACCGCCGAATGGCTGCGGCGCGGCCGCGTGGTCGCCGCGGTCGGCGCGCACGGCGCCGCGGTGCAGGGTTGCCGCAGCGTGCGGCTGGGGGCGCTGCGCTACCTCGCCACGGCCAGCCCCGAGTTCATGCGCCGTCACTTTGCTGCGGGTGTCAACGCCGAGACGCTGCGCGCCGCGCCGAGTCTCGTCTTCAACCACAAAGACCAGTTGCAGGCCCGCTGGCTGCGGCGCGTGTGCCGGCAGACGGTCGCGGCGCCGCGCCACTGGTTGCCTTCGACACAGGCCTTTGTCGATGCGACCCTGGCGGGGCTCGGCTGGGGCATGAACCCGGGGCCGCTGGTCGATGCGTTGCTGACGAGTGGCCGGCTCGTCGAACTCGTGCCCGGCCAGACCCTGACCGTGCCTTTGTACTGGCAGTACTCGCGGCTGAAGGTGCCGATGCTCGAACGACTGACTCAGATCGTTCAGGCCACGGCGCGCGAAAAGCTGTAAGCGCGGCCGGCCCGCTTTGCTTCAACCGAGCACGCGCTCGCCGCCGTCCGCCAAGCGCAGGCGCGCCCGCAGTGCCGGCGGGCCTGCGGCGAGTTCGACCGGGCCGGCGATGCGCAACTTGCGAAACAGCGGCAGGATCGCCGCTGCGTCAGGATGCGTCAGTTCCAGCGACAGCAGTTCGCAGCCGCGATCTTCCAGCGCATCGCAGGGATGCGCCTCGCTGTCCCACTGGATCAGCGGCGGCAGCACGCCGTCGTAGTTGAGTTCGCCGTCGGCGGTCAGCGCAAAGCGCCAGGCGTAGGCGTTGCGGGTGAAGGGCAGCACCTCGCCGAGCAGCGGCACGGCGGTCACCGCCGCAGTGATGTTGTCGCAGCTGCCAACCCACGCGAGCAAGAACGGCTCGCGTGCCGCACGCGCCTGCACGTCCGCGCGGTCGAGGCCGAACCAGCGCGGGCGCGCGGGTGCCGGCGCCTCGGGGTCGATGGCGATCAATTCCAGGTAGACGCGGGCACCGAGCCTCAACAATCGGTTGTGCGTGCCCATCGTCGCGTGCTTGCCGCCGGGCTGCGGCTCAACGCCCAGCGTGGCGCGTGCCCAGTCGGCGCCTTGCTCGAGGTCGCGGCAGGCGACGACCAAGTGATCGATCTCGGTTCGCATCGGACGAGTCCTGCAATCGGCCGCCGCATCATTGCACGGAACAAAAGTGGCGCCGATATACTTGCCGTATATGTGAATCGCGCCGGAGCCACACCATGCCGCAAGTGACCTTGTACGTGGACACGCAGATCGAGAAGCTGCTCGACGAAGCCGCGCGCGCGGCCGGCGTCTCGAAGAGCCGCTGGGTCGCCGATCTCATTCGTCGCCAGACCGCCAGCCATTGGCCGGCGGCGGTGCGCAAGGCGGCCGGCGTCGCCCCGGACTTTCCGCTCGCATCCGAGTTGCGCCGTGGTGCGGGGCGCGACGTCAAGCGAGTGCGGGTATAGCTTGTTTCTGCTCGACACCAACACACTGTCGTACTTCTTGCGCGGCAATGGCGGCGTGGCCGAGCGCCTGCTCGAGGTCGAACCGTCACAGGTCGCGCTGCCCGCGCCGGTGGTTTACGAGATCGAGTACGGCGTTCGCCACGCGCGGCTGGGTGCGGCCCGGCGCCGCCGCATCGGGGAGGCGCTCACCGCGTTCACGGTCTGCCCCATCGACGCCGCCGCGGCGCGCGCAGCGGCGGAATTGCGTGTGCGCGCCGAGACGCGCGGCACGCCGCTCGGTCCGATCGATACCTTGATTGCCGGCATCGCGCTCGCTGGCGGACACACCCTGGTCACGCATAACCTGCGCGAGTTCGCGCAGGTCGACGGATTGAAGTTTGTCGATTGGCACGATTGAGCGATGGCAACTTACGACTACGACCTCTACGTAATCGGCGGCGGCTCGGGCGGCGTGCGCGCGGCGCGGATGAGCGCGGGCTTTGGTGCGCGCGTGGCGCTGGCGGAAAGCTACCGGCTCGGCGGCACCTGCGTGATCCGCGGCTGCGTGCCCAAGAAGCTGCTGGTCTATGCCTCGCACTTTGCCGAAGACTTTGCCGACGCCGCCGGCTACGGCTGGACGGTGGGCGCCACGAGCTTCTCCTGGCCCGCGCTGATCGCCGCCAAGGACCGCGAGATCGCGCGGCTGGAAGGCGTCTACCGCGGCCTGCTGGAAAAAGCCGGCGTGACGATCCACGTCGGCAAGGCGCGGCTGCTGGATGCGCACACGGTGGAAGTCGCCGGCCAGCGCCACACGGCCGCGCACATCCTGATCGCCACGGGCGGTGCCCCGCAGGTGCCGGCGATCCCCGGCGCGGAACTGGGCTTTACTTCGAACGAGGCTTTTCACCTTACCGAGCTGCCGCGGCGCATCGCCATTCTGGGCGGCGGCTATATCGCGGTGGAGTTCGCCGGCATCTTCAACGGGCTGGGCAGCGAAGTCGTGCTCGCCTACCGCGGGCCGGAGTTCCTGCGCGGCTTCGACGACGACGTGCGGCACTTTCTGCACGCCGAGATCGAGAAAAAGGGCGTGCGCGTGCTGCTGAACGCGCCGCCGCTTTCGATTGCGCGGCGCGCAGACGGCACGCTCGACCTGGCGCTGGGCGGCGAGCCGCCGCAGTTGGTGGACGCGGTGATGTTTGCCACCGGCCGCGTGCCCAACACGCAGGGCCTGGGGCTGGAGGCGGCGGGCGTGGCGCTCACCGCGAGCGGCGCGGTGCAGGTGGATGCCGCCTCGCGCAGCAGCGTGCCGCACATCTACGCGGTGGGCGACGTGACCCAGCGCATCGCGTTAACACCCGTGGCGATCCGCGAAGGCGCGGCCGTGGCGGCCACGCTCTTCGGCGGCAAGCCCACCGCCGCCGACCATGCCGATGTGCCCACCGCCGTGTTCAGTCAGCCGCCGGTGGGCACGGTGGGCTTGACCGAGGCGCAAGCGGTCGCCAGGTACGGCACGGTCGAGGTCTATCAAACCGACTTCCGCGCGATGAAGCACACCTTGTCCGGCCGGCAGGAACGCACGTTGATGAAACTCATCGTCGATGCCGCCACGCAGCGCGTGGTCGGCGCGCACATGGTGGGGGCCGATGCGCCGGAGATCGTCCAGGGCATCGGCATAGCCGTGAAAGCGGGCCTCACCAAGGCGGACTTCGACGCCACGGTGGGAATTCACCCGACGGCGGCGGAGGAGTTCGTCACGTTGCGGGAGAAGAAAGTGGTGCGCTCGGCCGGGTAGCGCGCGCCGGATTGCACACCGCCGCGACCTGCCGCCGTGCGCGCCCCGTAGGGGCAAGCCCGCGGGTTCACAGGGTGGTGCATGGCGTGTAAGGTCGCGCCCCATGCAGCGCAACCGTGTGGTCTTGGCGGCCGCGACTTGTCTCGCCGTCGTCTGTGGTGTTGTCTGGGCGCTTTGGCCGGCCCAGGACAACGAAGCTCCCCCTCCCGTCGCGCAAGAGCAGGTGGCGCCGGCCGCCGCACCGCCAGCGCCGCCGCCGCTGGCGCGCAGCACGATGGAACTCGGCCGCGGCGACACGCTGGTCGGCGCACTCAAGCGCGCCGGGCTCGATGGGCCGCAGGCCAACGCGCTCGCGTCTGCGCTGCGCGCCGCGGGCGCCGATTTGCGCCGCCTGCGCCCGGGCGACGCGCTCGCCATCGCCCACGAAGCCGACGGGCGCTGGGTCGAGGCGAGCTTGCCGGTCAGTCCCTGGCTGCGCTTCGAGGCGCGCGCCGGCGAGTCGGGCTGGACCGTGACCCGCCACGAGACCGCGCCCGAGCTGCGGGTCGAAGTGCGCCGCGGCGAGGTCGTCGATTCCCTGTGGGACGCGGTCGAGTCCGGCGCGGTCTCGGCGCGACTGCTGCTCGACTTGGCGCAGATGTTCGAGTCCGACTTCGACTTCAGTGCCGACACGCAAAAGGGCGACCGCTTCCAGCTGCTGGTCGAGGCGCGCTACGCGGACGGCCGCTACGTCGATCACGGCCGCATCCTCGCCGCGCAGTATCTGCCGGCGGACGACGGCCGCGCGCTGACCGGCGTCGGCTACGCGGTCGGCGGCAAGTTCGCGCATTACGACCTGGAGGGCCGCTCGCTGCGCAAGACATTCCTGCGCTCGCCGCTGGAGTTCACGCGGATCAGCTCGGGCTACACCCACCGCCGCCCGCACCCGGTGCTGGGCGGCGTGCGACCGCATCTGGCTATCGACTACGCCGCACCGACCGGCACGCCGGTGTGGGCGGTGGCCGACGGCACGGTGGAGTTCGCCGGGTACAAGGGCGGTAACGGCATCCAGGTGATGTTGCGCCACCACGCCGGCTATGCGACCTACTACAACCACCTGTCGCGCATCGGCAAGGGCGTGCGGCGCGGCGCCGGCGTCAAGCAGAAGCAGGTGATCGGCTACGTCGGTTCCACCGGGCTGTCGACCGGGCCGCATCTGGACTACCGGGTGGCGAAGAACGGCACCTTCGTCAACCCGTTGCAGGAAAAATTCCTCCCCGGCGAGCCGATCCCGCAGGCCGAGCAGGCGCGGTTCAAGGCGCAGGCCGAACAGTGGCTCGCGCAACTGAACGCGCCGCCCGCCGCCGCGCAGCCCGCTCGCTAGAATCGCGGCCCGCTCGCGCTCCGCTGCGCCGTCGGCCATCGATGCTCCCCGCCCAGAAACAGCAACTCGCCGCGTTGATCGAACAGGCGCTCGCCGGCCTTGGCGCGCCGCCACTGCCGGTGCTGCTGGAGCGGCCCAAGGTCGCGGCCCATGGCGATCTGGCGTGCAACGTGGCGCTGCAGGCGGCCCGCGCGCTGAAGAAAAACCCGCGTGAGGTGGCGCTGGCGATCGCCGATGCGCTGCGCGTCAACCCCGCCGCGGTGGGGCTGGTGGACGCGGTGGAAGTCGCCGGCCCCGGCTTCATCAACTTGCGGCTGGCGGCGGCGGCCAAGCTCGCGGTCGTGCGCCAGGTGCTGCGCGAGCGGCAATGCTTCGGCACGTCTTCGGCGCACGCAGGCGAGCGGGTGATGGTGGAGTTCGTCTCGGCCAACCCGACCGGCCCGCTGCATCTGGGCCAC
>Ga0209450_10001761_pt1 | contig 10888 bp, 21 predicted proteins | sample FrelakmetLWP11LW_FD_187149 | JGI IMG/M metagenome (GOLD analysis project Ga0209450, IMG submission 187149) | Freshwater lake sediment microbial communities from the University of Notre Dame, USA, for methane emissions studies - LWP11 LW (SPAdes)... | ecosystem: Environmental > Aquatic >... | reverse complement strand
CATGGCAAAGGGTAAGTTCGAACGTACGAAGCCGCACGTGAACGTGGGCACGATCGGTCACGTGGACCACGGCAAGACGACGCTGACGGCGGCGCTGACGAAGGTGGGCGCGGAGCGTTTTGGCGGCGAGTTCAAGGCGTACGACCAGATCGACGCGGCGCCGGAGGAGAAGGCGCGCGGGATCACGATCTCGACGGCGCACGTGGAATACGAGTCGCCGACGCGGCATTACGCGCACGTGGACTGCCCGGGTCACGCGGACTACGTGAAGAACATGATCACGGGTGCGGCGCAGATGGACGGCGCGATCCTGGTGGTGTCGGCGGCGGACGGCCCGATGCCGCAGACGCGCGAGCACATTCTGCTGGCGCGGCAGGTGGGCGTGCCGTACATCGTGGTGTTCATGAACAAGGCGGACATGGTCGACGACGCGGAGCTTCTGGAGCTCGTCGAGATGGAGGTTCGCGAGTTGCTGTCGAAGTACAAGTTCCCTGGCGAGAAGACGCCGATCGTGAAGGGTTCGGCGCTGAAGGCGCTGGAGGGTGACCAGTCGGAGATCGGCGTGCCTGCGATCATCAAGCTGGTGGACGCGCTGGACACGTACATTCCGGAGCCGCAGCGCGACATCGACAAGCCGTTCCTGCTGCCGGTCGAGGACGTGTTCTCGATCTCGGGCCGCGGCACGGTGGTGACGGGCCGCGTGGAGCGCGGGATCGTGAAGGTGGGCGACGAAATCGAGATCGTGGGGCTGAAGCCGACGATCAAGACGACGTGCACGGGCGTCGAGATGTTCCGCAAGCTGCTGGACCAGGGTCAGGCGGGCGACAACGTGGGCGTTCTGCTGCGCGGCACGAAGCGCGAGGAAGTGGAGCGCGGCCAGGTGCTGTGCAAGCCGGGTTCGATCACGCCGCACACGAAGTTCGAGGCGGAGGTGTACGTGCTGTCGAAGGAGGAGGGCGGTCGCCACACGCCGTTCTTCAAGGGCTATCGCCCGCAGTTCTACTTCCGCACGACGGACGTGACGGGCGCTTGCGAGCTGCCGGCGGGCGTCGAGATGGTGATGCCTGGCGACAACATCAAGATGGTGGTGACGCTGATCGCCCCGATCGCGATGGAGGAAGGCCTGCGTTTCGCGATCCGCGAGGGCGGCCGCACGGTCGGCGCCGGCGTGGTGGCGAAGATCGTCGAGTAAGTGACGTAACGACGCGAGTGGCCGGTGGTGTGCGCGCCCCGGCCCCGCAACAGAGGAATTCGAAATGGCTGACCAGAAGATCCGGATCCGCTTGAAGGCGTTCGATCATCGCCTGATCGATCGCTCCGCGAGCGAAATCGTCGAGACCGCGAAGCGGACCGGCGCGCAGGTGCGCGGCCCCATCCCGCTGCCGACCAAGACGGAGCGATACACCATCCTGGTCTCGCCGCATGCCGACAAGGACGCGCGCGACCAGTACGAGACCCGTACGCACAAGCGCGTGCTCGACATCGTCGACCCGAACGACAAGACCGTGGACGCGCTGATGAAGCTCGACCTCGCGGCCGGCGTCGACGTCCAGATCAAGCTGTATTGACGGGTTTTGGCCCAGGGCGCAGGACCATGAGTATCGGATTGGTTGGCCGCAAGTGCGGCATGACGCGAGTCTTCACCGAAGACGGCGTGTCGATCCCGGTGACGCTGATCGAAGCGACGCCGAACCGCGTGACGCAAGTCAAGACCGAGGGCACCGACGGCTACGCGGCCGTGCAGGTCACCGCGGGCACGAAGCGCGCGTCGCTCCTCAACAAGCCGCAGGCCGGGCACTTCGCGAAGGCGAAGGTCGAGGCGGGTCGCGGCCTGTGGGAGTTCCGCGTCGATGCGATCGAGGCGTCGAAGTACGCCGTCGGCGCCGAGATCAAGGTGGACGCCTTCGCGGTCGGCCAGAAGGTCGACGTGGCGGGCATCACCAAGGGCAAGGGCTTCGCGGGCACGATCAAGCGCCACAACTTCACCATGGGTGACGCGTCGCACGGCAACTCGCTGTCGCATCGCGCCCCGGGCTCGATCGGCCAGCGCCAGACGCCGGGCCGCGTGTTCAAGGGCAAGAAGATGGCCGGCCACATGGGCGCCGTGCGCCAGTCGATGACCAACCTCGTGGTGGTCAAGATCGACGCCGAGCGCCACCTGATCGCGATCAAGGGCTCCGTGCCCGGCGCGCCGGGCGGCGACGTGGTCATCAGTCCCGCCGCGAAGGCCTGAGGAGCATCGTCATGGAACTCAGCATCGTCGGTTCGGGCAAGGCCGTGAGCGTGTCGGACGTGGTGTTCGGCCGTGAATTCAGCGAAGACCTCGTGCACCAGGCGGTCGTCGCCTACATGGCCGGCGGCCGTGCGGGCACGAAGAAGCAGAAGTCGCGCAGCGACCTCAGCGGCACGACCAAGAAGTTCAAGAAGCAGAAGGGTGGCGGTGCACGCCACGGCGACTATCGCGCCCCGATCTTCGTCGGTGGCGGCGTGACGTTCGCCGCGCGGCCCCGCGACCATTCGCAGAAGATCAACCGCAAGATGTATCGCGGCGCCATTTCGGCGATCCTCTCCGAACTGCTGCGGCAGCAGCGCCTCCAGGTGGTCGACTCGTTCGACGTCGAGGCGCCGAAGACCAAGGCCCTGGCCGCCAAGCTCAAGGCGATCGGCGAAGGGCGCACCCTGGTGGTGACCGAGAACGGCAGCGAAGGCCTGTTCCGCGCCGCCCGCAACATCCCCTCGGTGGCGGTCGTCGACGTGGCCGCGATCGATCCGGTGTCGCTGATCGGCGCCGACCGCGTGGTCATGACCGTCGAATCGGTCAAGAAGGTCGAGGAGTGGCTGGCATGAGCAACGAACGCCTCATGGGCGTGATTCGCGCCCCGCACGTGTCGGAGAAGAGCGCGCGCCTGCAGGAGGTCGCCAACCAGTTCGTGTTCGAAGTCGCACCCGATGCGACCAAGCACGACGTGAAGGCGGCCGTGGAAACGATGTTCAAGGTCAAGGTCGAGGCGGTTTCCGTCGTCAACGCCAAGGGCAAGCGGAAGTCGTTCCGCGGCCGCAACGGCGCGCGCGGCGGTTGGCGCAAGGCCTACGTCCGCCTCGGTGAGGGGCAGACGATCGACCTGGTGGCGAAGGCCTGAGGTAGGGACCCATGGCACTGATCAATTTCAAGCCGACCTCCGCTGGACGCCGCGCCATGGTGCGCGTCGCCACCGCGGGTCTGCACAAGGGCGCACCGTTCGCGGCGCTGACCGAGTCGCAGAGCAAGACCGGCGGTCGCAACAACTACGGTCGTATCACGACTCGGCACATCGGCGGCGGGCACAAGCACCACTACCGCCTGATCGACTTCAAGCGTGACAAGGAAGGCATTGCCGCCCGCGTCGAGCGCATCGAGTACGATCCGAACCGCACCGCGCACATCGCGCTGCTGTGCTACGTCGACGGCGAGCGTCGCTACATCATCGCGCCGAAGGGCGTGCAGGTGGGCGACCAGTTGATGGCTGGCCGCGACGCGCCGATCAAGAACGGCAACTCGCTCCCGCTGCGCAACGTGCCGATCGGCGCGACCGTGCACTGCATCGAGATGCGGCCGGGCAAGGGCGCGCAGCTGGCGCGCAGCGCCGGCGCCTCGGCGCAGCTGATCGCGCGCGAGCATGGTTACGCCACCCTGCGCCTCCGCTCCGGCGAGATGCGCAAGGTCCCGGCGGACTGCCGCGCGACCATCGGCGAAGTGGGCAACGACGAGCACAACCTCCGCAAGATCGGCAAGGCGGGCGCCAAGCGCTGGAAGGGCGTTCGCCCGACCGTGCGCGGCGCGGCAATGAACCCGGTCGACCACCCGCACGGTGGTGGCGAGGGTCGCTCCGGACAGGGCAATCCGCACCCGGTTTCGCCGTGGGGCATGCCGACCAAGGGTTACAAGACCCGCAAGAACAAGCGCACGCAGAAGTTCATCGTGCGCGACCGTCGTGGCTGATAGGTAGCGATCATGGCTCGTTCACTGAAGAAAGGCCCGTTCATCGACCTGCACCTGCAGAAGAAGGTGGATGCGGCCGTTGCAAGCAACAGCAAGCGCCCGATCAAGACCTGGTCGCGTCGCTCCATGATCCTGCCTGAGATGGTGGGCCTCACGATTGCCGTCCACAACGGCCGCCAGCACGTGCCCGTGTTGGTCAACGAGAACATGGTCGGGCACAAGCTCGGCGAGTTCGCGGTGACCCGCACGTTCAAGGGTCACTCCGGCGACAAGAAGGCCGCCGAGGCCAAGAAGTAAGGGGAATGCCGATGGAAGCCAAAGCCATCCTGCGCACCTCGCGCATCTCGCCGCAGAAGGCCCGTCTGGTCGCCGACCAGGTGCGCGGCCTGCCGGTCGGTCGCGCGCGCGACGTGCTTGCGTTCAGCACCAAGAAGGCGGCGCACATCGTCAAGAAGGTGCTGCTGTCGGCCGTCGCGAACGCCGAGAACAACCTCGGCGCCGACGTGGACGATCTCAAGGTCGCACGGATCTTCGTCGACGAGGGTCCGTCGCTGAAGCGCTTCCACTCGCGCGCCAAGGGCCGCGGCGTCCGCATCCTCAAGCGCACGAGCCACATCACCGTGGTCGTGGGCACCGGCAAGTAACCACAGGAACGAAACGATGGGTCACAAGGTTCATCCCACCGGAATCCGCCTTGGAATAGCCAAGGACTGGACGTCGAAGTGGTTCGCCGGCAAGCGCGACTACGCGCAGTACCTGGCGGGCGACCTCAAGGTCCGCGACATGCTGCGCGCGAAGCTCGCGCAGGCCGGCGTGTCGAAGATCCTGATCGAGCGTCCGGCCAAGAGCGCCCGCGTGACGATCCACACCGCCCGTCCGGGCGTCGTGATCGGCAAGAAGGGCGAGGACATCGAGCGGCTGCGCAAGGAAGTCTCCGACCTGATGGGCGTCCCCGCGCACATCAACGTCTCCGAGGTGCGCAAGCCCGAGCTCGACGCCCAACTGGTCGCCGAATCGATCGCGCAGCAGCTGGAGCGTCGCATCATGTTCCGTCGCGCGATGAAGCGCGCGGTCGGCAACGCGATGCGCCTCGGCGCGCTCGGCATCAAGGTCAACGTCGCCGGCCGCCTCAATGGCGCCGAGATCGCGCGGACCGAGTGGTATCGCGAGGGTCGCGTGCCGCTGCACACGCTGCGCGCCGACGTCGACTACGGTTTTTCCGAGGCCCGCACCACCTATGGCGTCATCGGCGTCAAGGTGTGGATCTACAAGGGCGAGGTGTTCGACCTGCATGCTGCCGCCCAGGAAGCCGCCGCGCCGGCCGGCAAGCCCGAGCGCCAGGCCGCGAAGTGAGGGATTGAGCCATGCTGCAACCCAGCCGCCAGAAGTTCCGCAAGCAGCACAAGGGCCGTAACCGTGGCCTGAGCTACGTGGGCAACAAGGTTTCGTTCGGCGAGTACGGCCTGCGCGCGACCACCCATGGCCACCTGACCGCCCGCCAGATCGAGGCTGCACGCCGCGCCATCTCCCGCTTCGTCAAGCGCGGCGGCAAGCTCTGGATCCGCGTGTTCCCGGACAAGCCGATCAGCCGCAAGCCGATCGAGGTCCGCATGGGCAACGGCAAGGGCAACGTCGAGTTCTACGTCGCCGTCATCCAGCCGGGCCGGATGCTCTATGAGATGGAGGGCGTGGATGAGGCGACGGCCCGCGAGGCCTTCCGCCTTGCCGCCGCCAAGTTGTCGGTGCGTACCGATTTCGTGACCCGCACGGTGCTGTGATGGAAACCAAGGAACTCAACAAGAAGTCCGTCGCCGAACTGAACGGCGACCTCGTCGAGCTCCGCCGGGAGCAGTTCAACCTGCGCATGCAGCGCGGCACCGGCCAGCTCACCCAGACGCACCAGTTGCGCAACGTGCGCCGCGACATCGCGCGCGTGAAGACCGCGATCGCGGCCAAGAAGTAAGGCGACCCCGATGAACGACAAGAACGAGCAGCAGGGGGCCCTCGAGGGCCGCGTGGTCAGCAGCAAGATGCAGAAGACCGTCACGGTCCTGCTCGAGCGCCAGATCCAGCACCCGATGTACGGCAAGTACGCGCGTCGCTCCACCAAGGTCCATGCGCACGACGAGGCCGGCGAATGCCGTGAGGGCGATCTCGTGCGCATCGTCGAGTGCCGTCCGCTGTCCAAGACCAAGAACTTCAAGGTCGTGGCCATCGTGGAACGCGCACAGTAACCGACGCGACCAGGACCGGAGGAAGCAACCATGATCCAGATGCAGACCCACCTGGCCGCCGCCGACAACAGCGGCGCGCGCGAACTGATGTGCATAAAGGTGCTCGGCGGCTCGAAGCGTCGCTATGCGGGCATCGGCGACATCATCAAGGTGTCGATCAAGGACGCGATCCCGCGCGGCAAGGTCAAGAAGGGCGAGGTTTACGACGCCGTGGTCGTGCGCACCCGCAAGGGCGTGCGCCGTCCGGACGGCTCGCTGATCCGCTTCGACGGCAATGCCGCCGTGCTGTTGAACAACAAGCTCGAGCCGATCGGCACCCGAATCTTCGGGCCGGTGACGCGCGAGCTGCGCAGCGAGCGTTTCATGAAGATCGTCTCGCTCGCGCCCGAAGTGCTCTGAGGAACCACCATGAAGCGCATCCGCAAGGGTGATCAGGTCATCGTGATCACCGGCAAGAACAAGGGACAGAAGGGCGAGGTCCTGCGCGTGCTCGACGACAAGGTCGTCGTGCAGAACGTCAACCTCGTCAAGCGCCACACGAAGCCGAACCCGCAGGCCAACCAGCCCGGCGGCATCGTGGAGCGTGAGTCCCCCATCCACGTTTCGAACGTGATGATCTTCAACCCCTCGACCAACAGCGGCGACCGCGTCGGCTTCAAGACGCTGGAAGACGGGCGCAAGGTGCGCGTCTTCCGTTCGTCCGGTGAAGTGGTCGACATCTGAGGTACGACGTCGTGACGACTCGGCTCGAAAAGGTCTACAAGGAACAGGTTGTTCCGAAGCTGATGCAGCGCTTCGGCTACAAGAACGTCATGCAGGTGCCGCGCCTGGAGAAGATCACGCTCAACATGGGCGTGGGCGAGGCGGTCGGCAACAAGAAGGTGCTCGAGAACGCGCTCGACGACATGGGCAAGATCGCCGGCCAGAAGCCGGTGGCGACGCTGGCCCGGAAGTCGATCGCGACCTTCAAGATCCGCGACGGCTGGCCGATCGGCTGCAAGGTCACCCTGCGCCGCGCCCGCATGTTCGAGTTCCTCGATCGCCTGGTGAACATCTCGCTGCCGCGCGTGCGCGACTTCCGCGGGGTGTCGGGTCGCGCCTTCGACGGCCGTGGCAACTTCAACTTCGGGATCAAGGAACAAATCATCTTCCCGGAGATCAATTTCGACCAGGTGGATGCGCTGCGCGGCATGGACATCGCGATCACCACCACCGCGAAGACCGACGCCGAGGCCAAGGCCCTGCTCGAGGCCTTCAGCTTCCCCTTCCGCAACTGACCCGCTGACCAGGAATCCAGCCAATGGCCAAGACGTGCATGGTGAACCGCGAGGCGAAGCGGGCCAAGACGGTGAAGAAGTACGCCGCGAAGCGCGCCGAACTCAAGCGCGCGATCGCCAACCCGAAGCTGTCGTTCGAGGAGCGCATGGCGGCGCAGGCTGCGCTGCAGAAGCTGCCTCGCGACGCCAGCCCGGTGCGCCAGCGCAACCGCTGCGCGCTTTCCGGCCGCCCGCGCGGCGTGTATCGCAAGTTCGGCCTGGCGCGCAACAAGCTGCGCGAGGCCACCATGCGCGGCGACGTCCCTGGCCTGCGCAAGGCCAGTTGGTGACGCCGCGGGATATCGGTGCTGAACAAGTTCCAGGAACCAAGCCATGAGCATGACTGATCCCATCGCGGATATGTTCGTCCGCATCCGCAACGCGCAGGCCACGGGCAAGGCGTCCGTGCGCATGCCCGCCTCGAAGGCCAAGCTCGCCATCGCGCGCGTGCTGAAGGACGAGGGTTACATCACCGATGTCGTCGAGCGCGACATCGGCAACAAGCGCAAGGAAATCGAGATCGCGCTGAAGTACTACCTCGGCAAGCCCGCGATCGACCGCCTCGAGCGCGTCAGCCGCCCCGGCCTGCGCCAGTACCGCGGCAGCGATGCGCTGCCCAAGGTGCTCGGCGGGCTTGGCATCTCCATCGTTTCGACCTCCTCGGGTCTGATGACCGACTCGCAGGCCCGTGCGAAGGGCCTCGGCGGCGAAGTCGTCTGCCTCGTCGCCTAAGGAGCCGCACATGTCCCGCGTTGCAAAGAAGCCGGTTTCTCTGCCCAAGGGCGTCGAGTGCAAGCTCGAGTCCGGTGCTGTCACGGTGAAGGGCCCGAAGGGCGCGCTGCGCCTCGAGGCGCTGCCGGGTGTCGAGGTGGCCATCCAGGGGTCCACGGTGTCGCTGAAGGCAACCGGGACGGATGCCCGTGCTGCCGGCACCGCGCGTGCGCTGATCAACAACATGGTGATCGGCGTCAGCGAGGGTTACTCGCGCAAGCTCGAGCTGGTGGGCGTCGGTTACCGTGCCGCGTTGCAGGGCAAGGACCTCAATCTGACGCTCGGGTTCTCCCATCCGGTGGTCTTCAAGGCGCCCGAGGGGATCACCATCGAGGTTCCCACGCAGACGGAGGTCCTGATCAAGGGCGCCGACAAGCAGCGCGTGGGCGAAGTGGCGGCCAAGATCCGCGGGTTCCGCCCGCCGGAGCCGTACAAGGGCAAGGGCGTCCGTTACTCGGGCGAGAAAATCACCTTGAAGGAAGCCAAGAAGGCCTGATGGCGTTTCGGCTTTGGAGCATCGATCGTGGAAAAGAAGATCAGCCGCCTGCGTCGCGCGAAGCGCTCCCGCATGCACATCCGTACCCTCGGCGTCGCGCGCCTGACCGTGCATCGCAGCGGCCAGCACATCTACGCCCAGGTCATCGCCCCGTCCGGCGACAAGGTCATGGCCGCTGCGTCGACCGTGCAGAAGGACGTGCGCGACGGCCTCAAGGGCACCAAGAACAAGGAGGCCGCGGCCGCCGTCGGTCGCGCGGTGGCGCAGCGCGCCATCGCCGCCGGGGTGTCCGAAGTCGCGTTCGACCGTTCCGGCTTCCTGTACCACGGGCGCATCGCCGCGTTGGCGGACGCTGCCCGCGAGGCCGGCCTGAAGTTCTGAGCCGGACCCCACACAACTCCAAGCGGCCCAGCCGCAAGCAACCGGTATCGAGATGAACACCAACGATCGCGAGAATTCAGACGGCCTGCTCGAGAAGCTGATCGCCGTCAACCGCGTGGCCAAGGTCGTCAAGGGCGGCCGCACCTTCAGCTTCACCGCGCTGACCGTGGTCGGCGACGGCGATGGCAAGGTCGGGCTCGGCTATGGCAAGGCACGCGAGGTTCCGGTCGCCATCTCCAAGGCGATGGACCAGGCCCGCAAGAACATGATCGGCGTGTCGCTGAAGAACGGCACGCTGCACTATGCCGTGAAGGCGAACCATGGCGCGGCGCGCGTGTTCATGCAGCCGGCCTCCGAGGGCACGGGCGTGATCGCGGGCGGCGCCATGCGCGCCGTGTTCGAGGTCGTGGGCGTCAAGAACGTGCTCGCCAAGGCGGTCGGTTCGCGCAATCCCATCAACCTCGTTCGCGCCACGATCAAGGGCCTGCAGGCGATCGCCTCGCCGGACCGGATCGCGGCCAAGCGCGGCAAGAAGCTCGCCGATCTCGTCGGCGGGGAGTCGAACAATGGCTAAGGACAACGCCAAGACCGTCAAGGTCCGGCTCGTCAAGAGCCCGAACAGCTGCCAGTCGCGCCATCGGACCAGCGTCAAGGCGTTGGGCCTGCGCAAGCTCAACGACGTACGCGAGCTGAAGGACAGCCCGAGCGTTCGCGGCCTGATCAACCAGGTCAGCTACCTCGTGCGGGTCGAAGACTGAGCAGCACCCGGATCAGGAGAGCATCATGCGTCTGAACACCATCAAGCCTGCCGCCGGCTCGCGCCGCGAGCGCGTGCGCGTCGGCCGCGGCATCGGTTCCGGCCTCGGCAAGACAGCCGGCCGCGGCCACAAGGGTCAGTACGCCCGCACCGGCAAGGGCAAGGTCAAGCCGGGCTTCGAAGGCGGCCAGATGCCGCTGCAGCGGCGCCTGCCCAAGGTCGGCTTCCGGTCGAAGCTGAAGGAAGACGTGGCCGAGGTCCTGCTTTACGCCCTCGACCGCCTGCCGTCGACCGACGTCGACTTCGCGGCCCTGCGCGCCGCGGGCCTGGTGCCTGCCGGCGCGAAGCGCGCCAAGCTGGTGAAGAAGGGCGAGGTCTCGCGCAAGTACGTGGTCAAGGGCGTCGCGGCGACCGCCGGGGCGAAGGCGGCGATCGAGTCCGCCGGCGGCAAGGTGGAGTAATCGGGTGGCGAGCAATCCGGCCCAATCCGCGCTCGGCCGCTTCGGCCAGATGACCGAGCTGAAGCAGCGCCTGCTGTTCGTGCTCGGCGCGCTGATCGTGTTCCGGTTCGGCACCTTCATCCCGGTGCCGGGCATCAATCCGGAAGCGATGGTGCAGCTGATGGAGCAGCAGCGCGGCACCATCATGGACATGTTCAACATGTTCTCCGGCGGCGCGCTGGAGCGCATGTCCGTGCTTGCCCTGAACGTGGTCCCCTACATCTCGGCGTCGATCATCGTCCAGCTCATGGCGCAGGTCATGCCGTCGTTGCAGGCACTGCGCAAGGAGGGTGAGTCCGGGCGTCGCAAGCTGACCCAGTACACGCGTTACGGCACCCTCGGCCTCGCGTGCTTCCAGGCCGCGGGCATCGCCTTCGCGCTCCAGGCGCAGGGCGCGGCCGGCGGGGTGCAGGTGGTGATCGATCCGGGTCCGGGCTTCATCTTCTCGGCCGTC
>Ga0209450_10001760_pt1 | contig 10889 bp, 10 predicted proteins | sample FrelakmetLWP11LW_FD_187149 | JGI IMG/M metagenome (GOLD analysis project Ga0209450, IMG submission 187149) | Freshwater lake sediment microbial communities from the University of Notre Dame, USA, for methane emissions studies - LWP11 LW (SPAdes)... | ecosystem: Environmental > Aquatic >... | reverse complement strand
AGCATCCTGATTGGCAACTACCTGTATCCGGGTTTCAATGTGACCATTCCGGAAGCCAATTTTGACAATACTCTTAAAAACTGGGTGAAGCTCCAGGAGACCGGGACCAAGTCGAAGGTGCAGACGGAAGACGGTGAGATGACGATCTTCGGAGCCATCATAAAGCAAGTCTCCTCCGCGCCTGTCAACATCTACAGCCGGCTCATGAACGAAGACACCCTGAGCAGGCTCCTGGTAACCATTGAGCTGAAGAAAGACCAGTACATAGAACCTGCTGCAGGAGACATCAAGCTTACGGCTGCAAAGGATTATCTGAAAGATTTTGCCAAGTCTGAGTATATTGAAGTGATCAAGGGCCAGCTCGAGGCCGAGGAGAAGAAACTGAACGATCTCGAAAAGGAGCTTGGCAACCTGGAGAGCGACAAGGTCCGTACCGAGAAGAAGGCAAAAACCAACAGGACAACCATAACCGACGAACAGGATAAACTCGTTGTCATAAACAATGAACTGAGTCAGCTCTCCAACGAGATCATGAAAAAAAATACCGAGATGATTGCAATGCCTGTAGGCGCAGGCAGGGATGCCGCGTCGGCACAGGTCAAAGAGCTTGAGAATAGACGCAGGAAACTTCAGAAAGAGATCAACCAGTGTGAAAACAATATCAAAAAGGCAAAATCGGATATTGACCAGGCAGACAGGGCAATACCAGTTAATGAGAAGGAACAGGCCGCGATGAGGACAAAGATAGACGAACAACAGGCTGTGGTTCAGACATTCGTTGATAAGCTGAACACGGTCAAACTGTATTAGGTCTTTTTTTCAGGTGAAAGCAGACTTTAAACTTAAATAACAATTAGCTAGATGGAAAACCAGGAACAAAAAGAAAACTACCAGCACAAGATCGAATCGCAGCTGGATGAATGGAGAGCAGATATTGACAGGCTCAGGGAGAAAGCAAAGAATGCCACCGCGGAGGCAAAACTGAAATACCAGGATAACATAGACAAACTTGAGCTCAAACTGGAGGAGGGCAAATCAAAGCTGAAGGACCTCAAGGAGTCCGGGGGTGACGCATGGGAAGCCGTGAAGGAGGGCGCCGACTCAATCTGGGACACCATGAAGGCCACCTTTGCCGAAGTAAAGGAAAGACTAAAGGATAAGGATGACGATAATGAAAAAAGCGCTTAGGATAATTCTCGTACTGGTGGTGATTGTTGGTGCCGGGCTTTTCTGGTGGCGTCATTACTTTGTATTCGGTGAGGGAGTCAAGGCGGGCGACCTTAACTACCTTGTCAGAAAAGGTTACATCTTCAAGACGTGGGAAGGGAGGCTTATTCAGACCGGGTTCAAAACCCCTACCCCCGGAGCGATACAGAGCAACGAATTTGAATTCAGTATCACCAATGACAGCCTCGCCCAGGTCCTCGAGAGAGCCAGCGGAAAATTCGTCGAGCTCCGCTATAAGGAATACATAAAACCGCTTCCGTGGAGGGGCATGAGCCAGTATGTGGTGATAGAGGTACTTGAAATCAGGGAACCTGAGGGAGAGACACAGACACTTATTCCCTACCAGGCAATATGACGATGCGAATTCCGGAAATCTTTACGCTGAAACATAGGGTCGCAGCGCTCTTGTTGTCGCTGTTCCTCCTGACCGGATGTGCAGAGCTGACGAACATTCTGCAGACGGCCTCTGCAGTGCAGGAGCTTTCTGAAGGAGACATTGTCAGCGGCCTGAAGGAGGCACTGAAGGTGGGCGCAGGGAATGCCGCTGACAGGCTTTCATCGGAGGATGGCTATTACGGTGACATGTCTGTGAAGATACCCCTGCCCGATGAGGCCAGGGTGATCGTGGAGAACATCGGAAGGATACCCGGCGGGGAACAGCTCATTGAGAATGTCATTCTCAGTATTAACAGGGCGGCAGAGGATGCCGCCCGTGAGGTGACACCCATCTTTGTCGGTTCAGTGACGCAGATGACCATAGCTGACGGTTACAATATCCTTCACGGCGCAGACAACGCGGCAACGGAGTACCTCAGAAAAACAACCTGGAACGAGCTCTACTCCCTTTACGGGCCAAAAATTGCCGCCTCTACAAACAAGGAGATAATCGGGGGGATATCCGCTCAGGAGTCATGGACAACCCTGATTGAAAAATGGAATATTGTAGCGAACAGCATTGCCGGCAGGCTGGCTGGCTTCAAGTCTGTCACCACCGACCTTGACAACTTCCTGACCAACAAGGCCCTCGAGGGGATTTTCCTCAAGCTGGAGGGTGAAGAGCTGAAGATCAGAAAAGAGGTCTCGGCCAGGGTGACACCCATTCTCCGAAGGGTCTTCGGGACCCTTGACATCAAATAAACCAAGACCGAGCCGTCCCTGGCTGCGGCTGAACCAAGTCAAAAAACTTTTGTTATTGTTGCAGAAAAACATATCGAAATGAAAAAGAAGATCATTGCATTTTCAGTATTCTTTATACTTACCGGACTGAATTTTAACGTGCAGGGCCAGGAGGCAGACACGGTTAAATACTGGAAGAATAGCGGCGTTTTATCCCTGAACATGGCTCAGAGCTCATTCACCAACTGGGCGGCAGGCGGACAGAACTCTGTGGCACTGAACGGTCTGATAAGCCTGGGAGCGAATTATAAAAAGGACAAATCGGCATGGGATAATGCCCTGACCATAGGCTACGGGAAGATGGTGCAGCAAGGCAGTGATCTCGGTTGGGTCAAGACCGATGACAGGATCGACTTCCAGTCGAAATATGGCAGGCAGGGATCCGGGAAGTGGTTCTATTCCGCACTGATGAGCTTCAAGACACAGATGACTCCCGGGTACAACTACCCGAACACTGAAGATAAAATTTCCGATCTGCTGGCTCCGGCCTATCTGCTCTTCTCACTTGGTATGGACTATAAGCCTACCCCGGAGTTTACTCTCTTTCTTTCACCCCTGACCTCAAAGAATACCTTTGTCAATGACGATCTGCTTTCAGAAGCAGGTGCTTTTGGCGTTGAACCGGGCAAGAAGTTCAGATCGGAGCTCGGCGCCTATCTCAATGCAGCATATAAGAAAGATGAGATATTGAAGAACGTCAACTTCCTTACCAAGCTCGACCTTTTCTCGAATTACCTCAACAATCCGCAGAACATCGATGTGAGCTGGGAGATGCTGATAGTGCTGAAAGTCAATGAATTCATCTCAGCCACCGTGAATACGCACCTGCTCTACGATGACGATATTCTGATCAAGGTTGACGAAGGTTCCGAGGGTGAACCCATTATGGGCAAACGAACCCAGTTCAAGGAAGTAATCGGTGTGGGACTTACCTATAAGTTTATCAAGTAGCCCGGATCAGCCATAGCAAGGGCTTAATAAAAACATAAAACCAGAAGCCGGACGATGCTCAAACTTATAAGTCATCCCCTGATAACACACAAGCTGTCGCTTATCAGGAGGAAGGATACCGGAACCCGGGATTTCAGGCAGAACATCAATGAGATCGCGGGCCTGATGGCCTATGAGATTACCAGGGACCTGCCCCTGAGGGAGGTTATCATTGACACCCCCATCTCCTCATGCGTTACCTCAGAGCTTTCCAGGGAGATCATCCTGGTACCCGTGCTCAGGGCAGGGCTTGGCATGGTTGACGGTATCACCAGTCTGATCACCACTGCCAGGGTCGGACATATAGGACTTGTTCGTGATCATGAGACGCTTGTGCCTACTGAGTATTATGCCAAATTTCCCGCTGATATTTCTGACGCGATAGTCATGGTGCTTGATCCGATGCTGGCAACTGGTGGCAGCGCCAGCGCTGCCATCGGGGCAGTTAAGAAGAGAGGGGCGGTTACCATAAGGCTGGTATGCATCGTGGGGGCACCCGAGGGAGTAGCACGCGTTGAGAAGGAGCATCCCGATGTGGATATCTACCTTGCAGCCCTCGACAGCCATCTCAACGAGAAGGGTTACATTGTGCCGGGACTCGGTGATGCAGGTGACAGGCTCTTCGGAACAGGCTGACAGATGACGCTTTATTTACCTGGTCTCTTTTTTTCAAAATTCTCCCGGCGCCGTCGTGCTGAAAAGAATACCTTGCTATATTCGCAGATTAACCAATCCAAATAATATAAGGCTATGGGACTAAAGCAGCGGCTTATCATTATGAACTTCCTCCAATTCTTTATGTGGGGGGCATGGATGATGACACTGGGTCATTACGGGTTCGTGGAGAGACAATGGAACGGTGCTGAGTTTGGCCTGGTATTCTCAACAATGGGCTTCGCGTCACTTATTATGCCCACATTGTTCGGGATTGTTGCCGATAAATGGAAGGCAAATTACGTCTACGCGATACTTCACCTGATGTTCGGGGCAACAATGTGCTTCCTGCCGCTGATTGAGGCGCCACTGCCCTTCTTCTGGCTTCTGCTGCTTGCGATGTGCTTTTATATGCCGACAATCGGCCTGAATAACTCTGTTGCTTTCAGACTGCTGAAAAGTGAAGGCAAAGAGCCCACGGAGTACTTCCCGCCGATCAGGGTGTGGGGTACGGTAGGTTTTATCATGGCAATGTGGGTGACAAACTTCTTCACCAAACCATGGGGTCTGGGATATAGCATCAAGGTCTCTTTCATTATAGCAGCTGTTTCCGCATTCTGCCTCGCTCTCTTTTCATTCTTCATGTTGCCGGCAGTAAAAAAAGTAGCAAGCGATGCAACTGAAAAGAAGACTTTGGTTCAGAGCCTTGGGCTAAATGCCTTTGTGTTGTTTCGGCAAAAGAAGATGCTGTTGTTTTTTATCTTCAGCATGCTGCTGGGCGGCGCCCTTCAGCTGACCAATGCCTACGGCGACAGTTTTCTCCAGGATGCTACTGTTTTCCCGAAAGGCGGGCTCATTAATAACTTCTCCACTATAATACTCTCAATATCACAGATCTCCGAAACCCTGTTTATCCTCTCGATTCCTTTTTTCCTGAGATATTTCGGAATTAAGAAAGTGATGCTATTCAGTATGGCAGCATGGGTACTGCGCTTCGCTCTGTTCGGCCTGGCCGGCAATACCGTTACAGGTTTTATACTGATTATCACCTCCTGTATTGTTTACGGAATGGCATTTGATTTCTTCAATATCTCGGGAGCCTTGTTTGTGGAAAAAAACACTGACTCTAAGATAACAGCTTCGGCACAGGGTGTTTTTATGCTGATGACCAACGGGATAGGCGCCGTCGTTGGAAATCTCGTTGCCGGGCAGGTTATCAAAAAGTGGTTTGAAGACCCGGTAAGTCTCGTCAAAGACTGGCAGGGAATATGGTTTGCATTTGCCGGTTACGCGCTCGTGGTGGCAGTACTGTTTGCCGTGCTGTTCAGGCACAAGCATGTGCCGGAGGCAGTCAACCTGAAACCCCATCATTGATTCATGGGCATCCTGAGCTCTGCAAAGCGGAGAATTACGCAAGACTGATGGTCTGAAAAAGACCGGTTCCGGTGAAAGTTGATCTTTAATGGAGCAGTATGATGCTCAGTCCTATCACAACCATCCCGCTGATAAGGCCGTAGATGGCAACATGATGCTTTCCGTACTTGTGTGCTGCGGGCAGAAGCTCATCAAAGGAGATATAAACCATTATGCCCGCCACCATGCCGAAAACATATCCGAGGCTTACATCGCTGTTGAAAAGTGTCAGGATGAAATAACCTGCAATGGCCCCTATCGGTTCAGAGAATCCTGACATCACCGACCAGAGCAGAGCTTTTCTTTTTGACCCCGTTGCATAAAAAACCGGCACCGATACGGCTATTCCCTCAGGTATATTGTGAATCGCCACGGCCACTGCAATACTTATCCCTACAGTAACGTCAGACATAGCTGACATGAATGTGGCTATCCCTTCGGGGAAGTTGTGCAAGCCTATGGCAATGGCAGTAAACATGCCTATCCTCATAAGCTTGTGGTCTTTCATTACAGGTCTTCCGTGATGCTGCTCCTTCCTGCCTTTGCATTCCGGTTTGTCAGGGTCCCTGGTACCGGGATTCATCTGCTCCACCCTCTTCAGTTCGTGAGGGTTACCCTCCGAGGGCAGTATCTTGTCAAGAGCTGCAGAAAGCCCTATGCCGGCAACAAACGACAGGAAGGTGAGCCACGCTGCGGTTTCGTTGTTGTAGCTTAGCCTCATCAGGTTGCCTGACTCGGTAAGTATTTCGGTAAACGAGATAAATATCATCACCCCGGCAGAGAAGCCCAGCGAAAAAGCAAGGAATGTTGTCTTGGTTCTCCTGGCAAAGAATGCTATCAAGCCCCCTATCCCGGTGGCAAGTCCTGCCAAAAGAGTGATACCAAAGGCAAAAAGAATCCGGGAGCTATCCATCAGGATGGTTATTTAGAATCAGTTTAAATTGCAAATTTATAAGAAACATCGAAAAAACAAACGATGCAGAGATTCCAGGGATAAAAAAAAGCTCTTATTTAGTGACACCTTAAGGAAAATGAATCTCTGGGATTATTATAGGTTACTGGGAGTAAGGCAGGGTGCTACCGATGATGAGATCAGAAAGGCATACCGGCGGAAGGCCATGGAATATCATCCTGACCGCAATCATTCTGACGGTGCGCAGGAGATGTTCATCAGGATCACCGAGGCCTATGAGTATCTCACGAGCCATCCTCACGGAAGGAACATTACAGAGGATGAGGCGAGAAAGAACTACCAGGCATGGGTTGATTACAGGCAGGCGGAGGCAAGGAAGAGAGCTGAGGCATATGCAAGGACGACCTACTCCGCCTTCAAAAAGAGTCCCATTTACCAGAGCACCACCGTCATTGACGGCGCCATGGTGTTCCTTGGACTTGCGCTGGCTGTCATTGTCATCTGTATGACAATTTTCGGCTACAGTTACCGGATGAAGATGGCATATACGCCCAGGGAAGAGCCCTCGCTGTCGCTGGCTCTGGTCACGCTCACCATCGGGGTGTTTTACCTGGTGATATCCTTACTTTACCTGAGCGCATGGCTGGCGCAGCAAAAAAGAAAGAAGCAAAGTAAAAATGACAGGGAGAAAAAAAATCAGGAATCCGTTTGATGCGGATACGTACCACTGCTTCGGATGCAGTCCCGGTAATCCCATAGGGCTAAAGCTCACTTTTGAGGAGGAGGACGGAAAGCTTATAGCTTACTGGGATCCGTTGCCCCATTTCCAGGGGTACATGAATGTTCTGCACGGTGGCATCATCGCAACCCTGCTTGACGAAGCGGGGGCCTGGTGCATCTATGTGACGGCAGAAACATCTGGAGTGACTTCGTCAATGACCGTCAGATATCTTAAGCCGGTATATATCAGCAAGGGCAAAGTGAGAATTGAGGCCGAGCTGGTCACATTGCAGGAGAAAAGCGGAATGTACAGGTGCAATCTCTACGACGGTGAGGGGAGGCACTGTGCTGAAGCCGATATTGAATATTTCCTCTATCCTGAAAATATTGCGCGCCAACGCTTTCACTTTCCCGGCCGGGAGGCCTTTTATCACGACTGACAGTTCTGGAGTGACAATTCAGAAATCAATGCGTGCCTGAGGGGTTACGCTGTGATCCGTGAATTCCTTCCTGAGATATTTATAGTAACCGGTTATCCCGATCATTGCCGCATTGTCGGTTGTATAACGGAACTCAGGCAGGAACAGGTTCCATCCCCGTTTCTGTGCCTCTTTCCCTGCTGCGTTCCTGAGGCCCGAGTTAGCTGAGACACCTCCTGCGATGCCTATCTCGGTAATGCCTGTCTCCTTTGAGGCGCGTACCAGCTTGCCGATAAGTATCTCGATTATCGTTCGCTGCAGCGATGCTGCGAGATCATTCAGGTTTTTGGAGATAAAATCCGGATCCTCACCTACCCTGTCGCGCAGAAAATATAGAAAACTGGTTTTGAGTCCGGAGAAACTGAAGTTCAGGCCCTGTATCCTCGGTTTTGCAAAGCGGAAGGCTTCCGGGTCACCCTCAGCTGCCAGGCGGTCTATCACCGGGCCGCCGGGGTATGGCAGACCCATAACCTTGGCACACTTGTCGAATGCCTCCCCGGCAGCGTCATCAATGGTATTGCCGATAAGCTCCATCGAAAAGTGATCACGCATGACTATGAGTTGTGTGTGTCCGCCTGACACCAGGAGACAGAGGAACGGGAATCCGGGTACACGATTCTCTCTCCCCTGCTCCATGGCAAAATGAGACATCACGTGTGCCTGCAGATGGTTTACTTCGATCAGCGGTATGTTTCGGACCAGGGCAAACCCCTTGGCGAACGAGGTGCCCACCAGAAGCGAGCCCAGCAGGCCCGGGCCCCTGGTGAAGGCCACGGCGCTGATCTCATCGGCTCTCTTGCCTGCGACCGAGAGTGCCTGGTGCACAACCGGGACGATGTTTGCCTGGTGTGCCCTGGAGGCCAGTTCGGGCACCACGCCCCCGTAAGCCTTGTGGATAGCCTGGTTGGCAATCAGGTTAGAAAGGACGTAACCATTGCTGATGACCGCAGCTGAAGTATCGTCGCAGGATGATTCTATGGCAAGGATCGTTATCTCTGGCGTCATATTTGTATCACTCTTTTTTAGTACCTTCGCCTGCGGCGGGAATTCTATCATGAATGGCCAAAATTATTAAAAAAATCGTACGGATCCTTCTTGTCATAACAGCGGTGCTGATTGTGGTGCCACTTATCTTGTTCATTCTGCTTCAGACCCCTGCCTTTCAGACCTTTTCGGTAAACCGGCTTACGCATGTCATCGCACAAAAGACAGGCACGGAGATTAACATAGGGGAGGTCAGGTACAGAATGTTTCGTAAAATAATGCTGGGGGATGTGCTCTTTTCCGACACTAACGGGGATACTCTTCTGGCGGTAAAAAGGATTGATCTGAGAGTACGCGAGTTCAAACCGTCGGAGCAGGTCTACAGGTTCGGCAGGGCAAAGCTCCACCAGCCCGACTTCAGGATTATCACCGACACCTCCGGTGTAACGAACCTGACACAGTACATAAAGATCCTCAGGGGAGATGCTGAGAAGGACACAACAAGGGGCATTCATATAAGCTTCACCGACATCGATATATCTGACGGGGCCTTCTCACTTGCTGACAGGTCTGATACTGTCGGTATACAAGAGGGCAGGGTCAACTTCAGAAACATGAGACTCAGGTCCATCGATGCAAGATTAAGGGATCTCAGCATTATTCCGGACTCTGTAAGCATGGTCATCAGAGGGCTGGCCCTCACCGAGGCAGGAGGTTTTAATATCCTGAGCCTGGACATGAATACTGCCTTCGGCCGCGACGGATTGTTCTTCAGGGAGGTTGACCTCATCACCGATTCAAGTGCCATCTCAGCCGGGAAGATTCTTCTGATGCCACAGGATACGTCAGCCTGGTCAGATTTCATCAACAGGGTCAAAATGGATTTTCTGTTCAATAACTCATTTGTTGATCTCTCAGACCTCTCCTACTTTGTCAAGCCCCTCGGAGGCATCAGTGAGAACATCACTCTTTCAGGCAGGGTTAGCGGCACCGTAGCGGAACTGAAGGGGCGGAACATCAGGATCGATTACTCAGGATCAACCAGGCTGAGGTTTGATTTTGACGTTTCAGGACTCCCGTCATTCATTGACAGCTATCTCTACATAGATTTCACCGACATGAAAACCAGCGCCAGGGATATTGAACTATTCTCTATACCCGGCAAAAAGCCTTTGAAGCTTCCAATGGTAGCTCATGATCTGGGTCTCATTTCATATAAGGGCAGTTTTACCGGATTCACCACCGATTTCGTTTCATTCGGAAAGCTTACTACTGAAAGAGGCACATTCTCAACAGACCTCTCTTTAAGACCTGACGGAAGGAACACTTTCAGCTTCAAAGGTTTTCTCAGAACCAGCGACGTAGATCTTGGTTATGTCACCAGGAACGATGAGATGTTCGGAGGTCTCTGGATGCATGCTGACATCGACGGGTCGATGCAGTCATTCAGGCATCTTTCGGCCAATATAAGCGGCATGATAGACAGCGTTGAGATAAACAAATACCTCTACCGCAATGTCGAGGTGGAGGGAAGATATGCCGACAGTATATGGGATGGCACCGTGGCGGTCAGGGACAGGAACATAAAAATGGACATAATGGGAAGGTTTGATCTTGAGAAGAGCATGCCGGAGTTCGATTTCACAATGAACCTCGCCCATGCTGACCTTCACAAGCTAAACCTGATCAAAGAGGATTCGATCTTCACGGCCTCTGCTTTGGTCACTGCCTCCTTCAAGGGTAACAGTGCGGATAACCTTGAGGGAGACATAAGGCTGATCAACTCCATTCTTAATAATTCCAGAGGCCGGCTGAGTATTTACGATTTCCTTGTCACCTCGGGCAAAGTCAACGGAGAACCTCTGCTGACCCTCAGATCTGACTTCGCCGATGCAGAGATAAGGGGCCCATATAACTTTGACGTCATAAGATCAACATTAGGTACGATGCTTTTCAGGTTGTTTCCTTCGAGGTTCAAGGCGCCGCAAGCAGGCAGTGTCGAAGGGGCAGGAAAGGCAATGTTCACACTTAATGCCCGCATCAAGAAGGTTGACAAGCTGAATGAATTCCTGGGTACAGGACTGACAATCGCCGAGGGTAGCCTCGTGACGGGCCGGTTCATGTCTGACCGGTCAGAGATGGCTGCCGGGCTGAAATCTAATGCCATAACCTATGCCGGGACAAGGCTGGGCACAATGAACCTGTCAGGTTCAGTGAGCGGGGGCAAGATGGTTGTTGAGCTGAATGCTGACACCCTCCTGCTTCCCGACAAGTCAGAGCTGGGCAATTTCATACTCGAGGCAAACAGTAACACTGACACAATAGATCTGGGG
>Ga0209450_10001758_pt1 | contig 10895 bp, 11 predicted proteins | sample FrelakmetLWP11LW_FD_187149 | JGI IMG/M metagenome (GOLD analysis project Ga0209450, IMG submission 187149) | Freshwater lake sediment microbial communities from the University of Notre Dame, USA, for methane emissions studies - LWP11 LW (SPAdes)... | ecosystem: Environmental > Aquatic >... | reverse complement strand
CCGACGCGAAACTGAAGGAAATTGCTCGAATTGCGGAGGATAATGGCATTAAAATTATAATGCTTAATAAATATGATTTCGAAAAATACTTCAGCACTAAAAACAAGAGAGATGGTATTGCCCAGGGTGTGATAGGTTTCATTAAAGATTACGAGTACACACACTTGAAGGAATTGCTGAAAAAAACCGAGAATATTAATTCACCGCTGCTGTTAATATTGGATGAAATAACAGACCCCCACAACTTTGGTGCGATTATCCGTTCTGCAGTTTGTCTCGGGGCTGACGGTATTATAATACCAAGGCATAACTCAGTTGAAGTCAATCACACTGTCATAAAAACATCCTCAGGCGCCGTAAATTATATCCCAATAGCAGTAGAGACAAATCTCAATAATGTTATCAAAATACTTAAGCAAAATGCATTTACAGTAATTGGTGCTGACGCATCAGCTTCAAAAATCACATTTGAAACAGACCTTAAAAAACCTGTCTGTATTATTATCGGTAACGAAGGAAAAGGAATCAGAAAATCCCTGAAAGAGAATTGCGACGAACTAATTAGGATTCCAATGTCAGGAAGCTTTAATTCCCTTAATGCATCAGTATCGGCATCTATCCTTCTGTACGAGATTTTCAGGCAAAAAAACGCATAACCTGCCTAAGAATTTAAACATTTTTCTTATCTTCATACTTATCGACCTGCTTCTCCACAATCTTTTTATGAAGAACAGATACAGAGGTAACCAGCGTTATTATAAAAATTATAACTGCTGCAATTATTGCTATAATCCAGATTTCAGTATTTTCCATTTATAATGTTTTCTTAAACCAGTTTATTGATTTTTCTTCTATTTCCGGGTGTTGTTTTATCAAATCCTTGCCGTGCAGATTTGATTCATACAATTCTAATTCTTTCGGGTCGCCGAGATAATTATCGTATATTGCTTTCTCTTCATCCGCATAACTCCCGTCTTCTTTTCCGCATACGAACATTACATTCAGAATTCTTGGTATCGGCCTTCCCATCGACATCATTCTTTCATCATAACCCGTAAATGCCTCGAAAGTTCCCTTCCCTCCCGAAACAGCAACTACCGAACCAATACCCTTAAATACTTTGGCATATATACCTAAAGATGCACCAATAGATGTTCCTATTACTCCAATCCTTGCAGAATCGATTCCTTTTTTTCCATATGTCCATTGCAGAACTGCATCTAAATCTTTCGGTGCCTGACTGCCGTCTGACAATAATTGCGTCAGTTCAATATTAATCTTTCCGGATTCTCCATGACCTCTTATATCATATGTCAGAACTTTAAATCCTGCCTCAGTAAGCCTTCCGATAAACTCACCGCTCCATTGCTCTTTGTTGGAACGGAACTGATGAATCATGATAATTAAAGGTTCTTTTGTTTCCTTTTTGTTATTTTTATAATAATAATTTGCGGAAAGTTCAATATCATCTACAGTCAATATACTGATTTTCTCTGATTTAACTGCAGAATCAACATTGATTACAGCAGTCCTTTCGATGTCAGATACCTGTTTTGAACAGCCTAAAATTATTATGACAAATAAGAATAATGCAAAATATACTATATGTTTCATTTTTTTAATTAATTACATTAAATAAAAACCCGTGCAGTGCACGGGTCAATTTAATAAGAATATTAATTTCCTTCTACTTAAAAATCTACATGCTGAATCCAGCCGCGGGTGTCATCAATTTCTCCGTATTGTATTCCTGTTATCGTGTCATAAAACTTTTGAGCAACGGGCCCGATTTTCATATCATTGAAAATCATGTCTTTGCCCTGATAATGAAGTAATCCAACGGGTGAAATTACGGCAGCCGTCCCGGTGCCAAATACTTCTTTGACTTTCCCGCTTGCATGTGCTTTAACAACTTCATCGATAGAAATATTTCTTTCGCTGACTTTCATTCCCCATTCCCTTGCCAGGGTAAGCACGGTGTTTCTTGTAACGCCTGCCAGAACAGTACCTTTATCAAGCGACGGAGTTATTAGTTCGTCCCCTATCACAAACATTATATTCATAGCGCCTACTTCATCAATGTCTTTTCTGTTTATGCCGTCAAGCCACAGAACCTGAGAATATCCTTTTCTATGTGCGTCCATGCCGGCATACAATGATGCCGCGTAGTTAGCAGCTGTTTTTGCCGCGCCAACACCGCCCTGAACTGCCCTGACATGATCCGTGCTGACCATAATTTTTACAGGATTCAATCCTGCAGCGTAATATGAAGCAACAGGCGAAGTCATGACGATCAGATGATATTCGCTCGATGCAGTTACACCGAGAAAATGTCCGCTTCCGAAAACAACGGGCCTGATATAAAGAGATTGCCCTTTCTCCTTTGGAATGAACTTTGAATCAATTTTGACGAGTTCGCGGATTCCGCTCAGGAGCCTTTCTTCATCGTATCCCGGTATGCAGACTATTTCTGCGGAGCGGTTGAGCCTCTTCACGTTCATATCGGGCCTGAAAATGTTCGCACCGCCTCCTACAGACTTAAATGCTTTCAGGCCTTCAAAAATTGTCTGGCCGTAATGCAGAGTGCAAAGTCCCGGTTCAAAAGGTAAATACCCGTATGGTGCAATTGCCCCGTTATCCCATTTGCCGTCTTTATATACTGATATAAAAACGTGGTCAGAGAAATAGACTCCGAACCTTAGATTGTTCCAGTCTATTGTATTGATTCGTGATTCAGGATTCCTGGTTACATTGAAATTCATATTTTATCTCCTTAACTGTTTTGTTAGGAATATTAATTCATTTTGCTTATTAATTCAGCACCGACTTCAAGAGCCTGCTTGTTTACCGGAAGCAAGTTGTGATATCTTTCGGGCAGTACTTTTTTAAGCGCTTCCATGATACCATTAATTGATACAATCGGCTTCTTCTGAAGGAATGCACCAAGAAGTATCATGTTTGCTATTCTGACATTGTTTAATTTGTTTGCTTCATCCGCCGCCGGGATAGCATAGACACCTATATCCTTGCGTTCGGATGCATGCAGTATATTTGTAGATTCATATACAATTATTCCGCCCGGTTTAATCCTGCTTTCGAATTTATCCATCGACGGCTGATTTAAAAGTATGCCTGTATCAAATTTTGAAACTATCGGTGAACTGATCGTATCATCTGAGACAATCGTGATACAGTTCGCCGTTCCGCCTCTCATTTCCGGCCCGTATGACGGCATCCATGATACATTTTTGCCTTCAACCATTGCCGCATATCCCAGTGTCTGTCCCATGGAAAGCACTCCCTGCCCTCCGAATCCCGCTATTATTATTTCCTCATTTAACATTATGTATATTCCCCTTTCGCTCTTATTTGTTTGCTAGTTCTTTTAAATCTTCTTTTGAAGGTAGCTTTACATCCCCCAAAGGATAGTATTGCATCATGCTATTCTCCAGAAAATCTACTGTCTGAAGCGGAGTCATTTTCCAGTTTGAGGGACAGTTCGAAATTATTTCAACGAAACTTATTCCTTTTTTTAATTTCTGATACTGGAAGCCGTTCATAATTGCTTTCTTTGCTTTTCTGACTGCATTAGGTGTGTGGACTGCCTGGCGTGTAACATAGAATGCTCCGTGCAGAGGAGCTATAAGTTCCGACATTTTCATTGGATACCCCATTGTATGAACATCCCTGCCGTACGGCGAGGTTGTAGTTTTCATTCCCTCAAGCGATGTCGGCGCCATCTGTCCGCTGGTCATGCCGTAAACACCGTTATTTATGAATACTATCAGTATATTTTCACCCCTGTTAATGCAGTGGATTGTTTCGGCTGTTCCTATCGCCGCCAGGTCACCGTCTCCCTGGTATGTAAACACATACTTATCAGGGCGCACTCTTTTTATGCCTGTAGCAACTGCCGTTGCCCTGCCGTGAGCGGCTTCCTGCCAGTCTATATTCACATAATCATATGCGAACACAGAACAACCCACCGGCGCAACTCCGATGACGTCTTTCTGAATACCAAGTTCCTGTATCACTTCGGCGATTATCTGATGCGCTGTGCTGTGTCCGCACCCGGGACAATAGTGAAGGCGTGTATCAGTCATTACGGTTGATTTCTCATACACGAGATCATAAGTATCTTCCCCTTCAACTATACATTGCGGAGTTATAATTTCGTTATTTTCCATATAAATATATTTTTATTTTCTTTTAAAGTGATTTAATGAATTTCTCTAAGTTTTCTACGACTTCTTCCGGGCTCGGTATTATTCCGCCCATCCGTCCGTAATGTCCGACTTTGATCTTTCCGTTCACAGCGAGCTTGACGTCTTCAATCATCTGTCCTGCATTTAATTCAAGCGTCATCATTCCTTTTACTCTGTCAGCAAGTTTATTCAGTATATCTGACGGGAAAGGCCAGAGTGTAATAGGTCTCAGAAGACCGACTTTCAACCCTTTTTCCCTTGCGAGCAGTACTACTTTATGGCTGATTCTTGCCGATAACCCGTATGCAACAAGAAGATAGTCCGCGTCATCAGTCATAATTTCCTCAAACCTGACTTCATTCCTGCTGATTTCTTCATATTTCTTATTAAGATGCAGATTTACCTGTTCCATTTTTTCCGGCTTTATAAACAGCGATGTAATTATATTTCTTTCACGATCCTTTGTCTTGCCGCTAGTTGCCCATGGCTTGTCAATTTTCTTTATATCCCTTTTATGGAAAACCACTTTCTCCATCATCTGACCAATAGCGCCGTCTGAAAGCATAAGAACAGGATTTCTGTATTTATCGGCAAGTTCAAATCCGAGAAAAACAAAATCAGCCATTTCCTGAACTGAATTAGGTGCCAAAACTATTAAACGGTAATCGCCGTGTCCGCCTCCCTTTGTTGCCTGGAAATAATCGCCCTGCGACGGCTGTATTGTACCAAGTCCGGGACCGCCCCTGTTTACGTTTACGAGCAGGCACGGAAGCTGAGCCGAAGCAATATACGAAACACCTTCCTGCATTAGCGACCAGCCGGGAGACGACGATGAAGTCCATACTCTCGCGCCCGCTCCTGCAGCGCCGTAAACCATATTGATTGATGCCACTTCGCTTTCGGCCTGTAATGCTATCCCCGTCCTTTTAGGTACTTCCCTGGTTAAATATTCCAGCACTTCAGATTGCGGAGTTATAGGATAACCGAAGTATGCATCCATTCCGGCCTGTATAGCCGCTTCTGCCATGGCTTCATTACCCTTCATTAATCTTACATCTTCATTTTGTGACATATACTATTCCTCTTTTGAAAAACTTTTTATTATTTATAATATTATTTTTATGCTCAGATATAGTCCATCTTTGACAAATCCTCAATTGACGGATTATCCAGTGTGACGTTGATGTTGTCTTTGACATTGGCAATCGTTGCTACCTGTTCCTTTTTTTTGCCCGACGTCCTGTAAACCTTTATTACGCCTTCAGGACATACCAGAGCACAATTAGTGCATCCCGTACATACATCATCGATTACGACTGCATACCTGTATCCGAGATTGTTAATATCTTTTGAGAGTTTGATTGCATCTTCCTTGCATGCTATCGTACAGAGTTCACATCCCTTGCACTTTTGTATGTCTATAACAGTTTTGCCTTTGATTTTACGGGGTTTTTTCTCCTGAGTTTTTAAATTATCGTTCATAATATAAATTATAGAATTTAGGGAAAGAATTTATTAAAATACGAAAATAACTTATTGAATATTATCGAAAAATTAAAGATAATAATCAATCCATTAAAAGGACAATTACCTTTATTCCGCAGCGAAACTCAATATTTTCAAAATATATAAAGTTTAAAATAATTACGGTTAAAACTGTTTTTTATTCAATGCAGAACCTTCAGTTCCTCAGGAAAAAGTTCAGGATTTAGCGCCTTTCTTATGTGAATAAAAACATCGTCGACTGAAATATGCATCATGCAGGATGGACTCTTGCATCCGTAATCGTGTCCAAGATAAAGACAGGGAGAACAATATTTATCGCTCTGTATTAAGACAGTATTCGGACTGTAAGCACCCCACTTCTGAGGATTTGTCGGTCCGTGCAGTCCCATTGTTTTAGTGCCGACACATGATGCAAGATGAAGTATTCCCGTATTACTGCACACCACAAGCGTGACTCTTTTAATTATGGCAACAACATCATCAAGCAAATACTTACCTGATATATTCAATATCTTCTCAGAATCTCTGCATACATTTCTCAGACCCGATTCGAGTTCACTGCATTTGGTTTTTTCATGCGGTGCACCTGATATAATTATTATTATCTCTTTGTCGTATTCTATCAGCCTTTTACCCAGAGCAACGTAATTCTCAATTTCCCATTCTCTCGGCTGCCCTCTGCCGCCGCATCCGGGATGAAATGCAATCACAGTCCTCCCTTTCAACATGTATTGAGTGAAAAAATCTTCTGCAAATAATTCATTCTCTTCTGTAAGGAAGTATTCAAGCACATAATCGCTCGGATAAATCGGAACAAACAGCGGAATCAGAAGGTCAATGAAAGTCTCCAGTTCATGCCTGCTCTTCGAATGTTCAATTACCCTGTCAAAAATAAAATGCTTGTACTGTCCCTCAGTCTTAAATCCGATTGTAAAATCGTATTTAAGCAGGGATATCAGAATTGCACTGAATCTTGACCACTGTTCCGTATCTAAAATTACCGAATACCTGTTTTTCCTCAGACTCAATATAAGCTTGAAAAAGCCTAAAGGTTTACGCAAAAAAGAATGAATGTTCTCGACAATGACTTTGTTTATATATGGAATTTTCTTGATTATTGACACATTAATATCTGAACACAGAAATGTAATCTCAGCTTCGGGATATGCCCGTCTTAGGGTTCTCAGCATAGGTATCAGCATTATACTGTCGCCGATAGCAGCAAATTTAATAACGAGAATTTTCCGTATGTCAAAAGCAGGAAAATTCCGCTTTCTTTTTAGCAATACTGTCAGGAATGCAAGAAGCGGGATACCGGCATATTTATCAATCTTTCTGAATAATGACTTGCGGTCCATCAATCAATTCCCGATATATGTTTTGATAATTTCAACATTAATTAATAAATTAATAAATAATAAAATCAATTAACAGAGAAGATAAATTATATTACTGACTAATAGATATTTCTGATGTATTTTTGAACTCTGTATCATCATTAAATAATATTCATGTACGAAAAAATAATTGATAGTGCTATCAAGGCAAAGAAGCAGTCGTATTCTCCTTTCTCAAAATTTAAGGTCGGTGTTGCACTTCTTACTAAAGATGGCAATGTTTATACCGGCGGGAATGTTGAGTCTTCTTCATTTTCGCTTACTGTATGTGCTGAAAAGGCTGCGGCCGTAAAAGCTATAAATAACAAAGACATGGTCTTTAAAGCAATTGCAATTGCTACAAATTCAGGTGATTTCGAATTCCCATGCGGAGCTTGCAGACAGTTTCTTTCTGAGTTTTCGGATAATATGGATATTATTCTGGTGAAATCAAAAATAGAATACAGAATTTTCAAACTGCAGAATCTTTTACCTCATAAATTCAAACTTAAAAAGAAAGGATAGACAAGATGGACATGAATGAACACCTGCAGATACGTACCTTCAAGAAAACCGGGCATATTGAGGTTATCTGCGGAAGCATGTTCTCGGGCAAGACGGAAGAACTCATTAGGAGAATCCGCAGGGCTGAAATAGGAAGGCAAAGAATAAAAGTTTTTAAACCAAAGATAGATAACAGGTACAGCGAGTTTTTAATAGTATCTCACAGCGAACAGTCATTCCCCTCTGAAATAATAGATAATGCCGAAGAAATGCTTGACAGGAGTTTCGATGCAGAAGTTATCGGAATTGACGAAGCTCAGTTTTTTGATTCCAACCTCGTGCAGGTCTGTCAGGCGCTGGCGGACTCAGGGAAACGTGTAATTGTTGCAGGCCTTGACCAGGATTACCGCGCAATGCCGTTTGAACCCATCCCGCAGCTGCTTGCCGTAGCCGAATATATAACAAAAACTCTGGCAATCTGTGTTGTATGCGGGGCACCTGCTAACCGAACACAGAGAGTTACGAAAAGCACTGACAGGGTTCTGGTAGGCGGTGAAAACCATTATGAAGCAAGATGCAGGCTGCATCACATTATTAACGAATAACAAATACTTATGCAAAAATTTATTTTAATAATTGCCTTATTGTCCGTAAGTTTTCTTTCATGCAAAAAAGAAGACAACCTTGAATCTTCATCCCAGCCAGGTTCGAAAATAAAAGCCGGCCTTGTGTTCGATGTCGGAGGAAGAGGTGACAAATCATTCAATGATGCTGCCTATAAAGGTCTTGAAAAAGCGAAGAAAGAACTTAATGTTGATTTTGAAATAATTGACCCGGGTGACGGATCAGACCGCGAATCTGCTTTACGAAAACTCGCAAGCCAGCCTGATGTGAATATTATATTTGGTGTCGGATTCATTTTTACAGAGGATATAACCAAAATTGCCCGCGATTTCCCGAATAAAAAATTCGGATGCGTAGATTATACCGTAAGTCCGGATGCACACATACCGGAAAACCTGATTGCTCTCAAATTCAGGGAAGAGGAAGGATCATTTCTTGTCGGCGCACTCGCAGCAATGAAATCAAAGACAGGAACAATAGGATTCATTGGCGGAATGGAATCTTCATTAATCAGGAAATTCGAAATTGGTTATGAACAGGGCGCAAAATATATAAATCCTAACATTAAGATTTATAAATCCTATGTTGGCATAACGGGTGAAGGTTTCAAAAACCCGGGAAAAGCAGAGGAAATAGCAAAAACCCAATATCAAAACGGAGCAGATATAATTTATCATGCATCAGGACTGTCAGGTATAGGTGTTTTCAAAGCTGCAAGAGAACTCGACAAGCTGGTCATTGGAGTTGACCTTGACCAGTATTCAGAAGCTCCGGGATTTGTACTTACCAGCATGGTTAAAATTGTTGATGAAATTATATTTGAAACTGTAAGGGATTATAAAAACGGAGTATTCAAGGGAGGGATAAGAGCACTCGGACTTAAAGAAAAAGGAGTGGGATATATTTTTGACGGCAATAATAAAAACCTGATCGGACAGGAAATTCAAAAACGCCTCGATGATATCCGTGGTAAAATTATTAACGGTGAAATTACAGTAAGGTCAGAATAAAATCATTCTAAAAATTAATCAGACCTGATTGATATGTACCCTATTGTATCAGGACCCTGACGTTTAGACCGCCTTCATTACTTGTTCTCGGCGGTATGTTTGCATTACCTTCAAGCGGTTCAGTTTTTGAATATTTGTAGAATACCATAAGTTGTACTTTCGAACTGATCGAATATGATACTGAAGGATTAAATGATGTTATAGTCGAACCATTACCGACAATTTTCTCTACCGGAGCATTCGGAGCATATTTGTAATCCACCGGTTCGTTCAGATTCCTTGAATAAGTCAGAGAAAAGGTAATGTCATTCTTTAGTTCCAGTCCAAACATTGGAATATCAAATCCTGATTTTGCATAGTTAGCCGTCAGACTCCAGTCATTTGTTTTTGCAACCTGAACCAGATTGCTCGACGGTGAAAGCATATTACTTGTTGATTTATTCAAACGGAAACTGGCTGTAAGGCTGCCTCCTGCCAGCTGTTTAAAAGTAACATTCAGCCCGAATAAAGGATTAAAGGACTGTACAACTGACTGGCGTTGAATCACTTCTTTGTTCGAGATGTCAATAAACGAACCTTCTGTATATTCGGATGTAAAAGAATTCTCGAAAGATACAGTCTGCGTTAGTTCGGAGAATAACGGCAGTTTTTCAAGACCCGTTACAGTCATGCTCCAGTTTGGGAACGGGAATGACGCTATCTGATCCTTGAACGCATTAGTTATGTTACCAATATTAATATCCGGGTCACCTGAAGCCTCAAATGAAAAATCCTCAATATTTCCCGCAAAAAACATGCTGTACCCGTCCGCGCTTGTGGTATTTTTGTTCGTTGGTGCACCTAAGGATCCGTCGGGCTGTGTAATGTAAGTTCCGGAATAATTTTTGCCCCAATTCTTCTTGAATGTCAGGTTCATACGTATCGCCTGAGGAAATAACGGGCTGATTGTAGTATTAAAAGTCACATTATTAGAGAGATTGTGGATATCAGTAATACTGTATCCGGGAACTCTTTTTCCCGGGTCCATATTTAAACCAAGCTGGTACATTCTTGATGGACCGTACTCTTCAACTTGTTTTAATGTAATCCAGAAATTTGCAAATCCGGGTCTGCCAACTACACTCGGGTTTGCAACGGCATTGGTCTGATTGAAATTAAGGGTAATAAGGTCGGGAATAAATGTACCGAGTATTTTCAAAACATCTCCAAATCCGGGTTTATCATCGTCATTACTTGCAGCGCGCAGCCTGAAGTTCCGGTAGCCGCCTGCTTTTTTCTCTACGCCGAAAAGATTCAGGAATTCATTAAATTTTAATGTTGCGCCCGTTGTAAATGTATTAGCAAAACCTACGTTATACCCGGAATAAACAGTAGAATTTGGATTCGTCCAGGCATAAGTCACATTATAGTTCATGTTTATATCGAGAAACTTTGTGAGTACAGGAATATTAAACTTAGGATTAAAGGTAGTACTCTGCTGATAATCCAGTTCATTACCGAAATTAATAAGTCCTTCATTCAGGAAAATGTCATCCAGTATTTCACTTTCCGACTTTTGCGTTCGTGCCGAATCCTTGTATGTTTCAAATCCTGTCAGGTCACTGCCTGCTTTTACGCTGTATGTTCCCGTCAAATCAACAATCCAGTTTTCAATGAATTTCCAGTTAAAA
>Ga0209450_10001757_pt1 | contig 10895 bp, 12 predicted proteins | sample FrelakmetLWP11LW_FD_187149 | JGI IMG/M metagenome (GOLD analysis project Ga0209450, IMG submission 187149) | Freshwater lake sediment microbial communities from the University of Notre Dame, USA, for methane emissions studies - LWP11 LW (SPAdes)... | ecosystem: Environmental > Aquatic >... | reverse complement strand
CCGTCCGCAACCGACCACGCAGACCCTCATCCGTCGGGTCCGCGAACTCGAGTTGACCGGCGGCCTCGTCGACTGCCAGCAAAGTCACGACGCCGAACGACGCGCCGGCTTCCAGAAATGCATTCAGCGGCACGCCATCGTCCTGCATCGCGCGTAGCAGACCGACGACCTCCGCCCGCGACCGCACGGCAAAGCGCTGCAGTTGCGGCGATTCGGGCTCGGGGAAGGGCGTGGCTATGCCCATTGCACTGGTTCGGGCGGCTCTCGCACACAGTGCCCTGCAGCAAGATTGCTGCTCTCGGCGCGTGCTTTCTACACCGGCCAAGACGCAGCGGCCACTAAGGGTGGCTGGAAAAGCACCGTTATCCGGCGCCCGGCGGGCGCAGAGCGTCAGGCGGTCAGACTGGCCGCGATGCTCAGCTGTGGCCGATGACCGGGTGCGGCTGGTAGGGCGCGGCCAGCCGCCCCAGTTCATCGGCATTCAGCCTGATCTCGAGCGCCTCGAGCGCTTGTTCCAACTGCCCCGGCTTGCTGACACCGATGATCGGGCTGCTGACGCCGGCTTGGTGCAGCAGCCAGGCATAGGCCAGCGCAGCGTTGGACACGCCCTTCTCGCGCGCCAGTTGCGACACCGCATCGACGACGCGGAAGTCAGCATCGCGGTAGTAGAACTTCTGCGCGATCTCGTCGGTCGCCGCGCGCGACGTTGCGCCGCCCGACTTGTCCGCACTGCCGCCCTCACCCGGCCTTCGGTTGCCGGCGAGGAAACCGCGCGCCAGCGGACTCCACGGCAGCAGGCCGACGCCGGTGGCGCGGCAGTAGGGGTTCATCTCGCGCTCCTCCTCGCGGTAGACGAGGTTGTGGTGGTTCTGCATCGAGATGAACTTGGTCCAGCCGTGCCGCTCCGCGACCTGCTGCATGGTGGCGAACTGCCACGCGAACATGCTGGAGGCGCCGATGTAGCGCGCCTTGCCACTCTTCACGACGTCATGCAGCGCTTCCATCGTCTCCTCCACCGGCGTGGCGGCATCGAAGCGATGGATCTGGTACAGGTCGACGTAATCGGAGCCCAGCCGGCGCAGGCTGGCGTCGATCGCGTGGAAGATCCGCTTGCGCGACAGTCCGCTGGTGTTCGGCTGCGGCCGGAACTTCGGCCCCGGCGCATTGCCCCCCTGGAACGCGAGGTCGACCGGGAAGAAGACCTTGGTGGCGATGACCACCTCCTCGCGGCGACAGAACTCGCGCACGAATCTGCCGGCCAGTTCCTCCGACATGCCGGCCGAATACATGTCCGCCGTGTCGAGGAAGTTGATGCCGGCTTCGATTGCGGCCTGCACAAGCGGCCGCGAGGCGACTTCGTCGAGCACCCAAGGCCGCCACTTCGGCGTGCCGTAAGTCATCATGCCAAGCGCAAAGCGCGAGACCGACAGGCCCGAATTCCCGAGTTCAACGTAATGCATCGCGGCGCCCCTCATCTGCTGACGCCGAAGATGCTAGCGGAACCCGAAGTCGCCGCCGCGCAGCGTGCCTACATGCCGAGCAGGCGGCCGATGCGTGCGATGTAGTCGCCGGTCCTGATCGCATCGGTGAGCAGTTCGTCGCTCGCCGCGTGCAGCTTCTCGCGCAGTCCGGCCAGGCCGCCGTGCACCTCGTCCTGCGGTTGCGCCGAGGCGAGTGCCGCACGCAACTGCTCCACGTCGGCGCGCAGGTGATCGAAGTCACCCTGCCCGCTTTTCAGTTGCGCCAGATCCTGCTCGAGCGCGTCGATCAGCCGCGCTGTCTCCTCGAGGTCGACTGTCCGCTGGTTCTTGCCCGTGATGTCCGCCATTGCCCGGCCCGCTGATTGCCTAAGCGGAGCTTAACTCGCCGCATGAGCACGCGAGCCGCGCTAGAGTCTCACTCGGCGACCGACGAGGACACGATGTATCTGCTGCAAGCCGCGCTCCCACCCCAGTGGGCGATCCTGGCCTGGATCCTGCTGCTGCCGCTCGCGACTCACTCGGCGATCAGGGTGCACTCCGGCGCGGCGCTGCATGGCGCGCAGCAGCATCTGTGGCTGGCCGGCGTCGTGCTGCTGGCGTGGCTGTGGACACTGCAGGTTCGCGTTGCCGGAGGCGCCGCCTTCGGCCTGCTTGGCGTCGCCTTCTATTCGCTCATCTTCGGCTGCCATTGGGCACGGCTCGGCCTGTTGCTCGCTGTCGCGCTGCATACCGTCCTTGGCGGCGGCAACTGGTTGAATTTCGGCATCAACGGCCTGTTGCTGGCGGCCGTGCCGACGCTGCTCGCAAGCGTGCTGCAGCGGCAGATCGAGCAGCGGCTGCCGAAGAACGTCTTCATCTTCATGATCGGTCACGGCATGTTCGTCACGCTGGCAGTAACGGTCGCCACCAGCACGCTCCTGGTGGCGGCCAGCTGGCTGCTCAGGCCGGGTCCGGCGGATCTCGACCAGCTGGCATATGCGCTGCTGCTTGCCTGGGGTGAGGCACTCGCCAGCGGCATGCTTTTCTCGGCGCTGGTGATCTTCGGCCCGCACCTCGTGCTGACCTACCGCCAGGATGTGTACCTGCCTCCTCGGCGCGTCCTGTGATCGCGCCGAGCTGCGACCACTAGACTGCCGCGCGAAACCAACCGAGTGACCGCTATGACACGGAACGCCGCCCACATCCTCGTCGACCAGCTGCAGATCCAGGGCGTCAACCACGTGTTCTGCGTGCCGGGCGAAAGCTACCTTGCGGTGCTGGACGCCTTCTACGACGCGCGCGGCATCCGGCTCATCGTCAACCGGCACGAGTCCGGCTCGACCTTTATGGCCGACGCGTACGCCAAGCTGACCGGGCAGCCCGGCGTGGCTTTCGTCACCCGCGGCCCGGGTGCGACCAATGCGTCGATCGGCGTGCATACGGCGTTCCAGGACTCCACACCGATGGTGGTGTTCGTCGGCCAGGTCGGCAGCAACTTTGTCGAGCGCGAGGCGTTCCAGGAAATCGACTACCGACGGATGTTCGGCCAGATGACCAAGTGGGTGGCGCAGATCGAACGCGCCGATCGCATCCCCGAGTTCGTGGCGCACGCGTTCCAGATCGCCACCAGCGGCCGGCCAGGGCCGGTCGTGCTGGCGTTGCCGGAAGACCTGCTCGAGCAGACTGCCGACATCGAGGACGCGGCTTGCCATCAGCCGGTGCAATCGGCACCAACCGATGCGCAGATCGGCAGCATTCGCCGCCTGCTTGGCCAGGCCCGCGCGCCGCTGGTGCTGCTCGGCGGCACCGGCTGGACAGACACGGCGTGCGACAGCCTGCGCCGATTCGTCGAGGCGAACCACCTCCCTGTGGCATGCGCCTTTCGCTACCAGGACCTGTTCGACAACCGGCACCCGAACTATGTCGGCGATGTCGGCATCGGCATCAACCCGAAGCTGGCGCAGCGCGTGCGCGACGCGGACCTGCTGCTCGCCATCGGTCCGCGTCTGGGTGAAATGACCACCAGCGGCTACTCGTTGCTGTCAGTGCCGCGGCCAAAGCAGACGCTGATCCACGTGCACCAGGGAATTGAGGAACTCGGGCGCGTGTATCAGGCACAGATGATGATCGCTTCTGGCATGCCGCAACTGACGGCGCGGCTGGCAGCGATGATGCCGGTGGAGTCACCGACCTGGACTGCGGCCACGCGCGAAGCGCGGGCCGAATACGAAGCCTGGCAGGCGCAGGCGCCGGTGTACGGCAGCGAAAGGCCACGGCTCGATCTGTGGCAGATCGTGCAGATGCTGCAGGCCACCGTGCCAGCCGACACCATCATCACCAACGGCGCAGGCAACTTTTCGACGTGGGCACATCGGTACTGGCGCTATGGCGGCCTGCGCACGCAACTGGCACCGACCGCGGGCAGCATGGGCTATGGCGTGCCGGCCGGCATCGCCGCCAAACTGGTCGCGCCCGAGCGCACCGTGGTGACCTTCGCCGGCGACGGTGATTTCCTGATGACGGCGCAGGAACTGGCCACTGCGGCCATGCACCAGGCTGGCGTGCTGATCCTCGTCTTCAACAACGGCATGTACGGGACCATCCGCATGCACCAGGAGCGGCACCACCCGGCGCGCGTGATCGGCACCGAATTGCTCAATCCGCGCTTCGACCTGCTGGCCCAGTCCTATGGCGGGTTTGGCGCGGTCGTCGAATCGAGCGGCCAGTTCGGCCCGGCGCTGGCGGAGGCGCTGGCCTTTACCCGCGCGCGGAAGTTGCCCGCGGTCATCGAACTGCGTACGGACGCGCAGGTCATCACTCCCGGCACGACGTTGGCGGCGATCCGCGCCAACGCTCTGGCAGGCCGCTGAAAGAAGACCCGGCCGCTTTGGCCCGTTGCGCCAACGCAACGGCGATCCCCAGATCGCGTGAGCAGCCATGGCCACCTGGCGCCGGCTGTACCTAGGATTGCGTAGTGAGCAATGACTAACGGATAGTGCGAATCCCCCCGGAGGGCTCTCGCCATGCAGTTGCCATGAAGCGGATCGTGGTTCTGGGCCAGCCGGGCACCTTCGGTGATGCCTGGTGCCGGCACGCCGCGGCGAGGCTCGCCCGGCGCCTCGATGTGCCGTGTATTCCCGTAGTCGACGCCGTGCCTTCGGCGCAAGAAGCGCCCGGATGGGTGGCCACGGCGACCGTCGGCGCGTTCACCGGCACGCTGCTGCACTCCGCCGACACTGCTATCTGGCTGCAATTCCTGCCGCTGGCCGTGGCACGGGCGTGGGCGCGAGGGCTGCGCGCCAAGCTCACTGGATCGCTGCCTGTGCAGCACTTGCCTCATCTGGCCGATGTGCGCGACAGCCTCATGCACATGGCATGGACACCGCATGTGCATGGGCTGCTGCGCCATCCTGCTTTGGCGCACCTGCAGGTCTTTCACCTGCGCAGTCCCGATGAGACCGACTTCTGGCTGCGCGCCCAAGAGCATCGGCTGCCGCTGCGTCAGTCGGCGGTGGCTTAACCCGCCTGACGCCGCCGACGACGCCGGCAGCAACGGCTCGCAGCTAGCGCTATCCGAAGAAGGACAGCATCTCCTCTGCCAGCAGCTCCTGGGTTTCCTCGGCAATGTAGTGACCGCCCGGCGTCGATCGCCCGGTCACGGTGCCCGATGCCTTCGCCTGCCAGTCAGCGATCGGCGCGAACAACCGATGCACGACGCCGCGTTCGCCCCACAGAACACGCAGCGGACAGGCAATCCGCACCTGTGCGTCGGCGCGATCGTGCTCGAGGTCGATCGATGCTGCGGCCCGATAGTCCTCGCACATCGAGTGAATCGCCGCCGGATCGCCGATGCAGCGTTCGTACTCGGCGAGCGCGCGAGGATCGAACAACTCGAGGCCGTGGCTGCCCCAGCCGCCGAGTTTCTTGCGCAGGTAGAAAGCGGGATCGGCGCCGATCAGCGTTTCCGGCAGCGGCTGCGGCTGGATCAGGAAGAACCAGTGGTAGTAGGCGCGCGCGAATTCCATGTCGGTGCGCTCGTACATGGTCAGCGTCGGCGAGATGTCGAGCAGCATCAGCCGCTCGACCGCCCGCGGATGGTCGAGCACCATCCGGTGCGCCACACGGCCGCCGCGATCGTGTCCGCAGACGGCGAAGCGCTCGAAGCCGAGCATGCGCATCAGCGCCACGTTGTCGGCAGCCATCGCTCGCTTGCTGTAGGCGGCGTGCGTGGCGTCGGCCGGCGGTTTGTCGGAGTCGCCGTAGCCGCGCAGGTCGGGCAGCACCAGCGCGAAGTGCCCGGCGAGCAGCGGCGCCACCTTGTGCCACATGGCGTGCGTCTGCGGAAAACCGTGCAAGAGCAGAAGCGGCGGCTTGCCGGTTGCGGAGCCGAGGTTGTGCCGCAGGTTGATATGAACGTCGCCGACGCGCAGGCGCCCCAGCTCGAACCCGGCGAACCAGTCAGACATCGGCGTTCTCCGCCAGCATCTGCAGCAGTCCCTCGAGCGCGACGATGATCGCCTGCGTGCGCACCGCGGCGCGGTTGCCGCCCAGGCGACGCGATTCGGTGCGCAGGCGCAGCTCGCCGGCCCGCCGCAGCGCCCACGAAAAGCACACCAGCCCGACCGGCTTCTCGGCGCTGCCGCCGCCGGGGCCGGCGATGCCGGTGATGCCGACCGCGACTTGCGCATCGCTGGCGACAAGTGCGCCGCGGGCCATTGCCCGCGCGACCGGTTCGCTCACGGCGCCATGCAGGCGCAGCTCGGTGGCGCTCACTCCGAGTACCTGCCGCTTGGCCGCGTTCGAGTAGGTGACGAAGCCGCGGTCGAACCACTGGCTGGAGCCGGCCACCTGCGTCACCGCGTAGGCCACGCCGCCCGCGGTGCACGACTCGGCCGTCGCCAGCCACATCCGTCGTGCGAGCAGCGCCTTGCCCACGGTCTCGGCCAGTTCGACGATCCGTTGCGCCTTCGTCATCGCCGTCACCCCCACAAACGAACGCCGATCGCCAGCACGAGCAGTGTGTAGAACGCAGCCACCAGGTCGTCGGCCATCACCCCGGCGCCGTTCTTGAAGCGTGCGTCGAGGGCGCGGATTGGCGGTGGCTTCACGATATCGAAGAAGCGGAACAGCACGAACGCGGCGACGAACAGGCCTCCGCCGTGCGCTGCGTTGCCCGGCAACAGCAGCAGAACGATCCAGAAGGCCACGATCTCGTCGATGACGATGTGGCTCGAATCGGCCACGCCGAGTCGCTGGCCGGTGACCTGCGCCGCATGGGCACCAATCACCAGCATGGCCGCCACCAGCATCCACCACGACCACGGGCCGAGCGACTGGTCGAGTCGCAGGAAAAGCAGCCACGCGAGCAGCGTGCCCCAGGTGCCCGGCGCGGCGCGCGGTAACCCGCTGCCGGCACCGAGCGCGATCAGATGCCACGGCGAGGCCAGCATGAAGCGAAGTGTCGGTCGCCGTGGAGCAGCGTTGCCGGCGACGTCAGGCGGCACGGTTGCGTTCATCGGCGTGCGGCAGGCACAAAGCTCACCCGGCAAAGTGGTCGAAGGCGTGCCACGGTGTTGGCAGCTCGGCAGCGTTCGCGTCAAGAACGCGCAGGCCGTCGCCGACCCCGACGATGCGGCCGATGCGAGTGACAGGCACCGCCGAGGCTGCGCCTGCCGCCTCGACAGCAGCGCGCTGGTCGGACGCGGCCGTGAAAAGCAGTTCGTAGTCGTCGCCGCCAGTGAGAGCGCAGCGCTGCTGCTGTTCGATGGGCAGGCTGCGCAGCGCTGCGCTACGCGGCACCTGTTCCCATTCGATCACCGCCCCGACGCGCGAGCGCTTCAGGATGTGGCCAAGGTCGCCGAGCAGCCCGTCGGAGACATCGATGCCCGCCGTGGCGATTCCGCGCAGCGCCACGCCGAGCGCCACGCGCGGCTGCGGCCAGTCCATCCTCTTCGCGAAGATCGCCGAATGCTCCGCCGCCACGCCACTCACTTCGCCGCGGCGGCAGGCGAGTGCGGCGCGCGCGTCGCCCAACATACCGGACACCCACAGGTCATCACCGATGCGTGCGCCGCCTCGGGTTCGCACTGCCAGCCGCGGCAGGTCGCCGAGCGCGGTGATGCAGATGGTCAATGGGCCATCGACCGGGCCCGGCTGCGCCCCCGTGAGCTGAGGTACGCGCGTTGTGTCGCCGCCGGCAAGCACGCAGCCGTGCTCGTCGGCCAGCGCAAACAGGCCGCGGCAGAACGCTTCCAGCCAGGCTTCGTCGGCCCGCGGCAATGCCAATGCAAGCTGGAACGCGCGCGGCGTTGCGCCGGCGGCAGCGAGGTCGGACAGATTGACCGCCAGCGCCTTGTGGCCGAGTGACGCGGGGTCGATGTCCGGCAGGAAATGGCGCCCTTCAAGCAGCATGTCGGTGGTCATCGCCAGCAGCCGCTCGCCGCAGTCGAGCAGCGCGCAATCGTCGCCGACACCCTGGCGCACGATGCCTCCCGCGGGCACCATCCGCGTGAAGAAGCGATCGATGAGCTCGAACTCGTTCATCGGACGCGCCAGTGCATCAGGGATTCACTGCGGCGGGTCGTCGTACCAACGTAACGACCGCCAGGCTGCGTGCGCTTCACCGACCGCGTCGGCGCGCCCAGCCACTCAGCGCGGCTGCGCTTCATGCGGCCGCAGCCGCGCGGCAACCTTGTCGAGCACGCCGTTGACGTATTTGAAGCCCTCGGTGCCGCCGAAGCTCTTGGCCAGTTCCACCGCCTCGTTGATGACGACGCGGTACGGGATCTCCGGGCGCTGCTGCAGCTCGTAGGTGCCGATCAGCAGGATGCCGTGCTCGACCGGCGACAGCTGTTCCGGCCGGCGGTCGATGAACTCGACGAACTGCGCGCGCAGTACCTCGGCACCGTCGATCACGCCGTGCAGCACTTCGCGCAGGTGCTGGCGGTCCGCCTTGTCGAAGCTGTCGGACTCCATCAGGTGGCCTTCGACGGCGGCAAGGTCCTGCCCGCCGACCAGCCACTCGTAGATGCCCTGCAGGGCCAGCTCGCGCGCGCGGCGGCGGGCGCTGCGTCCCCCGCCACGCGAGCGCGCTTCGGCGGCAGGCTGCTGCTCGGCCACGCTACTGCTCTCCCGGCTCTTCCTCGCCTTCTTCCGCGAGCGCCCACATCAGGTTGCCCATCTCGACCGCAACGCGCGCCGCGTCGCGGCCCTTATCGTTGACGCGCACGCGCGCCTGCTCCTCGTCCTCGGTGGTCAGGATCCCGTTGACGACCGGCACGCCGGTGTCGAGAGCCACGCGAGCCAGACCCGACGCCGATTCATTGGCCACTACCTCGAAGTGATACGTGTCGCCGCGGATCACGCAGCCAAGTGCGATCAGCGCATCGAAGTCTCCGGCATTGGCCATGCGAGCCAGCGTCAGCGGCACCTCGAGCGCGCCGGGCACCGTCACCCGAGTGATGTCGTCCTCCTCGACGCCCATCTGCAGCAGCTCGTCGATGCATGCCTGCGCCAGGGCCTGCCCGGCCCACTCGTTGAAACGCGACTGCACGATGCCGATGCGCAGGCCGGTGCCGTCCAGGTCGGAGCCGATCTCGTCCATTGCCATACTGTCTCCAGTCGGCAAAGTGTACGCGACGCTTCGCGTCGCACGTGCACTTTGCCGAGTGAAAATGGGCGCGCCGCCTTGCGGTGGCCCGGCGACGGCGCACAGGAAAAAGCGAGGTGGCGTGCGCGCTGCGCACGCCAAGGTCAGTCTTCGATGAAGCCGGTGGTGTGCAGGCCGAAACCGGCCATCGACGGCATCTTGCGCCGCCGCGCCAGTAGCCTCATCTTCACCACGTTCAGGTCGCGCAGGATCTGGGCACCGACGCCGTAGGTGCGCAGGTCCATGCGCGCGCTGCGCTGGTCGCGCTCGGCGCCGTGGTCGATCTTCGTCAGCGTGGCGAACTGGGCCAGCAGGCTGTCCGCCGACTCGCCGCAGTTCAGCAGCACGACGACGCCACTGCCGGCCTCGGCGATCTTCTCCAGCGCGCGTGGCAGCGGCCACGAGTGCGTGCTGAGGTCGGCGTCGAGTGCGTCGAGCACCGACAGCGGCTCGTGCACGCGCACCAGCACTTCGCGCTCCGCGTCGATCGGCCCGCGCACCAGGGCCAGATGCGCGCTGCGGCTCGGCAGGTCACGGTAGGCGATGAGTTCGAACGGGCCGGCGGTGGTCTTGATCCTGCGGCTGCCGATGCGCTCGATCATCGACTCGTTGGCAGCCCGATAGTGGATCAGGTCGGCAATGGTGCCAACCTTCAGGCCGTGCTGCTGCGCGAACGGAATCAGGTCGGGCAGACGCGCCATGCTGCCGTCGTCGTTCATGATCTCGCAGATCACCGCTGCGGGCGTCAGCCCTGCAAGCTGCGTCAGGTCGCAGCCCGCCTCGGTGTGCCCGGCGCGCATCAGCACGCCACCAGTCTGTGCCACCACCGGGAAGATATGGCCCGGCTGGACAATGTCTGCCGGCCGCGCGTTTGGCCGCGTCGCCACCCAGATCGTGTGCGCACGGTCGGCGGCGGAAATGCCGGTGCTGACACCACTGGCGGCCTCGATCGAGACGGTGAAGTTGGTGCCGTGCACGGTGCCGTTGGCAGAAGCCATCGGCGGCAGGCGGAGCTGCCGCGCGTGCGCGTCGGTGAGCGTCAGGCACACCAGGCCACGCGCGTGCTTGGCCATGAAGTTGATCTTCTCGGGCGTGACGAAGTCAGCCGCGAACACCAGGTCACCCTCGTTCTCGCGGTCCTCGTCGTCGACCAGGACCACCAGGTGACCCTTGCGGATCTCGTCGATGATCTCCTCGACCGAGGCCATCGGCGACTGGGCGGCGGGCGATGGAACGGCTGCAAGCATGGCAGGCCCCAATGGACGGAAGTCTTGATTTTACGGGCCTGCTCTATCGGCAAGACCCGCTCCCCGCCAGTGTTTCGGCGGCTGCTGCCGGCGCTGCCGTCAGCGCTGGCTGAGAGAAATGTCGCCGAAGATGTGCGCCGCCGCCTTCGGCAGCCCTCGCCAGTACTGACGCGGCCCGTGCACGACGCCACCGAGCGACGCTGCCGCGTGCCACGGCCAGCGCGGGTCGTACAGCATGCCGCGGGCCAACGCCACCATGTCGGCCTTGCGCGAGGCGACGATGTCCTCTGCCTGCTGTGGCCCGGTAATGAGGCCGACCGCGATCGTCGTCATGCCCGTCGCCTCGCGCAGCGTTTGCGCGAAAGGCACCTGGTAACCGGGCGCCAGGGCGATCTTCTGCCGCGGTGAGATGCCGCCGCTGGAAACGTCGATCCAGTCGCAGCCGCGCGCCTGAAGCTGGCGTGCCAGCTCGAGGCTCTGTGCCGGCGTCCAGCTGTCCTCGCCGTCGAGCCAGTCGGTGGCCGAGACGCGCACACCGAC
>Ga0209450_10001756_pt1 | contig 10897 bp, 8 predicted proteins | sample FrelakmetLWP11LW_FD_187149 | JGI IMG/M metagenome (GOLD analysis project Ga0209450, IMG submission 187149) | Freshwater lake sediment microbial communities from the University of Notre Dame, USA, for methane emissions studies - LWP11 LW (SPAdes)... | ecosystem: Environmental > Aquatic >... | reverse complement strand
GTCGCGACGCTGGCCTCGCTCGGGGTCATCGGACTGCCGGTGGCGCTGGGGCTGGTGCTCGGCGCGAACCTCGGCAGCGGCCTGCTCGGCATGCTGTCCACGCTGCAGGCCGAGTCGGAGGCGCGACGGGTGACGCTCGGCAACTTCCTGTTCAAGCTGATCGGCTGCACGCTGGCGATTCCGCTCATCGGCTACGTCGCGACGCTCGTGCCGCGGATGGGACTCTCGCCTGCCAACGCGGTGGTCCTGTTCCACCTGGCGTTCAACCTGATCCTCGCGGTGCTGTTCCTGGGATTCACCAACCCGATCGCCCGCCTCGCCGAACGCCTGCTGCCCTCCCCGCCCGCCACGGACGATCCGTCCCGGCCGCGGCATCTCGACCCCTCCGCACTGGACACGCCGGCACTCGCCATCGGCAACGCCGCGCGCGAAACGCTGCGCATCGCCGACATCATCGAGGAGATGCTGCGCGGCATGATGACCGTGCTCCGCGACAACGACCGCGAGCTCGCCGCGCGCCTGTCGAAGCGCGACGACGTGGTCGACAAGCTCTACACGGCGATCAAGCTCTACCTGTCGCAGGCCTCGCGCGGCGCGCTCACGGAGCGCGAAAGCCGGCGCCTCGCGGACATCGTGTCGTTCACGATCAATCTCGAGCAGGTCGGCGACATCATCGAGCGGATCCTCGAGGACACGGTCGAGCGCAAGATCGACAAGGGCCGCAGCTTCTCCGAGGCCGGGATGACCGAGATCACCGACCTGCACGGACGGCTGGTCGGCAATTTGCAGCTCGCCACCAGCGTGTTCCTGAACGGCGACGACAAGAGCGCCCGCGAGCTCCTCGCGCAGAAGGTGCTGTTCCGCGACCTCGAGCGCAAGTACGCCGAGGCGCACCTCGCCCGCCTCGCCGGCAACACGATCGAGAGCATCGAGACTTCCTCGCTGCACCTCGACCTGATCTCCGACCTGCGCCGCATCAACTCCCACTTCTGCACGGTCGCCTACCCGATCCTCGAACAGGCCGGCGTGCTCGCCCGCACCCGTCTGATCGAGCCGCCACCCGACGATGCCGGCGACCTCGCCGACGAGAATCCGGCGCGTCCCAGGGACTTGCCTCGCGTCGTCTGACCGTTGCCCTTGCCCGCAGCCGAGATCTCCGTCGGCGTGACGCTCGCGGTGCTTGCCGCGGGCTTCCTGCACGCGCTCTGGAACGCGCTCCTCAAGTCCGCGTCCGGCGAGCCGATGCTCGACACGGCGCTGATCGTCGCCGGCGCGACGATCGTCTGCGCCCCGCTGGTGCTCGTCGTGCCGTTCCCGGCGACCGCGGCGTGGCCGTTCGCGCTGGCCTCGATGCTCGTGCACTTCGGCTACTACGTGACGCTGGCCGGTGCCTATCGCCGTGGGGACCTGTCGTTCGCCTACCCGCTGATGCGCGGCGTCGCGCCGCTCCTCGTGACGCTCGCCGGCGTCGCCGTGCTCGGCGAGCACCTGCGCCCGAACGCGATCGCAGGGATTGCGCTGATCTCCGGCGGCATCATGCTGATCGCCTGGCTCGCGAGCGGCCGCCACACCGCGTCGGCGGTCGGCTGGGCGGTCGCCAACGCCGCCATCATCGCCACCTACACGCTGATCGACGGCGCCGGCGCGCGCGCCGCCGGGAACCCGTGGTCGTACGCGTTCTGGCTGATGTTCCTCGAGGGCATCCCGTTCGTCGGGTGGATCGTGTGGCGCCATCGGGGCGAGGCGAGCCGCTACCTGCTGCGCCGCTGGCGCCGCGGCATGCTGGGCGGCGCCGCGAGCGTCGCGGCCTACGCCATCGCGCTGTGGGCGATGACGCGTGCTCCGGTGGCAGTCGTCGCCGCGCTGCGCGAGGTGTCGGTGGTGTTCGCCGCGATCCTCGGCACCGTGTTCCTGAACGAGCGGTTCGGTTGGCGGCGCCTGGCCGGCGCGGCGAGCGTCGCCGCCGGCGTGGCCGCGCTGCGGTTCTGAGGAGGCTGCCGTGAGCCCGACATTGCCCAGCCACGCCCGCGTGGTGATCGTCGGCGGCGGCATTGCCGGCTGCTCGACCGCCTACCATCTGACGCAGCTCGGCGTACGCGACGTCGTGCTGCTCGAGCAGGGCCGCCTCACCTGCGGGACGACGTGGCATGCCGCGGGTCTGGTCGGCCAGACCCGTGCGACGCGCAACGCGACCCGCATGAGCCGCTACGGCATCGACCTCTACGCCGCACTGGAACGGGAGACCGGCCTTGCCACCGGCTGGAAGCAGTGCGGCTCGCTCAACGTCGCGAAGACCCCCGAGCGTCTCGCGCTGATGCAGCGCCAGATGGCGCGCGCGCGGAGCTTCGGCATCGCGTTCGAGTTCGTCTCGCCCGCCGAGGCCGGGCGCATCGCCCCGATCCTGCGCACCGACGACCTCGCGGGCGGCGTCTGGATCCCGGGCGACGGCAAAGCCAATCCCACCGACCTCACGATGTCGCTCGCCAAGGGCGCGCGCCTGCGCGGTGCGACGATGGTCGAGGGCGTGACGGTTACCAGCGTCGACGTGCAGGATGGCCGCGTCGCCGGCGTGCACTGGCGTCGTGGTGACGAGCAGGGGGCGATCCGCTGCGAGACGCTGGTCAACTGCGCCGGGCAGTGGGCGCGCGCGTTCGGGCGGATGGCCGGCGTCAACGTGCCGCTGTACTCCGCCGAGCACTTCTACCTCGTCACGGAGCGCATCGACGGCGTGACACCCGACCTGCCGGTGATCCGTGACCCCGACGGGTGCATCTACTACAAGGAGGAGGTGGGGGGCCTGGTGATGGGCGGCTTCGAGCCGAAGGCCAAGCCGTGGAACGTCGACCCGATTCCGCCGGGCTTCGAGTTCCAGCTGCTGCCGGAGGACTGGGACCAGTTCGAGGTGCTGATGGTCAATGCCATCCACCGCACCCCCTGCCTCGAGACCGCGCCGGTCAAGATGCTGCTGAACGGCCCGGAGAGCTTCACGCCCGATGGCAACTTCATCCTCGGCGAGTCCCCCGAGGTCGCCGGCTACTTCGTCTGCGCGGGCTTCAACTCGGCGGGCATCGCCAACGCGGGCGGCGCCGGCAAGCTCACCGCCGAGTGGATCGTTGGAGGCGAGGCGCCGCTGGACCTCTGGGACGTCGACGTGCGCCGCTTCGCGCCGTTCCACGCCAACCGCCGGCACCTTGCCGACCGCACCGTCGAGACGCTGGGCCTGCACTACGCGATGCGCTGGCCGCGCGAGGAGCTGCAGTCCGTGCGCCCCTTGCGCCGCTCGCCGCTCTACGACCGGCTCAAGGCGAAGGGCGCGGTGTTCGGCACGAAGCTCGGCTGGGAGCGCGCGAACTACTTCCTCCCCGCCGGCGCGAAGGAGACGCCGCCGACGCTCGGCCGGCCCGGCTGGCTCCCCCATGTGCTCGAGGAGCAGCGCGCTTGCCGCGAGCACGTCGTCGTCTTCGACCAGACCTCGTTCGGCAAGCTGGTGCTGAAGGGCCGCGACGCGCTCGCGGTGCTGCAGCGCCTGTGCGCGAACGAGATGGACGTGCCGGTCGGGCGCATGGTCTACACACCGATGCTGAACGCCCGCGGCGGCTTCGAGAGCGACGTGACCGTCACCCGGCTCGGCGAGCACGAGTTCTTTGTCGTCACCGGCTCGTCGCAGACGACGCGCGACTGCGCGTGGATCGAGCGCCAGATCCGGCACGACGAGCGCGCGGCGCTGGTCGACGTCACGGGCGGATGGTCGGTGATCTCCGTGATGGGGCCGAAGGCCGAGGCGCTGTTGCGCCAGCTGTCGCCGGACGACGTCTCGAAGGGCGCGATGCCGTTCGCCACGACACGCGACATCGACGTCGGCTACGCACGCGTGCGGGCCGCACGCATGAGCTACGTCGGCGGGCCGGGGTACGAGCTGTACGTTCCCGTCGAGCAGTGCCTGACGCTGCACGATGCGCTGTGGAGCGAAGGCGCGGCCTTGGGGCTGACGGACGCCGGCTACTACACGATCGACGCGCTGCGCATCGAGGCCGGACGTCGCGCCTGGGGTGCCGAGCTCTCGCCCGACGAGTCGCCGTGGCAGGCGGGGCTGGGCTTCGCGGTGAAGCTCGACAAGCGCGACGCGTTCGTCGGTCGCGAGGCGCTGCTGAAGGCGCGGGACGAGCCGCTGCTGAAGCGACTCCTCTCGTTCACGTTCGACGACCCACAGGCCTTCCCGTGGGGCGGCGAGCCGATTCTCGTGGACCGCGCGCCGGTCGGTGAACTGAGTTCCGCCGGGTACAGCCGGTCCGCCGGGCGGGCGGTGGCAATGGGCTACGTGCGGATGGATCGGGCGATCACGGATGACGTGCTCGTCGGCGCGACATGCGAGGTCGACATCGCGGGTGAGCGGACGCGTGTGACGGCGCGCGTCGCGTAGACGGGATTGCGGCGGCAGAAGCGCCGCGGCGGCCTTCCGGCCGCCGCGCTCGCGCTATAGCTTGTACATGCTCGGGATCCACAGCGACAGCTGCGGCACGTAGGTGATGATCAGCAGGGCGACGCACATGGCCCCGTAGAACGGCCATAGCTCCTTGCTCACCTGCTCTATCGTCACCTTGCCGATCGCGCAGCCGACGAACAGCGTCGGCCCGACCGGCGGCGTGATCAGCCCGATCGCCAAGTTGACGATCATGATCATGCCGAAGTGCACCGGATCGACGCCGAACGCCTTGACCACGGGCAGCAGGATCGGCGTGCAGATCAGCAGCATCGGCGCCATGTCCATGAACGTCCCGAGCAGCAGCAGCAGGATGTTCACGAGCATCAGCATCACGTACTTGTTGTTCGTGAACTCGAGGAACAACGCGGTGGCCTGGGCCGGGATCTGCATCAGCGCCATCATGTAGCCGAACGCGGCCGAGACGCCGATCAGCAGCATCACCATCGCCACCGTCTTCACCGTTCGGTGGACCAGCCGGGGAAGATCCTTCCACTTGTAGTCGCGGTAGACGAACATCGTGATCACGAAGGCGTAGACGCACGCCACCGCCGCCGACTCCGTCGCCGTGAAGACCCCGGACAGGATGCCGCCGAGGATGATGAAGACGGTGCCGAGGCCCCAGACCGAGTCCGCTGCGATCCGGAGCGACTCGCCGAACGTCACGCTTTCGGCCTTCGGCATGTCCTGCCGCCGGGCCGTCCACAGCACCAGCCCGACCAGGCACAGCCCGAACAGGACGCCGGGCAGGATGCCGGCGAGGAACAGGTGCGCGATCGACACCGAGCCGCCGGCGGCGATCGAGTAGATCACCGCGTTGTGGGACGGCGGGATCAGCACCGCCTGCACCGAGCCGCAGATGGTCAGGTTGACCGCGAACACGCGCGGATAGCCCATCCGCACCATCTGCGGAATCATGATCGAGCCGACCGACGCCGCATCCGCCACCGACGAGCCGGAGATCGTGCCGAACAGCGTGGAGGCGAAGATGTTGACGATGGCGAGGCCGCCGCGGATCCAGCCGACCAGCACCTTGGCGAGGTTGATCAGCCGGTAGGCCATCCCGCCTTCGGCCATGATGGCGCCCGCCAGCACGAAGAACGGGATCGCCAGCAGCGAGAAGTCGTCCGTGCCGTCGGAGATCTTCAGCATGATCGCCTCGGTCGGGAGGTCGATCCACAGCGCGCCGATGAGCGCCGAGAGCCCCAGCGAGAACGCGAGCGGCACGCCGATGGCGGCGAGGACGGCGAACGAGCCAATGAGGACGAGTGCGTCCATCGCCTACTCCAGTGCCTCGGGGTCGTCGCGGAACATGTAGGACGTCCTGGGGGGATCGCCGCACCAGATGCGCTCGACGATGAACAGCAGCACCAGCGCCCCGCAGATGGGGATCGGCAAGTAGACGACGCCCACCGACAGTCCCGGGAACTCGGCGATCGACGAGTACCAGGTCGCCTTGACCAGCTCGATGCCCTTCCACACCATGAACGCGCAGAAGAACACAAGGCAGGCTTCGACCGCCCACTCCAACACCCGCCGGAGCCTCGGGCCTACGGCCTCGACCAGCGCCCGGATGGCGATGTGCGACCCCGCCCGGTAGACCGCCGCGCCGCCGATGAACGAGAACATCACCATCATCACCACGGCGAACGGCTCCGGCCAGCTCGACGGAGAGTTCATCGCGTAGCGCATGAACACGCCGTACGGGATCACCAGCGTGATCACGACCAGGGCGACTCCGGAGATCCAGATGCAGGCCTTGTACAGCCACTCCATCGCCTGCACGTAGCGTTGTTTGGCGGTCATTGCAGTGGGCACGCGAACGCGCGGGCCGGGTTCGATCCCGGCCCGCGCGTGTTGCGTCGGCGAGTGGTCAGCTGGCCTGGATCTGCTTCAGCAACGCGGCGTACTTGGCGCCGTACTTGTCGCGCACCGGCTGCGTGGCGTCGTAGAACGACTTCTTGTCGACCTCGACGAACTGCACGCCGGCGGCCTTGAGCTTGTCGACGGCCTCCTTCGTATACGCGTCCCAGAGCTGCCGCTGCTCGAGTTGCGCCTCGCGCGACAGCTTCGTCACCAGCGCTTGGTCTTCCTTGGACAGCGTGTCCCAGGTGCGCTTCGAGAACACGAAGATCTCGGGGATGATCAGGTGGCCGGTCAGGCTGTACACCTTCGACACCTGGTAGTGGTTCTGCGCGAGCAGCGTGGGCGGGTTGTTCTCCGCGCCGTCGACCACGCCGGTCTGCAGCGCCGAATAGAGCTCGTTGAAGCCCATCGCGACGCCGTTGCCGCCCATCGCGTTCATCGTCTCGACGAAGATCGGGTTGCCCATCATGCGGATCTTCTGGCCCTTGAGGTCCGCCGGCTTGGTGAACGCCTTGTTCGCATACACGTTGCGCGTGCCGGCGTCCATCCAGCCCAGCGCGATCAGCCGGCTCTGCGGGCTGGCGCTGAGGTCATCCAGCATCTTCCGGCCGATCGGGCCGTCGATCACGCGGCGCATCTGCGCCTCGTCCTTGAAGATGAACGGCATGTTGAACACGTTGAGCTCGTCGACCACCGGCCCCATCGCGCCGACCGAGATCCGCGCGATCTGCAGCGCGCCAACCTGCGCCTGCTCGATCATCTCCTTCTCGCCGCCCAACTGCATCGACGGGAACATCTGGATCGAGATGCGGCCGTTGGTCTGCGTCTCCAGCTTCTTGCCCATGCGCTGGATGGCTTCGACCGTCGGATAGCCGAGCGGATGCACGTCAGAGGCCTTCCACACCTGCTTCTGCTGCGCGAATGCCGGCAGCGAGCCGCCCACGGCCGCGGCCGCGGCGAGCGCCGCCGACGATTTCACGAAATCACGACGATTGCTTTGCATACTGCCTCCTCGAATGGCGCACGGCGGCACCGGAAGTGCCGTTGGCCGCGCGGGGGTGTCATCCCTTGTTCTTGATAGAACGCCGAACATCCTAACAGCGCGGCCGCGCGAGTGCGAGCGTTACCGGCAACGATGACGGAGGTTTGACGCAGCGCAACGAAAGGCCGTCGTATTCGCGGCACACCGGCGCCGTTCATCGCCTGCAACCACAGGTGCGCTGTGGCAAGATCCGCGGGACACGCCCCGTCGGGCGGACCCCATCGAAGTCGCGATGCCCCACCGCTTCAGCGCCCCTCCCCGCCGCGGCCGCGCCCCCGGCAAGCCCGGCGCCAGCACCGGCCAGGTGCAGAGCCTGACGCGCGGGCTGTCGATCCTCGAGACGCTGTCCCGCGCCGAGGGCGGACTGACGCTCACCGACATCGGCCAGCGCGTCGGGCTCGCGCCGTCGACGGCGCACCGGCTGCTCGCGACGCTGGAAAAGACCGGCTATGTCTACCAGGCCGGCGACCTCGGCTTGTGGTACGTCGGGCTCGGCGCCTTCACCGTCGGCTCGAGCTTCCTCGCCTCGCGCGACTGGGTCGCGCAGAGCCATCCCTACATGCGGCGGCTGATGGAACAGGCCGGCGAGACGGCGAATCTCGCGATCCTGGACGGCACCGAGGCGGTGTTCATCGACCAGGTCCAGTGCCGCGAGACGATGCGCACCATCGTCCGGCTGGGCAGCCGCGTGCCGCTGCACGCCTCCGGAGTCGGCAAGGCGATCTTCGCCACGCTGCCCGACGAGCAGGTCGACGCGATCCTCAAGGTCAAGGGCCTGCCCCGCATCACCGACAACACGATCACGTCGCCTGCGACGATGTGGACCGCACTGCGCGTCATTCGCCAGCGCGGGTTCTCCTTCGACGACGCCGAGCACCTGGTCGGTACCCGCTGCGTGGCGAGCCCGATCTACGACGAGCACGCCGAGTGCCTCGGCGCAATCTCCATCGCCGGTCCGATCTCGCGACTCCCCGACGCGCGCATCAGGCAACTCGGGCCGGTCGTCGCGCACACCGCCGAGGAGGTCACGCGCAAGGTCGGCGGCCGTTGGCCGCATTCCCACCGGGGCACTGCCGCCGGCCCGGGCTGACGCCCTCGCCCCCGGGCCCGCTCGTGGAGCGGACTCGGTTCAGGCCGGGCAGGCGCCTCCCGCGCGACCTGCGACGCGGGCCCAGCGCCGCGCGAGGTCCGGGCCGGGCAGCGGCCGCCAGCGCGTCAGGAGGTCGTCGGCCGCCGCCATGTCGTTGCAAGCGAGCATCACGTCGCAGCCGGCGCGAGCGGCGGCATCGGCGCGGGCCACGAGGTCCCCCGCCGTGGCGGCGCCGGCCATGCCGAGGTCGTCCGAGAACACGAGCCCGTCGAAGCCGAGCCGTACGCGCAGCACCTCGGTGCACCACCGCGACGAATACCCCGCCGGCACGTGGTCGATCGCCGGATAGACCACGTGCGCGACCATCATCGACTCGAGACCTTCGTGCGCGAGTGCCGCGAACGGGACGAGGTCCTCGTCGGCGATCGCGGCGAACGGGCGCGGGTCGACCGGCACGTCGGTGTGCGAATCCGCCGCGACATAGCCGTGGCCGGGGTAGTGCTTGCCGCATGCCGCCATGCCGGCGGCCGCGAGTCCGCGGCGCAGCGCCGCCGCGAGGTGCGCAACGGCGTTCGGATTGCGGTGGAAGGCGCGATCGCCGATCACGGCACTCGCGCCGTAGTCGAGATCCAGCACCGGCGTGAACGACAGGTCGATGCCGTGTGCCCGCAGCTCGCGGCCGATCGTCCACCCGATGCGCGTCGCCTCGCGCGTCGCCGCGGCAATGTCCCGGTCCCAGAGCTCGCCCAGCGTGCGCATCGGGGCGATCTCCGCGAAGCCCGCGCGGAAGCGCTGCACGCGCCCGCCCTCGTGATCGACGGCGACGACGAGCGGCGGATCGCGCAACGTCCGGATCGAGCGGACCAGCGCCGAGAGCTGCGCGTGGTCCTCATAGTTGCGGGTGAACAGGATGGCTCCCCCGACCAGCGGATGGCGCAGCCGCTCGCGGTCGGCTGCCGAGAGCTCGAGGCCCTCGACGCCGATCATTGCCGGGCCACGGGGACTGGCGTTGGTCATTTCGATGGCATGGCAGAGTCGTCGGGTCCCCGCTTGCGCGGGGACGGCGCCCGTCGCCTGATCGCGCACCGCGCGTTCATGCTCCTCGCGCCGCCTCGCGGATCAGCCGCTTCATCTCGCGCACGGCCTCGCGCAGGCCGAGGAACACGGCGCGCGATACGATCGCGTGGCCGATGTGGAGCTCGCGCACGCCGGGGAGCGCAGCCACCGGCTGCACGTTGAAGTAATTGAGCGCGTGGCCGGCGTTGAAGCGCATGCCCAGGCTGCGGATCATCGCGCCGGCCGTGCGGATCTTCTGCAGCTCGGCGACGACCGCGGCGCTCTCCGCATCGCGGCCGCGCGCGTGGAACGCGTGCGCGTAGGGTCCCGTGTGGATTTCGCAGACACGCGCGCCGATGCGCGCCGAGGCTTCCACCTGGCGCTCCTCGGCGTCGATGAACACGCTGGTGACGATGCCGGCGTCGGCGAGGCGCGCGACGACGCCCTTGAGGCTCGCTTCCTGCCCGGCGACGTCGAGGCCGCCCTCCGTGGTGATCTCGTGGCGCCCCTCGGGCACGAGCATCGCCATTTCCGGCTTCAGCCGACAGGCGATGCCGACCATTTCCTCGGTGCCCGCCATCTCGAGGTTCAGCTTGATGTGCGTGAGCTCGCGCAGTCGTCGCACGTCCTCGTCCTGGATGTGGCGGCGGTCCTCGCGCAGATGCACGGTGATGCCGTCGGCGCCGCCCAGGTGCGCCTCCACGGCCGCCCACACCGGGTCGGGCTCCCAGGTGCGGCGCGCCTGACGCAGCGTCGCCACGTGGTCGATGTTCACGCCCAACTCGATCATGTCAGTGGCACCGGGCCGTCCCAAGCCACTGACCAGCCCCCTCGGGGGGCAGCGAGCGGAGCGAGCGTGGGGGGATGTTCCATCGATCGTTCCTTCAGCGTTCGCCGTCGAGGGCCTGCAGGTCGGCGACGATGCGCCGGCTCTCGATGCGTCGGGAGTCGAGGTAATGGTCGAGGACGTCGCGCATCAGGCGCTTGGCCTCGGCCGCGGTTTCGGCGTCGGGATAGCGGGACTCGGCGAGCGCGAGGAGCGTCGCGCCACGCACCACGGGCCATCGCGCGCCCGCTTCGGCCGCGAACGGCCGCGCGCCCTGGTCGAACGCGTAATGGTACCGCGCGTCCGGATCGATGGCCGCACCGCCCCCCGCCTCGCGCGTCAGCGGCAACGCGTAGCCCAGCGCGGCGAGCAGCCCGACCTCGAAATGCCGCAGCACCGCGGCCTGCCCGACCGGCGCGGCGGCCTCGGCGAGGGCGCGCAGCGCGGCCTCGTAGTCGTCCCAGAGTCCGGGGTGCGCGTCCTCGCGCGGCAGCAGCTTCAGCAGCAGTTCGTTCAGGTAGAAACCGGAGAGGAGCG
>Ga0209450_10001755_pt1 | contig 10897 bp, 9 predicted proteins | sample FrelakmetLWP11LW_FD_187149 | JGI IMG/M metagenome (GOLD analysis project Ga0209450, IMG submission 187149) | Freshwater lake sediment microbial communities from the University of Notre Dame, USA, for methane emissions studies - LWP11 LW (SPAdes)... | ecosystem: Environmental > Aquatic >... | reverse complement strand
CGTTTGACGGTATCCTGAAGATGGGGGGCGATTTTGTCTTGAGCAGGGAGGGCAACCTGCGTCAAATCCAGCATCGCAAACTGCCCCGGCAGCATCGCCCCGAAGGGGGTTGTTGCGGCCGGTTCCAGTTCGAGGATTAACCTGTAATAACAGGTCCGTATTTGCTGGTTACTAAGAACCGTTGCCCAAAATGCGCCTTTTTGTGAATGGGAGTTGCCCATATTTTTCACACCACAATTGCTCTCTTAATTGATTTGTAACTTATTTCCAATGAATAGGTTACAGTTTTTTCAAGAAGATTTTTCTGTACATAAAAAAAGCTTCCGGAACATTCATCCACTGACGTTCCGGAAGCGCGCCACGGCAAAGAGAGCCGCCATAATTGCTGCTGTAAATAGTTCTGCTCAGATACGGTTCTATACGATTCACCTATCCTTGTTTACCCGCATTCGTGGGGGCCAAACCACATACCAAAACAACCTGAAAAATCCAAACGATTGCGATGGTTCAAAGTGTAACACCTGTTTTCCAGAATGTCAATTGTACGAAATGAAAACTTTTTTCAAAAAAACCATCGATTCAATCATAACTATATTAAATAAAAGGAGTTATGTTTTTTTGGCGAGGGGATAAATAAATACAGGAGTTTTATTTTGTCCAAGCATTGTCCCTGTGGAGGGCGGTGCCGTTGAGATGTGAATTAAGGATGCCAGATTTATGGATTATATCCGATGAAATTGTATTGACATTAAAATATGAGGGGCTATATTTTCATATAGGAGAGTATAGCAATGCAGAGTTCGGACAAAAAAGTGAATTTGTCGCAACGACAGGGAGTGTCCGAATTATGCAAACAGCAACGTGCGAGAGTAGCTTTGAATAGGATGCTTAAAGGGATTCATAATGAACAGGGATGCTGTGATTTTGGTAGCGGAAGACGAAGATGGGCATTTTGCGCTGATACAGAAAAATCTATTTCGTGTCGGCCTGAATAACGAAATTATTCGTTTTACAGACGGTCAGCAGGTTCTGGATTTTTTCCAGAAAGGCGATTCAAGGCTACACGATAAATACATTCTTTTGCTGGATTTACGAATGCCTAAAGTCGGTGGATTCGAGGTTTTGCAGGTGTTAAAATCGCGTCCGGGATTGAAAGCGATTCCTGTGATTGTTCTAACCACGGCCAATACACCACACGATATTCAGCGATGTCACGAATTGGGCTGTGCCCTATATATTGTAAAACCCGTCGAGTATGATTCGCTGATTGAATCGATCCAGCGTATCGGCGAGTTTTTAAAGGTAATAGAGGTTCCGCAAGCAGTATAATTATGTCTGGCGTTCTTTCTACCGTACTGATTGTCGAAAGCGATCTTGAGCAGACGGCTCGCGTATGCGACAATCTATATCGTACCTGTCTCTGCGACCGCATTATCCATTTTTCGACAGGTCAGGATGCGATGGATTTTCTATGCGGCAGCCGTCCGGATCTGCCTCGCTGGGATGCAGCGCGATTTGCGATAGTGATGAATGCTTCGAACCAAATCGATGCCTACGGAATCCTTGTTCAACTCAAAAGCAACCCCGAATTGTCGAAAATACCCGTTATCGTCCTGGCCGCGACAGTGAGTGATGCTCCTGTTTTTTATATCGCAGGATGCGGTTTTTACATACTAAAGTCCACCGAGTACAATGCTCTGGCCAGCTGTATAGACGCTATCGGGGCGGTTCTTTCGATGCCCCAGACGCAACTTCCGTGGATCACAAAGCGCGATGTGCTGGCAAATCTGCCGGGGAAGACATAAAAAAAATTGAAACTTCCCCATATTGTCCTCTTGAACCGCGTGCGATTCTGTGGTAAATACTTCGCATGCGATTTATAATAAAATTCAGTATAATAGTATTAGCGGTTTTGTCGGCACAGGTGGTTGCCGCAAAGCAAACCATCGATTCGGTGTTGCGTTCGCCCAAGCAGGCTAAGACTCGGTTTTCGATTCTGGCGGTTCGTGCCGACAATGGGGATATTTTGTACTCCCATAGTTCCGGCATTCCGATGATGCCGGCGTCAAATATGAAGCTGATCACGACAGCCGCGGCTGTACACTATCTTGGGATAGACTATGTCTTCAAGACACAGGTCGGATTGCGTGGCAGTCATCTTGTCATCATTGGCGGGGGAGACCCGCTTTTGGCGGATTTGCCCACGGATACGCGATACGGCCGTAAGTTGGGCTGGGTGATGGATGCGATCGCGGGCGTCTTAAAGCAAAATAATATCGAGTCGGTTGACGACATCATTGTCGATTCCAGTTTTTTTGATGATAATCGGGTTCATACTGCATGGCCGACAGATCAGTTGAACCAGTGGTATGCCTGTGAGATCAGCGGCCTTAATTATAACGACAACTGTATCCGCATTTTGGCTGAAAAGAAAGATGGGCGAGCGGTTCTTTCCACCGATCCGTTGACGTCGTTTTTGACCTTTCACAATCAGATTCGTGTTGTACGCTCCGGCAGCAGCGTTTTGGGGGCGTACCGCAATTCGAAGCCCAATGTGCTTATCGTCAAAGGCAATCTTAATGCGTCCGTCGGTTTTGATATAGCGATTGAAAAGCCCTCGGCGTTTTTCGCCTGGCATCTCAAAGAACGGCTGACTCAGCAGGGGATTTCCGTTCGCGGCGGGCTTCTCGGCCAATATGTTAAAAATGACCCCAATATTCGAATTATTCATACGTTCGAAACCCCGCTGTCTGACGTCCTGGATCGCTGCAATAAAGACAGTCTCGGATTGGCTGCCGAATCGCTGATTAAGACGATTTCCGCTGAAAAAACCGAAGGCCGGATTAATGGCGAATGGCCGCATGGTCTAAGTCTTGCGGCGGAGTATTTGGGATCACTTGGCGCCGACCCCAATGAATTTAAGCTTGACGATGGTTCAGGCCTGAGCCGCAATAATCGACTGACGACGCGGGTTCTCGTGTCGGTTCTCAAAGATATGTACGCCGCAGCAAGCTGGCCCCGTTTTGAGCAAAGTCTTTCGGTTGGTGGTCAGGATGGCACAACGACCCGATATTTCCAAAACCCTCGTTATCGTGGCAAAATCCTCGGAAAAACAGGCTACATTGCCGGCGTTCGGGCTTTTAGCGGTGTTTGCAAAACCCCATCAGGCGATATTTTGTTCAGTATTTTAACCGAAAATGGAAACGGCCTGACACGCGAAGCGATCAATGATATTACCGAGTTGATTTTTGACCGGCAATTTTAAAAAAGGTCAATTCGACGACCAATAATCTCGTGTATTAAGATGTTTCAATTTTGGTCTTTGCCTCGGTCCCCGCCAGTTCGCCTGTCAATTCTTCGACCATATCTTTAAGCGTCAGGATGCCGAGCGGCTTTTTTTGATCCAGCCATTTGCCTGGCGTATCGACGACGATAAGTGCGATCCGCTGCGCGGTTGTCCGTAACAATGCGATGGCATCCAATGCCGAGGCGGAGGCTCGCAGGCGAACAATAGGACGCACAAAGGGTCGGATTGTCTGGAAGTCACCCCCGGTTCCGAGCGTTTCATAGATATCGATAAATCCAAGAACTGTGGTACGGTCTTTCTCATAGACGGGGATATGTCGGTGCGGACAGCGACGGATTATTTCTATTAACGCATTGCGCGTACTGCGTACCTCTGCCATTTCCACTTGGTACAGCGGGACCATAATATCGGCGGCGGGAACTTCAGGAATATTGATTAGACGGTGCATCATTTCTTTCTGCAGGGAGCTTAGAAGCCCTTCGTCGCGGGTTTCCTGGATAATCGCACGTACTTGCCCTCGCTGGGTAACATCCACCGCCGCCGCCGTATCGACCGATAATCCCAGCAGGCGTGAGAACAGCCTAAATAGAATTCGCAGAAAGCCGATAGCGCCGCTCAGTGTAAACAATCGCCAGAAAAAGCAGATCAGTGGGGCAAGCCCTCCGACCAGGCTGTTGGCCCGATAGAAAAATATATTCTTTGGAATCAATTCGCCCAAAATGAAAATCGTCGGCGTGATAATAACCGTGGTATAAAATTCCGCCAGGTGAGTACTGTTGAATTTTTTCAGCAGCAGTATGGTTACTGTGGTCGTTAAACCGTAGTTGACAAGGTTGTTGCCGATCAGTAGCGATAAAATCAAGCCCTGTCCATCCTCGATTGCCCGTTGCAATTCGCGAAAAAAAGGACGTCGCTGTTCAACTCCGATGCGCAGTGTAAATCGGCTAAGACGATAAATACCCGTTTCTACGCCGGAAAAGAACGCCGACAAGACAAGCAGCAGGATAATCCAGAGTATTAGTAAAAAATCAATCATTTTTTTGATTCCATCGGTTCCAGAGACAGGATTAGCATTTCAATACGATTTTGCCGAACCTCTTCGACGGCAAATTTCATATTTTGCCACTGTACGACGTCTCCGTTTTTGGGAATATGGCCCAGTAGGGCGGTAACCAGCCCTCCGATGGTCGTCAGTCGAATCTGTTCGGGATCGACTCCGAAAGCCTCCGACCAGTCGCGAATCGATAGACGGGCGGACAGCCGATACGCCATCGGGCCAACTTGCTGAATGGGGTTATCTATTTCGGAAGGGGCGTTTGCGCCGAGCAATTGGTCGATAATGTCATCTAATTTCACCAACCCGGCGATGCCGCCGTATTCATCAACCGCAACAGCAATATCGATGGCATGAATCTGAAAAAAAGCAATCAGTGACTCGACATTTTTTTGTTCCGGGACAAAATGTGCCGGCTTAACCAGCGATTTCAGCTTGACTCCCGGATTGGTCAGGAGGTCTCTTAGATGAATCATTCCCACGATAGAGTCAATCGTGTCGGCATAGACGGGAATTTGCCGGGCTGCGCTGTCCAGCATTTGTCCTTGCACCTCGGCGGGATCGGAATCTATTGAACAGCAGGGCATTTCAACCCGTGGACGCATTATGTTCCGAACTTTCAATTGCCTCAGTTCAAGCATCTCCAGCAGCAGCATGTTTTCGTCTTCGCTGATCTGGCCTTTTTTGGCCGACTGGTCCAGCAGCAGGCGAAGCTGCTTTAGAGAGATGGGATGCTTATCTTTCGACAGTTCATGCGGCGGCGCCGCCAGACGTACTGTGGGTTTGACAAAGATCAGATTGATGATTGCCAGAATCGGTGTTAAAATTTTCAGAGACAGATAGCTTGGATATGCGGCAAATCTGCAAATCATATAGGTGTTATTGTAGGCCATTGCTTTAGGCAGCATCTCGCCAAAAACCAGCAGAATAAAAAATGTTGTCCCCGCCCAGAGACTTGCCGCGACGGAATGGTTCGCTGAATTAATCCGGAGGGTGATAACACCGGCTAACGAAAAATACAAGACGTTGACCATCATATTGCAGAGCAGAAGACTGGTCAAAAGACGATTTGGGTTTTGTAATAATTGGTGGATTAGTTTTTCATAATACTTGGTCGAGTTGGCAAATCCTGCAGCCTTACGCGGAGATAGATGAAAAAATGCTGTTTCTGTCGCGGAGCAAATGCCTGAACAGCCCAGCAAAACCAGCATTAGCATCAATCGTAATAGGTTGGCTATTATGAATTCCACGATTATCGCGAAACGTCCACTATTCTGATTCACTGCCGATGGGCAGACGGATTTTAAAGCAGGTGCCTTTGCCGATTTCGGATTCGACTGTAATCAGTCCATGGTGCATATCGATAATTCGCCGGCAAAACGCCAGTCCCACTCCATTATTGAGACCTTCTGCGCAATCGGTTTTGGTTGTGAAGAAAGGGTCAAAAATCCGCCGCATCACTGACGACTCAATGCCGGCTCCGGTGTCAATGACATCGATCCAGACGGCATCGTGTACTGCATAGGCTCGGATTCGTAATTCTCCCGGCTGTCCCAGCATCGCCTGCCGCGCATTGAGTATCAAATTCATCAGCACTTGCCGAATAGAAGGGCCGTCCCCGAAAAGAGTCAAATCTTCCGGGATGTTCAGTGCGACGTGGATTCGGTCTTTGGCAAAATCTCGTCCAAGCCCGGCAAACACATCGTCAACAAGCTGTCTGACCGAGACGTTTTCTTTCTGGAAGTCTTTCTGGGCAGCCAGCGTCATCACCCGCTGAAGCATTTCTGTCGCCATTTGTCCCAAGCGAAGGGCTTTATTCAGCGCTTTTTCCGCCAGTACAGAATCGCCCGGATGCTGCAGCGCAAGCTGCGCGTAGCTGACTACCGGGGTAAGCAGATTATTTAATTCGTGTGCCGTCATCGTCCAGGCCAGACCAACCGAGGCCAGCCCCTCAAGCTTGTCCGATTTTTCGACCAAATGGTCGTGCTGTTCCTGATGAAACTGCAACTGTCGGTGAATGCTTCGTCTTTTTTCAAGCAGGTTGCTCATTTTTATCCTCTCAGTTGGGCATTTAATGATAAAATAGGTAAATTGCAAATCAAAAATTCAATCCAACTCAATGCCCGTTTATCGACATCTCGCTGAGGATTTCTTGAACTTTCCCGAAAATGGCCCAAATGGGGAGAATTTGCAATAGGTGGAGTGTTGATTACATGAAGCGTGCGTCAAGCTTAAATAGTTTTTCGACGGGCACATTCAGGACAGCCGAAGCTGGCAAGTTGAGTTCCAGGCGGATTTGCTCTACAATCCATCCGACCTGTTCAGGATTTTCAGCGATGACGGTAAACCAGATATTAAAATCTCCCCCTCGCAAGTAGCTGTGTGTTACCTGGGGATATTTTGAAATAACGTCAGCGGACTTTTGTATCTGGCCTGCATCAACGCGAATCGCTGCAAGCGTACTGGCGTACCCGATTTTTGAGGAATCAATACTAAAACCCATCCTCCGAATCGCTCCGGAGTTAAGAAGCTTTGAAACGCGCCTCCATAGTTCATCCACGCCAATATGAAGATTTCCGGCGACAATCGAGTACGGATTTTTTTCCAGTGGAAAGCCATCCTGAAGTTCTTTCAAAATTTTGACGTCGAGCTCATCGAGCGTCAAAGCGGGGGGCGTATAGCTGCACGTTGGCTCTTGTGTCATATAATCGCCTGTCGCGGCAAACGCGCGGGCGCGGCATCCGCCGCAAACTTCGCGATAGCCGCAAATCCCGCATTTCCCTTTCAGCGCCTTTGTATCCCGCAGGGTTGCTAATTCTTCGCTGTCGGTCCAAATCTCCCGCAACGGCTTACGCAGGATCGTGCCGCATTGAACCGGCAGGTATCCGCAAGGCTGCACCTCGCCGCGATGACTTACGAAAAGCACACCCAGGCCGGCAAGGCACCCTTTGGATGAATTGTGCGGTTTAGCAGAATCAAGTGTTTTTTGTTCCCGAATAACCCGTTCATAATGCGGACCGCACGTTACTTTGACTTCGAGACTATCGGATGCCGCCCTGTGTGCAGTCTGAATGAGTACCTGTTCGTATTCTTCGGGAGAAAGCATATCCTCATCGGTTAGTGTCTCGCCGCATCCAACCGGCACCAGCATAAACAGGTGAACCGCTGCAGCGCCGAGTTTTTGGGCCAGTTGAAAAATCGCATCAAGCTGATGGCGATTTTGCCGTGTCACGGTCATATTGATCTGAAACGGAATACTTTGCAGCCGCAAACAGTCGATTCCCGCCAGAGCGGCCTCAAAGGAGCCGTTTAATTTCCGCAGTTTATTATGGATATCGCTTGTTGCGCCATCTAAACTGACTGAAACCCGCTGGGTGCCTGATGTTTTAATTTGTTTGGCGATTGCGGGGGTTATCAGCGTGCCGTTGGTTGCCAGTGCGCATTTAATCTGTTGATCTGCCGCATAGCGAATCAACCCGAAAATATCATTTCGGCAAAGCGGTTCGCCCCCGCTAAATACCAGAATCGGCATAAAATGCTGCTCGCGGCCAAGAAAGGCTAGTTGGTCAATCATCTGTTCGGCTTGTTCGGTCGTTAAATCGGAGCTGGCCGTCTGGTCCGTCTCGATCCTTCGGCAGTGGGCGCAGCGAAGATTGCACCGGATTGTGCTTTCCCAAAACAGCAGCCGCAAAACGCGACGATCGACATCGTCTCTGCTCACGATACCGCTTTCTCCTGGAAGGTTTCATCGCCAAGCATGGTTTCAGCGTATTCTACAATACCCTGAGCAAATCTCTCCGCCTCGGAAATACTGCGCTCCTTGGCAATTGCGTCGATCGTTTTGACCACCCTGTAAAGCAGCTTATTAACAATATTTCCAGTTGATAACTCCATCTGTTCTTTCCAGGCCGCATCCTGAAGCGGACCTGTGAAGAGTTTTTTCAACTCGGTATCCCGAACCCGCTCAAAAGTGTGTTTTATCTTCCCGATCAGCGGACCAATATCGCGAGCCTTAAACCAATCCATAAATTCGGCCGTATGATTGCAGATAATCTCAATCGCCGCCTCCAGGTCGCTTTCTCGAAGCTTAATATTATCCTGAGCCGATTGCCCCAAATCATCAATGCTGTACAAATGGATGCCGTTGATTTTGCCGATGGCGGGGTCAAAGCTCCGCGGAACAGTAATATCGATAATCAGCAGATGTCTGTTTTGTCTGCGGCTGATGATTTTCTCAAGCTGACTGCTGTCAAACAGATACCCGTCATGTGCCGCTGCCGCTCCAATCACAATGTCCGCCCCAGCGATCTCCTCTTCGAGCGTCTCCCACGGCTTATATTCGGCATGATGCTTTTGAGCGACCTGGCAGCCGCGATGGTAGTCACGGTTGACGACGGCGATATTATTACACTGATTATGCCTAAAACGATCCACAATCAACTCCCCCATCTGTCCTGCCCCGGCGACAACAATTCGCGCTGACGGAATCGTCGCAAACAATCGTTTGGCCAGATCGACCGCAACGCCGGCGACGCTGACCCTGCGGCTGGAAATAGAAGTCGTGCTGATAATTTCTTTAGTCGTATGAAATGCCACGTGAAACAGATGATGGAGAATTTTCCCCGAACTGCCGATTTCGCAGGCCAGCTTGTAGCTTTCCTTGGTCTGTGCGATGATCTGGTTTTCGCCGATGACCATACTGTCAAGACCCGAACCGACTGTTAAAAGGTGCCGCACTGCATCGTCGTTGACTTTGGTATAAAAACAGGGATGAATGTGCTCGTAATCCGCATTTTTAAGACCGGCCAGAAACTGTGTCAATTCTTTTGGGCTTGGCCCTGTGGATGCCATTACTGCCGCGTAACATTCCACCCGATTGCACGTCGACAAGAGAACAAATTCGCAGTCCGGGTACGCCGCCTTGAGCTTTTGCATCGCATCGGTTGACGAGTGCATGTTAAACGCCAGCCGCTCGCGGATCCCTACGGACGCTGTTTTATGATTCATTCCAACAAGTATAATCTGCATATCGATAATTACAGTTTCATAAGATATAAGTTGGGGGAACTTTCTTAAGTTCCCGTACGGTTTTTAACGCCTTAAAAGCATCAATTCCGCTTGCCTGGCTCATCTTCTGAATAACCAAATTAAGCTCTTCGTCACCCGATGCGTGAACCATCGTGTAAAGCGTATAAGGCCACCTTGCCGCCGAAAGCCGCTGGTACGCGTGAGAAACCTCCGCAAAAGAGGCGAATAACCGTCCAATGTTGTCGATTTTGTCTTGCGGAACATCCCAAACCACCATTGCGCCAGCTCCGCGACCCACATGAAAATGATTGACAATTGCGCCCACCCGGCGGATTTTTTCCTCCGCTCGCCACATTTTCAGCGTATCTAAAAACGCGTCAACAGGAATCCCGGCCTTTTCGGCCATATCGTCATAAGGCGTCAGAGAATTCGGCATTCTGTGCTGAATAACCGCCAATATCTTTCGTTCAAGGTCGTTTAACATAACCTTGCATTATAATCGATAGTAAGCAGAGTTTATAATAAAATCCAGACGGCCGTTGAAGTTCCGCGTTCACAGAGAAAAGTATGGACAAACATACCGCCACTCTGTATAATGCGCATCCAGAATCATTGTTTTAATGGAAACGCATAATGGCTTATCCTGTTATCAGGCTTAGACGAATCCGCAAAACCGCTGCGCTGCGAAAGCTGGTCTGTGAAACAAGACTAAGCGTCTCTGATTTTATCTATCCGCTCTTTGTCCGTTCTGGGAAAAACGTCAAAGCCCCCATTTCCTCAATGGCTGGATGCTTCCATTTCTCTCCAGACAATGCCGTCATTGAGGCCAAAGAAGTCGCCGCTCTCGGCATTCCCGGTATTCTGCTCTTTGGACTTCCCGACAAAAAAGACCCTGTTGGCTCACAAGCCTATAGCCCCGATAGTGCTGTCGCTGAGTCAATCAAGCGGATCAAGGATGCCGTGCCGGAATTGGTCATTGTAACCGATGTCTGCCTCTGTGCCTATACAGACCATGGCCATTGCGGGCTGATCGAAAATGGCACTATCGAAAACGACAAGACCTGTCAGCTTTTGGGCAGGATGGCAGTTGCCCACGCCGCCGCCGGCGCTGATATCGTCGCCCCATCTGATATGATGGATGGCCGCGTCGGCGTCATTCGCAAAGCGCTGGATGAGCAATCTTTGACCGATATCGCCATCATGTCCTATTCCGCCAAATACGCATCCGCATTCTATGGCCCCTTTAGAGATGCCGCCCACAGCAGCCCGGCATTTGGCGACAGAAAGAGCTATCAAATGAATCCAGCCAATCGCTCCGAAGCGATGCGGGAGATTGAATCGGACATCGAAGAGGGAGCCGATATGGTTATGGTCAAACCCGCTCTGGCATATCTGGATATTATCCGCATGGCCAAAGACAGATTTGATGTGCCGATTGCCGCCTACAATGTCTCCGGCGAATATATGATGCTCAACACCACCGCCGATGCGGGTTTGATTGATAAAGA
>Ga0209450_10001754_pt1 | contig 10898 bp, 7 predicted proteins | sample FrelakmetLWP11LW_FD_187149 | JGI IMG/M metagenome (GOLD analysis project Ga0209450, IMG submission 187149) | Freshwater lake sediment microbial communities from the University of Notre Dame, USA, for methane emissions studies - LWP11 LW (SPAdes)... | ecosystem: Environmental > Aquatic >... | reverse complement strand
TTATCCACCAGTAATTTCATATGGGCAATCACCTTGAGACCCAATTTGAAGGCTGGCTTGGATTGATGCATTTCTTGCCCGGTATGAATTTGAACCAGTTCATTGAGCCCCACCATGCCGACTAAAAAACTTGCCCGGTGCATCCTCAAATAAGGAGATCCATCCCGATTCATGGCCAGCAAAGCCAGAGGACCCTTCTCTCCCAAAGAGAGAAGTTTTTCAATGAAGAATTTCTTCTCCAAATGGGCCTTCACTGCCATCTCAACAAACTCAGCAATTTTAGAAAAGAGTTTAGCGTCTTCTCCCTTCGCTAAATAAGCGATCCTTGGAAGATTAAGCGTCACATTTTGAAGAGCACAGTATCGCATCCTCCAGGGCTGTTTGGCATCTTCGAAGTCCGTTTGGTCTAATTTAAAACTGAGACGGCAGCATTCAGAGATTTTGGCTGTCTCCCCACGGTCGAAGACGAAGTAGGTATTTCCTTTCTCTGAAGCGACATCACAGATGTGGTAAAGAAAGTCCATATGACCAGGGGTTTGAAAGAATTTTTCTGTAATATGAACCAATGGTTTCGGGAAGAAGAAGGGTCTTCCAGACCCATCTCCTTCTTGATAGACATCGAAAAGCGCCTTGGCAAAGCGTTGGGATGTTTTCAGATAGTCATTATACGTCTTTCCCGTAAACTCCCCACCCGGTCCGACGGCAGGGACATTTTCAAAGTGTTTCGGGATTTCCCAATAGAGATTGAGGTCGGTGAAGATGGCCTGTCCCCCTCTGGCCACCGCCTGTTGGGAGAATTCGAAGATCATCATCTGAGCCAGTTGTTCCAACTCTTGGTCAGACATGTCCTCTAGATAAGGTGCAAAAAATAGATTGATGGAATCCCAACCAATGGCTCCGGCAAAATGACTCTGGAGGGCGGCAGCAAATTTCACCATGTGGGCGAGCAATACCTCAGGATGTTTGGCAGGCTTAGCCATGGCGATCGAGTTGGGAAGACTCAGGCCAAAGCGTTTGATGTACTCAAGGGATTGACCGCTACAGTAAGGCCGATCGATAAAACCCAAATCGTGGAGATGAATATCCCCACGCATATGCGCATCGGCAACTTCCTGAGAGAAAACAGAGAGCAAGGCATATTCCTTCTTGATCCTCTCAGCTAAAGTGAGATTGGTAGCTTCAGGTCCATGAGGGACATTGGCATTCTCTTTATTGGGGTGGAGGATGAGCTGATCGACGTCATAGAGAGGCATTCCTAAGCGGGTGTGCATCCTGCGGGCCTGCTCAAGCCCTCTTTCGATCAGTTTGGTATCCACGAGTTCGCGGATGAGAGGCGCGGTGATCATTTTAATCTTAGAGGTAGCAATTAAATCCTCCACCTCCCGAGCGATCTCTTTCGCTGTATCCAAATCCACGTACGTTTCACGGATGAGGGCCTCTACAATTTTCTGCCGATCCCAGCCGTACATCGCTTCATCGGAGGTGCGAACGAAGAGAGCCATATCGGTGGTTTCAACTTCTTCTTTAAATTCCTGATGATCCCCTTTGATCTCGATCACGGTTGCCATGCCATCTCACCTTAATTGATTCAAGACAGGTTAAAAAGATTTTTGGAAGGGCTATATTTAGTATGACTAAAGATGTCTACAACAATATATTGTTATTTGTCAAGGAAAAACTTAATTTATGAAAAAATATTTCGATCGAGTTTTTTAGGCTTTTGACTCCGAACTCTGAACTCCCAACGACGAACTATTTTTTCCTTTATTATTAGAAGAAGGGGACTTTTGAAATGGTCTCAGAGGAGTTTCGAGTAGGCGTTTGATGACCCCCCAAGAACGTTCTTCAATACTTTTTAGGGGAACGGCCTCAATCGTTGGATCATCCAGATTTCCTTTCACCTCATAGAAATAAGAGATGAAACCCTTGTCCTTGCCTGTGAGAATATAACCAGCAATGGGGACATTACTTAATATCGTATCGATCGTGACTAAGGGATGGACACCAATCCTTGCATCGATCAAGTTTTTACCCAGATCGACTTTTCCAAAAAGAGTAATCCTCATGGCATCGCTGTCCACCACAAAATCATCCGTGGAAGCCACACCCTCCTTGATATATAAATTTGCCAAGATCTGATGATAGGGAAGTCCTTTCGTCTTTAAATCCGGAAGCCTTCCCATGAACAACTGGGAGACATTCAGGATGGAGAAGATTTTCGACAAGGTTCTCCACCTCTCAATAATTCCTTCCTCCACTTCAAACCTTAAACTTCCACTGAGAGACTCCTTCACCCTTTGAAAATCCTCTCCCTCTCCTCGCAACTCCACTTTATCGATATGGATTCTTCCGGTCATGATGACCCTTTCTTCTTCTCCTTTTTGAAAGAGGGTTCGGATGAAGGCCTTGGTTTCCACATTCGAGACACGGGGTTTGATTTCAAAATTTAATCCCTTTTCTGTGGGCTGTATCCATCCTTCACCCCAGAAGTCCCCTCCGGCTACCTTAAATTGAATTGGACGGATGTGAAGTTTTCCATCGACCGTCTTCATCTCTGCCTTCAGGTCTTGATAGTGAAGACTTCGATATCTCCCTTTATCAATTTGTACCTTGCCATCCATCGACCAATGTGAAAGCCAATCCCTTATTTTTTCATAAGAGGTTAGGGCGGGACCTTCTTTCTTCGGGAAGAGCAGATCGAGGTCCAATTCTGGGGAAGAGATTTGGAAGGAGAGCCTTTTGCCTGATTCCGCCAAACTTGAGCCTTTTCCAATTTTTGGGGAAGAGAGAGGAGAAGAAGGTGGACTCTGGAGGAGGTTGCCGGAAACGGTGATGGGAGAATCTCCCACCTTTCCCTTCAACCCATCGAATTGAATTTGCCCAGGGGTTAAAAGAAAGTGACCTTCCATAAGAGTGAGAGGGACAGGAATCTTTCGATGTTGTAAAAAGGCCTTTTTAAAGCGAATCTCTCCCTCTTTTAAAGCAGCGATCCATTCTTCCGTCTTCCCGAACCACTTCAGACGAACCTCTGCCCCTCCGCTGAGTTCTTGAATCCCTTCCAACTGCGAGCGGATCTGGTCTGGAAAGAGTGATGACTTCATGAGTATGAATAGCTGCTGGAGATCAATGGAACCCTGCGTGGAAAGACTTACATTTCCCTCCTTAAGGAAGCCATCCAGTGTCAGAGAAGAATTACCCGATTGGACCTTTGTCTTTAAAAAAACCACTCCCAGGTTGGAAAATGAGATTCCTCCTTCTTTAAAAACGAGGGGGATAGGATTTCCCTTTGGCAGGAGTGAAGCTTCCTTTGGTGAAAACTCCCCTTCGTAAGAGAAACGGGAAATTCCCGGAAGGGTCTTTCCCTTGAATGAGATTTGGGTTGCTCCTGAAAGGGCTTCAAAACCGCTCGTTTTGGATCTCACTTCTTCGGGGAAGAGAGGAGTTTGAAAGAGAGCAAAAAGATTTTTAAGATCCATTCTTCCCTTGGCGATGATCTCGAGAGGCGGATCCTTTTCTCCGTGTTTCCAAAAACCATTACTCATCAGAGAGGAGTTACCAAACTCTACCTTTCCCTCTGACCATCGGAGATCATGGTGGGAAAGTTCTACTTGTGCCTCTCCAATTTGGATTGGGAATGGAATTTGTTGATGAGTGAATCGGGTTTTTGAAAGACGATAAGTCCCTTGGTGCTGGAAACGGATCGGAGGCCTCAGGAGTCCCTTGGCAGAGAGAGAATAGTCTGCCCTTCCTGAAAGGATGTTGATGGAGGAAAGGGCACGGTTGAATTCTTCCGGAAATCCATCGGTCTTCAAGAGAGAGGGTAGATCCGTTAACTCGAATTTACCCTGGCAGTCCATTTGGAGCGTAGGAATATGCAGGAGCTCATAAAAAGTGCCGTTGACTTTCTCTAAGGTCGAATGGAAGATCCGTCCTTCGATTTCTTTTAAATAGAGATGGCCCTTCTGAAAGAGAAGTTGACCCTTGAGAGCTTCAAAGGTTGGAAGGTTCCAGGGAAGTTTCAACTGGGCTCCACCGAGTTTTGCTTCAATGGAGAGGACATGGGCATTGACCGGTTGATCGCAGTGGTCAATCTCGGGCATCTTTCCCGCGAGCTTGACAGATATGATTTGGAAGGAACCTTTTCCTTCTGCCCGAAAAAGGTGCTCAGAGACATCTGGAGTGATGATCCGAAAGGGAATAAATTTTTTTCCTTCGGCTATATCGAAGGGACTGCTGTATGCTTCGGCTTCCATTCCCATTTCTTTTGACCCGATGCCATAAATCCTTCCCTTTGCTTTGACCCATAACTCAGGCAATTCGATAGAAAATCTGGAGATTTTGACCTCCGTTAAATCATAGTGAGCCTCAACGTCAATGTTCGCCCACTTCGGTTTAAGAACAGATGAAAAGACTTGGGGATAGTCGAAAAGGAGTTCTTTAAATTTGATTTTTGCAGAGGTCTTGAATGTTCCCTGGAAGTCTCCTTGGTAGTGAGCATTCAGATCGAGGACCCCTGAAATGGTTTTCATGGGAAGCAGCGTTTTGAGATAGGGCCAGAAATGAAATGTGTCGAAGCCTTTGATCTTCACCTCCGCTTCCACTCCCCCTTTTGAGAAGTCCAAATCCTCAGGAATATTCTGAATCGCTCCATGGATGAAAAAGGAGCCTTCTTTATTGGAATGAATCATTCTCCCATTGATCCTGAAAGGAAAGGCTTTACGATAAGCAACCTTCGAGAGTTCAAAATTAAAAGACCGTATCTCTGTTTTCAGAGATGGGTCTCCTAAACGCTCATCTGAGAAGAAGATCTCTCCCTCCCGGATGGCTAAGGAGCCTCCAAAAAGGGAAGTGATCGCTTCCAGGATCTTCTTTTGTGTTTCCTTCAATTTCTCACCGGTCAGAGGACCGTCGAAGAAAATATTGAATTGGCCATTTTTATCCCTGACGAGATGAAAAATGGGTCGATCGACAACGATTTGTCTCCATTTGATCTCCCTTCTGAGAAGTGGAATAAGCTTAATCCTTAAGATCAGTCTTTTTGACTGAAGGAGATCAAAGGCCTGAGAGCGATCCTTGATTCGGAAATCTTCGAAAGCAATTCCTACTCCCCCCCATAAATATATTTTGGCCTTCCCGATAGAAACCTCTCTATCAAGGGCGGTCGCCAATGACTTCTGAAGGATATTCCGATATATATTAGGGTCGAGGAGATAATGGATCGATACCAGAATGAAGGCAACGATGACAATGATCGGAATGAATATCCAGAGAATGAACCACTTTTTGCGACGACTCATCAACCTTTTTTGAACCCCAGATTCTAAACTTCGCTTAACCGTTCGGAGTTTTTATTTCTTATTTCCGAACTACATACTTTTAACGGCATGAGCTAAGGTGAGGACATCTACTCTTTTTGCTCCTCCTCTCGAAAACACCTTTGAGCATTCGTTGGCCGTTGCTCCCGTGGTATAAACATCATCCACTAAAAGGATCGACTTCCCAACCAGTTCTTCCTTCCCGGTCACATGGAAAGCCCCTCTTAATCCCTTTTCCCTTTCCGCGCCGCTGAGATTCACTTGGGGAATGGTGGGTTTCTTCTTTTGAAGGATCGTCTTTCGGTAAGGGATCCCGGTCCGCCAGCTTAACTCCTTCACAAGGAGGAGAGCTTGATTGAACCCTCTTTCCCTCAATCGCTGGGGGTGCAGGGGGACAGGGATCAGAAGATCGAAGAAGTCAGGTTCCCAATACCGTTCCACCCCCTCTGCCATCCATTCTGCAAAAAAAGGGGTGAGGTTCGTCTTTCCTTCATATTTCCAATGATGGATTGCTTCCTGAAGAGACCCTTGATAGGCTCCTAAAGCCCTTGCCATTGTAAAATAATTTCTGTGGGTCATACAAACACCACAAGGGTGATTCTCGACCTCTTTAGAGATAAAGGGAATGCCACAAATGGAACAAAAGGGAGGTTCGATCCAGTGTATTTCTGAAAGACACTTCGAGCAGATCCCTTGTTGCCCCCCTTCTAAAAATTTTTCACAACAGGGACATTGCGGGGGAAGAATAAACTGGAAGAGGGTTGATTGAAATTCCATGGTTTATGTTAGCTTATGCCTGCCAGCGTTGTCAGGGCAGACAGGATCGTTGAATGGAATGTAGAAAACTACAATGGGGGATGGACCCTTTCAGAAAAAGAGGGAGAAGGCAAGGAGATCGCTTTCTCGGCCTCCTTAATCATATAGGTGCTCCACTGATGACATTGAGGGCAGTAGGCAATCCATTCTTTGGATTCTCTTTCGCAGGTCGTACAAAAGAAGGAAAGATAGGACGTCCTACTCAATTCAAACGTCTTCTCAAATTCTTGAGCTGCACGACCGAAGTCTTTTTTATGGAGATAGATTTCTGCAAGAATCCTGTGTAGGGCCGGGCAATCCTTTACCCTTAAACTAATCTCGTTGATTTCCTCAAGGGCTTCATCCAACATTTCCAATCTCAAACAAAGCTTGGCATAGAAGAAATCGAGCACCCAATTTTCGGGGTCATGTTTGAGGGCCCTTTGGTAGATCCGGAGAAGAGTGCTCGGATCTTCTCGGCTGAGATAAAGTCCTTCCAAACGAAGCATAAACACGATGGATTTAAATCGGGTGAAGCTCTTTCCCCAAACATTCCCGGCAGAGGTCCATCTTCCCATCCGGAGGTAGATATCGCCCAATAAAACTAACCCGGGCTGAAACGTCTTCCGTTCCCGAACGATCTCTTTCACCTCTTTTAGGGCATTCTCCAAATTTTGTTCTCCCCCACGGTTCAGAAGATCTCGAGCACGCTCATATTTCAATCCCAAATAGAAAAGGGTCTCTTCCTCTTCTGCTTGTTTTCCCTTGATGAGTTTAAGAATGGACCTTTGGATTCGGATCGCCTCCTCCCATCGTCGGCTGGTCAGATAGATCAACCTCAAACTTTTCAGGGCTTTGATATTCGTCTCATCCAAACCGATGGCGCGGTTCAGGGTCCGGATGGCTTCATCGAATCGCTTCATGCGCTGGTACACCTCAGCCTGATGGAGGAGGATTTCTATATTCTTCAAATCGATCAGTTCCGCTCTTCCCAACCAATGGAGGGCATCTTGATCATTGCCTTCCCGGAGTGCAATCTCTGAAAGTCGTAGATAGAGATCGATCTGGGTGGGATCCCTTTTTAATACCTCCGCGAAGTGTGTTTTGGCCTTTGCCAGATCTCCCCGAAGAAAAACATCCATTCCCTTATTCAATTCCTCCTTGAGGGATTCCTCTTTCCTTTTTTGATGAGATTTCAGATAGTCCTCGAAGGCCCGTTTGACATCTCGGGCCAGGGTGCCAATGAAGACCAACATCGCACCCAGTACAAAGGAAGAGATCATGAGAATGGAGAGGTCTGTTTCAAAGGTCTTACCAAAAAAATGGAATTCGACATCCATCGGGTTAAGGTAAGCAAGCCAGAGGAAGAATCCGATAACAATAAAAAGGAAGCTCAATAAAAGTTTAACTAACATAGTCTACAATTTTACCTTTTCCAGCTTGGTCTTGCAAGGAACGCAATATTTTGCCACAGGCCGGACTTCGAGTCTTTTCAAGCCTATGGGTTCCCCACACTCCTCACAAATCCCATAAGTCCCGGTCTCAATACGATCTAAAGATTCATCCACCTCTTGGAGCCTCGTTCGTTCATTTTCATTTAAGCTAAGCAAGACCTGTTTATTATAAATATTAGCGGCCTCATCTCCAATGTCCTGAATACCATCTTGCCCCATTTCCTTTGAGGATTCAACAATCTGTCTGACCTCACCGACGATCTGTTCCCGTTCCTTGAGAAGGATTTTTTTAAACTTCACGATCGCTTTTTTATCCAGATCTTTTTTCTGATCCGCTTGTCCCTTAACCTGAGTCTTAACTTCTTTTTTAACTTCTTTTTTAACTTTTTTCTTAACCGGTTTCTTGACCAACACTTCCTCCTTTTTGGAAATCAATTCGCGGGGCGTCGATCCAAAGCCCTTCCAAATCGTAGAATTTTCTTATAGGTTCGAGGAAAATATGGACCACCACATCCTCATAATCCATCAAAACCCATCTTCCCCCTGTCACTCCCTCCTGCCCAAGAGGCCGAATTCCGTCCTTTTTGAGGGTCTCCTCAATGGCCTGGGCAATGGCCTGGACCTGGCGGTCGGACTTGCCACTGCAGAGGAGAAAGTAGTCGGTGAAGGAGGTCGTCCCTTTCAACTCCAGAAGAACCGGGTCCAAGGCCTTCTTCTCAAGCGCTGCCTCCAGGCATCGCAGGGATTTTGTTTTCGAATCGGTGACCATATCCTCCTAAGGGTCAATTTTGAGTGTAGCATTATACCAGAAATATTGTAGATAACAAATAAAAAATAATGAACGAATGCATTTTTAGTCATGGGCTCTTTCGGTAAAGTCCATGTTTTTGAATATAAGCCTCCACTTGGGTGGGGATCAGATACCTCACCGACTCTCTTTTTTCGATCCATTTACGAATTTTTGTTGAAGAGATATCAAGAAATGAGATTTTTTTAAAATAGAGGTGATGCCCGGAGGTATGGATCCAGGCCTCCCCTTGCGGGTCATATCGAAAATTTTGAATTAAGGCTTTTGGGAGGGATGAGGACAAAGTGTCTTTTTGAGACCCCGATCGGGCCATCACAATAATGTGGGAGATAGAAAAAATATTTTTAAATTCCTTCCAAGTCTCTATCTCCACAAAGGCATCCCTCCCCAGGATGAAGTAAGGGGCCTTTTGTTGTCTCTCCAGAAAATATCGGATGGTGTCGATGGAGTAGGATTTTCCAGGTCTTGAGAGTTCAACGTCACTGGTAGAAAAATGGGGGTTGTTTGAGGTGGCCAACCTCACCATTTCAAGTCGGTGCTTGGCCTCAATGACCTTCTCTGTTCCCTTATGGGGTGGAATGGAGGAAGGGATGAAGATGACCTCCTCGAGGTGAAATGCTTCTCGAATTTCTTCAGCCCCTCGGAGGTGCCCTTGATGGATAGGGTTGAAGGTTCCTCCAAAGAGGCCAATCCTTTTGTTCTCCCCCTTTTTCATTGCCTTTTCCAACGTTTTCAAGTTTATAACCGCCAAAAAATTCCAAATCCCAATAACCAAATCCCAAACAAATTCCAAATTTCAATTCCAAGTGACCGAAACTATTTTGTTTTGCGTTTTGGTGATTGAAATTTATTTGGAACTTGGTGCTTGGAATTTGGTGCTTTCATTTTCGAACTTGTCCTTCTCCATAAACGATAAATTTAGTCGTTGTCAACTCCTCCAATCCCATGGGGCCAAAGGCATGGAGCTTGGAGGTGCTGATCCCGATCTCTGCACCGAGGCCCAGCTCATATCCGTCATTGAATCTTGTCGAGGCATTGACCAAGACACAAGAGGAATGGACTTCTTTTAAAAACCTCTGTGCATTCTGATAATCAGAGGTGAGGATAGCTTCTGTATGAAGTGAACCATACCTCGCAATGTGCTCGATGGCTTCTTGGATTCCCTTCACAACCTTGATCGAGAGAATGAGGTCTGAATATTCTTCGAACCAATCTTTCTCCTGTGCCTCCTTAATAGGAGAAAGAATTTTTTTCGTCTGAGGGCATCCCCTCAGTTCCACGCCTTCCTTCTGGAGGGCTTTTCCGATTTTGGGAAGGAATCGACTCGCCACTTTTTCATGAACGAGCAGGGTCTCCATGGCATTGCATACCCCGGGTCTCTGGATTTTCGCATTGAGGCAAACCCGGGTGGCTATCTCCAGATCAGCGGTTTCATCCACGAAGATATGGCAGACCCCCTTATAATGTTTGACCACAGGAATCTTTGAATGGCTCGCCACGAATCGAATGAGTTCTTCTCCTCCCCTGGGAATGATGAGGTCGATTTCGTCCTCCAATTGAAGCATCTCTCGAATCGCCTCTCTTTCAGAATGAGGAAAAATCTGGATGGCCTCTTGTGGAAGCCCCATTTTGACGAGGACCTTTCGAAGAATTTGTCCAATGGCCTGATTGGAATGGGAGGCTTCCGAACCTCCTTTGAGGATGACACTGTTTCCCGATTTGAAGCAGAGGCCTGCTGCATCAGCCGTCACATTGGGCCTTGACTCATAAATAATTCCAATGACACCAAGGGGAATTCTCATCCTTCCCACCATCAAGCCATTTGGTCTTTTCCACATCTTGAGGACTTCGCCCACCGGATCCGGGAGACGCGCCACTTCCCGAAGCCCCTCGGCTATCCCGTGGATGATGGAAGGAGTCAATCTTAAACGATCTATCAGTGCTGGAGAGAGACAAGACTTTTCCCCAGCGGTAAGGTCTTTTTGATTCTCTTTGATCAGTCGTTCCCGATGGTGCTCAAGATCGTCTGCCATGTCAAGCAATACCTTATTTTTTATGGAGGTGGAGAGCTGAGCCAGTTGACGTGAAGCGAACTTTGCCTTTCTGGCCATTTCTCTCACTTCGGCTCCGAAGTCTTTTTTCTTTTTCATAAAACAACCAAGTCATCCCGATGAATCACTTCGTCAGAATATTTATAGCCTAACGTTGTCTCAATCTGATCGCTTCGGAGACCTTTGATTTTTTCAAGTTCCGGAGCGCTATAATTGACCAATCCCCTGGCGAACTCTTTTCCGCGAGGCCCTAGACAGGTGACGAGATCCCCTCGATGAAAGCTTCCCCTGACTTTCATGATGCCGGATGGAAGCAGACTCTTTCCCTTTTGGACGATGGCTTTCTTTGCCCCATCATCCACGATCACATCCCCTTTTGGTTTGGGATTAAAAGCAATCCAATGTTTCCGGCTGCTCAAGGCCTCGCCCTTCGAGAGGATCAACGTCCCAATCTCCTTTCCCTTTAAAATCTGAT
>Ga0209450_10001753_pt1 | contig 10901 bp, 12 predicted proteins | sample FrelakmetLWP11LW_FD_187149 | JGI IMG/M metagenome (GOLD analysis project Ga0209450, IMG submission 187149) | Freshwater lake sediment microbial communities from the University of Notre Dame, USA, for methane emissions studies - LWP11 LW (SPAdes)... | ecosystem: Environmental > Aquatic >... | reverse complement strand
CCCTTCGTCTCTTCGTCTCTTCATCTCTTCGTCTCTTCGTCTCTTCGTCCCTTCGTCTCTTCGTCTCTTCATCTCTTCGTCCCTTCGTCCCTTCGTCTCTTCGTCTCTTCGTCTTCCTACTCTCCGTTTCCTTCATACTTCGACGTATACTCCGGCACAATTCCCTGCATCCTCTCAATCACCTGCCTGCCGGTAAGGGTATAAAGGTCGGCAAGCAGCCTGTCGATTTTTACCAGAATTGCCTCGGTATCAAACTCCGTAACTTTGGCTATGTTTATTTTCGGGTGGTAAGTCGGTAACTGGGGTTCATCATTTGAGAAGAGCTCCTCATATAATTTTTCACCTGGCCGAAGGCCCGTGTATTTTATCCGGATATCGACTCCGGGTTCGAGACCTGAGAGCCTGATAAGGTTATTTGCAATATCTATTATTTTCACAGCCTCTCCCATGTCGAATACATATATTTCCCCGCCCTTGCCCATGAAGCCTGCTTCGAGTACAAGCTGACACGCCTCTGGGATTGTCATAAAATACCTCGATATTCTTTGATCGGTAACAGTTACGGGGCCTCCTTCCTCTATCTGTTTCCTGAAAAGAGGGATCACTGATCCGTTCGATCCAAGAACATTGCCAAACCTGGTTATTACGAATTGTGTGTTCACTGCCTGTTTCCACGGCAAAGCGCGTACATAAAGCTCGCAGATCTTCTTCGTGGCTCCCATTACATTGGTTGGATTGACTGCCTTGTCAGAAGAAACAAGGACAAATTTCTCAACTCCATACTTGATTGCATATTCACTTAAAAGCTTCGTTCCTCCCACATTGACACGAAATGCCTCATGAGGATGAGCTTCCATCATCGGAACATGCTTGTATGCGGCAGCATGGAAAACAATTTCAGGTTTGTATTTCTTGAATATATGATCAAGTTTTTCTTTTCTTGTGATATCAGCTATCAGAATTTTGCATGGACAATCCTGGAATTTATTAGCCATTTCATTTTCCAGGAAGAATGCCGGTGTTTCAGCCTGATCTACCAGGATCATCTTTTTGCATCTGAATTTTGTTAGTTGCCGGACGATCTCTGAGCCAATGGACCCGGCTGCACCCGTAACAAGAATCGTCTTGTTCTCCAATCCACTACTTATTCTCTCAAGGTTAAGTGTAATTGGCTCTCTGCCGAGAAGATCCTCAAATTTGACTTTGCGAAGCTGTTTAACATCGAGATGTCCGTTCAGCCATGATGTGAGCTCAGGTGTCTCAAGGATCTCCAATCCAAGTGAGATTACCTTTTCGAGCACCAGTTTTTTTGTTTTTGGAGGAAGGTGGCTGATGGCAAAGATGAAAACTTTTATTCCGTTCCGCAGGGTGAAATCCTCTGTAAGTATTGCCTGTGAATAAACCTGAATGCCGTCAACCTTCTTGCCCTGCAGTCTCCAGTTGTCATCTATCATGACTGCTGCACGAAGTCCGCTCCTGGCTTCTCCGTCTATCATCCTCTTAACGGTAACCCCCATTTCTCCTGCACCGTATATAATAACGTTTTTTCTTTCCCTTGTTGTTGAAGAGGCAAATTCATAGAACATCTTGATGAAGACCCTGAAGAATATCAGGATTATGGTAACAATCCCGTAATGAATAAGAAGTATCGATAGAGGAATATTGAACAAAGGAATTTGGCCGAATTTCCTGTTAATGAAATCAATAATTATAAGAGTTGCCGTAGAGACAGTTGTTGTGATTATAATGTTAAACGTGTCCTTTATGGTAGTCTGCCGTATAAGTCCGGAATATGATTTGACAATCAGCATCACGATAGCATAAAGTCCAAGCACCAGAAGACCCTGGCGCCAGGCAAGTTCCGGCTTGATTGCGCTTATCACCAGGTTGAAACGTAGCATACAGGCAAACATAAAAGTCGCCAGCACAATAACCGAGTCAATCAGAAATACGAGCCACCTGGGAAGCGAATACTTTCTGAAGATCCTGATGATCCGGTCTTTAAACTTATTTATCATGATTCAGCCGAGGAGTGTTAATATGCCACAGTGGGAAGTGGTCTCTATGTCTCATACTGCTTTTTATTCCTTTAAGGTAAATCTTTTTTTACTTATTAAAGCATCTGATCAGGCCTCTTAGTATTCTCTCTTTGTCTTCATCAGTCAGATTGGTGCCCGAAGGCAGGCATAATCCTTTATTGAACAAGCTTTCCGACACTCCGTTTACAAACGTCGGATATTTCTCAAACACCGGCTGCAGATGCATGGGTTTCCAGAGAGGTCTGGTTTCAATATTCTCTTTTTCAAGTGCATTATGAACTTCTTCCCAGTTTGTTCCGGTAATTTCAGGATCTATCAGGATGGTTGTGAGCCATCTGTTGGAAAAGAACTCTTCACCAGGTTCTTCCTTGAATAAGATTCCTTTTATTCCGGACAGGTTTCCCTTATAGAAAAGGAAATTGTCTCTCCTCTTTTCTATCCTGTTCTGGAGCACTTCAAGTTGACCTCTGCCGATTCCGGCAACAATATTGCTCATCCTGTAGTTATAACCGATTTGTGTGTGCTGATAATACAAGGCTTTATCCTTCGCCTGTGTAGCAAGGAATTTTGCCTTTTCTATTAATCCGGTATCATCAGAGATCAGCACGCCTCCGCCTGATGTTGTTATTATCTTGTTACCGTTAAAAGAAATCATTCCCATTTTTCCGAAGGTGCCGACATGCTTTCCCCTGAATGTGCATCCCAGACCTTCTGCGGCATCCTCAATGACAGGAATATCATATTTATCAGCTATTTCGACAATACGGTCAATCCTGGCCGGAATTCCGTATAAATGAACCGGAATAATGGCTTTAGGCTTATTGGAAGGGTTTTGTCTGATCAATTTTATTATAGCTTCTTCGAGAAGTTCCGGATCCATGTTCCATGTTTGCGGTTCCGAATCGATAAAAACCGGTGTTGCCCCGAGGTAAACAACGGGATTCGCAGTGGCGCAATACGTAAAACTTTGCACCAGAACATGGTCTCCCGGACCAACTCCAAGAAGAATAAGTGCAAGGTGCAGTGCAGCAGTGCCGGTTGTAAGCACAGCAACATCCTTCACTCGAAGATAAGCTGCCAGCTCTTTTTCAAAATTATCGATATTGGGACCGACCGGAGCAATCCAGTTCTGATCGAAGGCCTCTTGGATATATTTGAGTTCCTCTCCTCCCATATGTGGAGGAGATAACCATATGCGCTTATTTTTATCCACTTGTTTTAGGAATTTTTGGGATTGTTAAATGGTCGGCAATCATATTTTAGAAAGGGCTCCGGAAGGGTGATAATCAGGTGTTTTGTGATCCTTTTGGTATTGCCATTACTTTCTCTCTGAACTTGTAGAATACGACAGAATCATCTCCTACATTGTGGCCAAGGACCATGCCGGCAGCAATTTTATTCCTGCTGCCAACTGTTATATTCGGAATTGTCGCACTGTTTATCCCAAAGAGGTTGTCATCGCCCACCCTTGTGAAGCCCGAAAAGCAAACGTTAGGACTTATGAAATTAAAATCGCCCACAACCGTATCATGCCCCATGCTGCTGCGTGAATTAATGAGGGAAAAGTTACCTATCCGTACATTGGGACCCAGGTTAACGTTCGGGGCAATAACCGACCCTGTTCCAATGAGAGCCGACTCTGAGACATATGCCTTGCAATGAATGAAAGTGCAGAACCGGGCCCCCTTTGAGAGAAATTGTTCTACGAAAAGCCGGCGGTATTCAAGGTTGGCGATGCCGATAATATAAAAAAGATCCGGCGATACCTTGTGATCGCGGATCCCTCCCAGAAGTGGTGCAGATAATTTATAACGGGCATAGTTGGCCGGATTGTCATCCAGGAACCCCACCACTTTGAGCTCATTTGTACCGGAAACCTTATGATTGTATTTTATATATTCATCAATCTCCGCTCCGTGTCCTCCCGAACCTATAATTATTACATCCTTCATGCCATTGACTGTCGTTGTTGAAGGAAGCAAAATTATATTAAAGTCTTCACAAAAAGAACGAAACGGCTAAATAATGTAAAACTTTACAACACTTTCGTCTTTCCCTTTCGCCTTTCGCCTTATCTTGCCAAATATCCCCCATCCACGATCAGGTTGGTCCCGGTGACCCACTTCGAAGAGTCCGACAGAAGGTAAACACAGGCATTTGCAACATCATCAGGCTGTCCAAGTCCTAAAGGATGGAGTGCCTTAATCTTATTCAGGGATTCTTCGTTTTTACTGTAAATTGCATTTTTTGACATAGGTGTTTCAACAACCCCGGGAGAAATGCAGTTTACCCGGATTTTCTTTGGAGCCAGTTCCAGAGAGAGTGATCGTGATACTCCAGTCACGGCAGCTTTGGTCATGCTGTAAACAGACTTCCCTGTCTCTCCTGCGATACCCATCACTGAACTCATAAAGATAATGCTGCCGCCCTTCTGATAAAAATAAGCTGGCTTAGTAACAATTCTTGTAAGGTTCAATGCTGCCTGGACATTTATATCAAATAATTCCTGGAATTTTTCTGGTTTCGCCAGGTTGAATGGCAATGTGGCCGATATCCCGGCACAGTTGATCAATCCGTTAATCTTGCCAAGTTTCGATACAGCATCTTTTATTATCCCTTCAACTTCAGAATAATGTGTTAAATCAATTGAAAAGATCAAATGATCTTTTGCATTTTCCATGAGGTATGAAGTTTCAACAAGACGATCCATATTCCTTCCGATAAGAATCACCTTCGCCCCACGTTGACTACAGCTTATTGCACACTGCCTTCCAATACCTGAGGATGCGCCAGTTATTATAACTAGTTTGCCTGAAAGTGAGAATGGATCCTTATTCATAAGTTGTGAGTAGTGAGTTGTGAGTAGTGAGTTGTGAGTTATGAGTCGGCACGGTAAAACTTTCCAGGAGTCGTGATTATTGCGATCAGGATCTTTCTAACTTCACTATATTCTTGAATTAATCTGGCATGATCCAATTCTGAAATATAGTTTAAATCCTTTGAAAAATCAAGCCAGACCTCCGTTTCATATTCTTCTCCTAAAGAATCTGTTAACTTATTAACGAACAACTTAATATATTGTTTTTTTGCCCAGGCTTCTGCAATGTTTGCCACAACTGACCGTGATGATCTACGAATCTGATCTGTTAATGAATATTTTTCTTCTTTAGGGAAACTTTTTGATAATTCAAAAATAGCCATCGCCAGTTTATACGCTTTTTGATAAACGATCAAATCCCTGAAACTATTAATAGTTGCCATTTTTAAGCATGAATTGGATCAACTCAAAACTCATAACTCACAACTCACAACTCATCACTAAATCTCAACAATCTCCCCAATGTAACAATTCATCAAATCAATCAAGGCTGTACCCCATGTCAGCCCAACCCCAAATCCGCTCAAAAGGAGGTGCTTGCGGCCTTCGAGCTTGTTGCGTAGCTCTGAGACTATGGTCAGCGGGATGGAGACAGATGATGTATTGCCGAATTTATGAATTGTCGATGGAATCTTATCAACGGGAAGCTTCAGCTTTTTGGCAAGATAGCCGTTTATATAACTGTTAGCCTGATGAAACACAAAATAATCAATCGCTGAGACATCGGTTCCTGAAAAATCCAAAAGCCGATGGAAGTCCCTTGGCACTTCGCGTATGACGAAATTAAAAACATCAGCCCCGTTCATATAGCCCTGTTCCTCGGAGCGGATATTACCATATTCATCCACAACCTTTTCTTTTACCGTTTCGCATGAGCTCATTCTTCGATATCCTCCGGCATTTATTTTGATAAGGGACTCTCTTGAGCCATCAGAATTCAGAGAGAAGAAGCTTTTACCGAAACGTTCGTCTCTTTCGATGAGAGCTGCCACACCGCCATCACCAAAGAGAAAACCGGTTTTTCTGTCTTTCAGGGAATAAACTTTTGATCTTGTTTCACCATCGAGTATCAGAGCTTTCCTTAACTGTCCTGCTGAAAGCATTGAATAAACAATAGAAAGGCCATAAAGGAACGCTGAGCAGCCAAGGTTAATGTCGAAAGCAATTGTACCTGTTGGAAGTTTTAGACGCTCCTGAAGAAGGACAGAAGTCGAAGGCATCCGGAAATCGGGTGTCTGGGAAATAAAAACAAGCAGGTCAATCTCCTCCCTGTTTATATTCATTTCAGAGATAAGCTTTTCGGCAGCAGCGAAGCAGAGGTCTGATGAACAGGTTTTCTCATCGGCAAATCTGCGTTCCCGCACACCGATTTTATCGATTATCTCTTTTATGTCCTCTTTTTTGAAGAAGAGGTCATATTCATAATTGTTTATAATTTTAACGGGAACTGCCGCTTTGATTCCGGTAATTCCGACATTGTTGAATGATAATAAGCCCATAATTTCTATTGCCGGGAAGAGTGAACGGCAATTAGTTCAAGAAGGTCGCCTACGGTTTTATGTCGGTTCAGTTCATTCATTTCAATTTCAATGCCGTATTCCGAATCCAGCATTGCTATGAGGGAAAGTTCTTTCAATGAACTCCATTCCTCATAATCCCGGAAAGTGTCGCTTAGCTTTACTACCTGTCCATCCAGCTCGAGCGCTTCCTTCAAGTTTATAATGAAGTCCTTTTTCATAATTATCTAGGCTAAATATAATTATCAGATTCTGATTTGGTACAAAGATATAATTTATCTAAGATGTTGCTAAATAAATATTTTAAGAAATTGACTACTGATCAATCTTCAATTAACCGGATTGTCATAAATGCCTCCGCGTGCGTAAAGCCAACTGTACTGCCCCGGTAATTCGCCAGTGCTTCAATTGATTTTAATGAACGAGGATTGGGGAAATCGCGTAACTGGCTCTTAAAGCATTTGAAAGCTTCAATTTTCGAATCGAAAAAATCAGAAATATTGACAAATCTTGTAGGTATAAATGCGTCTGCACACATTGGTACTGCCCACTCTGTTTCTGAAAGAGTTTCATATGAAAAGATCCTTTTAACAGGATTATGCTTTACCGGTCTGCATGCAACCATCCCTGCATTAAAAACAGCTTTATGGTCATGATGAATATCACCGCGATGGGGTAAGAATATTGTTTCAATATTGAATTCTTTAATAATCCCGGAAATTGCAGTAGAAATTTCAGCAATTGAGACCAGATCAAGGTCCGGGGCAGGAAAATCAAAGAACTTTGTTTCAGCGACACCAAGCAATTTGTGTGCATTCATGGCTTCCTGCCGGACATTTCTAATCCTTTCTTCTGAATAAAGTTCTTTTTTACCTCGTGAAACTATCATAACAAAAACTGATGTGCCTTTTGATGTCAGTTTTTTAATAATGCCGCCGCAACCAAGAATTTCATCATCAGGATGAGGTGCGATAATTAAAGTATTACTATTCATTTGTTGAATTTAAAAGGTTTTTTGTTTGGAAATTGCTTTGCTGCTTTAAAACCGTGTTCCAATCATAACCACAATTCATCAAAAAATCTATAACTGTAACATTTGATTGAAATCCGGGAAATTGTTGTTTGTATTCAAAAACCCGATATTCTGAATATTTTAGTTCGATGCCCTTTCGAAGGAAATGCTCTTCTTTTTGGTATGCTTTTGCACCGCTTCCTGAATAATAGGTATCACATCCAAGAGTCGAACAGATATCAATAATTTTATCTTCTCTCCTTGTGCTTATCTGTAAATCAGATGATTTTACAAATTCTGATTTAATCCCCAATTTATTGCAAAAGAATTTGATAATTGAGATGTTCAATTCTGATAAATATTCATTCCTGGTATATAATAATGTCATAAAATCAGAAAATACTTCATCGAAATGATTCGCATGTTGATAGTTCGATCTAATGAGATTCAAATGATTTTCGCGCCAATTTAATTCATCCTTGGTCCGGACTTCATTTATCTTTTCACCGAGGGTTTGAATAACAGGTATCTTAATTCTATGAGGACCGTTTTGTGTTTTGATATAGTGATAGTTATGCATCCCCTCATTTGAAAATTGCACGTCATCCAGAAATACAAAAAAGTCCGTTTGCGAGATCTTATAAAAATATCCCAGCCAGGGAATATAGTTGGGTTGATGAATTGAAACAGATATTGAGCCTGTTCTTTTCATTTTTAATTAATGCCTACTTTGAGTTTAGACATTGCTATTTCATATAATCATTCGCTGTAAGAGCATAAATTTTTGCATCCATGAAGATACCTTTATTTATCCAAAATTGCTTTAATGTACCCTCATAGCTCATTCCTAATTTTTGCATAACTCTTTCAGATGCATAATTGTCTGGAGTACATTTTGCCTGAATTCTGTTTAATCCTGCTTCCTTAATACTTATATCCACTACAGCTTTAAGGGCCTCTACAATTAATCCCTTCCCCTGGAACAGAGGATTTATTATATAAGATAATTCTCCTCTTTTATTAGCATAATTGACTTCAAAAATCCTCACAATTCCAATTAACTTATTAGATTTTTTGTTTTCAATTGCCCAGGCATAAGAATCAGTTGAATTGTATTCAGCTATTAAGGAGGTTATATATTTTTGTGTTTGAATAATATCTGAATGTGGATTCCAGCTTAAATATTTCGTAACAATGGGATTACTTGTGTAATCAAACATATCTTTGTCATCTGACTCTCTTATTCTTCGCAAGGTTAAATGAGGTGTTTCCAGTATTCTGTCAAAAATATTTTCTTTAGTAAAACCAGATGCCATATAAAAAGAATTAAATGTTCTTAAAAGCTGTTTTTTGTTGCTTTCTGTTCCGGATTAATTACTCCTGAATCAATTTGTTTTTTCCGATGCGTGTCAAACCTGTCTTTATCTTTCCTGCCTATAATTTGCATATCAGCTGATCTAAGTACTTTGGGAATAGTTTTAAAAAAGATTTTTACATCTAATTGAAATGAAAGATTTTTCACATATTGTGCATCCAATTCAAGCTGTTCATCCCATGTAAGATTACTTCTTCCGTTAACCTGTGCTAACCCGCTCATACCTGGCCTTACATTGTGACGGATTGTTTCACGATGCGTGTAATATGGTAAATATTCAGGAAGTAGCGGTCGAGGTCCAATAAAGCTCATGTGACCTAATAAAATATTAAAGAGTTGTGGATATTCATCTATACTGAATTTTCTCAACAAAGCACCAAGCCTTGTCAGTCGTCGTTTTTCAGATAAATTAATATCTGTTTTATTAGTCAGAGTTCTGAATTTATAAATAGTAAATAACATATTATTTCCCCCAAGCCTTACCTGTTTAAAAATTACAGGTCTTTTCATTGTGATTAGTATAAGAAATGCCGTTAATAGTAATAAAGGGGAAAGCAGTATAATAAGTATTACAGAAAAAAGAATATCTAAAAAACGTTTGATGATGATGTACATATTTTCTAAGATCTATTTCTGTCCCAAAGAGGTTTTAAAAGAATATGATGTAAAGAATCTGAAAACGAAAATTAAAGGAATTTGTTTACATTAGCAGAAGAAAAGTTTTTAGATGCCAGTAATGCATTGTCGCTAAGGAACTTACATTCATCTGGATTAGCTTCCAGCAATTCTATATAATCAATTACTTCTGCTTTCATCGTTGAATCAAAGGTTTTTCCAATTCTATATTCTGAAATAAATCTTGAAATTTCTGAATCATTTTCTGCGAAACAAAGTATTGGTGCACCCACTGACAAATAACTATATAACTTACTTGGTATTGCAAGTCTGGATACCTTTTGTCCAAGACCGATAACTGCCAGATTTGCTGATGAAAGGGAATAAGGAAGATCCTTTACAGATTGCCAGGGCAGAAGCAATACATTTTTTAAATTAAGTGACATTATTTTACGTTTAATCTGAGCTTTTCTTACTCCTTCTCCTATAATGACAAATACAATATTATCATTATGAATTTCAGCAGCAATGTCAACTAACATCTCAACAACACCTGATAATCCAATACTGCCTGAATATAAAACAACAAATTTATTAAGAAGATTATGCTTTGAAATAAAAATATTATTATCAGGTTTTACAGGCTTTAAAAAATCATTGTCTGTCCAGATTGGAACCAATTCCACCTCTTTCGGTTTGGCGTAATAATGTAATATCTGTTTCATTCCTTCAGATATTGTAAAAATCCTATCCGCCTTTGTGAAGACTTTTTTATTAGCTTTTTTCCACCACTGGATAATCAATGATTTATCTGGCAAAATACCTGACTCTGACAGAGCATTTGGGAATATGTCAAATATCAATAATGAATAAGGATTTTTAACGACCAAAGGTAACAAAGGGGCAAAAGGAGGATTAGAAACGATAAAAAGCTTGCCTTTAGGATATTTGATCCATAATATGCCTAAAATCCGGATAGTTGCCCAGAACCAGGTAAAAAGTCTATTAAAAGTTGAATTACGATTGTATTTTATTATTTTTTCAACTTTGACAGAAGAGTGTAACGGAGTGCCGCGTTCAACCAATCGGCCGGTAACCAAAACACAGGAATAACCTTCTTTTACATAAGCATTTATTATATCAATCATCAGATAACCTGAATCCTGATTAATAAAAATAATATTTGATTTCATCCAATTATTATTAAACCTGGTTTTGTTATCATAAAGAATTTGGCGATAATTTTAAATCTATTAAATCGTATTTCTGTTTTTACATATTAGCCCCATAAGATTAAAATATTTTTCTGCCCGCTGAGCAGCAGTTAGAAATCCTGCAAGTTTGTTTTTGCCTTCCAATACCAGTTTATAATATAGTTCTTCTGAATTAACCAGTTCCAAAATTTTATTATATGCATCTTCCGGGGATGAAGGATCAAAATACAATGCTGCCCCTCCACAAACAC
>Ga0209450_10001752_pt1 | contig 10903 bp, 13 predicted proteins | sample FrelakmetLWP11LW_FD_187149 | JGI IMG/M metagenome (GOLD analysis project Ga0209450, IMG submission 187149) | Freshwater lake sediment microbial communities from the University of Notre Dame, USA, for methane emissions studies - LWP11 LW (SPAdes)... | ecosystem: Environmental > Aquatic >... | reverse complement strand
GGTGTGGCGGCGGCTGTCGCCGCTGCTGCGGCACGTGCTGCCGGTGCGCTCGCTGCCGCGCGCGCTCGGCGCGGGCATGCTGTGGGGCTGGCTGCCCTGCGGCATGGCCTATGGCGTGCTCGGCGTGGCCTGGCTCAGCGCCAGCGCCGTCGATGGCGCGCTGGTGATGCTGGCCTTCGGCGCCGGCACCGCACCCGCGCTGGTGGCGGCGTCCGGCGCCGCGGCGCGCATCGGCGCACTGGCGGGACATCCCGCGTGGCGCGCGGCATCGGGCCTATTGATGGCGGCGGTGGGTGCGCTGACCTTGGCCGGGCCGTGGCTGCTGCCGGACGGCGGGCACGGCAGCCGGTGGCTGGACGCGATCGCCGCGGCCTGCCTGCCGGGGCTCGGCTGAAGCCGCCGGGACGGCGGACCCGCTTCGCTACGCGCGCTTGCCGTTGCGTGCGCTGACGCCGCTGTCCTCGCAGCTCGCGGCGCCGGCCGGGCTTTCGCCGGTCAGCGCATCGAGCTTGTCGAAATCGACGATGCGCACCGTCTTGCGGTGCACTTCGAGCACGCCGATCTGCTGCAGGCGGGTGAACAGGCGGCTGACGGTCTCCACCACCAAGCCGAGGTAGTTCGCCAGTTCATAGCGCGACATGCCGAGCGTCAGCACGGCCGGATCGCGCTGCAGCCGGCGATAGCGGTCGGACAGCGACTTCAGGAAGATCGCCAGCCGCTCCTGCGCGTGGCGGCGGCCCATCATCACCAGGTGCTCGTGGTCGCGCTGGACCTCGCGGCTGATGACGCGCATCAACTGGCGCTGCAGGTCGGGCACCTGCGCGGCGACCTGCGCCAGCTTGGTGTACGGGACCTCGCACACGGTGGAGCGCTCCAGGGCCTCGGCGGTGCACTGGTGGCGGTCGGTGCTGACCGCGTCGAAGCCGAGGATCTCGCCCGGCAGGTGGAAGCCGAGGACCTGGCTGTCACCCTGCTCGTTGGTGGTGTAGGTCTTGAACGACCCCGAGCGCACGACGTACAGCGAGGTGAAGGCGTGGTCGGTGCGGAAGATCGGCTGGCCGCGTTCGAGGGGCCGACGCGCCTGCAGGATCTCGTCGAGGCGGTGCAGGTCGTCGGCGCCGATCGCGGCCGGCAGGCACAGCTGGTGCAGGCCGCAGGCCGAACAGGTGCGACGCAAACGGGCAAGATCGACGACGGCGTGGGGATCGCTCATGGGCGCATGGCCTGGCCGGGATCGCTGTGCAGTGTATCGCGTGTGAACGTTCCGTGTGTCAAGCGTCGACGCGACTCGGGTCATGCAGCGCAACACCGTGCGCCAGCGCACATACAAGGTCCACCGCCGGTCGGACCCGGCCTGGGCGTGGTGGGTCGTGCTGGATTCGAACCAGCGACCTACGGATTAAAAGTCCGCTGCTCTACCAACTGAGCTAACGACCCCTGGGATCGACGCGCAGCGCTCTGCGCGCGAAGCGCGACAGTGTAGGCGCGCGCCTCTTTGGCGACAAGGCGAGCACGTGACCGCGAGTGTGGCCGAGCGTGCCAGGCGGGTTCTGAAAACCGGGCCCAGGGCTCAGGGCCCAGGGCCCAGGGCCCAGGGCCCAGTGAAGGGCGCCGACCAAGCGATGTTTCTTTGGGCCCTGGGCCCTGGGCCCTACGCGTACCGCGTCGGATCCCCCACCCCCGCGTCCACGAAACCCTGTGCCCGCAGCCGGCAGGCATCGCAGCGCCCGCAGGCGCGGCCCTGCGCATCGGCCTGGTAGCAGGACACGGTCGCGGCGAAGTCCACGCCAAGTTCGATCCCGCGGCGGACGATGTCGGCCTTCGAAAGGTCGATCAGCGGCGCATGCACGCGCAGCCCCTGCCCCTCGACCCCGGCCTTGGTGGCGAGGTTGGCCAGCCGCTCGAACGCGTCGACGAAGGCGGGGCGGCAGTCCGGGTAGCCGGAGTAGTCGACCGCGTTGACGCCGACGAACAGGTCGCGCGCGCCGAGCACTTCGGCCCAGCCGAGCGCGACGGCCAGCATGATGGTGTTGCGCGCCGGCACGTAGGTCACCGGGATGCCCGCGGCGGGCGCCTCGGGCACCGCGATCTCGGCGGTCAGCGCGGAGCCGCCGATCGCGCGCAGGTCGACGTCGACGACCTTGTGCGCGACGGCGCCGAGCTGGCGCGCGACCGCCGCCGCCGCATCGAGTTCGGACGAATGCCGCTGGCCGTAGCGCACGCTCAGCGCATGGCAGTCGAAGCCGGCCGCGCGCGCGTGCGCGAGCACCACCGCGGAGTCCATGCCCCCGGACAGCAGCACCACGGCGCGGCGCGCGGATTCGGTCATCGGCGTGCGCTCAGCGACCGGGCTGGTCGCCCCACAGCAGCTTGTGCAACTGCAGTTGCAGGCGCGCGGGCAGGCGGTCGGCGAGCAGCCATTCGGCCAGTTCGCGCGGCGCGACCTGGCCGTGCGCGGGCGACAGCAGCACCTCGCAGCGCGCGCCGAGGTCGTGCGCGCGGATCTGCTCGCGCGCCCACTCGTAGTCGGCCCGATCGCAGACCACGAACTTGACCTGGTCGTGCGGCGTCAGCAGCGCGATGTTCTCCCAGCGGTTGCGCGCCACCTCGCCGGAGGCCGGCGTCTTCAGGTCCACCACGCGGCTCACGCGCGGGTCGACGGACGAGACGTCGAGCGCGCCGCTGGTCTCCAGCGAGACGCGGTAGCCGGCATCGCAGAGCCGCTGCAGCAGCACCAGGCAGCGCTTCTGCGCCAGCGGCTCGCCACCGGTGACGCAGACGTGCCGCGCGCCGTGCCGCGCGACCTCGGCGAGGATGGCGTCGATCGTCCACCATGCACCGCCGAAGAACGAATACGTGGTGTCGCAGTAGGTGCAGCGCAGCGGGCAACCGGTGAGGCGCACGAACACGGTCGGCCAGCCGACGTCGCGGGCCTCGCCCTGCACGGAGTGGAAGATCTCGGTGACGCGCAGCCGTTCGGGGTCGACCTGGACCCGTGGCGCGTCGTCGGCGGCGGGAGACAGCGCGGCCATGCGGCCGTGAGGATCAGCGCTGGCCTTCGAGGCGCAGCGCGCGCAGCCGGCCCTGGGCCAGCTTGCCGACGGTCTGTTCGGGGTAGAGCCGCACGACCTCGTTGAGGACCTGCTCGGCCTGCGGCCACTCCTTCAGTTCGTAGTGGCAGTAGCCGACCTTGAGCAGCGCGTCCGGCGCCTTGGCGCTGTTCGGGAAGCGCGCCAGCAGGTCGTTGAAGGTGTCGAGCGCGATGCGGTAGTTCTGCGTCACGTAGTACGACTCGCCGAGCCAGTACAGCGCGTTGTCGGCCAGCTCGCCCTGCGGATGCTCGGCCAGGAAGGCCTGGAAGCGACGCGCGGACTCGGCATAGCGGCCGTCGCGAAGGGCGGCGAAGGCCTCGTCGTAGGCGGCCTTCTCGTCCGCGGCCCCGGCGGGCGCAGCACCGGCCGGCGCATCGACGGGCGGCTCGGCCGGCGACGGCGCGGGCGCCACGGCGGGATCCGCCGGCTGTGCAGGCGGTGTCTCGGCCGGCACGGTCTGCAGCGGCTCGGCCGCCAGTTGCCCCGGCGCCGGCGGTGCAGGGAGAACGTCCATCACCGCCCCCGGGGGCGGCGCGACGCCCGCGCCGCCTTCGAGGCGGCTCAGGCGCGAGTCGAGGTCCACGTAGCGGTCGCGCTGGGCCTTCTTGAGATTCTCGATCTCGAAGGCCTGCTGCTCGACCAGCCCGCGCAAGCTCTGCACCTCGACCTGCAATTCGTTGATGCGGTTGAGCAGGTCCACCGTGGTCTGGGCCTGGCCCTGTCCCTGTGCCTGCTGCTCGAGGCGCGCCACGCGCTCGGACAGGCTCAGCCGTCCCTGCGCCTGGGCGCCGGACGCGAAAGCGGCGGCCACGAGGGCCGCCGCCAGGAACCACGGATGGCGCTGCAAGCGCATCGGGTTGCCGATTACTTCGCGGTGTAAACGATCTCGACGCGGCGGTTCTGCGACCACGCCGACTCGTCGTGGCCGTCGGCCACCGGACGCTCTTCGCCGTACGACACGACGTTGAGCTGGCCGGCCGAACCACCGTTGGCCTGCAGGGCGCCGGAGACCGCGTTGCCGCGGCGCTCGCCGAGGCCGAGGTTGTACTCGCGGGTGCCGCGCTCGTCGGCGTGGCCCTCGAGGGTGATCATCGCGCTCGGGCGGTCACGCAGGTACTTGCCGTGGCAGGCCAGGATCTCGGCCGCTTCCGACTTGATGTCGGCGCGGTCGAAGTCGAAGTACACCACGCGCTGGCGCAGGCACGGCACGGTCTCGAGGTCTTCGGGGCCGTACTTGCCGTCGTCGACCTGCGGGGTGGTCTCCGGCGGCGGGGTCGCATCGGTGACTTCCGGCTCGACAGTCTGCTTCTTGGCGCAGGCAGCCAGACCGACGGCCAGCGAGGCAGCGAGGATGAAACGGATCGGGGTGTTCATTTTCTTGGACCCTTGGAGGTTGGAGTGTCGATCAAACATCGGTCGAGCCTCACGACCCGCCGCAAATCAAAAACCTGTTACCTCGTCAGCTGCCGGAACGGCGACCACGTCGGTTCGCGCACGTCGCCGTCGGCCAGCACCAGCCGCTGGCGAACCCGGCCATCGGCGGAAACCGCGTAAAGGACGCCACGCGATCCTTCGCTGGCGGCGTAGATCAGCATGCTTCCGTTGGGCGCGAAGCTCGGCGACTCGTCCAGGTTTCCGGGCGAGAGCAGCCGGGTTTCCCCCGGGTTGCCGAGCGTGCGGTCCAGAACCGCAATACGATACACGTTTCCGTTGCCCTGCACCATAGCGAAGCGCTTGCCGTCGAAGGCGACCGTGCCACCGGCGTTGTACTCGCCGGCGAAGGTCAGGCGGCTGGCGTCCCCGCCGCCCAGCGCGACCTGGTAAAGCTGCGGCTTGCCGGCGCGATCCGACGTGAAGACCAGCGACTGGCCGTCCGGCATCCACTGCGGTTCGGTGTCGATCGAGAAGTGGCGGGTCACCTGGGTGGTGCGGCGGCTGGCGAGGTCCATCACGTAGACCTCCGGGTTGCCCGACTTCGACAGGGTCAGCGCCAGCCGGCTGCCGTCCGGCGAGAACGCCGGCGCGCCGTTGATGCCCTTGTAGGCCGCCACCACCTCGCGCTGGCCGGTGCCGATGTCCTGGATGTAGATCGACGAGTTGCCGCGCTCGAACGACACGTAGGCCAGCTTGCGGCCGTCCGGCGACCACGCCAGCGACAGCAGCGGCTCGCCCGAGCGCACCACGGTCTGCGGGTTGAAGCCGTCGGAGTCGGCAACCATCAGCGTGTACTGGCGGTTGCGGCCGCTGCCGGTGGACGTGATGTAGGCGATGCGGGTCCAGAACGCGCCGCGGATGCCGATGATCTTCTCGTAGACGAGGTCGGCGACCTGGTGCGCCGCGCCGCGCAGGTCACCCGCGCGCGCGCTCACCGCCCAGCCCGCCATGCGCTGCTGCTTGGCGACGTCGAACAGCTCGAACTCGACGCGATAGCCGCCGCCCTCGGCGTCCAGAAGGCGGCCGATGACGAGGAAATCCTGCTTGAGCACGCGCCAGGTGGCGAACTTCACCTCGGCCTCGCGCGCCGGGTATTCGACCACGTCGCGCCGCTCGAGCGCGCGGAACTGGCCGACGCGGTTGAGGTTGGCGGCGACCACCGCCGCGACGTCGGTGTCGGGCGGCAGGCCGGCGCTTTCGTTGGCGAACGGCACCACCGCGATCGGGATCGCCGACGGGCTGCCGTTGACGATGTCGACGGTGAGGCCCTGCGCGCGGGCACCGGAGGCGCAGGCGAGCAGCAGGAACAGGGCGAAGCGGAGGATCAGGGTCGGCATGGGGTCACCCGTCGTAGCGGAACACGAAGTCGATGGTGCGCTGGAACACGGATTCGTAGCCCTGGTAGGGCAAGGGCTGGGCGCGCATCACCGCGGCCTCCAGCGAGCGCTGGGTCAGGGGGTCGCCGTTGCACGGCGGCACCACCGAGGCGGACATCACCTCGCCGCCGGGCAACTGCACGATGCGCACGGTGCAGCGCAGGCCGGGACGCGCGGTGTCGGGGCGCAGCCAGGCCATGGTCACCACCTGCTGCAAGGCGAAGACGTAGCGCGCGCGCAGGTCGTTGTCGGTGCCGCCGGTACCGGCGCGCTGGGCGTTCTCGCGCACCTCGAGGCCCTCGACCCGCTGGCGCTCTTCGGTGCGCTCGCGCGCGTCGCGCTGGCGGTCCTCCAACTGCGCGAGGCGCTGCTCCTCGACCTTGCGCCGCTGCTCGGCGGCCTCGCGCAGGCGGCGGATGTCCTCCAATTGCTGCTGGCGCTCGCGCTCCATCTCGGTCAGGCGCTGCTGCGCCTCGAGTTCGATCTGCTCGCGCTTGCGCCGCTCCTCCTGCTCGCGCTGCTCGTCCAGCGCCGGCAACTCGCCGTCGCGCGCGACGCGCTCGCGGTCGACCGTGTCCTCGGCCGGCGGCGGTGCCGGCGGAAGCGGCGGCGGGGGCGGCGCCTCGATCTCCGGCTTCGGCGGTTCGGGCTTGGGCGGCTGCGGGCGCGGCCGCGGCACCGCCGCGCGGGTGGTCTTCGGCGGCGAGTAGTCGACCAGCATCGCCTCGATCACGGGGCCTTCGAGGTTCAGCGGCGCGACGCACTCGATGGTGAAGAAGCCGGGAAGGGCGAGCCGCGCGACCGCGTCGTTCCAGGTCTCGCAGCGCAGGGTCGCGGCCCACAGCCCGGCCAGGAACAGGGCGTGGATCGCCAGCGAGAGCAGCAGCGGGCCGAATTGGTCGTCGCGGCGGTCCACGGGTCAACGGCGGGCCGGGGCCGGCTCCTGGATCGGGGCGCTCATCAGGCCCACGCGCGGCGCGCCGGCCTGCTGCAGCAGGACCATCGCCTGGTAGACCCGGCCGTAGGGGACGCGCTCGTCGCCGCCGATCAGCACCGGCACGTTGGGGTTGGCGCGCACGAAGGCCGACACCTTGGTCACCAGCGCGGCCTCGTCGAGGGCCTCGCGCTCGGCCTTGCCGAGGGTGAGGAAGTAGGCGCCGTCCTGGTCGACCGTGACCACCACCGGGTCGGTCTTGTTCTCCAGCGAACGCGCGTTGGACTTCGGCAGCTCGATGTCGACGCCGAGGTTGAGCAGCGGCGCGGTGACCATGAAGATGATCAGAAGCACCAGCATCACGTCGATGTACGGCACGACGTTGATGTCGGCCATCGCGCGGCGGCGACGGCCCTTGCGGGAGGAAACGCTGGCGCCCATCGGGTCGTCCTGCGGGGGTCAGGGGGATCGAACGGTCATCGGGGCCGGCCGGGGTTCAGCCGTTGTCCTCGACGTGCGACTGCCGCTGGAGGATCTGCGAGAACTCCTCCTGGAAGGTGTCGTAGCGTGAATTGAGCCGGTCGACCTTGTTCGAATAGCGGTTGTAGGCGATCACCGCCGGGATGGCCGCGAACAGGCCCATGGCGGTGGCGATCAGCGCTTCGGAGATGCCCGGCGCGACCATCGCGATGGTGGCCTCCTTGACCGAGGCCAGGCCGTGGAAGGCGACCAGGATGCCCCACACCGTGCCGAACAGGCCGACGTAGGGGCTGGTCGAGCCCACGGTGGCGAGGAATTCGAGGCTCTGCTCGAGCCGGTCCACCTCGCGCGAGACGGTGACCCGCATGGCGCGCTGCGCGCCCTCCAGCATCACCCGCGCATCCATCTGCCGGCGGTTGCGCAGGCGGGCGAACTCGCGGAAGCCGGCCTCGAACACGCTTTCCAGGCCCGCCAGCTGGCCGCTGCGCGCGGTGAGTTCCTTGAACAGCGCGGCGAGGTCGGTGCCCGACCAGAAGCGCTCCTCGAACTCGTTGGCCTCGCGCATCGCGCGGTCGATCATCGCCTTCTTGCGCAGGATGATCATCCACGACGCCACCGAAGCCAGCAGCAGCGCGAGCATGACCAGCTGCACCGGCAGGCTGGCGTGCAGGATCAGCTGCAGGTAGTCGAGTTCCTGGTTCATCGAGACCACTCCGGGAGCGAAAGCAGGTGTCTGGGGATGGGCTTCGGGCGGAAGGTCCCCGCCGCGAGGCAGGCCGCGCGCACGCGCGCGGCCACGATGGGGCGATTGTCCGCGATGCGAACCGCATCCTGGCTGAACCGCAGGCTGGCGCCGCCCACCTCGTCGACCTGGCAGGACACGAGGAGTTCGTCGTCCAGCCGCGCCGGGGCAAGGAAGCGCAGTTCCACGTCGGTCACCGCGAACACCAGGCCGTGCTCGGCGGCGAGCCGGGACTGGTCGACCCCGGCCGCGCGCAGCCATTCCGTGCGCGCGCGCTCGAGGAAGCGCAGGTAGCCGGCATGGTAAACCACGCCGCCGGCGTCCGTGTCCTCCCAGTAGACGCGCACCCGCCAGGTGAAGGGCGCGTGGAGCCGCTCAGCCACCGGCGGGCCCGCCGTCGAACAGGTCGGCGACCGGCGCGTCCGCACGGCGCGGCGGCGCCAGCCCGAAATGGCGGTAGGCCTTGGCCGTCGCCATGCGGCCGCGGGCGGTGCGGACCAGGAACCCCTGCTGGATCAGGTAGGGCTCCAGCACGTCCTCGATGGTGCCGCGCTCCTCCGACAGCGCCGCGGCCAGCGACTCCACGCCCACCGGCCCGCCGTCGAAGCTCTCGATGATGGTGGTCAGCATCCGCCGGTCGAGGACGTCGAAGCCCTCCGGATCGACCTTGAGCATCGCCATCGCAGCATCCGCCAGCGCGCGGGTGATGGTGCCGTCGCCCTTGACCTGGGCGTAGTCGCGCACCCGGCGCAGCAGGCGGTTGGCGATGCGCGGCGTGCCGCGCGCGCGGCGCGCGATCTCGTCCGCGCCCTCGCCCGCGCACTCGATGCCGAGGATCCGCGCCGAGCGGCGCACGATCGCGCCCAGTTCCTCGCGGCTGTAGAACTCGAGGCGCTGCACGATGCCGAAGCGGTCGCGCAGCGGGCTGGTCAGCAGGCCGGCGCGGGTGGTCGCACCGATCAGGGTGAACGGCGGCAGGTCGAGCTTGATCGAGCGCGCGGCCGGGCCCTCGCCGATCATGATGTCGATCTGGAAGTCCTCCATCGCCGGATAGAGCACCTCCTCGACCACCGGCGACAGGCGGTGGATCTCGTCCACGAACAGCACGTCGTGCGGCTGCAGGTTGGTCAGCAGCGCGGCGAGGTCGCCGGCGCGCTCGATCACCGGGCCCGAGGTCTGGCGCAGGTTGACGCCCAGTTCGGCCGCGATGACGTGCGACAGCGTGGTCTTGCCCAGCCCCGGCGGGCCGAAGATCAGCACGTGGTCGAGCGCTTCCTGGCGGCCCTTGGCGGCCTCGATGTAGATCGACAACTGCTCGCGCACGGCCTGCTGGCCGAGGTACTCGGCCAGTTTGCGCGGGCGGATGCTGGCGTCGAGCGCGTCCTCCTCGCGGGAGGCGGCGCCCGAGACGAGGCGGGAAGGTTCCATGGGCGCCTAGGATACCGGCAGCGCGCGGCGCGCGCCGGCCTCGCGCGCGCTCAACGCAACGCGGCCTTCAGCGCCTTGCGGATGATCGCCTCCGCGCTGTCGCCGCTTTCCGCGACCTTGGCCACGAGCCGCGTGACCTCGGCCGGCTTGTAGCCCAGCGCCTGCAGCGCGACCGTGGCCTCGGACACCGGGTCGGCGGGCACCGGCGCGGCGCCGCCGCGCAGCGTGGGCAGGCCGCTGGCGATGCCGTCCACGCGGTCGCGCAGTTCCACCACGATGCGCTCGGCGGTCTTCTTGCCGATGCCGGGGATGCGGGTCAGCGCGGCCACATCGCCGCCCTGCACCAGGCGTGCGAACTCGTCCACGCCGGCGCCGGAGAGGATCGCCAGCGCGGTCTTGGCGCCGATGCCGCTGACCTTCAGCAGGGTGCGGAACAGCATGCGCTCGGCCTCGCGATGGAAGCCGTACAGCGCGACCGTGTCCTCGCGCACTGCGTAGTGGGTGAACAGCGCCACCTCGCGGCCGGTCTCCGGCAGTTCGTAGAAGGTCGACATCGGCGCTTCGAGCTCGTAGCCGACGCCGCCGACGTCGACCACCAGCCACGGCGGCTGCTTGCTCGCGAGGATGCCGCGCAGGCGTCCGATCATCGGCGTCTCCAGAAGGTGCGGGGCAGGCCCAGGCGCGCCACCGAGGCGCGCGTGTGGGCGTGGGTGATGGCGATCGCCAGCGCGTCGGCGGCGTCGGGCTGGGGTTTCTGCGGCAGCGCGAGCAGCAGGGCGACCATGTGCTGGACCTGGACCTTGTCGGCGCCGCCGGCGCCGGTCACCGCCTGCTTGATCTCCTTCGGGCCGTATTCCTGCACCGCGAGGCCGCGCGCCACCACCGCGCAGATCGCCGCCCCGCGCGCCTGGCCGAGCTTGAGCACCGACTCGGCGTTGTTGCGCTGGGCGAACACCTTCTCGATCGCCACCTCGTCCGGGCGGTGCGCGTCGATCAGCGCGCCCAGCTCGTCGAAGATCTGCTTCAGGCGCAGGGCGAAGGTCTCGTTGTCGGTCAGATGCAGGGTGGCATGGTGCACGTGGCGCGCGCGCCCGGCCGGATCGAGGTCGATGATGCCGACGCCGGTGCGCTGGGAACCGGGGTCGATGCCGAGGATGCGGGGCACGTAGGGGGGCTGGGGGCTGAGTGGCACGCGGATTGTAGGGTGCAATGAGTGCGGCGCATTGCACCGGCGTGAAAGGGCCCAGGGCCCAGGGCCCAGAAAAGCCGCTACGAAGAACTGGTTCGGGCGCCCTGTACCCTGGGCCCTATACCCTCGGCCGCAGAGGGTATAGGGCCCAGGGTACAGAACAGCATCTGTCGGAGCCGCTCTTCACTGGGCCCTGGGCCCTGGGCCCTGGGCCCTGAGCCCTGAGCC
>Ga0209450_10001751_pt1 | contig 10904 bp, 7 predicted proteins | sample FrelakmetLWP11LW_FD_187149 | JGI IMG/M metagenome (GOLD analysis project Ga0209450, IMG submission 187149) | Freshwater lake sediment microbial communities from the University of Notre Dame, USA, for methane emissions studies - LWP11 LW (SPAdes)... | ecosystem: Environmental > Aquatic >... | reverse complement strand
GCTGGCGACCAAGGGCCGCGGCGCCGACATCGTGCCGGCCAACTATGGCCAGCACCTGGAAGGGCTGCGCGGCTGCGACCTCGTCATCGAGGCGATCGCCGAACGGATGGACTGGAAGCACGACCTGTACGCCAAGGTCGCCCCCTTCCTCGCCCCGCACGCGATCTTCGCCAGCAACACCTCGGGCCTGCCGATCCGCGACCTCGCCAAGGGCCTGCCCGAGGCGGTCCACCCGCGCTTCTGCGGCGTGCACTTCTTCAACCCGCCGCGCTACATGCACCTGGCTGAACTGATCCCGATCGGTGCCACCGACCCGCGCGTGCTCGACGCGCTGGAGGGTTTCCTCACCACCACGCTGGGCAAGGGCGTGGTGCGCGCCAAGGACACGCCGAACTTCATCGGCAACCGCATCGGCGTGTTCTCGATGCTGTCGACCATGCACCACACGCAAGCCTTCGGGCTCGGCTTCGACGTGGTGGATGCGCTCACCGGCCCCGCGATCGGCCGACCGAAGAGCGCCACCTATCGCACCGCGGACGTGGTCGGCCTCGACACCATGGGCCACGTCATCAAGACCATGGCGGACACGTTGCCGCAGGACCCGTGGCACCGCTACTTCAAGGCGCCTGAGGTGCTGCAGGCGCTGGTCGCCCAGGGCGCATTGGGCCAGAAATCCGGCGCCGGCTTCTTCCGCAAGCTCGGCAAGGACATCCAGGTCCTCGACGTCGCCAGGAAGGACTACCGCATCGCCGACGGCGCGGCGAGCGCCGAGGTGGCCGCGATCCTCAAGCTGAAGAACCCGGCCGAGAAGCTCGGCAAGCTGCGCGCCTCCAGCGACCCGCAGGCGCAGTTCCTGTGGGCGGCGTTCCGCGACCTCTTCCACTACACGGCCTTCCACCTCGCCGACATCGCCGACAGCGCGCGCGAGGTCGACTTCGCGATCCGCTGGGGCTACGGCTGGAACCTCGGACCGTTCGAACTGTGGCAGGCCAGCGGCTGGAAGCAGGTCGCGACCTGGATCGCCGAGGACATCGCCGCCGGCAAGGCGATGAGCAACGCGCCCCTGCCCGCCTGGGTCACCGACGGCCGCGAGGGCGTGCATGGCCCGGACGGCTCGTATTCGCCGGCCGCGCAGGGCCCGCGCGCACGCTCCGGCCACCCGGTCTACTGCCGCCAGCATTTCCCCGAGGCGCTGCTCGGCGAGCGCTTCGCCAGCGGCACCACCCTGATGGAAACCGACGCGGTGCGCCTGTGGTCGCTCGGCGGCGACATCGGGATCCTGTCGTTCAAGACCAAGATGAACACCGTCGGCGCCGGCGCGCTGGAGGGCATCCACGCCGCGATCGACCACGCCGAGAAGTCGCTCGGCGGCCTCGTGATCTGGCAGGCCGGCGAGCCGTTCTCGGCCGGCGCCGACCTGTCGGGCGCGATGGAGTCGCTGAAGGCCGGCCGGGTCGACCAGTTCGACGCGATGGTGGCGCGTTTCCAGCAGACTTCGATGCGGATCAAGCACGCCCTGGTGCCGGTGGTCGCCGCGGTGCGCGGGCTCGCGCTCGGCGGCGGCTGCGAGTTCCAGATGCACTCGGCGAAGACCGTCGCCGCGCTGGAGAGCTACATCGGCCTGGTCGAGGCCGGCGTGGGCCTGCTGCCGGCCGGTGGCGGCCTGAAGGAGATCGCCCTGCGCGCCGCGCAAGCGGCACAGTTCCAGCAGGGCGGCGACGTACTGCCCTACATCCAGAAGATGTTCCAGACGGTGGCGATGGCCACCGTCTCGGGCAGCGCGCTGGAGGCGAAGGAACTGGGGCTCCTGCGCCCAACCGACACCGTGGTCTTCCATGCCCACGAGCTGCTGCACGTGGCACTGGCCGAGGCGCGCAACCTCGCCGATGCGGGCTGGCGCCCGCCCCTGCCCGCCCGCGCCATCCCGGTGGCCGGTGATGCCGGTTCGGCGGTACTCAAGATGATGCTGGTGAACATGCGCGAGGGCGGCTTCATCTCCGCGCACGACTACGAAGTGGCTTCGCGCATCGCCACCATCGTCTGCGGTGGCGACGTCGAGCGCGGCGCGGTCGTCGACGAGCAGTGGCTGCTCGACCTCGAGCGCGAGCACTTCATCGCGCTCGGGCAGATGCAAAAGACGCAGGAGCGCATCGTGCACATGCTCACCACCGGCAAGCCGCTGCGGAATTGAGGAGACGATCATGAGCAAACAGATCCAGGACGCCTACATCGTTGCCGTGCGCCGCACCGCCGTCGGCAAGGCCCCGCGCGGGGTGTTCCGCAACACGCGCCCCGACGACCTCCTCGCGCACGCCATCCGCGCCACGCTCGACGACGTTCCTTCGGTGGACCGCGCGCGCATCGACGACGCGATCATCGGCTGTGCGATGCCCGAGGCCGAGCAGGGCATGAACGTGGCGCGCATCGCGGTGCTGCTGGCGGGGCTGCCGCAGTCCGTGGCGGCGATGACCATCAACCGCTTCTGCTCCTCCGGCATCCAGGCGGTGGCCACCGCGGCCGACCGCATCCGCCTCGGCGAGGCCGACCTGATGCTGGCCGGCGGCACCGAGAGCATGAGCATGGTGCCGATGATGGGCTACAAGCCGGCGGTCAATCCGTCGATCTTCGCCAACGAGCACGTGGCGATCGCCTACGGCATGGGCATCACGGCCGAGAACGTGGCCGCGCAGTGGAAGGTCTCGCGCGAGGACCAGGACGCCTTCGCCCTGGCCTCGCACCAGAAGGCCACCGCGGCCATCGCCGCCGGCGAGTTCGCCGCCGAGATCGCGCCCTTCACCCTGGCCGATCGCTACCCCGACCTCGCGCGCCGCGCGACCAAGGCCGACACGCGCGTGGTCGCGCAGGACGAAGGTCCACGCCCGGACAGCTCGCTCGAGGGGCTCGGTGCGCTCAAGCCCGTGTTCAAGGCGAAAGGCTCGGTGACCGCCGGCAACAGCTCGCAGATGAGCGACGGCGCTGCCGCCGTGCTGCTGGCCAGCGAACGCGCGATCAAGGACTACGGGCTGACCCCGCTGGCGCGCTTCGTCGGCTTCGCGGTCGCCGGCGTGGCGCCGGAGATCATGGGCATCGGGCCGATCGCGGCGATCCCGAAGGTGCTCGCGCAGGCGGGCGTCTCGCGCGACCAGCTGGACTGGATCGAACTCAACGAAGCGTTCGCCGCGCAGGCCTTGGCGGTGATCCGCGATGTCGGCCTGGATCCCGCGAAGGTGAATCCGCTGGGCGGCGCGATCGCGCTGGGCCATCCGCTCGGCGCCACCGGCGCCGTGCGCACGGCGACGATCGTCCACGGCCTGCGCCGCCGCAAGCAGAAGTACGGCATGGTGACGATGTGCATCGGCACCGGCATGGGCGCGGCCGGGATCCTCGAAGCGGTCTGAGGAACGCTGACTGCACGGCGCGGCGTCGCGTGGGCGACCCGCGCCGCGCGGCCGGGCGCGGGCGCGGTCGGCGCGCCTGGTGCCACCGGGCGAGACACGGCGCGACGCCGCGATTGGCGACCGCATCGACGAATGTTATCGTAGGCTCTGGTTGCGGGCGCGAGCCCGCGGGTTTCGTGCCGTCGCAGGGGGGCGATGGCTGGGAAGACAGGGAGACTGCGCATGCGCATCGTCGGCGTCAGCATGGTCCGCAACGAGGCGGACATCATCGAGGCGTTCGTCCGCCACCATTGCGGGCGCCTTGACCATCTGGTGGTCGTCGACCACGGATCGGGCGACCAGACCGCTGCGATCCTGCAGGCACTGCAGGCGGAGGGCCTGCCGCTGACCGTCGGGACGACCACGGCGCTGGCCAACCAGCAGGCGCGGGTGATGAACCAGGCGATGCGCGATACCGCGCGACGGCATGGCGCGGACTTCGTGTTGGCGCTGGATGCCGACGAGTTCGTTCGCGCCGATCGCGCACAGCTGGAGCAGTCGCTGGCCCCGCTCGACCCAGACCGGATCGCGACCATCCGGTGGCTGACCCATGTTCCGACGGACGAAGCGGCGACGCACCCCCTGCAGCGGCTGCGCGCGAGGGTGCCCTTGGACGTCGACCGCTACCTCAAGGTGATCGTCGGCGGGCGCATCGCGATGCGCGACGGTTGGGTCCTCGCACCCGGCAACCACGCGGCCTTCGATGCGAGCGGCGGCCGCCTGCGCGCGCTCGAAGCCCCGCTGCTGCCGACGCTTCGGCTCGCCCACCTGCCCTTCCGCAGCGTCGAGCAGCTGGTGGTGAAGGTGGTACAGGGCTGGCTCGGCACGCGCCTGCAGGAGGGCAAGGCAGCGAGCGCCACGGTGATCAACGCCCATTGGCGGCGACTGTTCGACCATTACCTCGCCGGAGGCCGCTTCGATGCCGGCGACCTGCGCCGGGTCGCCGTCAGCACCTATGTCGACCCGGAACGCTGCGAAGCCCTGCTCGGGCAACTGGAGGACGACCCGTTGCCGGCGGCCGACCTGCGCTACACCTCGCCCGAGCCGCCGGACGCGGCGCGTGCGCTGGCGCACTGGGCGCACCGGCTTGTCGAACAGGTCGTCGGTGACGGCCCTGCGGGCCATCCCGCTCAGATGCGCTCGAGCGCCTGAGCGAGGTCGTCGATCAGCGCCTGCGGATCCTCGAGGCCGATCGACAGGCGCACCAGCGTCACCGGCACGGCGGATTGCGCCTCGCGGCCGCGCCAGTCGCGAACCCCGGCCACCGGCAACGCCAGCGACTCGTATCCGCCCCAGGACACCGCCATCAGGAAGCGTTGCAGGCCGTCGCAGAAGCGCTCGACGCCGTCGAGATCGGTGTCGAGGTCGATCGACAGCAGGCCGCCGACCCGCCGCAACTGGCGCGCCGTGAGCGCAGCCTGCGGCTCGTCCGCCGCATGCGGCCAGTACAGTCGCCGGACCTTCGGATGGCCGGCGAGGAACGCGGCGACCGCCTGCGTGCTGGCGCCGATGCGGTCCATGCGCACTTCCAGCGTGCGCAATCCGCGCAATGCGAGCCACGCATCGTGCGGGGAGAGAATCGCACCGAGCGTCATGTACGGGCCGCGGAACACCTGCTCGCAGAACGCGCGCGTGCCGCACAGCGCGCCCATCACGACGTCGCTGTGCCCGGCCAGGTACTTGGTCCCCGAGTGCACGACCACGTCGATGCCCAACGCCAGCGGCGACTGGCCGAGCGGCGTCGCATAGGAATTGTCGACCATCGTGCGGATGCCGCGCGAACGGGCGAGCGCCGCGATCGCGGCCAGGTCCTGCTGCTCGAAGGTCAGGGAGTTCGGGCTTTCGAGCACCAGCAGGGCCGTGTCCGGCCGCAATCCGCGCTCGACCTCGCCCGCATCGCGGGCGTCGACGAAGTCGGTCTCGACGCCGAATCGCGGCAGGAAGTCGCGCAGCAGTCCGCGCGTCCACGAATACGGTTTCGCGACGCACGCCACGTGCGCCCCGGCCCGCACCGAAGCCAGCACCGCAGCGGCGACCGCGGCTGCGCCGGATCCGAACACCAGGGCGTCCTCCGCGCCTTCCAGCGCGGCGAGCTTGCGGCGCAGGATCTCGACCGTGGGGTTGTTGCCGCGGGTGTAGAGATGGGCGTCGTACTCGCCGGCCATCGCCTCGCGCATCGCGGCGACGGTCGGCATCGCGAAGTTGCTGCTCTGGAACACCGGCGGCGCGATCGCGTGCTCCCAGCGCGCGCGCTCCTCGCCGAGGTGGAACAGGATGTGGCTGAGGTCCACGCGGTCGCGCCTCAGGCGCCGAGCAGCCGCCGCATGCGTGCCGCGACCGCGCCCGCGATGTCGGGCTGTTCCAGGGCGAAGGCCATCGTGGCCTCCACCACCCCCAGTTTGTTGCCGCAATCGAAGCGCTCGCCCTCGAACCGGTAGGCGCACACCGGCTCCACGTTGCGCAGCGCCTCGATCGCGTCGGTCAACTGGATTTCGCCACCGGCACCGGGCGGCAGGCTGCGCAGGAACTGGAACACCCGCGGATGGAGCACGTAGCGCCCGACCACCGCCAGCGTCGACGGCGCGACCTCGGGACGTGGCTTCTCGACCATGCCGCGGATGCGCGCGCTGCGCCCGTCCGGCGCATCGACCGAGACGATGCCGTAACGTCCGGTCTGTTCGCGCGGCACGTCCTCCACCGCCACCATGCTGGCGCCGAGGCGCTCCGACTCGGCGACCATCTGCGCCAAGGCCTGTGGCCCGCCGCGGTTCCAGATCAGGTCGTCCGGCAACAGCACGGCGAACGGCTCGTCGCCGACCGCGTGTTCGGCGCAGAGCACGGCGTGGCCCAGGCCCAACGCCTCGGACTGGGTCACGAAGATCGTGCGCACGCCTTGCGGCAGCACGCCGCGCACCAGCTCGAGCAGGTCATTTTTGCCGGTCTTCTCCAGGCGTTGCTCGAGTTCATGCGCGCGGTCGAAATGATCGGCGATCGCATGCTTGTGGCGGTTGACGACGAACACCAGGGTGTCGCAGCCGGCGGCGACCGCCTCGTCGACCGCGTACTGGATCAGCGGCCGGTCGATGATCGGCAGCATCTCCTTCGGCAGGGCCTTTGAAGCGGGGAGCAGGCGGGTACCGAGCCCGGCGACGGGAAAGACGGCCTTGCGGACCTTCATGGCGGGATCATCGTCCGGTTGCGCGTCAGGCGCCGCGGGCGCGGTTGAGCGGCACCACCTGCGGGTCGACCGGGGTGGGCGCGAACTCCGGGACCAGCAGGCGCAGCACGGCCAGCACCTCGTCCGGTTCGTTCTGCGCGCAGGCGCCGGCGGCACGGCGCAGCAGCGCCGTGAGTTCCGCCCAGGGCATGCTGCGCGAGGCGGCGAGGAAGATCTTGCGGTGCGCGGTGGCGGTGTAGCTTTCCTGCTCGTGGAACAGCTCCTCGAACAGTTTCTCACCCGGACGCAGGCCGGTATAGGTGATCGCGACGTCGCGATCCGGCACCTTGCCCGCCAGCCGGATCATCTGCTCGGCGAGGTAGCGGATGCGCACCGGCTCGCCCATGTCGAGGGCGAAGATCTCGCCGCCCTGCCCCAGCACGCCGGCCTGCAGGATCAACTGGCAGGCCTCGGGGATGGTCATGAAGTAGCGGGTGATCTCCGGGTGGGTCACGGTCACCGGACCGCCCGCCTTGATCTGCTCGCGGAACAGCGGCACCACGCTGCCGGCCGAGTCGAGCACGTTGCCGAACCGCACGGTGATGTAGCGCGTGCGCGATTGTGCGGCCAGGTTCTGGCAGAAGATCTCGGCGACCCGCTTGGTGGCGCCGAGCACGTTGACGGGGTTGACCGCCTTGTCGGTCGAGATCAGCACGAAGACGCCGACCTCGTGCCGGTCGGCGGCTGCGGCCATGGCCTGCGTGCCCAGCACGTTGTTGCGGAAGGCCTCGCGCGGCTGGCGTTCGAGCAGCGGCACGTGCTTGTAGGCGGCGGCGTGGAAGACCACCTGCGGACGCAACGTGGCGAACATCCGCTCGACCTGCGCGGCGTCGCCGCAATCGCCCAGCACCGGGTGCAGCACCAGTTCGGGAAACTCCCGGCGCAACTCCTGCTCGATCCGGTAGAGGTTGTACTCGGACTGCTCGATGATCGTCAGCGAGCCCGCGCCGAGGCGCGCGACCTGCCGGCACAGTTCGGCGCCGATCGAACCCCCGCCGCCACTGACCAGTACGCGCCGCCCGGAAAGGCCGCCGCGGATCGCGGTCCAGTCCAGCAGCACCGGCTCGCGTCCGAGCAGGTCCTCGATCGCGACCTCCTTCAGTTCATTGAACCCCGAGCGTCCCTCGACCACGTCCTGCAGGCGCGGCACGGTGCGGAACGACAGGCCGGTGTCCTCGCACAATTGCACGACGCGCTGCATCTGCTGGTTGCTGGCCGAGGGCATGGCGATCAGCAGCGTCTCGGCGGCGACCTCGCGAGCCACCCGCGGCAGGTCGTCGAGCGTGCCCAGCACGGGCACCCCGTTGACCTTCGCCCCGCGCAAGGAACGGTTGTCGTCGAGGAATCCGACCGCCCGATAGTGCAGGTCACGCCGCAGGTCGCGCGCCAGCGTCTCGCCGGCACGCCCGGCACCGAGGATCAACACGCGCTGCAGCGGCGTGCGGCGGCTGAAGTCCAGCCGGTTGTCCTTCCAGTAGCGATAGAGCAAACGCGGCGCGCCGAGCAGCAACAGCAGGGTCAAGGGATAGACCACCAGCACCGAGCGCGGCACGCCCTCGAGGCGGTTGAACAGGAACAACCCCAGCGCGATCGCCAGCGCGCCGATGACCGCCGCGCGCGCAATGTTCATCAGGTCGGGCAGGCTGGCGAACCGCCACAGGCCCCGGTAGAGGCCGGTCCACCACAGCACGAGTCCCTGCGCGGCCAGCACGAGGGGCAACTCCGGTCCGGCCAGCGGCACCGGCGGCGGGTCGGGAAGCAGGTTGAAGCGCAGCCAGTTGGTCACGAACCACGCCGCCCAGACCATCGCGAGGTCGTGCAGGACGACCGCGACGCGCGGGTGGATGGCGGCGATCAGTTGGGCGAGGCGCATGCATGCTTCCGTGAGCCGACGCGGCGCAGGCAAGCCTGCTTGCCGCGCCACCAGGCCAGCACGGCGGCAAGGACCGTGGCCGCCGGCCAGCCGACGAAGTATAGGGACTCCGCGATCGCAGGGTGCGTCCCGGCCCAGGCGCTGCGCGCCAGGCCTTCCCGCGCCAGCAGCGCCGCGGGCACCAGCACCGCCGTCCAGGCGAGATAGAGCAGCGTCACCTGCAGGTGGCTGCGGCCGGAGCGAACCAGCCATTGGTACAGGTGCTCCCGGTGCGGACGCCACCAGCGTCGTCCGCGCAAGACACGCGCGGCCAAGGTCGCGCTGGCGTCGACCGCGGGGGCCGAAACCAGCATCAGCACCGCACCGCCGTCGATCGCGCCGGCTCGCCAGGCCGCCAGCCCGAGGGTCCCGACCAGCAGGCCCAGCGCACCACTGCCGACGTCGCCCATGAAGATCCTCGCACGCGGCAGGTTGAACGGCAGGAATCCGAGGCAGGCCGCCGCGCCGACCGCTCCCCATAGCGCCAGCGAGCGTTCGCCGGCCATCGTCGCCGTGATCGACAGGGCCGCCAGCACGACCGCGGCCTGGGTCGCCAGCAGGCCATCGATGCCGTCGATGAAGTTGTGCAGGTTGACCGACCATGCCAGGAGCAGCAGCAGCGCGCCGAACACCATGCCTGCCGCCGCGTCGGCAGGCATGCCGACCACGGATGCCGCCGCCAGCGCGGCCGCCGACCCGTGCACCACGAGCCGCAGTCGCGCCGACAGCGGACGATGGTCGTCCCACCAGCCGACGAGCGCCACCGCCGCCAGCGCCAGGGCCAGCGCGGCGGCCAGCGCATCCCCTGCCCATACCGACGGCGCGAAGCCCACCAGCAGGGTGGCGAGCACGATGCCGATGCCGCCGCCGCGCGGCGTCGGGACGGCGTGCAGGCGCCGCTGCCCCGGCGCGTCGAGCAAACCACGCCGGCGCGAGTAGGCCAGCGCGATTGCGACCAGCGCCGCCGACAGGAGGGCGGCACCTGCGATCGATGCCGCGGCGACCCGATCCATGGTGCCGGCCTCAGTCGCCGGCGACGCCGTGGATCGGCTTCACCGAGCCCCAGGACTTGCAGCTCGGGCACTGCCAGTGGTGCGCTCGCGCACCGAAGCCGCACCGTGCGCAGCGGTACATGGCCTTGCCCTCGACCAGTTTTCTCACCAGTTCGTCCAGCACCAGCAATCGCTCGCGCTCGCCGGACGACGCATCGCGCAGGCCGAGTTCGATCAGTCGCATCAGGCCGCGGATCGAGGGCCGCGACCGGAGCTGTTCGGTCAGGTACGCGATCGCGGCGCCGTCGCCTTCCTCGCGTTCGATCACGCGCGACAACGCCAATACCGGTGAGATGCCCTCGTAACGCTCGGTCAACTGGCGCAGGAATTCGCGCGCCCGGTGTGGTTCATCGAGCTGCTCGTAGCATCGCAGCACCGGGGCCAGGACCTCGGGCACGAACTCGATGTCCTGGTCGACCACCTTCTCGAACGCCTGCGCCGCGGCCGTCGGATCGGCGGCGTCCATCGCCATGCGCGCCGTGATCAACAGGCCGCGGACGCAATTCGGTTCCCGTGCGAACGCCTCGGCGAGGTTGCGCCGCGCACCATCGATGTCGCGCCGGCTGCGCGCGTGCTCGGCCAGCTCGCACCAGTACTGCGCCACCAGGCGCGCCTGCGATTCCCCGGTGGCCTGCTCCAGTCGCTGCGCGTGGTCGATCGCCTTGCGCCAGTCGCGCTCCTGCTGGCAGATCGAGATCAGGTGGCGCAGCGCGGACGGCGCGCGGGCGTCGATGCCGACCAGGTCGGTGAACAGGGTTTCGGCGCGGTCGAGCAGGCCGGCGCGCATGTAGTCCTCGCCCAGCGCCAGCAAGGCCTGGGTCTTCTGTTCGGCGCTGAGCGAGGGCCGCGCCACGAGGTTCTGGTGCACGCGGATCGCGCGATCGACCTCGCCGCGGCGCCGGAACAGGCTGCCCAGCGCGAGATGGGTCTCGACGGTGTCGCTGTCGACCTCGGCGATGTGCAGGAACACCTCGATCGCCTTGTCGGGCTGCTCGTTGAGCAGGTAGTTCAGGCCGCGGAAGTAGTTGCTGCGCAGCCGGTTGACGCGGGCCCCGGTGACGCGTTCGGTGCCGCGTCGCGCGAGATACCAGCTGCCCGCCGCCGCCAGCGGCAGCAGCAGCCAGAACAGGCCGACCTCGGAGATCACGCCGCGGCGTCCCCGCGGGGTGCCTGCATGCGGCGCAAGCGCATCCGCAGCGGCAGGATCACGCCGAACCAGAGCACCACGCCGCCGGCGAGGCAGCCGCCGAACAGCGCGCCCAGCACCACCACTCCGAGAGATCGGA
>Ga0209450_10001750_pt1 | contig 10905 bp, 9 predicted proteins | sample FrelakmetLWP11LW_FD_187149 | JGI IMG/M metagenome (GOLD analysis project Ga0209450, IMG submission 187149) | Freshwater lake sediment microbial communities from the University of Notre Dame, USA, for methane emissions studies - LWP11 LW (SPAdes)... | ecosystem: Environmental > Aquatic >... | reverse complement strand
ATGCCAGTCCATGAGCCCGCAGGCCACCGCGCCAGCCCCACCGGCAGCAGCCGCTCCCGCGCCCCCGCCCGCGTGGCAGCAGGGCCGCACCGCAGAGCAGGCCAGCTCGAAACTCGCGCCTCATGCTGGCCGGATGACGGCCACGCCGGCAAGCGAGATTCCAGTTTCCAACTTCAAGCTGCCGCCTGGTTTCAAGGCGGAGATCTGGGCCACCGGCATTCCGGGCGGGCGCGCGATGGTGCGCGGCGAGGGCGGCAAGATCTATGTCGGCACGCGCGCCATCGGCCGCGTGTACGAAGTGACCGACAACGGCACGCAGCGCACCAGCCGCGTGGTGGTCGACAAGCTGACGCAGCCGGCCGGCGTGGCGATGAAGGACGGGTCGCTCTACGTGATGGCGATCGACAAGGTGCTGCGCTTCGACGGCATCGAGAAGAACCCGAACGTGGCGCCGGTCGACATGACCGCGGCGTTCAAGCTGCCGAAGGAGCAGCACCACAACTGGAAGTACATCGCCTTCGGCCCCGACGGCAAGCTGTATGTGCCGTTCGGCGCGCCTTGCAACATCTGCGAGCTGCCGACCGACGAGTACGCGCAGATCCGCCGCTACAACGCCGACGGCTCGGGGATGGAGGTGCTCGCCCGCGGCGTGCGCAACACGCAGGGCTTTGCCTGGCATCCGGTGACGAAGGAGCTGTGGTTCACCGATCACGGCCGCGACTGGATGGGCGACGACACGCCCGAAGACGAACTGAACGTGCTGACCAAGACCGGCAACAACTACGGCTTCCCGTTCTGCCATGCCAACGGCGTGGTCGACAAGGACATCAAGAAGGCCAATGCGTGCGACGGCGTGACGCTGCCGGTGACGACGATGGGCCCGCATGCGGCGGCGATGGGCGTGCACTTCTACACCGGCAACATGTTCCCGGCCGAGTACCGCAACGCGATGTTCGTGGCACGCAAGGGCTCGTGGAATCGGACCAAGAAGTTCGGCTACGACGTGGTGACGGTGCGGCCCGCGGCTGACGGCAAAGGCGCGCAGATCACCCCGTTCATGACCGGCTTCCTCGATCCGGTGAGCGAGAACTTCAGCGGCCGGCCGACCTACTTCCTGCAGCTGCCCGACGGCTCGCTGCTGGTGTCGGACGAGCAACTGGGAGCGATCTACCGCATCACCTATGGGCGTTGACCGCCTGGGGCGGTTGGCAGCAAAGGCAGCGGGGCCGGCAGCGGCCGCGCTGCTCTTTCTGTTGGCCGCGGCAGCCGCGGCGCAGCCCAGACCCGAAACGCTGGCGGCCTGCGCCGCCTGCCACGGGCCGGGGGGCAACTCGCAGATCCCGCAGTTTCCGTCGCTCGCCGGCCAACCGAAGGTTTTCGTGGAGAACCAGCTGGTGCTGATCCGCGAGGGGCTGCGTGATGTGCCGGCGATGAAGGAGGTGATGGCCGGCATGGGCGACGAGGCCATCGTTGCGCTGGCCAGGTACTACGCCTCGCAGGCGCCCGCGCCGAGGGCGGTGCCGTTGCAGGAGGAGAAGTACCGCCTCGGCGAGCAGACGTCAAAGAAGATGTTGTGCGGCACCTGCCACCTGCCCGATTACTCCGGGCAGAACCAGGTGCCGCGACTGGCCGGGCAGCACGAGGCATACCTGCTGGCCGTGATGAAGCAGTTCCGTGACAACCCGGGCCCCGGCCGCGACACGATCATGGCCGCCTCGCTGCATGGCCTGACCGACGCGGATCTCGCCAACCTGGCGCATTACCTCGCGGCGTTCAGGCCGTAGGGGCGGTGCGCCCGCCGCCCCGGCGCAGGCCGGCGCCATGCGCTTCAGGCGTAGCGACGCAGCTGCTGCGAGAACTCCGCCAGTGAGCGAATGCCGCTGGCCTCCGCGCGCTCGCACCAGTCCTGCAGCTGCTTGACGAGTTGCTCGCGCGTGGCAGTCGAACGCCCCCATACGGCGGCGAGCTCGCGCCGCATGATGACCATCGTCTGCAAGGTGCGCGACTTCAGCAGCGCGGCGGAGAGCCTGGCGCGCTCCGCTTCGCGCAGCATCTTCTCGTCGCGCGCCAGCAGCCTGGGCTTCACGCCACGGAGCGCGCGCGCATCCTCCGGAGAGACGCGCCGCAGCTTGGCGATCTCCTCGCCATAGATGCGCTTGAGCGAGCGGGCGTACTTGGCCAGCACGTCGTAACGGCAATTGATCACCGCCTGCAGCGTCTGCGGATCGACCACGGGCTTGGCCGCCGCAAAGTGCGGCCGGGGCGCGACGTGCTTGACCTGCGCCAGCCCCAGCGCGGCGAGTGCACGGATATACAGCCAGCCGACGTCGAACTCGTACCACTTGTACGAGAGCTTGGCGGAGGTCGGGTAGGCGTGATGGTTGTTGTGCAGCTCCTCGCCACCGATCAGCAGGCCGATCGGGAAGATGTTCGTGCTCGCGTCCGCGGTGGGCCAGTGGCGGTAGCCCCAGTAATGGCCGATGCCGTTGATCACGCCGGCGGCCCAGAACGGGATCCAGGCGATCTGGGTGAGCAGGACCAGCATGCCGGGCACGATGCCGAACAGCACGATGTCGACCACCCCCATCAGCACGAGCCCGAGCGACTGGAACCTCGAATACAGGTTGTGCTCGAGCCAGTCGTCGGGCGTGCCGTGGCCATAGCGCTCGAGGGTCTCGGGCCGGCTGGCTTCCTTGACGTACAGGAACACGCCGCCCCACAGCACGCGGTTGATGCCCAGCACCTGCGGGCTGTGCGGGTCATCGGGCGTGTCGCACTTGGCGTGGTGCTTGCGGTGCACCGCCGCCCATTCCTTGGTGACCATGCCGGTGGTGAGCCACAGCCAGAAGCGGAAGAAATGGCTCGCGATCGGGTGCAGAGCGAGCGCGTGATGCGCCTGGTGGCGATGCAGGAAGATGGTGACCGACGCGATGGTGATGTGGGTCAGGCCCAGCGCGATCAACGCGACACCCCACCACGGCAGGTCGAGCACGCCCGAGAAGAGCAACGTTTCCATAGGTCCTCCTCGCTGCTTCCCTGACAGGAAGCTACGCCCGCCGCGGGCCGCGCGGGGTGACGAAGGTCAATCGGTCGCGCGGCCGGCGAGGCCCTCCCGATCGAAGCGAACTGTGCCTAGACCCGCCTCCCAAACTGCGCCAGCGCCACGCCGGCCAGCGTGACGGCGGCGCCGGCGATCTTGATCCACGTGTAGCTCTCGTCCATCGCCAGCCAGGCGACGAACCCGGCCACCGGCGGCATCAGGTACATCAGCGGCGCGGTGCGCGCCACGCCGCGCACGGCGTTGACCCAGCCCCAGACCAGCCAGCCGATGAAAGCGGAAACGATCACCGCCCACAGCGTGCCGGCCCAGATCGACATCGGCACCGCGCTCCAGTCGACCGCGAGGCCGGCGGGCAGGCTGAGGGCCACCACCGGCAGGCTGCCGGCAAGCGTGGCGTAGGTCATCACCGTGACGCCGCCGTGCTTCTCGATCAGCGGCTTGGCGGCCACCGTGTAGGCGGAGAAGAACGCCGCGGCCACCAGCAGCACCAGGTCGCCGCTGCTCGCCTGCCAGCTGGCGGCGAGCAGCTTGTCGGAGAGGAAGACCAGCACGCCGGCGCAGGCCACCGCCACGCCGGCCACCTGCGCGCGGGTCAGCCGCTCGTAGCCGGCGCGGCGCAGCAGCAGCAGCGTGAACACCGGCCCCACCGCCAGGATCAGCGAGCTGGAGAACGCGGTGGACCAGTGGATGCCGTAGCTCACCAGGCCGACGTGCAGCAGGTGGCCCATGATGCCGAGCCGCACCAGCGCCCACCACTCGCAGCGCGCCAGCTTCGGCCAGCGCGTTCCGTAGCGCCGCCACAGCAGGGCCACCGCGCAGGCCGGCATGATCAGGTAGCGCGCGAAGAGGAAGCCACCCGGGCCGAGCGAGGCGAACACCGCCTTCTGCACGCTGAAGTTCGCACCCCACACCACCACCAAGGCGAGCGCCAGCAGCAGCGCGGTGCGCTGGCGCTGCAACTCGGCCGCCGGGTCGGCTGGCGGTGCGGGCGGAGTGGCCGAGGTCAGGCGCGACCTCGCCTGGCCGGCCGCGGACGCTTCTTCGCCGCAGCCAATCGCCTGGCACGCCGTCGCACCGCCGCCTGCATGCTGGCGAACTCGCGGTGGAATCGCTCGGTGATCGCCCCCGGATCCGGCACCAGGTGCGCGTCGGCGACCACGGACAGCGTCGCATGGCCCTGGTAGCTCAGGATGCTGATGCCCATGCCGAGTTCCCTGCCCGGGTGTGGCACCCAGAACATCACCCGCTCGATCGGCACCCCGGCGAGGAACAGCGGCTCCTGCGGGCCGGCGACGTTGGTCATCACCACGCTCGCCTTCGAACCGAACAGCTGCACCGCGAAGTCCTCGACCGCCTTCGGCGCGTGGCCGAAGAGGTTGAACAGCGCCAGGGTTGCCACCGCCTCGGGCGAGCGCTTCAGCTGGTCCATGTGCGCCTTGGTCCGCCGCAGGCGCGCCAGCGGGTCCTTCGATCCGATGGCCAGTTCCAGGATCACCAGGCCGAACTCGTTGCCCAGTTCGGAGGCGCGACCGGGCGGCCGCAGGTCGACCGGGACCATCGCCCGCACGGTCATGTCGTCGACCGCGACGCCGCGCTTGCCCAGGTAGGCGCGCAGGGCGCCGGTCATCGCGGCGACCAGCACGTCGTTGATCTTGGCGCCCAGCGGCGTGCCGATTGCCTTCACGTCGGCAAGAGCGACCGGCTCCGACCAGGCGACGCGCTTACCCAGGCCGAAATCGCCCTTCAGCGGCGAGCGCGGGTCCGGGGTCTTGAGCAGTTCCACCGCCAGCGTCCCGGCGCCGGCGAGGACGAGCGCGGCTTTCTCGACCAGCTGCTGCGGGTGCTTTGCCGCTTCGATCGCGCCGGCGACGGCGGATCGCAGCTGCTCGACCGACCATTCGGCGGCATCGATCGCCGGCGCGAACAGCCGCTCGACCAGGCCCGGCGCCGCCGCCTTCCGCGCGGCTGTCGCCGCCGGCTTGCGCCATCCGTTCGCCGAAGCGTCGAACAGCGCGCGAGCGACCAGCACGTTGGCGGTGCCGTCGCCGATGCAGTGATGCATACGCGTGATCAGCGCGCTGCCACCGTCGACGCCGTCGACGACGTGCACGTCCCAAAGCGGGCGGGCGCGGTCCAGCGGCGTGCTGGCGAGATCGCTCACCAATGCGGTGAGCGCCGCCTTGCCGCCGGGCGCGGGCAGGGCGACGTGATGCAGCTGCTGCGCGATCTCGAAACCCGGCACTTCTTCCCAGTGCGGCGTGGCGAGCGGCAGGCCGCTTTCGACGACGCGGCTGCGAAAGCGCTCGAACTGCGCCAGCCGCGCCGTGTAGACGGCCTTGACCCGGTCGAAGTCGAGCGGCTCGCGGGTGAGCACGATCGACGTGATCATCGCCGTGTTGGCCGGTCCGTCGATGTGGTACCAGGCCGCGTCGACGGCCGACATGGAGTGCGATTTCATGGCGTCAGGGGAGAATCAGAGGTCGGCGCGACAAGCGACCGGATGGCTGTGATTGTCTGCCCGCTCGCCAAGGCGTTCTTGGCCCTGGATCACGAAATCCGCAGTCCGACGCGGAAGCGGAACGGGCCGTCGCGCTATTGTGGGCCGATGGCGATTCGCGTCGAGTGCTACGCCGGTTACCGCGGCGAACAGGAGCCGACGGCGTTCTGGCTCGGCGGGCGCCGGCTCGCGGTACGCGCGATCGTCGACCGCTGGTTCGCGCCGTCGCAGCGCTGGTTCCGCGTCGACGCCGAAGATGGCAACCTGTATGTGCTGCGGCACGGTGAAAGGCGGGGCGAGTGGGACCTTGCCGCCTTCACCCGCGCCGCCGGCTAACGGTCGATTACTGCAGCCGTCCGCGCATCGACGCCGGACTGCCCGGCAACGCAACCACGACGCCCGTGTCGACAACGGCATCGCCGTCGACGCGCAGCACCGAAATGTTGCGGTCCGCGTAATTGCCGACATACAGCCAGTTGCCGTCCGGGCTGAACACGGCGCCCTCGGGGATGCCGGCAACCACCACTTCACCGGTCTTGGTGACCTTCTTGCCGTCGATCTTCAGGCTCACGACACGGCCACTGCGGTTGTAGAACCACGAGTTTTTCGCGCCGTCGGATCCGCTCAAGACGATGGCCACGGCCATCTTTCCGCTCGGGCTGACAGCGAATCCCTCGGGCGAATCGCCGACGACCACCTTGTCGATGACGCGCGGCGGATTCGCCTCGATATCGACGACCGTGACCGTATCGACATTGCCATCGGAGCGCCCATTGTTGCCGTTGTCCGCTGTCAGTGCCAGCCTGCCGTCCACCGTGACCCCGAGGTTGTATGGCCACAGGCCGACCGCGACATCGCGCTTGTCATAGGTCACCTTCTGACCGTCGACATTGAGCAGCGCGACCTTGTGCCCGGGAAACTTTGCCGCCAGCGCGCGCTTGCCGTCCGGCGTGAAAACCACGGCCGCGACCATTTCACCCATCGGCACCGTGTCGATCAGCTTGACCTGCTTGCCCTGGATCGAAAGCACGCTGATCGAGTTGTCGGCTCGGTTGGCGACCAGCGCCAGGTTGCCGGCGCGGTTGATCGACAGCCCCGAGGGTTGCTTGCCGATCGTCAACGTGTCGATGCGCGTCGGCGGATTGGTGGTCAGGTCGATCACATAGAGCTTGTTGTCGGGCGCCGGCTTCCAGGTGGCACCCTCCGCCGCCCAGTCCATCGAGTTCGCCACGAGGGCGAGCGTGCCGTCAGGCGTGATCGCGAGGTTGGTCGGCGGACCGAATACGGAATTCATCAGCGGCAGGTTCGTCACGATCCGCGGCCTGGCAGGATCGGTGCCGATGTCGATGATCGTGACGGCATCCTTGCCGGGCGGGAAGAATTGCAGGCCGCCTTCGTCGTTGAACACGACCTTGTTGTCGATGCCGACGACCATCAATTCAGGCTTGCCTGGAGGCGGCGAGGTGTTGGCGCAGGACGCAAGAATTGCGGCTGCAGCGAGCGCTGCGATCCGCGATAGGCAATGACGCATGGTGGTCTCCCCCCTTGTTTGAAGCGTGCGGATCGCTTGATGCGACGCACGAGAAGCCAATGTAACCGGGCCGGCATGACAAGGGCTACACCGACATCCATTTCGTGCAACGGCGTACCGTCTGCCGCGACGCAACGCAGATCGCCCGCGCCGTTGCAATCGGCGCGGTGTGAAAACGGAGAACGCGGGATGGCCAACACAGATTCGAAGGCTCCGTTGACGGTGCTCGTCACCGGCGCGTCGTCCGGCATCGGCGAGGCGCTGGCGCGGTGCTTTGCGCGCGATGGACACCGGCTGGTGCTGGTGGCGCGCAGCGCAGGGCCGCTGCGTGCGCTCGCCGCCAGCCTGAGCGGCGAGTTCGGCGTGCCCGCGGTCGCGGTACCCGCGGACCTGTCGCAGCCGCAGGCAGCAGCGGCGCTGGCAGCGGCGCTGAAACGCCGGCGACTGGCGATCGACGTGCTGGTGAACAACGCCGGCGTGCTCGAAGCGGGGCCGTTCGCGCGGATGCCGGCGCGGGCGCACCGGCAGATGATCGACCTGAACGTGTCCGGCCTGACGGCGATGCTGGCGCAGTTCGTGCCGGGCATGGTCCGGCGCGGCCGCGGGTGCGTCCTGAACGTCGCCTCGATCGCCGCCTTCCAGCCGGTGCCCACGCTGGCCACTTATGCGGCGACCAAGGCCTTCGTGCTGTCGCTGTCGGAATCGCTTGCCGAGGAACTGCGCGACAGCGGCGTGACCGTGACGGCGCTGTGCCCGGGCATCACCGCCACCCCAATGCTGAGCCGCGCAACGAAAGCCAACGCCAGGCTGGCCCAGTTGCCCGGCGTGCTGGTCGGTGATGTCGAGGAAGTCGCCGCCGAAGGCTACCGGGCATGCATGGCGGGCGAGGTCATCGCCGTCCCCGGCACGCTGAATCTCGCGGCGACAGCGGCAACGCGGGCAGCGCCCCGCTGGCTGGTCCGACGCATCGCCGGCGCAATCGGGCGCAGCATGATCTGACGCAGCAGGCCGATTGCGTCAGGGCCGCGCCGCGAACGCCTCGTCGAACGCGGCTTCCAGGCGGCCGTGGGTGCCGCGGATCTGGTCGACCACCTGCTTCGCCCAGTCGAAGTACTCGCGGCGGCGCGCCAGCTCCCAGCCCTGAGGCGGGTGCGAGGCCATGTCGCGCACGTTGCAGGTCTTGTCGGCGAGCTTGACCAGCCGCGCCCGGCGCGACAGGTGCCTGGCGTGCTCGATCTGCAGCCGCTTGCGGTCGGCCTTCGACAGCGTCTTGTCGTCGCTGACCTCGCGCACGGCCTGCGCGATCACGCGGCCGAACTTCTCCTTCAGTTCCTCGTAGGTGGTCTCGGTGTCCTCGAGCGTGTCGTGCAGGATCGCGGCGGCTAGCGTCTTGTGGTCGCTGACGCCGCCCTCGACGGCCAGCACGCGGGCCAGCGCGATCGGGTGGTTGATGTACGGCGAGGCGTCGACGTCCTTGCGCCGCTGGTTGCGGTGCTTGTGGGCGGAAAACGCGAGCGCGTCCATCAGCAGGGTGATTTCGGCGTGGGCTCTGGCTTTCACGGCAGCGGGACGACGGAGGGCGGGCGTCAGGAAGGATACGGCCTGCCGGCACGGGGGCCGTTAAAGGCCCATACTGCGCCCCCGGGGCATCTGCGTTGACGCCTCATTCGCAGAACAGGACGATCGATGCGCAAAGCCAACCAGGCAGTCAACAAGGTGTTCCTGCCCCCCAGCCAGATGCACTGGACCGACGAGAAGCTGGCGTCGCTGAGCAAGGAGCAGCTGATCACGCTGTTCGAGAACCTGAAGACACAGCGCGAGTCGGGGCGAGTCACGGCGCAGGCCGCCGAAGATCTCGCGCGCCTGATCGCCGAGCGTCTGCCGGCCAGTGCGCTGGCACCACGCCAGAAGCGTGCGCGCAGCCAGGTGCTGCTCGAAGGCAAGGTCGCCGAGGAGCTGGCCGGCCTGGCCGCAGCGCTGGAAAGCCGCTACGACCTGAGCAGCGAGACCGCCAAGCAGCAGTCGAGCGGCGTCAAGGGCTTCAAGGCGCAGACGCTGACCGACCGGCGGGGCGCCGCACGCGTCGGCAGTTCGATGAAGGACGGCCGCATGGCCATCGACCGCTACATCTCCTACCGCGTGCGCGATTCGCAGGCGAGCCTGGCGTTCCTGCTGTTTCCCGATGAGCCCGATGCGTCCGGCCGCTACGTGCTGCTGGCCACCGACGACCTGCTCGACGGCGAGCCACTGTCGGACGCCTACGCGCCGCTGGCCACGGACTACGGCTGGGCCGAGGGCTCGCTCGACCGCATGCGCGCCGCGCCGGCAGCGGATTTCGCCGAGGCGCAGGAGCGTTACGAGTCCTTGATCGCACAGCTGGCGCCGGCACAAGTCTGACGCCCTTGCCGGCCGCCATCGCGGCGCAGCCGCGCGCCGGATTACTGGCCGCTCAGGTGCCGGTCAGGCGAAAGTGCTCTCCGCCCATCAGGTCCTGCGCCAGGTACTGCTGGCGGAAGGCCTCGAACGGAAGGTCGTCGGCAGCCTCGACCCCGCGCTGTTCGCGCAGCGATTCGGCGGCCTGCTGCTCATAGCGAGCCGCGGCCTGCGGCGCCAGCGGCTGCGCAAGCAGCGTGCGCCGATGCTGCTCCGACTGCGCCAGCACGAACGCCGGAAACGACTTGCCGTGGCGGCTCTCGACCTCGCGCAACACGCGGGCCGACGGCAGCGTCGACAAGTCCCGCAGCGCAGCCTGCGCGGCGGCCAGCGCCTTGCGGTAGGCATCGCCACCGTGGGCGCGGTCGAGCGCGGCGGCGATCGGCTCGCCTTCACGCAGGATCCGCGCTCCCCATTCGGCCGGCGCCTGGTCGGCCGAAGTCAGGTCGGTGAGCGCCAGGTCGGCCGACAGCGGCGCAGTGGGCTGCTGGCCCGCCGCTCCGGCAGCGGCGAGGCCTGCGGCGCCATCGTTGAGATCGGCGGTCCGGTGCAGCCGGAGTTGCTGGTCGCGGCCGCGCTCGGCGATGCGGCGCTGGTTGCGCGTCATGGCGGCGATTTCCTGCGGCGAATCGGGCGGGCTGTCGGAGAGCAGGCAGTGCAGCAGGAAGATGTCGAGCAGACGCATCTGCTGCAGGCCAATGCCCGCCGGCTCGAAGGGATTGATGTCGACCAGCCGCACCTCGACGTACTCGACGCCGCGCCGGCCGAGCGCGCGCAGCGGCCGCTCGCCGGGATGGATCCGGCGCTTGGGCCGGATGGTGCCGTAGAACTCGTTCTCGATCTGCAGCAGCGTGGTGGCGAGCTGCTTGTACAACTCGCCGTCACGCAGGCCGATCGCCTCGTAGGCGGGATAGGTCTCTGTAAGTGCCCGGTGCAGCGTCTGCGCGTAGGCTCCGAGGCAATTGAAGCTCACCGCCAGGGCCGCCTGGGCATCGCTCTGGTAGCCCAGCCGCCCCATGCGCAGCGAGGTGCCGTAAGGCGCGAAGTGGGTGCCGGTCTCCCAGCCGCAAAGACCATGGCTGTGGCCGCTGACGAAGCTGCCGCACACCGCCGGCGAGGCGCCGAGCAGCAGCAGCAGCAGCCAGGAATGCCGGCGGAAATTGCGGATCAGCGCGAAGTAGCCGGCGTCCTGGAACCGCTCGGCGGCGATGCTGCTGCCCGCAGCCGCCTGCAGCAGCGGCCAGGCCTCGGCCGGCAGCGAGAAGTTGTAGTGGATGCCGGAAATGGTCTGCATGCGGCGGCCATAGCGATGCGACAAACCCTGCCGGTAGACGGTCTTCATCCGGCCCAGGTTCGAGCGGCCGTACCGGCCAAGCGGAATCT
>Ga0209450_10001749_pt1 | contig 10905 bp, 11 predicted proteins | sample FrelakmetLWP11LW_FD_187149 | JGI IMG/M metagenome (GOLD analysis project Ga0209450, IMG submission 187149) | Freshwater lake sediment microbial communities from the University of Notre Dame, USA, for methane emissions studies - LWP11 LW (SPAdes)... | ecosystem: Environmental > Aquatic >... | reverse complement strand
CAGGGACATGCTTTGCCCTGGGGCTTGACAGCGGTACGATCTTATGGAGCAACTCCTCTATCGACGGATTCGTAGAGACAATACCACTTTTCTACGGAGGAAAGATAATCTTCGGTACATGGAACAACCGTCTCTATGCCCTGGATGCTGAGACGGGACAGATAGCCTGGGAGTGGCACAACGGTTATGCCAACCGCATGCTCTCGCCTGCGGCATGTGTCCCGGTGGCTTACGGTGACAGGGTGTTTGTGGTGGCGCCCGACAGGAAGATGGCATGTCTCGATGCTTCGGACGGAACTCTTCTCTGGCACTCGAACCTGGAAGGGCAGACCGTGAGGGAGTCGATGGGGCTCTCGGCTGACAGCAGCCTCGTCTATGCCAAGACCATGGATGGCAACCTGATTGGTGTCAGGGCTGACGGGTCAGAGGAAAAGGCATCATGGAAGGCAGATGTAAACACAGGTTATGACATCGCCCCTGCAGTGATACCGGAAAGAGACGGGGTAGTATTCATCCCGACAGACAAAGGGATCATATATGCTGTAACCAGGGAAGAAGGGAGGCTTCTGTGGATACACCGTATCTCATCATGCCTCGTCAACCAGGTCTCACCTGCAGGCCGGCGGAGAGTGGTATGCACCTCGATGGACGGTGTGGTGACGATGCTGCGTTTCGGCAGATAACAACCCATCACCCCAGGAGGGAAGAAATACTTGACTTGTATTGTTATTTGCCATAACTTTATTTGATCCTGAATTAAAGATCATAGAGTTATGAAAAATCTGATTCTGTTTTTTTCGCTGGTTCTGGCCCTCTGGATAGCCGGCGCCTCGTACTGGTTTGTGTGCAGGACCATGTGTGATTGTCGCAACTCACCTAATCCTGCGGCGATAGCCGAGAAGGCAGACGCCCCCCGCCTGGCACTTATTGCCGCGGCAGAAGAGGCTAAGGCATTCGTGGCTGGTGCCGGGACGCAGAAGATCTATTTCGAGACAGCCCGGGCATCAGCTGACATGAGTTCGTTAGCTCCGGGCTACACTGAGAAGCTGAAGCTTTACCTTGACAACTACCCTGACGCGAGGATTGTGATCACCGGTCATGCCGACAATGCCGGACCGGATAAGTATAATATGATGCTCAGCGAGCTGAGGGCAAGGTTTGTAAAAAACTGGCTTACTATAACCACGGGAATAGACGGAGCACAGATAGAGACAGTGGCAAAAGGCGCCTCTGAGCCTGCTGGCGACAACAGCACTCCCGAGGGGAGAGAGATGAACAGAAGAACTGAAATTCAAACAAAAATATAAAAAGTCATGGCAGAACGTTTTACAGCCGACCTGGCATTCATTATCATAGTGCTGCTCGGAGCGGCAGCCCTGGGGTTCCTGATAGGTTATTATGTAAGAAAATCTATGAAATGCAAGCGATGCGCAGAGCTTGAAAATGATAACAATGGGCTGAGGCAGATGATCAGTTCCCTCGAGTCAGACAAGATAGCCCTGAAGCACAAGATTGACAAGCTTGAGACCGAAGAGAACGAACTGAAACAGAGGATCACCAAGCTTGAATCGGAAGCCATGGCACGCGCCAAACGTCGCCCTGCCAGGCCAAAAAAGCCACAGTCAGCAACCTAGAATAAATCAGTAATATCTGCCAAGATAACTGCTTTCCACTATCAGCTTTCTTATCTCAAGAGGGTTGATGGTATCCTGTTTCCTGTAGATGACCTTGCCGCCCGGCTCAATGATCATGGTGTATGGGAGTGCTCCGCGCCATTCTTTGTCTACTGCCTCGATGAGATCAAAGACCTCGTCCTTGTTAAAGATGTAGTTTTTGTTTGAAGCCTGGTTTTCTGTGAGGATGCGCAGTACTTCACTTATCTTCTCGGGCTTGTCTGCACTGATGGTTATCAACTCAAAGGGACGGTGACGGTACATGCGGTCTGTTATAACCATGTCTGGCATCTCCATGAGACAGGGGCCGCACCAGCTGGCCCATACGGTTATCATCCTTACCTTGTCGCTCCTGTTGGCTACGAGCTCGCTGATGAAACCGGCATCGACAGCCTCAAGGGTGACAGGTTCCGCGGCCCACTCCTTGTTCAGCTTTACGGTGTATTCGTCTTTCCATGACCACTTGACCGAGCAGCCGAAGACTTTGGTTACGGGCGTTGTGACCTGCTGTCCGGCAAGTACCTCATCGACAGCCCTCCTGATATCCTCTCCTGATCCTGTCCCCGGTTTCTCGCTGGCATCGATGCGCCCGGCATATCGCAGTATCCTTTTGCTGTCAAAGACAAAGCAGTGGGGTGTGGCCACTGGGCCATAGGCAAGGGCTGCCTCCTGCCTGTCTCCGTCGTAGAGATAGGGGAAGGGGAACTTCTTGTCGGCAGCACGCTGCTTCATCTCTTCGAAGCTGTCGCCCATGTCTGAATAGCCCAGTTCCGCATAGCTCAGCGCCTTGACCGAGTTGGGAGATATCATCACCACTTCAACACCTGAAGGGCTGTAGTCATTCGCCAGGGCAATGATACGATCCTCATAGGCCTGGGCGGTAGGGCAATGGTTACAGCTGAATATTATCACCAGCACCCTGGCCTTCGCGAAGCTGTCAAGGTTATATGTTTTACCGTCAACACCCGGCAGACTGAAGTCAGGTGCCAGCGATCCCGGCTTCAGGGTCTCAGGTTCAGCGGTGGACTGCGAAGCCAGTAACTGACAATAAATTGTAAATGAACACAGTAAGACTAAATATTTTGCCATTTTCATGATCAGGTCAATTTTCAAATCTGATACAAGTTAATCAATTACCGGCTAAAATAGAAAATGAATGATTCACATTTTTTTTCCTGATAATAAAATACAAAATACCCGTAGAGATGTTGCATACAACGTCTCTACCTGGGCGTCGATACACCAAACATTATCAGGTTACTGCAGGTCTTTCACCACCGCGATGACCTCGGGAAAATCCATCCCGATCTTCCTCAGGTGTTCTATGGTTGGGATGCCGTTGCTGTTCCATCCGCGGCGTTTATAGACCGCATCACGCAGGCTGTCATACTGTGCCTCGCGGTATTTGCGGAGCACTTTCATCTTCTCTGCCGTGCTCTTGCCGGCGGGGTCAAAGCCGATCTTTTCCTTCAGCTGCTTGTCGTACCGTGATGCCCTTGACTCATATTCCTCAACGGTCACCGGCCCGCATGCACGGTATGGCTGATCATCATCCTTGCGCCGTCCGTATCCGCGGCGTATATTAAACACCCGCTGGAAGTTATAGACCCTTTCCGAGTCTTCTATCATCCTCACCTTGTCAAACGGACGGCCGGTGACAGCCTTATATATTGTCACATAGTTATCGACATGCTCAGGCACCTTGGCCGGCTCATCAGTCTCAGCGTTGTTCTCCGGTTCCACATCGTTCCAGGGCAGTTTGCACAGTCCCACGAGGCCGAACCATGTGCGGAACATCGGGAAATAATGGAGCGCCTCAGCCTTGTTCTCGAAGGTGGGGATATGATTGTTCACCATATCCATGAATATCAGCCATGCCTCGTCGTGCTGCGGTCCTTTGTTCGTGAGGGCATAGCCACCCTGCTGTGCCAGCGACTCCTTCGACATATACTGCGAATACTCCAGTCCCTTGTTCTCCATACCGATGTCCTGCATGAAGGCAGGGTCACCCCAGCCGTTCTCTGCGAATATCTTCTTCATGCGGCGGACGCCCTGCCCGGCTATCTTGCCGAAGCCCTCACCGCGCGCCACCTGGTGAAGCAGCTCCAGTGCGGGGGGTATGTTGCCGAAGGTGAGCTCAAGCCCGCCTGTCCGTTCCTTGTTGAGGATGCCGTTCTCATAGCACTCCATGATAAACGCCAGGCATGTGCCCCAGGTTATGGTGCAGATGCCATAGGTGTCACAGTAGAAGTTAGCTTCGATAATATAACGTGGATCGAAGAAGCCTCCGTTCGATCCGAGGCCCGCAGCGTTTTCATACTCCGGTCCGTCAACCATGACTGACTGTCCCTTGTATGGGCCTGTGCTGAGGACAAAATCGTCAACAGCCTTCGAACATGCCATGTTACATCCTATCCAGCAGCCGTCAGGTATGCCCTGTGTAAAGAAGGAGGTCCACACCGCCGAGTCGATCTTTGGCGAATCCTTATGGGATCCGAATTTGTAGTTATGTGTTGGCAGAAGGTCATGGTCATCCATGACCTCCATAAGGTGTGCTGTTCCCACCTTACGCATACGGCACTGCTTGTCATCGAGCTCGCGCATCTCACGGTTGAAGCGTCGCCCGCGTTCCATGATAGCCTCAAGGTCTACGACATTATTCAGGTTACCCTTGACCCCGGGTATCTTGCAGACCATAGCCTTTATCTTCTTGTCGCGGAAGACGGTACCGATACCACCGCGGCCGGCCTGCTTCAGCCTTACCTTCTTTCGTTTCGGGTCATAGAAGCTGAAGTTGAGCATGCCTATGAGCGAATGTTCAGCAGCTGAGCCTGCCGATACAACGCCTATATTTTTCTTGTCGGAATCATTGTCAGCAAACATCTCGGTGAGCTGTTCAGCGAGAAGATGACTGTCAAGTGCCTCTGCCGGAGCCTCGAAGATCTCGACATAATGATCCACGCCGTTGATGAATATGATGACGTCGCGGGCTGACTTGCCCTGCAGCTCAAGTGCATCAAAACCGGAGAACTTCAGGAAGGGACCGAAGAACCCTCCAACGTTGCTGTCCATGATGGAGTCAGTCTGCGGTGAGACAGACACGACAAGCGACTTGCCAGTACCGGAGTATTGTGTGATGCCTCCTATCGGACCCGATGAAATCACTATCTCATTCTCAGGGTCGTTCCATTTTGTCTCCGGCCTGGTGGCATCCCAGAGATAGCGAAGGCCATAGCCCTTCCCCCCGATGAATTTCTCCTTCATTGCAAGGGGTATGTCCTTCTCCTTTATATCAATAGTTCCCACGTTGATATACAGTGACTTGTCGGTGTAGCCTTTGTCAAGAGGTGTCCATTTGTATTCCCATCTCCTGAGGAGCTTGTGCTTTGATCTGATCTCGTTTATATCCATGGTGATATCAATTGATTTACCGGTTCTATTACAAAGGTAATGCATAAATATGCGCAATCTAATGACAATAGTCAATATGAATTTTATTGCATAACGGAAGATAAGGCAGTAGGCAGGGATGTGCGATTTGCGATTTGCGATTCGTCCACTGGTCTTCCGTCTTCTGTCTCCGGTCTTCCGTCTCCGGTCTTCCGTCTTCCGTCTTCTGTCTTCCGTCTTCCGTCTTCCGTCTTCCGTCTTCTGTGTGAGCAGTGATGGCTTGGAATACGATACTAAGTCAGTATATTTGCCTCCGGGAATCAGGCGAGGCAAAGAGCATTCATGGAGATAACACTTAACAACGAACCGCTCACCGTCAGCGGTGAGAGCATTACCGTTTCAGAACTGCTGGAGATGAAGAGATATACCTTCAAACTCAGGATAGTAAAGATAAACGGGAGGCTCATCAGCCGTGACAGTTATGATGAAGAGCGAATCGGTGACGGTGACGATGTGCAGGTAATCTACCTGATGAGTGGCGGCTGATATTGTTTTACAGAATTATCTTATCGAGAGGTGAAACCCGATTTCTGGACACGGTTCAGTTTTAACAGCCTGCGGGACAGGATGCCTGCCTGGATGAAGAACAGGTATATCATCACGCTGATTATCTTTCTTATATGGGTCATTCTCATCGATCCCAATAACTTAATCTCCAGGGTGCGTGATCTGCGTACCCGCAACAGGCTCGTCAGGGAGAAGGAGTTTTATATGGGGCGAATCGAGGAAGACAGGAGGAAGCTGGACGAACTGCGTACCAGCAATGAAAACCTGGAGAAATTTGCCAGGGAGCAGTATCTGATGAAGAAGCCTGATGAAGACCTGTTTATTATAGTCACCCCGGGTGAGGAGCGTAAGATACGGCGTGACAGGAAAGTATCCAAAACAGCGAAGCCCGCTGAAAGGCGGGCTCCGGGCAGCTCAAAAAACCGCTGATATTATTTCTTCTTCTCAGAGTTATATTTGGCGTTCAGGCCGGCGATGACGTCGACAGTGATGTCAAGAGTTGTATCACTGTAAAGGATGGGGCCCGGGAACTGTTTTGCCAGGATATACTGAAAGTTATGATCCTTATTAAATTCAGCCAGGTACAGGTTGATATATTCAAGCACCTGCCTCTGGGCGACAACACTCTCTTCATTGAGGTTGAGGGCCATCTCATCGCGTAGTGCAAGCAGGCTCTGCTGCTGCTGTGCCAGTGTCTGCTCCATCTCGGCCGCTGTTGCCCTGGTGATAAGACCTTTCTGAGCCTTGTTCTGGTAATCCCTTACGTCACGGTCAAAAGCCTGAGACTTGGCTGTCAGCTCAGCCTCGGAGTTTTTCTGTTTCTCCCCCAGTTGATCCGTAATATCTTTTGCCATGTCAAAATTGGCAATGACAGAGTCGAGCTCAACAAACGCAATGCCCTTCCCGTCAACAGATTTGGCATTCCCGGCGGTGCCCGCGTCAGTCTTGCAGCCTGTTACAGCCAGAAGACCTATGAGCGCTACGGCTGATGCTGCCATGGTGTTTCTCATAAATGATGATTTATTCATTTTCAGGTGTCAGATTAGAGTTTAACAATTTGTGCACAAACATACACAAATTTTAAATATGAAAATGGGTTGTGATACAGATGGGTGAAGCGACAATGCAGGGTTGTCAGAACTCGGGACAGGGGATGGCGTGTATCTTCCTTGCTCCCTTGATCTGTGAGGAAAGGAACGAATATATAAGCGAAATCTCTATCGCCCCGCCGGTGGATGTTATCAGATTCGATATGGTGAAGTCATAGCTTACGCCTATGTTGAGCTGGTCAGTCTTGATGCCAACCATGCCAATGACAGCATCGCCTGCCTGTGAGGTAACGAAGGGTATGCCCCTGTACCACACGCCAAAGACCAGGGGCTCCTGGAAATAATAGAGTCCGATGTCAGACTGGTAGAACTTGCCCTGGAACATAACATTCGCGGCAACGGACATTACCTGTGTCAGTTTGGTCCTGAGACGGCCGCGGCTCAATATCTGGAACCCGCCGTAAAGGTCAACCTTGACCGGTAACGTTGATTCATCACCCCAGAATGAGGTTTTTGGTGTGAGCAGGTGATCGACAGTAAAGCCCCCCCATATTCGCGGACTGTAAATCAGGGCGGAGGCGGCGAAGTCTATATCTGCAATGTTGTCAAACGGCGGAGGGGTTATGGAAGGGAGGGTTCCGCCCGTTGTAATCTGGCTGTTCCATACCAGCTTGGTAAGGTCCAGACCCAGGTAGGTAAATTTGAAGTTCACCCCTGGCCTTATATGCCATTCGTCGCTTATCTGGAAGTCATATGAATAGAGCAGACCAAGGTTTGTTGTGCTCAGGTCACCGGAACCTGCCACATCATATGTCGCAAGGATGCCGATACCTGAATTGAAGCTGGGGATGGCCTTATCGAATGAGAAGCTGTAGGTATGGAATACGCCTGGAATTGAAGGCCACTGGTTTCTCCAGTTCAGAGACAAGCGGTTGTCTTCTGTAGCTCCGGCGAAGGAGGGAGAAAGGTAAAGCTGATTCGCGTAGAACTGGGAGAATTGGGGGTCCTGACCTCTGGCAAAAACAGAAACGATGATGAACAAACCGATCAGATATTTAGTCTTTGCTGACAATCCGGTTCCTTTTTAATTAATTACGAATGTAGCCAATTCACAGTTACTCCACAAGAGGAGTAACTGTGAAAGTAATCAACAATATGCCTAAATGGCAAGGAAGATATTAACAACTCAGCCATTATATATCTCTTTATCAATAACTTATCAGTGTAACATCACCAGCCATCACTATAGCCTGGCCATTCCGGTAGGCGCCTCTGACCTTCCAGACATATACTCCGGGAGGGCAAAGCTGTCCCTTGTAATAACCATCCCATCCCATCTCAATATCACTGCTTTCAAAGACAAGCAGTCCTACCTTATTATATATTTTTAGATTGTAAGAAGCAACGCCTGAGGCAACAGGATGGAACACCTGGTTAGCCTCGTCTGTACGGCGACTGTAATATCCTCCTGTCGGTCCTCCTGTGTTAGGCAGGAAGGCAGTGGGGAACCTCAGGAACATACCCTTGTCGGTGAAAATATCTGTAATTGTCACCGAGTCTGCGCAGCCTTGTTCAGAATACACAGTCAGTCTGACATCATAGCGGCCGTAGCTCTGGTATATATGCTGAGGATCTGATTCATCAGAGGTTGTTCCGTCTCCGAAGCTCCAGAGGTATCTAACACCTCCGGTCGACAGGTTGTTGAAGAGCAGCTCTTCCCCCTCCTCAGCCAGTTTGTTCTTCGTTATCTCGAATTCAGCTTTTGGTCCGGGCCATACATCTATCCTGGTTGCTGCGCTGCTCTTGTTACCCTCGGCATCTGTGAGGGTCAGGGTGACGATGTAAGTCCCGGGCAGGTCATAAATATAATCAGGAGCGTTTTCATCCGATATGCCTCCGTCGCCAAAGCTCCAGTCAGCCTTCATTGTACCGGCAGCGGGGTAGCTGAACCTGACTGTAAGGGGAACGCAGCCTGATGAGGCAGACGTTTCTATCACCACCCTCTGGAGCGACCTGACTGTTGTCGGTTCTCCCTTTCTGACCTCCCTTGTGACTGAGGACTCACTGCCGGCAGCGACTGGTTTTAACGTTTCATTCTGACGCGAGGTGATGGCTGCAGGCTGTGTCACCGGTTTATCGCCGGAGGTGTCTGTCTCCTTAAGGGAAGGAGTAACAGTCACTGCCTGTTCAATTGCGCCTTCCACTTTCTTTTCATGAGTGACGGCCTGCTCAGTCTGCTGAGGTTCCCTGACCGCGGGCAGAGGTGATTCTTCATCACCCGGTGACGGGAAGACAAGCAGACCGGCTATTGTGATGACCGCTGCGGCTGCTGCGGCATAGAAGATATTAAAACGTGACGTATTGAAACGGAGGAATTCCTTCCGTTCAAGACGGCGCATGACACGACCGCTAAGGTCGGCACCTGCCTCCATCTCGTTCTCTTCCAGCTTATTCCGGAAGAGACCTTCAAGATCCATATCTCTTTTTTCTTCAGTCATTACCTTATCAGGTATATTTTTCTTTCATCTTTGCCAGCTCCTCAAGCTTCTTCCTGAGGATAGCCCTGGCCCTGCTATATTGTGATTTTGATGTGTTCACGTCTATCCCTAACATTTCGGCTATCTCCTGGTGCTTATAACCTTCAACAGTATAAAGGTTAAAGACCATCCGGTAACCGGGAGAGAGTTCATTCAGGACCCTGTAGAGATCCTCTGCCGAATAGAAATCCTCCTCAAACCCTGCAGTGCCGGTCTCGGCAGTCACATACTCATCGATATCCACATGATGTTTATGACGCAGATTCCTGTGATAGTACGTGATTGCCGTGTTAACCGTCACTTTTCTCAGCCATCCTTTAAAAGAACCTGTTCCTGAATACTCCCCGAGGTTAAAGTAGATCCTCAGAAAGGCTTCCTGCAACATATCTTCAGCTTCGGGCCGGTCAGTAGCGTAACGCATACAGACCCCCAGCAGATAACCTGAATATTGCTTCCAGAGCAACTGCTGTGCTTTCCTGTTGTGACTGATGCAGCCCTCAATTATATGTTGGTCGCTCATCATCAACCGAGCACAATATCAAGACCTGTACTATTTTTAAATGGTTGCACTATCTCAGTTTTTTTTTCAAAATAGGCGAAAAAAAGTGACCAATCGCTATTTACAGATGATAAACATCATTTATACCTGTAATATTCACGCTTACATTTGAAAACTCTTTAAAAATAAACAGAAACGAAATGTTCAACAAGTTCATTGCGGCAATTCTGCCCTACTTCCCCAAAAAAGTGATCTGGATCTTTTCACGTTCATACATCTCAGGCGAGACCATGGCTGATGCCATGCGCGTCTCAAAGGATCTGAACTCAAAGGGAATCAAGGTGACACTTGATGTTCTCGGAGAGTTCATCAAATCACTTGATGAGGCAGAGGAGAACAAGCAGGAATACCTTGACCTTATAGATGAGACTCAGAAGAACGGCATTGACGGTAACTATTCGCTCAAACCCACCAGCTTCGGCCTCCTGATTGACGCCGAAGTTTGCTACAGGCTGATGAGGGAGATAGTTGCCAAGGCTGCCTCATTCAATAATTTCTGCAGGATAGACATGGAGGACTCACCCTGTACCGACCTGGAGATAGAGCTTTACAGGCGTCTTCATGCCGAGTTTCCGAAAAATGTAGGGCTGGTGGTACAGGCCTATCTCAGGAGAACCCACAGTGACCTTGAGAAGATGCTTGACATGAACACTCCGGAGATACCTACCAGCTACAGGCTCTGTAAGGGTATCTATGTGGAGCCTGCCGCGATAGCCTACAAGAAGTATGAGGAGATCAACAAGCATTACCTGCTGGACCTGGAATTCATGTTCAGAAACAAGATATATGTAGGCATAGCCACACATGACAAGCCGCTGATAGAAGGTGCATACGAACTTATTAAGAAGTACAATGTGCCGCGCAACATGTATGAGTTTCAGATGCTTTACGGCGTCACTCCCGGCCTGCGCAAGAGCATCGTCGATGCGGGTCATGTGATGAGGATCTATGTGCCTTTCGGGAAGAAGTGGTTCGGATATTCAACCCGTCGCCTGAAGGAGAACCCGAAGATGGCAAGCCATATTATCAAGGCGATTTTTGTGAAGGGGTAGAGCAAGGAGCAAGGAGCAAGGAGCAAGGAGCAAGGAGCAAGGAGCAAGGAGCAAGGAGCAAGGAGCAAGGAGCAAGGA
>Ga0209450_10001748_pt1 | contig 10908 bp, 7 predicted proteins | sample FrelakmetLWP11LW_FD_187149 | JGI IMG/M metagenome (GOLD analysis project Ga0209450, IMG submission 187149) | Freshwater lake sediment microbial communities from the University of Notre Dame, USA, for methane emissions studies - LWP11 LW (SPAdes)... | ecosystem: Environmental > Aquatic >... | reverse complement strand
GGCTGACTTTGTTGAACAGGCCCCAGAAGGCGCCGAGGGGACAGACCGTCCGGCAGAACGGCCGCCGGCTGAGGACGAACCAGCCGACGAAAAGAACGAGGAGACCGAGCTTCCAGTAATACATGAACCCGATGAGCGGGCGCAGGTCCGCCTTGATCAAGACGAGCGGGATGCCGGCCTCGAGCGTCCCGGCCGGGCAGATCCACTTGCAGAACCAGGTTTGGCCGTAGCCGAACTCGTCGACGATGAGCAGGGGCAGGGCGACGACCGTGGTCACAAGGACCGCGTAGCGGAAGAAGGTCATGAAATGAGGGATCCGGACCTTGGGCGTCGGGATCTTGTGGAAGAGCTCCTGGACGAAGCCGAAGGGGCAGACCCAGCCGCACGGCATCCGGCCGACCGCGCTGCCGACGGCGGCCAGGAAGCCGGCGACGTAGAGACCGAACTTTTTCTCGGCCACGGACAGATTGAAGCGCAGGCCGGCGAAGAAGGTCTGCATGGCCCCGACGGGACAGGCGCCCATGGCCGAAGGGCAGGAATAGCAGTTGAGGCCGGGAACGCAGACGCCCTTGATCCCGCCCTGGAAGATCTCGCCCTTGAACCACGACGGGATCCAGGCGTTGATACCCAGGGCGAAGACGGCCTGATACCAGGGCCTGCGGTCGCGCGGCTTGCGGGGGGTGAGGCCTTTGTTCCTTGCGCCCATCTTCCCGCTCACCCGATCCCGATGCAGTCCAGGCAGACCGTGACCGCCTTCTCGAGGACCTTGTTGTATTCGCCGAGCAGCAGCCCGGCGGTCATGACGGCCAGGGAGACCGCCAGCAGGATCCAAGGGAGCCGGCGCTTCACCGGGCCGCTCCGCCGAGAATGGACTTGACGGCCGTATCGAGCTCCGCGATGTGCTCTTCCTTGAAGCCGACGTGGGCGTGGGTGATCGTACCCGATGCGTCGATGAGATAGACGACCGGGATCTCCTGGACCCCGTAGGCCTTCTTCATGTCTTTGGCCGTCGCGGCGATGCCGGCCGCGGCGGGGGTTGTCGGCGCGTCGGCCAGCATGGGATAGGTGATCTTCAGCTTCGTATAGAAGGGCTTGACCACCTTGCCGCCGGCGTCGTCCAGGGCGATGCCGAGGACGTGCAGGCCGCCGTCGGCCTGGCCCTCGGCGGGCTTATAGGTTTCGTTGAGCTGCTGCATGTGGGGCATGGCCTTGCGGCAGGGCACGCACCAGGTCGCCCAGAAGTCGATGAGGATCCCGGCCGGATGGGTCTTGGTCACCTTCGTTCCGCCGGCGGCCGTTTCGGTGACGGTCAGGGTCAGCCGGCCGCCCTCCATCGTGACGGTATAGTCCTTGCCGTCGACGTTCTTGAGGGAGAACGGGATGAGCTTTTCGCCGGGCTTCATGACGGCGAAAGAGAGGGAGGAAACGAGGAGGAGAACGGCGAGAACGGCGGCGATCCTGGCGGGCGTTTTCATGCCAACCAGTTTAGCGGTCCCGCAAGGGTATTGCAAGAAGGGGAAAGAACGTCGGTCAGAACCGGTAGGCCAGCCCCAATCCGGCGGAAAAGCCGTCGAGCTTGGCTTCGAGCGGGTCCTCGCCTTCGGTCCGGACGGTCGCGCTCCGGTAGCCGGCGAACAGGTCGAGCCACACCGGGCCGCCGAGCCTGGCCTGAAGGCCCGCCTGCGCGATCAGGCCCAGGGTGTTGTCGTCCGCCTCGCCGATCGGGTTCTCTTCGTGGAACATGAAGTAGGCGGCCGCGGCCCCGAAGTAGGGCCGGACGCTTTTCTGGCCGAACTGGAGCCGCAGTCCGGCGAACAGGGGCACGATCCGGACCTTGCTCTCCTCCTCGGAGACCGGCAGGACGCCGGTCGTGTTCAGGAACTCGGCCCCGGCCCAGAGCTGGAGCGGCCCGGCGAGAGGGACCGTGAGGTCCGCCGCGAACGAAAGGCTCGTTCCGTAGACCTCGCGGAAAACGTCGTCGGACGGGAAGAAGCCGCCGGCCCGCAGGGACAGGACCGGTCCCGTTCCGGCGGCGGCGAGGGCCGGACCGGCGAGGGCCGCGATGAGCAACAAGCAGGCCAGGGAGCGTTGGGGCATCGACATTCAATTCACCACGAGCGTGATCTGGGTCAGGGCGTCCAGAGTGCCCGAGATCGCATGGACGGACAGGTAATAGGTCCCGGCCGGCGTCCCCTGGTCCTGGGAGCCGCCGCCCCCGCCCGCGCTGCAGCCGGCGATCCAGACCATGAGCAGGACCAGGGCGGCCGTCGCCAGCCAGCGACGGGCCCGGACGAAGGCCGCCGCCTGACGGCCGAGCGCGGCGGCCGCGAAGGCCGCGAGCAGCAGGGCCAGGCCCAGGGCGGGCGGGATGAGTCCGGACGATCCGGCGGCCAGGCCGGCCATGGCCCCGCCGCGGGCCGTCGTCTTCAAAGTCAGGGTGGTCGTCGCGACGGCCGCGCCCGGCGTCACGGTCTGCGGCGAGAAGGAGGCCGTGCAGCCGCGGGGCAGGTTCGTGCAGGTGAACGACACGACGGCGGCGAACGGCCCGTGTTCGGGCGTCACCTGGACCGTCGCGGTCGCCGACTGGCCCGCGCTGGCCGTGAGGCCCTGGGGCGAAACGGTCATGCCGTAGTCGGAGACGAGGAAGGACAAGGCGCTCGAGCTCCCGCCGCCCGGAGCCGGGTTGGCCACGGTCACTACGAAATCCCCGCCCGTGACGAGATCGTTGGTGGTGAGCGCGGCCTGGAGCTCCGTGGCGCCGACGTAGGTCGTGGTCCGGGCCGACCCGTTCCATCGGACCGTCGAGTTCGGCACGAAGTTCGTCCCGCGCACGGTCAGGGCCACTCCGGTCCCGCCCCCGCTGGACGCGGCCGGGCTGAGCGAGGTCAGGGTCGGCGTCGGATTATTGACGGCAAAAGAGAGGCTGTTGCTGATGAGGCCGCCCGGGTTGCGGACGGCGACCGGCACGGACCGACCCTGGGCGAGGTCGGCGGCGGCGATCTGGGCGGAGAGGCGGGTGCTGGAGACGAACGATGTCGTGCGGTCGCTCCCGTCCCAGGTCACGACCGCGCCGCTCGCGAAATCCGTGCCGTTAACGGTGAGGGTGAATGAGTCCCCGCCCGCCGTGGCGCTCGAAGGGGACATCGAGACCGCCAGTAGGCCGTAGACCGCGGGACCGGTGGTATCGCCGGCCAGGGGCGCCCGGGCCGACTCCCCCTTGCCGTCCTCGAAGTAGAAATAGTAGGCGTGGGGCCCGGCCATGAGCGTCATGGCAAAGGAGTAATAGCCGTTGGCTCCCGTACCGCTGAAGAGGGTCGTCGCATGCGGCGTGCCGTCGACCACGACGTTCTTCACGGTCGGCACGTCGCCGTCCGGATCGGAGTAGCGGACCGTGAACGTGTACGTGTCGCCCGCCAGGCCGTTCGCGGGATCGACCGCGGCGGAGGAGAGCTGCGGCGGGTCGTTATAGGCCGCCCCCTGGTAGTTGTAATCGACGTAGGCGTAGATCTGCTGGTTGTCGGCGTTCTGAGGGACGAGAGACGAAACGGTCTCGGTGTCGGGTTCGGTCGTCAGGTCCACGATCTTGAAGGCGCTGAGCGTCGCCGGGTCCCCGGACGCATTGTCCTGGATCCCGATATAGTAGCGCTGGAGCCCCGCCCCGGCGGCCAGGATGTCGGTGAAGTCGAGGACGAAGGTCCCGCTGACCGCCGTCGTCGAGCCGTCGAAGGCCAGGGCCCCGCCCTGATTCCGGAGCATGGACGGCGTCCAGGTCGTCGACGGCACGGTCGCCGTCGTGTTCGAGCGCCCGAGGGTGGCCCTCATCTGGTTCCTCTTGGCGTGGCTGACCGTGAACTCGCCGACGACGAAGGGCGCATAGTTGTTGCGGGCCCTCAGCACGAAGACCATGTCGTTCTGGAAGGCCTGGACCCGGCCGCTGGACGGGGCCCCGGGCACGGCCGAAGGATCGCGCAGGGCGTCGTAGGCCAGCCAGGTGAAGCCGCCTTCGTACCAGCCGGTCCCCCAGGAATTGGCGATCCGGAAGGCCCCCTTCTCCCCCGGGTCCACCAGGCTGTTGGCGTTCATGTCCGTCCAGACGGCGTCGTTGAAGCCGACGATGGTCATGGCGTGGGGGCCGTTCTCCCCGTTCATCCAGTAGCAGATGGACCGGCCCACGGCCGCGTTGTCGTCGGTGGTCAGGGGATCGTCCTGGATGGTCCGCCAGGACCAGGAGTTGATGAACGTCCCGAAGACCACGATATAGCCGTCCGTCAGGAGCTCCTTGATCTGCTCGAGGCCGAGATCGCTCGAGGCGTTGTAGACATAGGCGGTGGTCCTCGTCCGGACGCCGAGGGCGCTCCGCCAGGCGGCCCCGTTCAGGCACCAGGCGGTGTAGTTCGAATCGTAGGGGAAATCGGCCCAGGACGCCGCGCCGTGCCTTTCGAGGATCGAATAGTTGTCGTAGAAGTTCGAGCCCTCGTTCACGCCCCCGTTGACCATGTTGTAGGTCCACTTCGGCGAGTACTTGTTGGTGTTGTCCCCGGAGTCCCGGATATCCAGGTTCCTCTGGAAAGCCGTCATGTACGAGAGATGGTAATAGGTGGAGGCGAAGCTGGCGCACGAGCCGAGGCTGCCCTGGCTGCGGATCGGAGGGAAGAACCGGAGGAGGCTGTTGTCGACGGACACGGGCAGGTCGGCGGCCATTTCCAGGTTGGCCGCGGCCGCCAGAACGGAGGCGCCGCGGGCGGCCGGGGCGCCGTCGATCTCCTCCCCGGCGGGACGGACGATCGAGGGGTCGAGGGCCGGCTTTCCCTTTTCGGCCCGGACCCGGTTGACGCGCTCGAAGCCGAGCGGGCTGAGGCCGACGCGGTTGACCCGCTCCCAAGTGGCATCTATCTCCGCCAGCTGGCGCGCGTCGAGGGGGATGAGCCCCGTGGCGCGGGGAGCGTCTGCGGGATCCTCCTGGGCGGCCGGGCCGACCGCGGCGAGGAGGGCGAGTCCCGCTATGAGGATGATACGGATGGTGGTTTTAGACACGTTTCCCCTGCTTTCTCATATTTAGTCTATTAAGACGGACGCTTTACGAAATGTCAAGGAAATGGCAGAATCGGGGCCGAGCGAGGTCGAACATGCCCCATTATGCCGTCGGCATCGATTCCGGGACCCAGGGGACCAAGGCGCTGGTCGTGGAAGCCGGCTCGGGCCGCGTCGTCGGCCGGGGCAAAGCCCCCCATGCGATGATCGAAGGGCTCGGCCCCGGCGCGAGCGAGCAGGACCCGGCCGTGTGGATCGCGGCCACGGAGAAGGCCCTGGCCGCCGCCCTGAAGCAGTCCCGGATCGACCCCGGCAAGGTCGTCGCGATCGGCGTGTCCGGCCAGCAGCACGGCTTCGTCCCGCTCGACGCCAAGGGCCGGGTCATCCGGCCGGCCAAGCTCTGGAACGACACCTCGACCATCCGGGAGACGGACGAGATCGTGGCCGCGCTCGGCGGGGCCAAGGCCGCGATCGACCGGCTGGGCATTGCCCCGGCGGTCGGGTTCACCGCGTCCAAGATCCTCTGGCTGAAGCGGCACGAGCCGAAACGCTTCGCCCGGCTGGCGACCGTCCTCCTGCCCCATAATTACCTGAACTATTGGCTGACGGGCCGGGCCCACATGGAGTACGGCGACGCCTCGGGCACCGGCCTCATGGATATCCGCCGGCGGCGCTGGGACGATGCGGCCTTGGCCGCGGTCGACCCGGAGCTCGGCGGCAAGCTCCCCCCGCTCAGCCACCCCCGCGAGCCGGCCGGGCTCATGAAACGCGAGGTGGCCGCCCGCTTCGGCTTCGGCCGCGTTCTTGTCGCCAGCGGCGGCGGCGACAACATGATGGGCGCGATCGGCAGCGGCAACGTCGCGGCGGGGGTCTGCACGCTCAGCCTGGGGACGTCGGGAACGGTCTACGCCTACTCGACGAAACCGTTCGTCGATCCGGAGGGCGAGATCGCCGCGTTCTGCGACAGCACGGGCGGCTGGCTGCCGCTCCTCTGCACGATGAACGTGACCAGCACGACCGAGATCGTCAAATCGCTCTTCGGTCTCGATAACGCCGGCCGCGACCGGCTGGCCCGGCGGGCCTCCGCCGGAGCGGACGGCCTCCTGTTCCTGCCCTTCGTCGACGGCGAGCGGGTCCCGGTCCTCCCCTTCTCGAGCGCGGTCTTCTTCGGCCTCGACCGCCGGACCTTCGACGCGCCGCACATCGTCCGGGCGGTCATGGAGGGCACGGTCCTCAACCTGGGCTACGGCGTCGCGCGCATGAAGGCGCTCGGATTGAAGCCAACCGAGATCCGGGCCACCGGAGGCGGGGCCAGGAGCCGGCTCTGGCTCCAGATCGTGGCCGACGTCTTCGGGACGCCGGTCGTGACCCTGAAGGAGCCCGAGGCGGCGGCCTTCGGAGCGGCCCTGCAATCCGCTTGGAACTGGCGCCTGGCCGGGGGCGAGAAGGCGGACATCGCCGCCATCGCGGCGAAGTGGGTGGCCAAGGACAGGCTCGCCGCGGAACCCGACCCGAAGAACACAGCCCGTTACGCGGACCTCCAGGGTCGCTTCAATGACCTCTGGCGGCGCCTGGTGCCGGACTTCGAGGCCCGCCGGAAGAGCCTGTCAGCCTAAAGCCGGCCGAGTCGAACCGGCCATTCACGAGTCGAGGCGGCTGCAGATGCGAGGCGCGAAGGGTGAAGCTGTACTCCTGGTACTGCGAACCCTTCGGAACGAAGCAGATACGGCCGAATCGGCTCGCCCGGAGGGTAAGAACGCCGGGTATAGAAAAGAGGTCCCACAAAGAGGGATCTGAAAAATCCCGGCGTTCTTATGAATGGCCGAGTTCGTGGGCCGCTTCGTACATGGCCAGGACGTTCTCGACGGGCGTCAGCGCCTGGATGTTGTGGCAGGGCGCCAGGATGTAGCCGCCGCCCGCGCCGAGGAGGCGCAGGTTGTCCTCGACCTCGCGCCGGACCTCGTCGACCGTCCCGAACGGCAGGGTGTGCTGGTTGTCCATGCCGCCGTGGAGGACGATGTGCGGCCCGAACTCGGCCTTGAGCCGCTCCCGTTCCATGCCCGGACAGCGCCACTGGAGGGGGTTGAGGAGATCGATGCCGAGCCCGATCATCTCCGGGATGATGCGCCAGCAGCTGCCGTCGTTGTGGTGGAAGGCGTAGGCGCCGGCCTGATGGGCCAGATCGATCATCTTCTTCATGCCCGGCAGCAGGAACTCGCGGATGTGGCGGACCGACATCATCAGATCGGTCTGGCCGCCCATGTCCTCGGCGATGTAGGAGATATCGATCCGGCCGGGGACGGTTTCGGCGATCCGGACGGCGCAGTCGTAGGCCAGACCGAACAGCTTATCCAGGCAGTAATGGGCGATCTCGGGGTTCTCGACGAGATCGATGAAAGCCTGCTCCCCTCCCCGGAGCTCCTTGTAGATGAGGAAGGGCTCCGAGCCGCCGCCGCGGATGGGGTGGCCGGCGGCGCGCCGGGCCTGGGCGGGGAGAACGCTGAAATCCCACCAATCGGCCGTCGGCCAGGTGTAGTTCTTCTCGATCTCCTCGACCGACTTGGCGTCCGCCAGGGGGAAATGGACGCATTCCCGGTAAGCCCCTGTGCCATAATCGACGCTTCGGAAGCGGCGGCCGAACTCGTCCTGCATCCGGGGCAGGCGCGGGCCCACGTAGCGGGGCGCGAGCTTGACCTCGTAGTCGATGCGGAGCCGGTCGAGCATCTGGCGCCGGGTCCGGCAGCCGAGGTGCCGCATGAGCTTCAGGTCGAACTCCGGGGTGGCCCAGTAGTCGGTCGGGACGCGGTCCGGTTTCTGGCGGGTGAAGAGGGCCCGCCATCTCTCACGGGAGGTCAGCGTGTCTTTTTTCAATTTTTATGCAGGTCCTTGTGCATGATCCGGCGGATCTCGTGGAGCCGGTCGTGCGCGGGCAGGTCGGTCAGCTTCTTGTTCATGAACTCGTCGTTCTCGGCCTGGAGCGTCGCGGCGATGTAGTCGATGACGCCCGGCGGGAAGACGCCGTCGCGCTCGTAATGGCCCCGCTTCTGGAGCAGGACCCGGCTCGACTCGACGCAGCTCGCCGGCAGGGACGGCAGGCGCTTGAGGAGCTCCTTGTCGGCGAAGATGTTGCCTTTGACGTAGAGGTTGTCGGCCAGCTCGAGCGGGCCGTAGTCCTTGAACAGGGTCAGGTCGGTGCGGAAGGCCCAGTTGGCGGCCATGGCGATGCCGGCCAGGGTGAGATGGATCATGGCGCTGCCGTCCGGGCTGCGGATCTCGACGGTCTGGCGGCCGCCGCGCTCGTCGGTGAACTCGGCCGTATCGGCGGGATTGACCTTGCGGGCCAGCCCGGCGACGCCGCTCCAGCCGAGGGGGACGCGGATGAGGGCGCTGCGGTTGAAGTCGCTCCAGCAGATCCGGGTCGGGGCCTCCTGGTTCGGGACCAGGCGGAGATAGGCCGAGGAGACGGTGTTGCCGAAGGCGGTCAGGGAGTCGGCGTATTCGCAGAGGCCGCCGATGAGCTTGCGCGCCTCCTGCGAGAGCTTGCCGTCCTCGCCGCGCATGGCGCTGCGGCCGTGCTTGGCCAGCTCGAGATGGAAGTGCAGGCCGCTGCCGGCGACGCCCTCCTCGAGCTTGGGCGTGAAGGTGGCGACGGCGCCGTGGCGGTAGGCGGTGTTGCGGATGATCCAGCGGCCGAGGACGAGGTGGTCGGCCATGTCCTCGATCGGGCGGGGCAGATACTCGATCTCCAGCTGCTCGGCCAGCCGGCCGGAGATCTCCGGCAGCTCGCTCCGGACCGCGTCGATGAACCCGTTCTCGCTGTGGGCGTACTTGACCGCCCCGGTCACCCGGGCGATGTGGCCGACCATCTCGTGGAGGACCGGGCCGCTCTTGGTGAAGGGCGCGGAGCCGTGGTAGCCGCGGTGGGCCTCGATGGGATAGGAGCGGTCGGCGGGCGACGTCAGCAGGAAGAACTCCAGCTCGCCGAGGGCGTTGAGCTCGAGCCCCGACGACTTGCGGAAGAGCGAGGCGGCCCGGGCCAGGATGCTGTCGGGCGTGAAGGCCGCGGGCGCGCCGTCCTTGGTCAGGTAGCGGCACATGAAGTCGAGGCTGCCCTCGTCGAAGGGGTTGAAGAACGCCGAGCGGTACTGGGGGATGACATAGAGGTCCGACAGGGCCATGTCGACCATGCCCTTGAAGAGCGACGACCCGTCGACGCGCTCGCCCTCGGCCAGGACCGCTTCGAGGTGATAGCGGTCCGAGGCCGGGACGGTCAGCTCCTTGAGCTTGCCGTCGATGGCCGTGTAATGGAAGGTGATCCGCTCGATCTGCTTCGTCTCGATGACCTTGAGGAGATCGGCGCGGGTGAAGTCCGCGGCCGGCTTGTCGAGGAGGAGGGACACGGGATTCGCCAGGGCGTATCGGGGGGTCTTCGTCGGCATCTCGTCAATCTCCTTGCCGGATCATCGTCCCCTGAGGGGAAGAGCGCCTATTTTAGCAAAGACGGGGTCAAACCTTAAATCTTATAATTTTCTGTCGGGCGAAGAGGCCCCCTCGCTGAAAATTATAAGATTTAAGGTTTGACCCCCTCAGTAGAGCAAATAGGGCTTGCGGAGGGCGGCGAAGGCGTCCAGGCCGGGCTGGATGTTGGCCAGGATGGTGGCCACATCCGTTCCCGCCTCGAGGGCCTTGCGGACGGAGGCCGTGCCCATGACCTTGTCGAAATAGTCCGCATGGAAGGCGAATTTGTCCGGGTACATCGCCCGGACCGTCGCCAGGATATGCAGGACCGCGGCCACGGAGCGGAAGGCTTTCCGGTCGGTCACGTGGACCTGGCAGCCGCCGCAGAGCTCGCCCTTGAACTTGGAGAAGGATGGCGTGAACCAGGCTTCCCGGAATCGGACCCCCGGGAGTCCCAGGCCGTCGAGCTTCTTGGCCAGGTCGAAGCCGTCGATCCAGGGCGCTCCGAAGAACTCGAACGGCTTGGTCGTCCCCCGGCCTTCGGACAGGTTCGTCCCTTCGAGCGCCACCAGGCCCGGATAAACCGTCGCCGTGTCGAGCGTGGGCATGTTCGGGGACGGAATGATCCAGGGAAGCGCAGTCTCGTCGAACCACATCGACCGCGTCCATCCTTCCATGGGGATGACCGTCAGCTTGGCGGTGCGGGCCAGGAACTTGTCGTTGAACAGCCGGGCCAGCTCGCCGGCCGTCATGCCGAAGCGCAGGGGGATCGGGAACAGACCGATGAACGAGCTGAATTCGGGATACTCCAGCATGGGCCCTTCCATCTCCACGCCGTCGATGGGATTCGGCCGGTCGAGGACGATGAACTCGACCCCGTTCTCGGCGGCCGCCTGCATGCTGTAGGCCATGGTGGCGACGTAGGTATAGACACGCGTCCCGACGTCCTGGATGTCGAAGATCATGACGTCGATCCCTCCGACCATGGACGCTTCGGGCACCTTCCCCGTCTCTTTGGTGTCGAACGAGCGCATGAACTCGTCGATGTTATTCAGCATCCCCGGTTCGGGCTTCAGCGACTGCCCGTAGAGGCTGAAGACGGGGAGGTTATATTCCGGAATGCCGTATTTCCGGTCGACATAAAAGGGGACGTATTGTCCGGCTTGGGCGTCTCCCCGGACCCCGTGCTCGGGACCGTAGAGCGCGACGAGCTTGACCGAAGGGTTCGTCAGCAGGAGGTCGATCGTCGTCCGCAGGCTCGAGTCCGTGCCCGTCGGGTTGGTGATGAGGCCGACCCGCTTGCCCTTGACGAGATCGAGATGCTTTTCGAGGAAGACCTCGACGCCCAGCTTGACCCGGACGGCGGCCTGCCGCGGCGGCGCGGCGGCTCGCTCCGGCCCGCCGCATGCCGCGAGGGCC